>Ga0193752_1000013_pt1 | contig 359619 bp, 346 predicted proteins | sample H1c1metaG_FD_144924 | JGI IMG/M metagenome (GOLD analysis project Ga0193752, IMG submission 144924) | Soil microbial communities from a riparian zone of the East river system, Colorado, United States - H1c1 | ecosystem: Environmental > Terrestrial > Soil > Riparian zone | place: USA: East... | reverse complement strand
GTCTACCCAAACAAACAGAGGCAAGATATTATGGTGGTGCAGCACAGACATTTTGTTTTCTCCTTTTTGTTTAGACACTAAAAGGGTAACAAATGTTTGGGCTGCTATTTAGTTTCGTGATTCAGGTTCGTAACAACTTTGACTTTTTAAGGATTTTAATTTATAGTATCGAAGTTTCGTAACCGTACGAGACCCTATGAGCATGAGGAGGAAAAATCATGTTCGGAGCGATAGATTACTCGTATCTCCCCTGGGAGAAGCTGTTGTTCGTCGGAGGACTGGTGGCCGCAACGGCTGCTGTCGCACTGGCGATCATCACCTACGGGTTCTGGAATCCGCGCGGACGCAGTGACGTCGCACGCGGTAACACCGCTTGGAACCTCAACGCCTTCGCGGTCGTGGTCGTCCTGGTGGCGATCATCGTCCCGGCCTGGAGTCGCAACGCCCGTGTCAACGGCCAGGAATTCAGGGCCGAAGCCCAGCTGCTCAAGGAGCACGCAGACCGCAACGGCTACGACGCCATCTACGTCGATGCCGTGAACGACGAGTTCACCGCCACCCTGAACAACTGCCGACTAGGCGGCTACTACGTCCAAGATGGCCACAAGTTCGTGACCTACGTCCTGGAGCGCGACTACCGGGCCGACGCCAACAGATTCCACTTCGAGGACGACAAGGACCTCATCCACTACGACGAGCGCTGCGAGCCAACCGACCCGCCGACCACCAGCGACACGGAGTCCTGACCCTCCCCTCATACCGGGCTGCCTCTTACCTAGATCGACCTTCACGGGTCCATCACCAACAGTAAGAAGCAGCCCGAATAGTCAGTGCTTTTGAGCCCTCAGCTCGAAACCAGTGATTATTCCCGGCCAGATGAGTAGTATTTGCAAAAAGTGCACTTTCTTGGTATAATAAGCTGTTCTTTCGGACCCAACCCTATTCGACCAGGAGGTCGACGCACATGCCCATCATTGGCTACCACCTCGACGGTAGTCAGCTGGCCATCCACATCTTCGGCATCGTCGTGGCCGTTGCCCTCGGCATCGCAGCGCTGGTGAGCTACCAACTCTGCATGCGCGATGCGCGACGCAACCCCGAGAAGGTGCTCGACCCCAGCTACAAGAACGAGCTCTCGCGATCCACCCGCCGCATTGCAGACCTGGGCATCTCGGCAGTGTTCTTTCTGCTGCTCTTCGGCCTATGTCTGCCCCTCAGTGGCCAGTCCAGTCGCAACCGCAACTCGCACGAGCGAGCCACCGTGGTGCAACACGCCGAGTTCTACGACTACACGGCTGTAGACATCCACCCCAACTCCGACGAGTTCACGGCGGTCATCGATGGCTGCGAGCTGCCTGCCAAGTACTGGCGTGACGGCGACCAAGTCATCGGCACCGAGCTGACCCTGGCCGACATGCAGGTCTACAGCGTGGACACCCCCGACCGCATGATCTTCGTCCGACCGGACGACGAAGTGATCCTCCACTACCCGGAGGTCATCTACTTCTGCCAGCTGCAGGACGTCGTCCTGAGGGTGCCCCCCGACTGAACCCCTACGGGCTGCCTCTAACTTTGACCCATTCCTCCGGGAGTGGTGTACACAAAGAATACGAGGCAGCCCAGCAATCAGTGCTTTTGAGCCAACCGCTCGAAATCAGTGATTACTTTTTCTTCAACAACTCTTTATACAGTTTTTCGTAGCGGTCTACGACGTTTGTATAGTCAAACTGTTGCACGTAGTCTTTTGCCCATGCTCGCCACAGCTTTGCCAGGCCTTCGTCGTATAACAGCAGCTGCAGCCGCCGGGCAAATTCGTCCGTATCGCGCGGGTTGACCAAAGACATCATGCCGCGGTCTTTCATAACCGACACATAGCCAGGGTTGTTGGCAGCCACCGCCACAGCACCGGTTGCCATAGCCTCTAGCAACACAATACCAAAGCTCTCACCGTAAATAGCCGGCGAACAAAACAGGTCAGTCTGGTGCAGCAGCTCCAGCTTTTTTTGCTCTGTCACAAAACCCAAAAATTCTACACGGGATATGTGGTGTTCTTTTATGTAAGACTCTAGCTTTTCACGGTCCGGTCCGGTGCCCGCAACAACCAGCCGCACCGTAGGGTCGTCCAGCTTGGCAAAAGCATCCAGCAAGTAGTTGACACCTTTGCGTTTTTCTAGACGGCCAATGTACAAGATCATTTTGCCATCCGCGGGCTCGGGCCGCGCCCGGTGCGGATGGTATTTGGCTAGGTCTATACCATTGGGAATAATCTCTACCGGCTGATGTGTCAAAGAGCGCACATACATGGCAGCTGCATCAGACACCGCCGTCAGGCTGTCTAGATCTTTCAGAATGGACTTGGTGTAGGGTGTGATCACTTTTTCGATGGTGCGCGTCACCACCGTGTCTGGCAGTTTGGCGTGAAAGGTAGCCACGTTGATACTGCGGCTCTTGCCCAGCACCTGCCTGGACAGCATAGGCACCCATGGCTCGTGGAAATGCAGGATATCAAAGTCGTGCTGGCGCAGAATGTCGTCGATCTCTTCTGGGTTGGTACTAGCGGACACCTGGGCCGTGGTATGAAAAGGGTATTTCAGGTCAGTACCGGTGCCAATAAACAAAGTGTCTACGTGGTCCTTGCCACATGGCTCGCGCGAGAGGGGAGTGATGATATAAGCCGTGTGGCCACGTTTCTTCAGCTCAGACTGCATAGCCAGCACCGACTCCTGGACACCACCTCCAGAGCAGATATTGTAAGGACACACGAGCCCGATTCTCATAATTCTAGGTATTATACCAAACCAAACGGCAAAAGCAGGCCATTAACAGGGGTAGGCATTCAAGACCTCAGAGCCTTGCGCAGGGCAGGCGGGATGATAGCTGCCGCCGCTTTTTTGTCTGCGATAACACTGGGGGCATGGTTGCTCATCTTGGACCGCATCATATAAAAGTCAGTGAATATGACCCGCATGTGTTGCTCGACCATATTGTTGTCAAAGTACCTGTCGGCGTCTACCGCCACATGCCAGACAGGCATATCGATCTGTTTTTGGCAGTTATCTATCTTTAGCATTTCTGTCAGGGTGCGCATGTGCGTGCGCACGTCGTTGGCGTGCCACAGAAATATCTCGAAATCCATGGTTTCGCGGAAATCGTCGCCCTGTAGCGATTCGAACTTTTCGCGGGCACCACCCGTACGAGCATACACCGCCTTCAGCACCATTGGGTGCAGGCAGACGTTTCTGAAAAACAGCGCCGGCAACCGGTGCGACAGAAAACGTGCGGTCGTGCGGCCAGTAGCTATACGCCAGCGGCTAATCTTGAAATCGTCGCGGTGCGAAAAGCCCACCACGCTCACCAGCATATCCACCCGCTTGGCCAGGTCAGGGTAGCGCTGCAACATGCGGGTAACCACCACAAACCCAAACGACAATCCAAAAATAGTCACCCGCCGGCGACGATACCGCAGTTTTATAAAAGTTGCCAGATAATCAGCCATGGTATCAATATCTGGCTTTTCACCAATCCTGTACAAACTCTCCATGCCACCAAAGCCAGGCAAGTCCGGCATAGTGATGGCACCGTACTGGTTGAGGTCTTGGATCAGCCCCCACCACCGCTCCAGGCTAGAGTGGTGGCCGTATATAAACAGCAGCTCGCGCGTTTTGTTTTTGGGTGCAGGCATACGCATCATGCGGCCCTGCATGCCATTGATGTTCATAGGTACGATAAAGTCAGCCGGATTTTTTGGGGGACGTGCCATGTCTAAAAAAACTTTACGGTACAAAGCGGCGTTTAGGCAAGTTAAATGTCCTATATCCACCCCTTATTGAAGAAAAGGTGACTATCTTGTAAAATTTACAGGTAATCATACACCGATGGGGCGTGGCCAAGTGTGAGAACAGCCCGTGGCTGTTCTCAAGGACCTTGACTGATTTGAAACTTGTTTCAAGTAAGTCAATGTCGGGGGCGCGGAACGTGCCAAAGCACTGGTTTTTGCAGACGCACACTTAACAAACTATGATTACACATGACAATGGGGCGTGGCCAAGTGGTAAGGCACCAGTTTTTGGTACTGGCATTCGCAGGTTCGAATCCTGCCGCCCCAGCCAAATTTTGCACAAAAGTCAATTTTATACTACATCTTTTAAACTCGGTTTCGATATGAGAAAACCCAAGCAAATACATGTTGAGCAGACTATCCAGGGCACTGTCGCAACCGCAGGAGCAATTCACCCTGCACTAGGTGGCATCGTAGGTGTTGCGGCAGCACTTTTTGGACCCGCCCTAGTACGGCGCATTGGTCGAGTTGAAGAAATTCTAAACGAAGTAAGGGCGGACCCCGAACTATTTACGGCGGATTTGCTTGCAAACGAGCAGTTCCAGGATGGAATGGTCCTTTTTATCGAAACATATATCCGTGAACGAAACGAGGAAAAACTACTAATAATGAGACGAGTCTTCAAGGGTTTCGCAAAAGCTCCCAGCTTGAATGAATTCCCTTTAGAAGAGATGACGGATTTAGTGAGCAGGCTACGTTTTGGCGATATAAGTCTATTTAAGCTGGCTTTAACCCAGGCAGAGCAACACAAAGAACTAAGGCCCCCAGAAAGAGAAAGGGGTTTCAAGCTAACTGAGCACCCCTTTAATGTAAGTAGACTGATTTATTTTGGATTGCTAATGGAAGACAGACTACAAAATGGGCCTCAAGTACGCGAATCTACCGACCCAGGCTTCCTATACGTTTTTATATCCCCCCTGGGTTGGCAGTTTGCGAAATACCTCACTAAAGATTTTAATCTACCGCAAATTCATACTATCAGCAAAGATCCATCATGACCTTGATAGTCGGGCTAAGAGGTATTGGCAAAAGTTACCTTGCTGCTGATTCGAGAGTCACTAATGTAGTTACAGGCAATTCTAAAGACGATGTCTCAAAGTGGACAGGCTTTGGCAAACAAGATGCATGCGTTGTTGCGGGAAATGCACTAATGGCCGCATTCGTATGCGAGGAGCTCCGCCAGCTCGCAGGGCCGGACCCAACTTACGAAAAAGTGAAGCAGGTATTTGATACTAAGCTAAAAAGTGTTGCCAAGCGTTTTAACACTACAACGGGAAACTACGCAAGCTGCGTCATCATGCTGGCAGGTTATAGAAGCTCCGAAAAAGATACGTTTGATGCTGCAAAAATTGGTGAAGTAATGGCCGCAGGCGTTAAGAGACGTGACGAGGGCATTACCGTCCATCAGTCGATTGATAAAGAGATCATCAAGGGCATGAGTTATACAATGACTATGGCAGAGATACTGGGCAAGCAAGTGGGCAAGGGCACACGTGTCACCGTAGGACTACCTCGTTCAGAACTCACAGCCTATGAGGTAAAAATACAAGGCGACGGCATAGAAGTTGTCACAACCGAAGCCGACACATTTGAAGCGTTAATTTACGGTGCAGATACTGCAGTCCGCAGGCTTGAACTTCCTATCGACAGAATTTCAGACATATTCTTTCGTGATGTAAGCAATCAGAAAGGAGAAACGATAATCCAAATTGATGGAATTCATTTCATAGCCTTTATTAATGGCACTATCAAAGAAAGAGGTTATAACAATGTGGGTGGCAATGTCATCCCGATACTTGTCACCCCAACCTCAGTTATGATCTCTTCGGGTACTGTCGGCCGTATAGATCTCAGAACCGGCAAACCAGAGGTATTGAACGAAGTAAAAGTAATTAGTGGAAAGATGCACTTCAAAGATAAAGTTGGCGACTTTAAACCGTACCGAACCCTCCAAGACATAAAAGAAAGTTCAGGGCTATCGTTAGACCATCAAATCTGATATTCCTCTTCATCCTCTGCGAGCAGTAAAAAAAGCTCTATGAGATCATCACCAATCTCCCGGATTTCTTCCATGTTGTAGATTGTATGATTTTGTTTTTCTAGAATCTTTTTGAGTTCTAGGTAGGATTCCTCAGGGATATTACTCATCGTTCGCCACCCCTATAAAAGGTTTGGAATAAGTTCACTATTCCCAGCCACGTTTATTAAGAGGAGAGTTCATGAGTTTTGAAATTATCGGAGGAAATTACAGTAACAATGGTAAAGACGGTGTTCATATCAGCGGCCAGTCAGGTGGACGTATTGAAGGTGTAATCGCCAGCAACAACAGGGGCAACGGTATAGGTATCGGAGCAGCAAAACCTACAACCATCGATGATGAAACCAGGAAGTTGGTAGAAGCGCTGGTAGAAGCGCTCGAGCAAAAAGATAAGTCAGAGATCAAAAAAGTTTTTGGTTACATAGCTGACAAGAGTGTTGATTTAGCAGTTGCAGTTGTTGCCGGTAAAATTATAGGGCCTGGAAACTAATTACCGCAGCCAAAGTAATGCTCTTTCACGCATGTCATTCTGATATAATGTAAGTATGAATTCGCCCATGAAAAAAAGAGAAAGAACAGTCAAACGAGCCATTGCTAATCAAAAGCTTGAAGGGCTGAAAGTATCCCGGGAGTCGCGCGCGATTGCCAAAAAGTATGTAACGGGCAAGGCTTCGGCTAAAGCTGCAGCATCTAAAATAAGGGCACGCTATGGGAGCCACTAGATGGGTCATGTCGACCCGTATTTCAATGAGACAATCGGAGACCTAAGAAATCTACTCGGCGCAAAATCCTCTAAAGAACTCCGAGAGCTTGAACCACAGATTGTTTTCGCTAACGAGTTAGAGATTGAAGCAATAGACGTTCCTCGAACCAATGACTTGGCTGAGCTACTACTCCTCCACAAACAGTTGTTCAAAGGTGTTTACGACTGGGCCGGAAAGATCAGAACCGTAGATATCAAGAAAGACGATGAGAGCGCAGAATACTTCTTGCCAGTCTCTAGGATAAATCATGCCGCTACCTTCGTTTTTACGGAACTTGTCAAAGAAGACTCCCTAAAAGGACTCGCACAGCCGCAGTTCACGCAGCGGCTTGCGTATTTCTATGACCAGCTCAACTACATTCATCCGTTTCGCGAGGGCAATGGCCGTGCACAACGCACATTCTGGAACAGGGTAGCAAAAGACGCAGGGTACGAAATAGCCTGGGATCTAGTGGTGGGCGATGAAAATGACGAAGCGTCCCGGCTGGGGGCAGAAGATATGGACTTAGGCGGCCTAGAGAAAATGTTCAAAAGAATTGTGCGCCTTCTTTCTTAAATACAGAAGTAGCAAATTCGAATCCTGCCGCCCCAGCCATACAAAGAGTCCAGTAGGTCTGAGCTTTTGTATTCACATACTGTTTGATATCAATCGTGTGATCGATTAGCGAATATGCTATGATTACAGACTTAAAGGGATATAAAAACATGTCTTTAGAAGCTCCAGCACCAGCAGAAGCTCCAGGCTTTGATGGGCCTAATGAGCCACTGGGATTCGGCACAGTAGCCGACGAAGTTGAGGCGTTTCTTGAAAGCTTTCTTGAAAAAGAGGCTTTACTTACAAGCCAGGTTAATACAACCGAGCCACTCGCAGAGTATCTTGCCAGACAATCTCCTGAATCATTCATAGGGGATCTGCCTACACGACCTATTATAGACGCTGACCCGACTGCCAGTCCGACACCATCTATGACTCCAGATCCCAACGGCAGCAGTTATGCCGACTCTTGGAGCAATGACGCAGATTAAGCAAAATGGCTAAAAAGTGCATCTTATTCGCAGCTGACTCGCTGGACCCAAACTGCAAGCTAGTAGCCAACGCCCTTAAAAGGCGTACCCCGGACTACAAGATAGTGACATTTGAAGCAGACAAGGTGGCAGACGGAAGCACACCTTTGCATATTTCTGTAGGAGAGGATGGCATTTTGCGTGTCAAATATAACGGCACTGCTCTTAAGCTAGATCAAGTTAGGGCAGCTTGGTATCGGCGTCCGCGTGGGTATGAATATTGGCTGGTAAAGTATCGTGATTCACTCGAACGCAACCAGCGCCTTATCCAAAATTCATTGTGGCAAGAGATTCCAGAAGAGAGATGGCTAAACTCCTACCAACGAATCGCTACAGCAGAACATAAGCTATCCCAGCTAAAAGTGGCCAAGCAGGTGGGATTTGTTATTCCTAAAACTATTATAGCCAACCACTGGACTGCTATAGAGGATGAGCTGCCTGAATCAGTCGTCTTTAAACTACCCATATGCCAATTAGAAAATAGCCGTGCCCGGCAAGTGATAGCTACCACACCGTATAAAAATCCGCAGTCGCTACCAAAGAAAAGCAATCCCTTTCCCGGACTCTGGCAGCAACATCTGACCAAAGCACGCGAATGGAGAGTGATAGTGGTGGGAGATCACCTGTTTGCGGGAGCAATCTACACAGCAGATAAGGCAAAAGACGATTGGCGTTGGCATATGCTAAAAGCCGATGATTCAGTAAGATTTGAAAAATCACACTTTCCCAAAACTCTACAGAGGGCATGTTTTAATTATCTGAAACATTTTAATTTAAGGTACGGCGCATTTGATTTTGTAGAAGATCATGACGGCACAGTTACCTTTCTGGAATGCAACCCCAACGGGCAGTACGGCGAGTTAGAGAATTTTCTAGGTTTTCGCATTACAGAGGCGGTTGCAGACGAACTTATAAGAATAGCCGAGGAGTCTTAGAGTAAGAGGCCCATCCTGATATTCTCGGCTGGCACGCTCTTCATTTGAAGCTGTCTCTTCTTGTGGTCGGTGTAGCTGCGAACCCGGCTACAACGCCAGCAGAAACCGAGCCAGTTTGGCTCAGTTTCTGCTGGAGTGTTAGTGTTCCTAGATTATTACATCATCTAAAATTACCACGCATCATTGCATATGCGCCAGATAATGGGGCTATCATTGCAAATCGCATCGATTGCTTGCCAGGTGCAATACCCGGTAATACCATCTGGGGTGAGTCCCACCCAGGTTTGGATAACAGGTGAGAGGACGTTCGAATTTGAGTATCTTTTTTTGATTTGTATTTCGTATCTGCTGCACGGGTTCAAATCTTTTATGCCTGCAAGCTGGCGATGCAAAGCGCATGAAGATCTTTGACAGCCCCAACCCTACGTCGCCGTTACTAGACCAGCATCGGCGAATTGCCCTATGATAATTTGTGCTTGTTCTGGCTCTACAATGGGACGTTTCCTGGTTTGCGTGTGAGGTTGGCCCGCCATAAGAAATAACGATTGCTGGCTCTCGTCCCTGACATCCTCTGACCAGATGTCGGTATAGATAACCCTGTGAGTTAGAAGGGCTTTAGGTAGTAGCTTTATTTTCGGCAACTCTAAAAAATTCCTTGGAATAGGCCGAAAAACAGAGTCATAAAGTCATTTTAAATCCCGTAGACTGATACGCGACCGATGGATATACTATGCGGGCGAAGTCACCATGACGACGCATCCGCAGACATGTGCTGCATGGCGCGTGTCGCTCAGAAGAGGAGACTGTTTTGTCAACACTTCGAAGAGGAGCCGCAGCAATCGCGGTCCTGCTGGTGGCGCTGGTGGGCGTGAGCGTGCTCACGGCTGGTACCGCTGGGGCATCACCCCCGCGATACTCCGGCATCTACGCCGGCCCTGGGGGGTACCCCAAGACGGGGTACTACGACACCCAGGCCGGCGTGACGGCAACGTGCCAGGTGCAGGACAGCGGTGGCGACACCACGTACCTGCGGATCACGTGGGCGGGTATTACCGGCTACGCCGCCGAGACCCCGTTCGATGGGGTCACCTGGAGCTCGAGCACGCCGCTGTGCACACCGCCGTCGGCGACCTGTGTCGCTTCGGGGTTTCAGAACTCCATTGTGCAGTACCACAACTCGTCCGGGGGGCAGAACACCTCCTGGTACGTCGGTGAGGACTGCCTCCGGCGGTGGATCCAGAACATCGACGTGTTCTGGTGTCTACGGTTCCAGGGCATTCCCGACCATGGCGAGCAGAGCGCTGCCACACTGGACTCGCTTCCGGACCTCAACGGGGTCTGGGCGAAGTGCGTGGCGTAGTCGCATGTAGCAGGTGACCTTCGTGGTCGCCGCCTGGGCGGGTCCTGGCCACAAGCCGTAGCCAGGACCCGCCGGGCATTTGGTGGTTTGTTCTTCGGGCTTCTCCGAACCACCACCACACAACGCCTCAGAGAAGCCCGCATTCTACTTTTTGCCTAAACCCACCCCGAGAATTATGCAATCATACAGATTGATATAGGCATCAAGGCACTTTAAAAAGTTTGGAATAAGTTACATGTCTCCAGCCAAGCATAAACACATAAGGACTTCTCAAATTGAGTCTTTTTGTTTTGATATACTGGGTTTATGAGCTTGACGCATGTAGACCTACAAGAAATACGCAAAATTGTTGAAGAAACAGTTAATCCAATTAAGGGCGAGCTAAGTGCTCTTGGAAACGATATCAAAGAAATATACGACATGCTCGCCGAACCCAAATAATGAAAGCCTTCAAAGATTAAGTCTTGAGAAAAAAGATACTAAAGTTTCATGCAGAGTTAGTTGAAGCAGCCAAACAAGCTGGGGTTACTCTACCCAGCCACTAGCACCTGGAGCTCGAAACCTCTCGTCCCATTGTCCAGTCTGGTCTAAAATACCCTAGAGCATGAGTAAACTCAGCATTATTGCAGACACTACTAAGCCTATTAAGCGGGTGAGACGCTTGATCGGCGGAAAACATTACTGGGTTCATTACTATAGTGATGAGAACTTTCAGAAGGCAGGCTATAGCTTGTTCGGCTACACCTACAAACGGGAGATATATGTTCGCCTTCATCTCCCACCTAAGGTCGAAGCCCACATACTCATTCATGAGGCATACCATGCCAGAGACAAAAGAACTTGGCTCGGCAATGTGGGCAAGGAACTGCGCGCAAGCGCCTATGCGACTATCCATAACCCTACCGGATTTTTGGCAACGCTCATTCACAGCCTGAACAAACAACGCATCAGAACATACTGGCGACTTTATATAACCCATAACTAAATTTGTAAAAGTCTGGGGACTAGGGAGCAAATCCCCAGCCAAACTTATTTCAATTTATTGATCCAGCCATGCCTACCTCCACTATATAGACATAACTGATTAACCGAATCTCATCACAAACAATTCGGTCCAATAAAGTAAGGGCGCGTGCATGTATTCATATCTAGCACACCGAGATACAGACGTGTTATCCCTATCTGTTCTGAAGCTCGGTCTTTAGGATTCATGTCACTATGATATAAGAGAATCCATCAAAGCAGTATGAAGATATCCTTATCCCAGGCAGCCATGCTTCAAAAATCGGGCACTCTGCCAAGACACAACTACAAGGAATGTCCAGACTAGGCCAGGAGTCCGCGGGGCGCTACAATGACCCGGTAATAGTAAGGGCAAGTCAGTGCCAGGGCTTCGCAGCCCGGCGCTAGAAGTGCCTTATCCCCTTTAAGGGGGCGTTTTTAATAATCATTTCCGGACCCCGGGAGTATTGTAGCTGTAGCCGAAAAATCAGGCGGATTGGCGCATAGTGCAAGACTCGAGCAAAACCATAACAAAAGGAAGTTTCTGACATGAAAATATCTCGCCAAGATGCGTGGGATAAGGTACGCGAGTGGCTTGCTAGATATTTGCCAGCCGAAATAACTGGTACTATCACGGCCCTTGGCGGCTTTTGGATAGCCTACCAGACTACTGGTTCTCTGGCCGTGGCAGCTGTTTGTGGCACCATTGGCGAAAACGTTGGATATTATGGGGTTATTTCATTACGAGAGGTGCTGCGGTATTGGCAGAGTCATCATCATCACGCGCGTTTGAAGCGTCTATGGCTGACCGGCGTGCACACTATCCGGGACATGCTGGTCGAATTTGGCACAGCCGAGATTTTAGATAGCTTTGTTGTTCGCCCCGGCCTGTTCTATTTATTGCCCACAACATTTAGTAACCACAAGGCCGTGGCGCTTATTGCAGCCAAGCTGGTTGCCGACCTGGTGTTTTATACCTTTGCCATTATTGGGTATGAGGTCCGCAAAAAGTTCCTCCCCAGAAAATAAATCACCAGAAAGAGTCTAAGCCATGACCGATACCTTTAGCCCGCAAGCCATCAAGTCCCATGACTACCCCACACCCTTTCTAATGCTAGACCTAGACAGGGTAGAGAAAGCCTACCGTGTTTTTGCGGATCTGCTACCGGATGTGGACATTCACTATGCCGTCAAATGCAATCCTGACGCCCGTATTCTCCGACGCCTTCATACATTGGGGTGCAAGTTCGAGATTGCTTCCTACAACGAACTCGAGCGGCTTATAGCCGAAGGTGTGGTGCCGGCTGATGTCCTGTTTAGCAACCCAGTTAAGGTGCCGTCGCATATCGATCGGGCGCATGACAGAGGGCTGCACCGCTTCAGCTTTGACAGTCAGGCCGAACTAGATAAGATTACCCAGCAAGCACCGGGCGCTGCGGTATTCGTGCGGATTCAGACTGTGGCAGCCGATAGTCTGGTGCCTTGCGAAGGCAAGTTTGGAATAGGCAACTCCGAGGCGCTACGACTCATGAAATATGCTAAGCGTGTTGGCCTCAAGCCTTACGGCATCGCCTTCCACGTAGGGTCGCTCATGCACAAAGCCAACGCCTGGGATGCGGCCATTGCCAATGCAAGCGATCTCATGCGGCAACTACAAAAGATAGGGATTACAATCGAAATGCTGGACCTAGGCGGTGGTTTCCCGGCTAACTACGGCGTCAAAGTGCCTAGCATGAAGACATTTGCACGCAATATCAAAGCCGCGCTGGCTCAGCACGTACCTTACGACGTCCAAATCGTTATCGAGCCAGGCCGTGGTATGGTAGGCGACGCTGGGGTAATGGTCGCGACCGTCATTGGCGTAGCGACACGTTGTGACAAGCGGTGGATCCACCTAGACGTGGGCGCCTTTAACGGCATGATGGAAGCCCTAGAGACACAAAACACTCTGATATTTCCGCTGAGCGACTCCAGAAACAGCCCCAATAAGAGTCTGTGCCATCTGACCGGGCCAACTTGCGACAGCCAGGATACGATACTGCTTGATATTGAACTGTCAGACAACTTACGCATAGGCGACAGGGTTTTTATCCATACCGCTGGCGCTTACACTACCAGCTATGCTTCTACCTTTAATGACTTTTCGCTGCCTGATGTCTATTGCATCAACGAATAGTGGTCAATGCCATACCCTTACTGCTCGACCTTAGTATCGCCCCCGTCAGCGTCAGCTTGATCGCTTTTATCGCGTACTTCTTCAAGTCGATTGCCGGCCTTGTCTTTTATGTTTTCTACTTTATTGCCGGCGTTCTGTACCGTTTCTTTGGCGTCTGCGCCCATGTCTTTTGCTTTTCGCTTCATTTCATCTAAGTCTGCCACTGAGTTCTCCTTGTTTACCCATACAGCCTAAAGACATTCCTAAGAACTTGCCGCTAAAAAACATGCAGTAGCAGATTCACGTCAAGGATCATTAATACCTTACTCTAAGGAATAGGAGGCGAAATAAGACAAGCACTGTGAGTAAAATTGTACCGGCTACAACGATGAATCGGTCTAGCTTTTCGCTGTCAACGTACTTACTTAATCCATATAGTACGAGCCCCAGAAATCCCCCGGCAGTATTCATGATTATATCTGTTGTGTCTGTTGTTCCGATTGCTACTATAAATTGCGTCAGCTCAGCAGCAAAACTAAAAAAGTATATATAAGAAAGCTTTTCCCAAAAGTTAGTTTGTTTCAGGTTGACGCCCAACAGCAGGCCAAAGGGAATAAAAACGACTAAATTATAGAGCATCTCGCTCAAATTACCCGACGAGTAAGTTGCAAATGGAATCAAGTTAAGACTTCTGGCTTGGTGGTCCAGTATTGCAGCAAAATCCAACGAAAACTTGAATAAAACTAACCACAGCAGGATTAGTAGGTATACGGCTAATAGTGTTTTAGATACTGTCTTCACTTATGGTGCGTCTGATTCTTTAGGGCAGTTTAGCCTTGTTAGCTTAAATGGAGCTGAGAAGGCTAAATTCATAGTGTCACCCTTTGTCAGTTTGTTCGTCCTTATTCCTCACGCTTAAAATACATGAGTGAAATCCAAGAGTAGCGGCCTTTTTTCGGTCATAGAGAAATACTACCGGATCAAGATGGAGTACTTTGACGATATGGGCGATGAATCGCCAAGTTGTCGTTTGACCTGTTACCCATACAGCCCAGCATCCTACCACGATGGGAAGAGCACACCGACTGGCTGAGACGGTTTGGCCACCGCCCCTAATTTTTTCCACGGTTATACGTCCTTCAGGCGACTTCTTACGCTGCTGCCATCCAGTCAAGCAAGTTTATGAATTATATATTAAAGGATACATAATTCGCCTGAAAAGATGTCATTTTTCTCACAATCACATTTGGTCCAAGTCTTTATACTTGCATTCTAGTATCTGCTCAAATCTCATCCGACTTCAAGCAGCGGAGCAATATTTTTTAGGCCAGAACGAGGCATGCAGAAGACATGAAAGAACAAGCAAGTAATCCGGAAAAATCTGCGTCTATGTTCAACACACAGGGAGGCAAGACAGAATCCCGGGCCATAGAGACTCCTTCAATCAAATTGCCCCAGGGTGGTGGGGCAATAAAAGGCATAGACGAAAAATTTTCGGTCAATGCAGTAAATGGGACAGCAGCTTTTTCTGTGCCGCTACCAGTGTCGCCCGCACGAGGCGTCACACCGGACCTGAAGCTTAGCTACAACTCTGGTGGTGGCAACGGAGTGTTTGGTTTGGGATGGGACCTGGGCCTGCCATCGATCAAACGCAAGACCAGCCAAGAATTGCCGCAGTACCTCGATGTTGCAGATTCGGACACTTTTTTATTCGCCGGGGCCGAAGATTTGGTGCCGGAGTTTCAGAAAGACCAGAGCGGTGACTTTAGCCAAGGCCCAGATGGCACCTACAGTATCCGAGAACAAAACTCGAGCGACGGTAATTTTACTGTCAGATTTTATCGGCCACGGACAGAAGGCTTGTTTGCTCGGATAGAGCGCTGGACGCACAAAACCACCGGCGAAACGAGGTGGCGAGTCACCACCAAAGACAATGTGACGACACTACTGGGATGGAGTGAGAACTCACGCATTGCCGACCCCACAGATGCGCGCAAGGTCTACGAATGGCTGCCAGAATTTACCTTTGACGATCACGGCAACTGCAGCCAGTCTTTTTACAAACCCGAGGACGATACCGGCTTTGAGGGTACATTGCCGCACAATGCCAACCGACGCAAAGGTGGCAATCTGACGTACACCAACCGGTATCTAGAAAGTATCCGTTATGGCAACAAGCAGCCCTATAAAAACTTTGGCGACCCGTTCCCCGCAGCGTCGGCCTACATGTTTCAGACAATACTCGACTACGGCGAATACGACACCACTGCGCCGTACCAAAAGGTACATGACTGGGGGTATCGGCCAGATGCTTTTTCTGACCACAAACCCGGTTTCGAAGTCCGCACCACGCGGCTCTGCCAGCGCGTATTGCTCGTCCATTACTTTAGTGAGCTACCTGGCGGTTCGGCGTTAGTAAGGTCGCTCGACTTCCAGTACGATCTAGCCACAGAGCAAGGCTTTACATTCCTAGCCGCCATCTCTAACCATGGCTATATCAAGCAGTTGGACGGCACCTACACACAAAAGCAGCTACCGCCGCTAGAGTTCACCTACCAAGAGCACACCTGGAGCCAAGAGGTCAAAACCGTAGCCGCTCAGGACGTAGTAAATGCACCCGTTGGACTATCGTCACCATACACATTCACCGACCTTTACGGCGAAGGTCTTTCTGGCATATTAACCGAACAAGTCGAGGCCTGGTATTACAAACGCAACCTGGGCGGTGGCATGTTCGAACGCGCCAAGGCGGTGTCGCCAAAACCAGCCGTGACCGGCCTGGGGCAAACCCTGCAATTGGTTGACCTAGATGCCGATGGCGGCAAACAGCTGGTCAGTCTGAGCGAGCAGCCCAAAGGCTATTACGAGCTGGATGATGACCATGGCTGGCAAACATTCAAGCCTTTCCGTCAGTTACCCAACAGAGACCTCAAAGACCAGAACACCCGCATGATCGACCTAACCGGCGATGGCAAACCGGACCTACTCATCACCGAAGATGAAGTGTTTACCTGGTACGAATCCGAAGGCCGGCGAGGCTATGCGCCAGCCCGCAAGTCCCCCAAATCGTTTGACGAAGAAAAAGGGCCAACCGTAGTCTTTGCCGACAGCAAGCAAATGATTTTTCTGGCCGACATGGACGGCGATGGCCTGACCGATATTGTCCGCATTCGTGCCAGCGAGGTGTGCTACTGGTCAAACTTGGGCTACGGCAAATTTGGCGCCAAGATTGCCATGGACAAACCACCAGTTTTTGACGCACCCGATGCCTTTAACCCCACTTATATACAGCTCGCTGACATCGACGGCTCTGGCACCACAGACATTGTCTACCTTGGTCAAAATAAGGTTACTTGCTGGCTGAACCTCAGCGGCAATTCGTTCGTGACCTCCGCGTTCGAGATACACTCATTCCCAGAAATACACGACCTGGCGGACGTGACCGTGACCGACCTGCTGGGTACGGGCACCATGTGTCTGGTGTGGTCCAGCCCGCTCACTAAGGACGCGCATGGTCCACTGCGCTACATTGACCTGATGAACAGCAAGAAGCCGCATATTATGATTGGCTACCAAAATAACGTGGGCAAAGAAGTCAGTCTGGAATATGCACCGTCAACCGCATTTTATCTGGAAGACGAACAGGCTGGACGCCCCTGGATTACCAAGCTTCACTTTCCAGTGCAATGTCTGTCAAGGACCGAGACACTCGACCGCATCACGGGCCACCGCTTTGTAAGCAGTTACAAATACCATCACGGCTACTACGACCACCCAGAGCGCGAGTTTCGTGGTTTTGGCATGGTAGAACAAACCGATGCCGAGGACTTTGATCACTGGGTCAAAGGCGACAGCAGTAACGTGGTAGAACAGGATTTGCACCAAGAGCCAGTGGTCAAAAAGTCTTGGTTTCATACCGGTGCGTTTTTGCGTCAGGACAAAATATTGGCTCAGTTTGCCAACGATTATTGGTACGAGGAGATGGCGCGCCAGGGCTTTGTCGTGACACACAACGAACATGAGCTGCCGGACGCTCAGCTGGTCGCTGCGCCAGGCATCGACCCCACGCTGCTGGATCACCTGGGTGGCGAGCAGTGGCAGCAAGCGCTACGAGCCTGCAAGGGCATGGCCCTGCGCTCGGAAGTATTTGCCCATGACGCGCCACTGATCGGCGCTACCCCCCAGCAGCTCCAGACACAGCTGACGCCCTATTCGGTCAATTCCAGCAACTGCGCTATCGAACTTTTGCAGCCAAAAGGCCAGAACAAATACGCCGTCTTTGTCGTCAAAGCGAGCGAGTCGATCACCTATAGTTACGAGCGCATCGTCGCCGACCCTCGCATAGCCCACACCCTGACCACCAAATTAGACGAATACGGCAACATACTAGAATCCGCCAGCGTGGTGTACGCCAGGCAGCTTGCCGACCCGACACTGCCTGCCGAAACTTTGGCCGCCCAAGCCCGCTCGTCTATCTCCTATAAACAAAACCTTTTCACCAATGACGTCACCAGCGCAAACAACTACCGCTTGCGCCTGCCGTCCGAAGAAAAAAACTTTGAACTCAGAGGCATTGCCAAGACGGGCGACTACTACGTCCTGGCTGATTTTGAAAACATCCTCACCAACGCAACCGATGTGCCATATCACCAGAAAGACAACAACCCGCCGGCCGGCACACCACAGAAACGTTTGATCGAACACAGCCGCATGACTTACTACAAAGACAATCTCAGCGGGGCTTCGCCGTTGCACCAGCTAGAGTCACGCGGCTTGCCGTTCGAGTCTTTCCAACTGGCCTACACCCCAGAGCTACTCACTGACATCTTTGGCACGAAAGCCACGGGCACACATATGCTACAAGGGAAGTTCACCCACAGCGAGGGCGACGCCAACTGGTGGGTTCGTTCCGGCACAGCTCAATATATAACAGCAGGCGAGTCCGTCACCGATGCAGCCAATCGTTTCTTTATGCCCGTTAGATATACCAGCCCGGTTGGCGCCGTGACCAAAGTAACCTACCTAGGCAATTTCTGTATGTTCATAGAGTCGACCGAGGACGCCTTGGGCAACAAAACGTCTACGGACAAGTTCAACTTCCGAACACTCGTACCCGAGCGCATGCGCGATATCAACGACAACATTTCAGAGGCGCTGTCCGACGAACTGGGCCTGGTCAAGGTCATGGCGATACTTGGCAAAGGCACCGAGGCAGACGACCTGACCGGCCAAGATGAATTTACAACCGCCGCCGAGTCAGCCAAAATAGCCGCCTTTTTTGCCGCCGCCAGCTCGGCAGACCTGACAGCCAAAGGCAAAGATTTGTTGGGTCACGCTAGCATACGTGTCGTTTACGACTTTGACGTCTACCAGACATCCGGCAAACCAGTGGTGGCTGCATCTATCGTCCGCGAACAGCATTTCACAGACAATCCTAATTCGCCCGTACAAATCAGTTTTGAATATTCCGGGGGCCTTGGCCAAGTGGTCATGAAGAAAGCCCAGGCCGAGCCCGGCAAAGCCAAGCAGCTAACGCTTAACCCTGACGACACTTACACGGTGATCGAGGTAGACACCACCCCCCAGCTACGCTGGGTGGGCACCGGCCGCACCGTTGTCAACAACAAGGGCAATCCCGTCAAACAGTACCAACCGTTTTTCTCTACCACTCATAAGTATGAAGACAACAAAGCTTTGGTAGAAACAGGCGTCACATCGTTGTTCTACTACGACGCCGTGGGCCGAGAGGTCAAGATGGAACTGCCAGACGGAACGCTTAGCAAGACCGAATTTACCTCCTGGCTGCAGCGGCTGTATGACCAAGGCGATACAGCAAATGATTCTAGCTGGCACGATAACCGGGTCAATTCTCTTATCAATGCCCAGTTAATCGCCGAGGGCAAGGACCCGTTAAAGGAAAAGCTTGCAGCGCTCGCCTCCGAAGACTATCACAACACACCGTCCGTCCAGCATTTTGACGGCCTCGGTCGTCCGATTCTGCAGGTTCAGCACAACCGGGTCAATGGGCTGGATGAGTTTTACTACTCGCATGCAACCTTAGACATCGAGGGTAACTTGCGTGCAGTTGTCGATGCGCGGCACAACAAAGTCATAACCTACAGTTACGACCTGCTCGGGAGAGGCGTCTACCAGGACAGCATGGACAACGGCAAGCGCTGGCTGCTCACGAATGTAGTAGGTGAAGCGCTACGCACCTGGGACGAGCGTGATCATGAGTTTCAATACGACTACGATATCTTGGGCCGTCCCACGGGGACGCGGGTGATAGGTGGCGACAGACCCACTCCACTGAACAACATCTCTGACCGCATTTTCTATGGAGAGGGCGAAGCTAACGCCAAGGCCAAAAATCTACGCGGCCAGGTAACCCGATACTTTGACACCGCTGGTGTAGTCGAGGCCGTAAAATACGACTTTATGGGTCAGCCGCTCGTGAACCAACGCCGACTATTTGCTGACTATACATCCGTCCCCAACTGGACGGACGCCAATCTGGCCACCGGCTTGGAGCCGGAGATCTTTGAAAGCAAAATGGTCTATAACGCCCTGGGCCGTGTCGTCGAAACAACCGCACCGGACGGCTCGATCGAACGCACCACGTTCAATGCCGCAACGCTTGTCGAAGCCAAAACGGTCACTCGGGACGCACTCACCGAAACCATCATAGAAAATATCGACTACAACGAAAAAGGCCAACGCACCGCTATGCTCCTGGGCAATGGCATTACCACAAGCTACCGCTACGACAGTCGCACCTTTGCCTTAATCCACGTGACCAGTCGGACAGCCGCAAACAAAGTACTTCAGGATCTGCACTTTACTTTCGATGCCACCGGCAACGTCACACACATCCAAGATGACGCCATCCCACTCCAATTTTTTAACAATCAAATGATCACCGGCCTCACGACATATAAGTACGATGCAATCTACCAGCTCACTGAAGCAACTGGGCGAGAAAACAATGCGGGACTGGCTTTTGGACCCGAGGATAACTGGAACGACCAAAGCTACTCCCACCAGCAAGCTGCCGGCGACCCAGCGCTGACGCGCAATTATGTGCAGCAGTATTTGTATGATTCGGTGGGCAACATCATGAGCCTCATCCACAAGGCCAGCGGCAACGACTGGACGCGTGACTACACCTACCAGGCCACCACCAACCGCTTGCAGTCTACGAAGATTGGCGCCCAAACCTATGCCTACCAGCACCATGCCAAACACGGCTTTATAACCGAGATGCCACACCTGGAGGAATTGGGCTGGAACTTTAAAGAAAAACTAGTCCGGACCATCAGGCAAAAAGCTGGGTCAGGTACACCCGAGACCACCTACTACCAATACGGTTCGGACGGCGAGCGGCTCCGCAAGATTACCGAGAATGCCGCACCAGCCGGTGAAACGCCGGGCAAAAAAGAAGAACGGATATACCTAGGCACCTACGAACGCTACCAAAAACACAGCGGCGAGCACGCTGGACTGGTACGCCATAGCTTATCTATTGTTGATGAAACCGGCCGCATTGCCCTCATGGAAACCAGGAACGAAATAGATGACGACACCGAGCCCCGGCTGCTGCGATACCAACTGGCGAATCACTTGGGTTCCGTTAACTTAGAGGTAGACGAAAATGCCCAAACGATATCTTACGAAGAGTATCACCCCTTTGGCACCACTGCTTACCAAGTAACCAACAAGGCCGTCCGTGCTGCTGCCAAGCGCTACCGCTACGTGGGCCGTGAACGCGACCAAGAAACCGGCCTAGAATATCACGCCGCTCGCTATTACATCTGCTGGCTGGGGCGATGGCTCAGTACTGACCCATCCAGCATTGACGACGGACTAAACCTGTATAAATATGCCAAGAACAACCCCAGCTCACTGCGCGACACCAACGGCAACGAATCTGACGAACAAAAAGCCTCTAGGATGTTTGCTGACTTTTTGACCGAGCAAGGCGTGAACTTCAAAAAAGAAGTCCCCTTCAGGGTTGAGGTGAACGGCAAGTGGGTAGAAGGCCGGGCAGACTTCTTTGTAGAAAAGAACCCCGGGGTATGGGAACCCGTAGAAATGAAAGGCAAAGCCAACTCTAGGTGGACCAAGGCTCAAAAAGAATATTTGCCGGCGCTTCAGTCGGGGGCGAAATACGAAACCCTTGGCACGAGCAAATTTGGCAAAACGGTCACTGGCTCTGGCGGCGGCAAAGTATTCAACGTCCACACCGTAGCCCAGGGTAAGTTTGACTTCCAAAAACTGCACGTGACGGAGGTGATAAACCGAACAAAAGGTCACAAACAAACCATCACAACTGACAACCAGGGCACGGTGGTCAAAAGCGAAAAAACACCAGTTGACACCAGCGGTGGCACCAGAACACAACCAACCAAACTGCCCGATGCCGATGTTAAAGCGCCACACGTCACGGAACCGCACGTTAAGACACCGCATGTAAAATCGCCGCACGTGAAGACACCAAAAGTAAGAGGCAAGGGGCTACTAGGCGCACTCCTCGTAGCCGGAGGAATCCTGCTGTTCACGGGTGACGCCAAGGCTGCGGGGCAGTCGCTGAATCCTGCGGCCGATACCACCGAGGCGGTCATAGAAGGCGGAGGCCCTCTGGAGGTTGCTGGAGGAGTGGCACTAGATGTCGCCAGTCTCTACCCACCAATCGCTATCATAAGAACAGGGGTAGCGCTGAACCGAGCAGCCATGGACGCCTCACACTTTGCAACTCCTCCCGGCTGGGTCGAGCAAAAGGTGAAAGAAGGCCGGAATCCATTCTGCGCCCTGTGCCACGGTGACGACTCGCTACGCGCCCAGTATGACCGGGAAAAGGAATTTAAGTTCGACAAATCACTATTCGGCGAAACTACCGACGCAGACAGAAAAGCACTGATAGATTTTATAAATTCATCAGAGCCTAATAACAAGTAAGGGGGATACTGATGGAACAGACCAAAACAATTTATGGAAAAATCACTACCAAGGCAGGGGATTCTGCCAAAGGCTTGATAGTCCGGGCTTATGACATCGGTGTGCGCCGCGAACGTCAGTTGGGCGAAACTATCGCAGACAAAAATGGTACTTACATACTAGAGCGAACCCTAACAGTAGCCGACAGAGGTCAACAGCCCCTACACATTGGTGTCAAGGTTTTCACGCCTCTTAAAAAGACACTCCTTTTTAGTTCCGACCCCGATGAAATGCGGTTCCATGCCGCTGGACGCGAAGAGATCAACATCACCCTGGATAAACCCCTCCAGTCCGAAGTAATCGAATACGAAGACTTGAGCGCCGCAGTCGCCGCCCAGGCGGGCGAAGTAGCAGTTGCCAACTTGCAAGAAGACGATCAACACCACGACATTACGCTGCTCGCCCGGGAATCTGATACGGCAGCCGTCAAGATAGAATATCTGGTATTATCCCAACGCCTAGAAAAGCTCTCCGGCGTCGAAGCGCAATTCTTTTATGGGCTGTTGCGCAAAAACAGTTTGCTAAAGAGCGATATTACCAACCCGTTCATGGCCCGGTTTTCCATTGGCATCAACTCCGACCCTAAAGGGGTTTTATATGATGCCGTTCTGGCCGATCCTGGTGTTATCGAGCGCGACTTGCAGCAAGCCGCCAAGGACATGATTATCAGCAGCGACACAGCCGAACATTGGAAGCGCAGCACCGAACGTCTGAGTGCTTTCAAAAAAGAAGCTGAGACCTACGCCCAGGACACACGCACCAAAAACGTGCTAGACATCGTCACGCGCTTTGTAGTCGAAGACAAAGTTTCCGAAGTCACCAAGCTCTTCAAAACCAATAAGACTGATCTAAGCGGCGTGCTCCGGAAAGTCACCAATGTCAAATTCCTCGGCAAGTCGTCCAAAGTCAAAGACCTGCAGACCAGCTTGGCGCTTGGCGAGCTGGTGGGCTACGACCAGTCCATCATCACCCAGGTCGGTCAGGCGCATAGCATCAAAAAGCCCAAAGACATGGTTCGGCTGGCCAGCCTGGACAAGACTGCCTGGAAACAGGAACTGACCAAGTCTGCCGCCAAAATTAACGTTGGTGGCCAGCCGCTCAACAAACGGCTAGTGGATTTGCATGCCTCGTCACTGGTGCGCAAAATGGAAAAAACTTTTCCCTCCGCTGCCTTTGCTGCCCAGCTGGACAGGGAGAGTCGCCCCAAACTGGAGCGCCACGACGAGATCAAAAAATTCATGAGCAAACACGAAGACTTTGACCTCGGCAACACCAACGTCGACCTGTTTATGAAAGAAAAAAAGTGGGCCGGCGAAGAACACCAGCCCATGCGGGCCGAACTGAAGAAAGTCCAGCGCGTCTTTCGGCTCGTGCCACACTACAGCAAGACCAATGCATTACTAGAGCAAGACATCCACTCGGCGCAAAGTGTCACTGCCGCCGGCAAAACTCGTTTCGTGAACCAGATCGCTCCAAAGGCCGGGCTTAGCCCGAAAGAAGCCAAGGAAGTTTACAAAAAAGCCGAGGCTACGACCACTGCCGCCATGCTGATTGTCGGTGACCTGCAAGACACCGCCTCTGCCACAGATCTACCCATCATCAACACCACCAAGCTAGAGAAGAAAATCGAGGCCGTTGCCGCTGATTTCCCCAACCTCAAAAGCCTGTTCAAGCTTAGTGACGTCTGTGCCTGCCAACACTGTCGCTCGGTCTACAGCCCGGCTGCCTACCTGGTAGAAATCTTGGAGTTTCTGGACGACCGTAGTGTGACCGACCTAACCGTATCGCCCGCCGTCACCAGCAACCTAGCCAAAGACGTGCTGTTCGAGCGTCGGGCAGACTTGGGCGAGATTGACCTGGGCTGTGAAAACGCCAACACACCTATGCCCTACATTGACCTCACCAGCGAGCTGCTAGAAGAGCTCATTGCCCCAGATACCGGCATCAGCTTTAGCGGCCCCTTGGCCGGGGGCAGTGACCCATTCGTAGGCACTATTTCTACCGATTTATTAAACGCCCTAGTGGCAAAAAAGATTCCGGTTACTGACAAAGCTCAAGTCTTTGCCACCGAAACCACATCCGGCTCATCGGCTACATTGCCACACTATGTTCGCGACAAAAAAGCTGTCTGCAAAGTGGTCAATACCAGTGGCACCAACTACAAGGTTTTCCGTCTGCGCCAGACACTATCGCCAGCCGAAGAACTAGCTGCCGCGCCCGACTACGTCAATGAAAAAGCCTACCAGGAACTCCAGGGCAAATCCTATGCTTTTACATTGCCGTTTGACTTGCATCACACCGAAGCTGCCGCTTACTTTGGCCGTTTCGACATCAAACGCGATGAACTCATGAAGAATTTTCAACTGGCCAGCGTACCAACCAACGAGTCAATTGTTGCCGAAAAGCTCGGCCTGAACGACGCCGAAAGAAAGCTGATCACCACTGCTGCCGCGTCTAGCCAGCAAGACTACTGGAACACTTCCACCACTACCGCGGCTACGGAGATGAAGGTGGTTGATACGTTCCTCAGCAAGACCGGGCTTTCCTATGAAGAGCTCGTGCGACTACTGACGCTAAAGTTTATAGACCCTACAGACAAACTGTTTATCAAACACCTGGACCTCAGCTGCGACACCACCAAGAAAGAAATTGCCGGTCTGGACGACACCGTCCTGGACCGCACGCATCGCTTTTTGCGCTTGCAAAAACAAACTGACTGGAAGCTGGAAACACTCGACGAGGTCATCTCCCAGAGCAATCTGGGCGCCGGAAATCTAAACGATGCCACGCTACAAATAGCCGCCGACCTCTTAGAGATCACCGAGGAAACAGGGATAAAGGTAGACGAACTTATTGGCGGCTATGGCGAGATTCCCCATGAATCGGTAGAAGAAAACCCATTCACACCGCTCTATCACCAGATATTCCTGAACAAAGCCAAAAACGGAATCATCGACGAGGCACTGTTGCCCGAGAAAATCGATGGCACTGGCTTCTTGGCTGACGTAGCGCCCAGCCTAATGGTATGTTTGCGGGTCAAAGAAAGCGAGTTTGCCACGCTACTCACTCTCTTAGTAGACAATAAATTGACCTTTGAGAACCTGAGCCATCTCCTTTTGCTCAGCCGGCTTATGCGCAAAATAAAGCTAAAAGCCGCAGACCTGGACATCTTGATTGACCTAACTGGCGGCAATCCCACGGCCTCGCCAGCCCTGACTCTAGAACTGATTGCTAGCGCCAAAAGCGCCAAGGCCTACCCGCTCAAGTTGGCGGACATTTGGTTTATGCTCTACCATCAGGCAGTCGATGTAGTAAGCCTGGAGCTCAAAGACGAAAACATCCTGGCCACACTGACGGCGCTTCAAACCGCCTACCAAGCTGCATACACCGCCAACAAATCACCCTTTGACCCCAATCTCACCGCCACCGAACAAACCGAAGCGCTCATGGCTTTGCTGGGACAATTCCCAAGCCTGTCGGAGGCAGATATCAAAACAATTGCCGGCTTTTTGGAGCGTGACTGGCTGTCGCCCGCCAATGCCAAAGCACTCATTGACACCTTGTTTGGCCCAAGCCTGGACACCGCGGCTATCAAAAACGCAATCGACACCCTGGCAGCCGTGCCGGCGAGTGGAGACATCAGCGCGGAGAGCAAAGCTTTAGTAAAGGCACTCATGGCTGCGCTGGCCAGCTACACCTTTTTGGCGGCCAAAACCAGCCTGCTGCAAACGCAGCTTGGCAGCACTTTCAAAGCCAACCTAGACCTAACGGCTACCGTCCTGGCTCATGGCAAACTCAAACAGTCTGCGCCTGGCACCGAAATACTGGGCGACTTGCTGCTAAACGACAGTCTCATAGACACCGTCAACTCAACGCCCATGCCGCCGACTATATCCGAAGCTGCTTTTGGCAAGCACTATAACGCGCTGCGCTTGCTCCACAAACTGTTGCCACTCATTGACTCGTACGAACTAGAGCCAGCCGATGTGGCCTGGTTCTTGGATCACGCCGATATTTTGGGCTGGCTTGCCTGGGACGCCATTCCGTACAAATCCGGGCAACCAGAAGTGCCTTTCAAGGCTTATGCCGACCTGGGCACCATCATAGACTTGTTCAAGCAGTTTGAGCCCGTGATCAATCCTGCCGACGCCAATGCGCCCATTACCTTCCTGTCTGTACTGGACATGCTGCTGCCGGGTAGCACCGCCACCAGAAACGAATTCTTAGAGCGCCTGAGCCTTCTCACCGGCCACGAGCAAACTGCGCTGGACGAAATAGACGCTTATTTCTTCCCAGCCTTTAGCTTCACCAACTATCACGCTGCAGTTGCCTGGGCGCGGCTACTGAGCAGCGCCGACTATTTGCGCAACCTAGCCACCAACATTGCCGGCGTCAAAGCATTCATCAAACCAGTTCTGACAGCTGACGAAGCGACACTCTTACGCCTCAGCCTCAAGTCACGCTATGACGAAACCACTTGGCTGGATACGCTCAAAGAAATCATGGACGCCATCCGTCCCCGGAAGCGTGATGCCTTGGTAGCCTATCTGCTGGCCACCCGACCAGAGTTCCGCGAAGAAAACGACCTATACGACCACCTACTGGTAGATGTCGAGATGGAAGCATGCATGCCGTCATCCCGTATTGTTCAGGCGCATGGCTCTATCCAGTTATTCGTGCAGCGTAGCCTGATGGGCCTAGAGCCCCAGGCTGCGGCCGATGTAGACAACGACAGCGGCTGGGAGTGGTGGAAATGGATGAAAAACTACCGTGTCTGGGAAGCCAATCGCAAAGTCTTTTTGTATCCCGAAAACTGGATCGAGGCCGAACTGCGTGACGATAAGTCGTTCTTGTTTACCGAGCTAGAAAACGAGCTGCAGCAAAACGAGTTAACCGAGTTTACGGCCGAGCGCGCCCTGGTTCGCTACCTAGAAGGGGTAGACAACCTTGCCTTCCTAGAAGTCGTTGCCACGTGGTATGACACGGTAGAAAAAACCATGCATGTCTTTGCGCGCAGCAAGGGTGGTGACCCAGCAAAGTACTATCACCGAATGTTCGAGCAAGAACGCTACTGGACACCCTGGTCAGTAGTAGACCTAGAAATCACCGGCAATCATTTGCTGGCCTTCAAGCGCAACCAGCGGCTAACCCTAGCCTGGCCGGTATTTAGCGAAGAGCCAGACCCAAATCCACAGTCGACCGTGCCCAATCCCGCGCCAGGCACCGTGGTCAACAATGACAAACCCAAGCGCAAGCTCAAAATGCAGCTGGCGGTCAGCGAGTTTGCCGACAATATCTGGCAGCCCAAAAAAGTATCCCAGGATGCTATACGAACACCATCCTATTTCACAACCGAAGACCTGCAGCAAAAAACCTATAACCTCATGTACTTAGAGTTCGCCGACCAAATCTACGTGCTCAAAACCGGCGGCCAAGACTACCAAACGCTCAGTGGCATCTTTGACATTGCCGGCTGCAAAGGCTATCCCGAGCTGGCAGCAGAAGGCAACAGCTACTTCCCAGACTTTTTCCCAGATTTCAAAGACACCAACCTTAACATTCAGCGGTACCTAGAGACCAATCTAGTAGTTGGCGATGACCTGTCTGCCAGAAACGCCCTGTCGCCCTTCAACTTCTATAACATCTTGGCCGAGACACCTGGCAACTTCCGGCTGACCTACCCGCACCAGATGACGTGGATCGACTGGGTGGCCCTGTTGTGGGAATACTTCCTGATGATGAGCTACGGCAATACGGCATCTACGGTCGGCTTTGACAATCGCGGCCATATAAAGATTCCATTCGGCACCTTGCTACCGTACTTTATGGAAGACAGTGCTCATGCCTACGTCATCACGCCTGGTTTTTACAAGCGGAAAGGGCGCACCGACCGAGGCGAAGATACCACCGCCGAAGTTACCGACACGGTCGTTGTGCAGCGCACAGCATCTGACGCACTCAGCCTGATCGAGGACATCCTGGCCCTATGGAAAAAATACATGGCCAAACTCCAGGCCGGCGAGACACCGGCAAATGTCATTGCCGAGCTGCTGGCAGACGAGGATTATCAGGCGGTCATTGCAGAGATCAAGGTCTACGGCACCTTGCAATACGGTGAAAAATTCAGCAATATGTACCACCCGCTCATCTGCGCACTGCGCAAAACGCTCTACAAAGACGGCGTACCAGCACTCATGAAACGCCAAACGCAGCTGCAAGTCACTAGCTTTAACTTCCAAAGCAACTACTCGCCCAGTTCTGTCGTTCCGCTCAAATACCCCATTGAAGATATCGACTTTAGCAGCGATGGCAGCTACAGCAGCTACAACTGGGAATTATTTTTCCATGTACCGCTTTTTGTTGCCACGCAGCTGACCAAAAACCAACGGTTTGAGGAAGCGCTGAGTTGGTTCCACTACATGTTTAATCCCACTGGGGCCTTGCCCGGCACCGCACCGCAAAAATATTGGGTAACCAAGCCGTTCTACCTGCGTAACGACAGCGAATATATGGCCCAACGCATCGACACTTTGCTGTACAAAATTGCCGATCCCACCACGCCGGAACGCAAAGAGCTAGAATTCGCTATAGAGCAGTGGCGCAAAGAGCCCTTCAAGCCACACGTGGTCGCCCGCTTCCGCACAGTGGCTTACCAAAAAGCCCTCATCATGAAATACATCGACAATCTTGTTGAGTGGGGGGATTATTTGTTCCGACAGGACACCATGGAATCCATAGCCCAGGCCACGCAGATGTACATTCTGGCCGACAAACTGCTAGGGCCAAAACCCCGCAAAGTACCTCCTGTCATCGACCCACCCTACGAGACCTACAACCAAATCGAACGCAAGCTCGATGCCTTTGGTAATGCCCTGATCGACATCGAAAACATTCTGCCAGACCTTGGCGCGCTGCCAGAAGGTGGCGCCGAATTGCCGCCACCGCCAGTCACGCTGTCTACCCTCTATTTCTGCGTACCCCAGAACGAACAAATGCTGGCACAGTGGGACACCATTGCCGACCGGCTATTCAAGATCCGCAACTGTCAGAACATCGATGGTATCGAGCGCTCACTCGCTCTGTTTGCACCGCCCATCGACCCCGGCATGCTAGTGCGGGCAGCTGCGGCAGGGCTCGACATCTCTTCAGTTCTGGCCGGCCTGAACGCGCCCTTGCCGTACTATCGTTTCCATACCTTAGCCCAAAAGGCAACCGATCTAGCAGGGGAAGTCAGAAACCTAGGAAGTTCGCTGCTCCAAGCCCTAGAGAAAAAAGACGGCGAGGACATGGCTTTGCTCCGCAATGAGCTGGAAATCAAGCTACTCAATGCTGTTAAGGACATGAAAAAGCTCAGCATCAGGGAAGCAACTGAACAGGTAGAAGTCCTGAATCGCTCCAAATTAGTCACCGAAGAACGTCACAAATTCTATGCCGAAGTAGAAAAAATCAGCGACAAAGAGCAGCTGAACCTAGACAAACTGAGTGAAGCCCACGACTTCCAGACCATAGCCCAGATCAGCCGAACCCTGGCAGGTGTGGTGGCCATGGTTCCGGACCTACTGGGCGGGGCCTCCGGCTTTGGCGGTAGTCCGCATGTGACCGTGCAGTGGGGTGGCAAAAACTTGGCCGCGGCTGCCAATTCTGCCGCGGACGTACTGGGTATCTTCAGCGCTGTTGCCACCTACGAAGCTGGCCGGGCCGCCACCCTGGGCGGCTACGACCGTCGCTTTGACGACTGGAAGCTACAAGAGCGCGTGGCCCAAAAAGAGCTAGACTCTATCGCCAAACAAATCGTTGCCGCAGAGATCCGCAAAGAAATAGCCGAAACCGACCTAAAAAACCACGATCTGCAAATCGAAAACGCTAAAGAAACCGACAAGTTCATGCATTCTAAGTTCACCAATGACCAGCTGTATCAGTGGATGATTGGCCAGATCAGCTCAGTCTACTTTAGCGTCTACAAGCTAGCCCACGACTTCGCCAAAAAGGCTGAACGCAGCTATCAGTTCGAACTCGGTCGCACCGAAGACTCGTTTATCGCCTACGGCTATTGGGACAGCCTAAAGAAAGGCCTGCAAAGCTCCGACCGGCTTATCTATGACATCAAGCGCATGGAAGCCAGCTACCTAAACAACAACAAGCGAGAATACGAAGTCGTCAAACACATTTCTCTGGCCTCACTCGACCCGCTGGCCCTGCTAAGACTCCGGGCCACCGGATCCTGCGACTTTGAAGTGCCAGAGGCGCTGCTAGACATGGATCACGCCGGACAATACTTCCGACGCATCAAGTCCGTTAGTATCAGCCTGCCATGTATCGCCGGACCACACACTTCTGTTAGCGCTAAACTGTCTCTAGTCAGCAACAAGTATCGCAAAAACAGTAACCCCGACAACCTAGCGACTACCGGCTACGCCGAAGACCCAGGCAATGACGAACGTTTCGTCTACAACGTTGGCGCCATTCAGTCCATTGCTACCAGCAATGCCCAGAAAGATAGCGGCCTATTCGAACTCAGCTTCAAAGACGACCGCTACCTGCCATTCGAAGGTACCGGCGCTATCAGCACCTGGCGGCTGGAACTACCCAAAAAAGACCTGGCGCAGTTCGACTACGACACCATCGCCGATGCTGTTGTGCACCTCAGCTACACCGCTCGCGAAGGCGGCTCCAGCCTGCGAGGCCTGGCCGAAACAACGCTGCTAGACCGCCTGGCCGAGGTCAAACAAGAGCTTTCCCAGACTGGCCTGCACGCCACCATCAACCTAAAGCACGAGTTACCCAACGAGTGGCATTTGCTCAAGGCGAACGGTACCGTAGAGCTCACAATAGACAGTTCACGGCTGCCCTACATGGCCCAGGCCTTGGACGCCCAGATCGAAAACATTGTTGTTTTGGCCAAGGCCACCGGCAATCCCGCCTCGCTACCCATAAAACTGGACACCACCACCGTCAACCTGTCACGAATTGACGCCTGGAAGCTCTGCAAAGGCGAAACCACCAGCCTAGCGCTAGCCACTCCGTTTAACCTGTCGCTCACCCCAGCAAACCTGAACAAGCTAGAAGAACTCACTCTGGTCATAAAATACAGCTTCTAGCATTCCCCGCCAGCGAATGATTTCGTCCCAGTTGAAAAGACAGATAAAACATCTGGGTTTGATTGCGTGCCGCATTTTTACAATAGCCGCTGCGGTATAAATAAGAATAACGAAGGGAAAAATTCATAGATTTCTCAGTATTAATAGAAAACGTAAACTAGATTGCCGTCCTAGCAGCTATGGCGGCAAGTATGATGTGGGGCATATGGACTCCCTGTATTACATTCTGTGGGAATCTGCCATAATCTCATGAAGAGCAAAGCTAGGACTGTCATCTATCAATATTACTTCAGTCCCTGCAGGATACTCTCCGCCATCAGCAGCCCATTCTGGAATGTCGGCGTCCGTAAATCGATCTATGGCAATCGGCTCGGGATCGAGCATCCCCTCAAGCGCAACGGTAAAACGCGCCACCTCGCCCACCATATCCAGACGAAGCACATCTCTTGCGTTTTCTGCCACGCGCTCATCGGCTAACGTTTCTATACTCATCTTAACTATCTCCTTGTCACTTTATATTTCATCTACCTGTAATGCGCTACATACATGCCGAGAGCCCGACAGGGCTTCTGCGGTGTGTGGAATGCCCCTAAGAATAAACAGCGCGTCCCCGGGAGTCATATCGACAGGCACTGCATCCAGCCCCAATCGTACACGCTTTTCTCCGTCTAACTGAGTCCACAACACATCACGATCGTCGTAGTGCGGCCTAATTGTAGAGTGATCAGCCTCGGACATATACAGCGCCATGACAATGTCGCCAACCAGTCTTTCTGCCACGGTCCGCCGCAAACCATTGGCCTGCTCAGAAATTCTGTCAATACTGAGCACTATAAAACCATGGCCCTGTGCTCGCAGTTCGTGGAAACTTTGCAGCGAGTTGGGGTACGTTAAATGGCCGTTATGGTGTACCCCCAGGCGTCGCATGGTTACCAGCTCGTCAGTAAACAAATGTTCGTCGGCCAGGCTCTCTGTACATGCCTGCACAAAATCTGGTGCCAGCAGCGACTCAACAACACGTGGCTGACGCAACCGCTGTGCTTCGGCTAATATTTCAAGCCCACTCATCTTAAGAAACTGCTTTTCACTTGCTTCTGCACCCGTTATCTATTGACCATACTATTTAAACAATTCCGGGCAGTTTACAAAAACAGAAAACTCGCAAAATTCTGATAAAAAGTATGTCTGTTTTAACAACCTTATTGACCCCAAGAAGCATTACGAAGAGCACCGCTGACCGCCGGGCTGGGGTGCGACCCCTGCACTGTGTTGATGTCGGCGGAAATCAATGCTCAGCATTGGCTGAGGGTTTGGCCACGACTACAGCTATTGTTGCTTCCGCACTATCTTATCCATCGCCTTTCCGTTGGCTAACTCGTCGATTAGCTTGTCTAGATAGCGGATCTCCTGCATGGTTGGCTCTTTGATGTCTTCTACCCGGACACCGCAAATCACACCTTTGACCAAAGCCCGCGAAGGGTTGAGCCGGGGAGCTTCCGCAAAGAAAGTCTCTAGGTCTGTCTGTTTTTCCAGCTGGGCCTTGAGCGTCTTCTGGTCATATCCTGTCAGCCAATGGATGATTTCATCGACTTCTGTCTTGGTGCGTCCTTTTTTCTCTGCCTTGGCGATATAAAGGGGATAGACTCTTGCAAAACTTATCGTATAGATCCGGGGTTTTATCATGCTGCCTCTTGCTGCTGTCGCTTATTCTTTTTAGATTCGTTCAGCTGTACTGCCTGGAGGACGAGCTGCTTCAGCGCGGCCTCATCCACGGTGTCGCCATCGTGAAATTCGATGGCGCGATCTGTCCGGCTATTTAAGCGGGCGTTGAAGAGCTTGTTTGGGTCCTTCATATAGACACCTTTGAAAAACACCAGCTTCACATTGTCCTTGAAAGTTTCGGCTATGCACAGTATCCCGTCGTGGGACCACACGGGGAGTCCCTCGGGCCGAGAGGCCGTTTTCCATTTCACTTCTTCGGCCACGGTAGGGTCGGCTTGTTTAACCACGGCACGCAGCCGAGACAATATGTCACCCTTCCAGCCACCGTATGTTTTGATTATGTCGTCTATTTGCTGCGGGGCAGTTTTGTCTTCCATAGAGAGTTCCTTTCTATTCATCATAGTATAAGTCCTAGCTTTCTTGTGTACTTACGCAGGTGCGACCCATGGTAGGGGTCGCACCTGCGCGCGTCATTCGTGAGGAGGGGGGGTTGGCCTAGCCGGCAGCCTGGGCAGCAGCCTTGGCCCTTGGGCCATCCGGTAGCCACCGCACGTTGTCGACGTTGAGCTGGCTACCTCCCCTGGGGAAGAGCACTGTCAGTTCTCCGGTGTACGGGTTGTGGATGATCAGGCGCGGCAGACCGTCCACCATCTGGATGTTGACGTTGGGGATGTGCGGTGCGCCGATGTCCGGGCTGGGCAGGTCGGTGTTGCAGGTGTACTCCAGCGTTGTGTCCTCATCCCAACCACCGGTAGGGAGGAAGCCAGCACCCACACGCTGACCGACAGCCTTGGCACACCACTGCATGGTGATTTTCAGCAGGGCGCCATTCTTTTCGCCGGCCGGGACGAACTCCAGCGTGGCGATCTTGCCACGGTAGAGATAGCCTTCGTCACCGTTCTGTATCTCGACTTCGCCGCCTTCGAACAAACCGGCAAGCGCAACCAGGGCAGGATCCATGTGCAACTCCTCAGGTACGTAGCATTTTGTATGCTAGATGTGCAATGACCACCTGATTATAATCACCAACACTCTCTTGTTCTAGAAATTTCATAAGATTATTCATTTTTGGCAAAGAAAAAGAAACCAAGTGTACATATGCGAAAGGGTAGAGTGAGGGCGTCGCATCAACAGCGGCGTATGGTAAGAGCCCACACACCGCTGTTGTTCGTTTTGCCTACAAATAGCCGTCGCTCGAGCGATACCCTGCATTAGGGGGCGTGCCCAGGATTTCTAAGGTACGACGACATGATAGGTCCATGCTAATAGCTTTAGGCGCTGGGTTGGCGTAAGCAATCGTGGTGTCAAAGATACACATGTAGGAGCCGTCAATCTTTTGGTAAAACGCGTCAGGTGAATAGTCTTTGCCTTCGTAAGTACCCGCGACAAGGCTGGCAAAGGTAACTCCGTTCGAGCCGGCTTTATATCCCTGCTTTTCCAGGGCTGCCTCAAGTGCCTGCGCCTTCTGTATGGTTTCGTCCTTGTTGTCACTCAGCCTTGCATAGCTATGCGCGGACGCAGCGCACTCTACCTGAGTGCTGATAAATGACGCCGCAGTAACGTGGCAAGAACTAGCTTTTTCGAGGGCGTCCATACCAAATGTATGAAAGGGATTTGCAAGTTCTGCGTCTCGCTCGACTATCATTCGCTGCACCGGCTTAAGATAAAATACCCTGGCTACATTTGAAACGATAAATCCACGGCCCCATGTGGCGGCCATCAAAAGAATAAGGACAGCCAGTAGACCCCCACCCACAAGTAATTGCTTGTTTGATAATTTTGTTAACTTGTTCATTGTTGTTGCTCCTATGTTGTTCATATTTTCTTGGACGACGCTCAGCGGCAGTTCGCTACCTACGCGGATCCATACAGCAGCTCTTTCATACTTGCCATGCTGATCGTCGAGCATGTCTGTAAGGGTTTGCACCATCTGCTCGCCATATTCCTGCCTATAAGCTTTTGGATAAAGCCTGAGCAGGGCCCGATAAACCGGGAATGATGTTTGTCCTCTATGCATAGAGGTGTACGTTACTTAGTGCATGGCGTTTTTTTGCCAGCCGCACAACGTTTTCATAGTACTCTAGTTCGCTTTCGAGCGCTTTTGCACCAGCACCAGACAGTTTGTAGTACCGTCTGCGGCTATCGTTTGGACGCTTGACCTCCCGGATCAGTCCCTTGCTGCGTAGCTGCTTGATACTGGTATACAGTGCGCCGGGACCTAGTTTGATCTTGCCGTTACTATCCTCCTCTACTTGTTTGATAATTTCGTACCCATGACGCTCTTTGAGGCTAAGGGCCAAAAGAATACTAAAAGCCACTTGCGGTAGTTGGTTGTAGTCCTTGCTCATGGCCATATGCTACATCTAAATTAGATATATGTCAAACTTAGATATATAAGCGCATGCGAGGTTGGCGATTTATAATAGAAACGTAAACAAGGAGCATGTATGACAAAAATGACAATCGAAGTAATCTTTGTGCCCGTCACTGACGTTGACCGCGCCAAAGATTTTTATGTAGACAAGCTAGGCTTTCATGCCGACCATGACCAAAAAGTCAAAGAGGGCCTGCGCTTTGTGCAGCTTACCCCGCAGGGTTCGGCTTGCTCGATTGCAATTGGCGAAGGAATTACCGAGATGAAGCCCGGCAGCCAAGAGGGCATCATGATGGTTGTCGACGACGTCCGCAGCCTCAGGCAAGAGCTGAAAGAAAAAGACGTCGACATAACCGATATCGACAAACAGCCGTGGGGAACCTTTGCCTATTTCAAAGACCCTGACGGCAATGCATGGACGCTGCAAGAGCTGCCATACAAGCGAGACTAGCTTTTGGCGTCTTGCATGAGGCGCTGGATGTCTTCTGTCTTATTGTCCCATGCGGTCACGAGTCGTACTTCTTGCTTGGGAACGTCCCAGTCATAAAAGTGATGTCCAGCCGCGTGCAGTTTTTCCTTAAGCTCCGTAGGCATCACCAGAAACACTTGATTGGTCTGGAGCGCTTGCGTAAGACTCACTCCATCAATCTCGACCAGTGCATCAGCCAACTGCTTTGCAAGCGTGTTAGCATGCTCGGCATTTTTCCGCCACAAGTCATCAGTGAGGTACGGGATAAACTGCGCCGATACGTACCGCATTTTTGAACTCAGCTGAAGCAACTGCTTTTGAACTCGTGGGATGCTTTGTTCTGGCGCATTAAAAATTATGACTGCTTCGGCGTTCATGAGTCCATTCTTGGCACCTCCAAAACACAGAACATCAACACCTGCATCGCGGGTAGCAGTAACCAGATCACTATCTAGCGCTACAAGTGCATTCGGCAAACGGCAGCCATCCATATGCAAGTACATGTCATGTGAATGACACCAATCAGCAATAGCCTTTACTTCTTGGTTTGTGTAGAGCGTGCCGTATTCAGTACTCTGGGCAATGCTGACAACCTTGGGCAATGTTGAGTGGTAGCCCAGCTCCAGGCGAGCCTCGTACTCCGCGTGCAGATCTTCTACGCGCAACTTTCCGTCCGCCGTAGCTCGGCTGATGGCCCACATTAGCATCCTGCAGGGCTTGCATTACGGCTGGGTGTGCGGCAGAGAAGTTATCGCTGGCAAATGTAGTATTCATAAGATCTGAGACTCCTTAGTCTTTACTCGCTCTTTATATGCATCCATGAACTTGTTCCACATGGCTTCATCTACTTCGATCGAATCTTCTTGCAGAACTTTTTGTTTGTGGCGCTCGCTTTTGTAGCCAGGAACCCGCACTTCGCTGAATCCCTCCACTGGTTTGCTTGTCTCGATGTCTCGCGCTAGTTTGGTAGTTTGTGCCTTGAACTCATCGAGCGAACCAAAAGCCGCTGGGTCGATTGCAATCATAAAACAACCCATGTCCATTTCGTCTTTCTGAAGCAGCCCGCTCTTGGCGCCAACAAGTGCGCCGGTCAGAACTTCTAGAAGTAAGTTAATCGCATAGCCTCTGTGTTCCCCAAACGGGATAATACCGATTGCCTTGGCGGGATCCGTTGTCCAGTCACCATCCGCATCGACATAAGATTTTTCGGGCAATGTCTGGCCTTTTTCTTTGGCGATCTTGATACTGCCGTATGCGTACTGGGCAGTTGATGCGTCGAATACTATAGGCAAACCATTGGTGGGAATACCATATGCAAGCGGATTGGTACCCAGCAAGTCTTTGCTGCCACCATGTGGCAATACGCCCTGCGGGCCTCCTGCGGAAGACGTAAGCCCAACTAGATCTTCTGCCGCTATTGCACGCACAAACGCTTCGGGCATTACTTGATAGCCACCATTGTAAAAACCTAAGATAGCAATACCTTGTTCTTTTGCCATGCGACAAAGCTCGGGCACAAGCTCCATGGCTGCGAGCCCCAACGTACGTCCGTTGCAGTTAATAAGTTTAAGCGCTGGCTTATCAACCTCTATGGTGTGCTTTTTATCTTTCGACTTCTTTAGCCGTTCGATAGCTTCCTCAAAGCTCCACAATGCCGAGAAGTAATTGTCCCGAAGGTCTTCTTCTAAGTACAGCGAGGCTAGTGTATTCACATCCCATTCGGACGCGCCGCTTGTTGCTAGCAATGCCTTAAATTTTTTGGTCAATTCGGATACTGCGACTTTCACGAGACACTCCCTTGGTTTATTCCTTTTAGCTTAACCTCTGGTGTGTCTCAGTGCAATCGACCATCCGGCACCATAGATACTCGCCGATACTAAGAGCCAGATTTTAGAGACACCAGGGCTTGCTCTCACGTACGCAAAATGATACAACTTGTGGACTACAATCTAGGAGGGTTAGCAATGGTAACAGAGGTATTAAGTGATCCCGGTGCATACGCCAGCCGGGTAGAGGAAGGCGTGCCACTGAGGAGTTTGAGCGGCTGGTATGCGGCACCGTTTGTTGACCCGCTCATGGGAAAGAACGGGTCGGATGTGGTTATTCTGACGCAACCGGATCAAATTGATGCGGTATACGAGACTGCTGACCACACTCGCTCGCTAGATCCGACTTTTAACGGTTCGCTAGTAGCTAAGGGCATGATGCGATACGTGGGTCTACTAAAGCCCGTCACAATTACCGACAATACTGACCACCGCAGGGGTCGCAGAGAACTTGCCCGTGGCTTCAATACAGACCACATGAGAACAGTGGTGCGGGATGCAGCAGAAAAACACCTGCAAACGCAGTTGCAGGACGTTGACCCTGACGAAATCATCAACCTGAGGGGTCCCATGACCTCATATGTTGCTGATGTGGTAACGCAGGTTGTGGGGCTTTCGCCCAGAGCAGCGCGCACGCTGGGCCGCAATGCCGAAGCGTTCGGAGACATGACATGGGACACCCAAAAACATGCCAGCGGCGTAGTAAACCTGGGGCAAACCGCCCTTCAGTCTGCGATTGCCACCATGAGACACGGTTCAAGCCCCGACAGCATGATTGCAACCATGATAGACAAAGGTGTCCGGCGTGACCGCGTGATCACGCACGCCCTGACGGCTGCCAGCGGAGGCATGGCTACCCGCGACACGCTGACCAACCTAGTAGAGCTTATCCACTACCACGAAGAAGACGGAGCCGAAGCTTGGCAAGCCCTGGGCGACCCCGAGCAAAGCATGCAAGTGGTCGAAAGCCGGCTGCCTGATGCGTCGTCGCTGGTGGCATGGGTGGTACGGGGAGGCGAACCCGTAACTCTCGGCGGCATTGACTTTAAAAAGGGCCAAACTTTCTTAACCGTAACCGGCTCAGGCAATCAAGATCAAGAGCGGGCCCTCGAAGACAAGTACCCGTTTGGCAAAGGGCCTCATACTTGCATAGGATCACACCTGGGCCGTTTGGTTATAGCAACTGGCGCAGAGATACTAGCCACCACTTTTCCAAACATGACACGAGGTTCTGATGCCGCTCCAAAAGGTCGGGCCAACGCAGCCTTTCGCTGGCCAGAAGCATTGCCCGTAAAGCTAGGCGCCAAGGCGTAGCCACAAAGATAGTCACGGCGCTAGTGTAAGTATTGCTATATTTTAATGATTATTTAATAATATGCACCCAGACAGTAAACAAAGCGAGTAAAAGACAGAGATGGCCGCCGAGCTGCCAAGTCCACCAGAATCATCCCTGGATGACGTAACTGTGTTTATGCCCGTCGGTGGGCGGGGCACACGAGCACAAGAAGTTACCGGGAATGCCCCCAAGCATTTAATAAAACTTGGCAATGGTCAGGCCGTATTAGATATAGCATGTCGAGGTTTGCAGCGAGCTGGTTTCCGCAATTTTGTCTTTTGCGTGGGGTATCACAAGGATAAAATCAAAGACCATATTGCTTCAGAGACCTGGATCGACACTGAAGGAGTAGACTACAACTTTTCCGAAGAAGACGAAGAAGCGCTGATTGGACCCGAAAGAGCCGTCCTACGGGCAATAGGTACACTGGGGTTGGAAGGCAACGGCCTGATCGTTCCGGGTGACATGTTGCTACCATGGAAGGGCATAGCCGCAATGAGCAGGCGCCACGCCGAGCGAGGCACAGACATAACAATAGGCGTGACAAGTCACCCTGCGGCATACTCCGCACACTTTGGCAGATTGGTAGTAGACCACTCTGACAGACTTTTATGGTGCCGCGACAAACCAGCCACCGCAGCAGACACGTTGCCAGGTAGCAGAAATTTTACCAGTGCGACAGCACTAGCCATGGACACCAGCCGCTTTGTAGAGATATGCAATCGCCTGGAAGCACAGGCACCCATCCCAACGGGATCAGTAGATCTGCGTGACCGGTTGCTAGCAGCGGCCATTGGATCCCCCGAATTTACCATTGAGGCCTATGACACCAAGGGGTTGGTAATTGATATCGGAACAAAGGACACCATCCAACACGCCAAAGAAAATTGGGCGCAATATGTCTAACGACCCAAGTTAAGACTATTGCGCTGGGTCGGCAGGGGGCTCAGTCGGCGGTTCGGTGGGTGGTTCTGTAGGTTCTGGTGTTGCGGGAGGTGGTTCCTCTGGGGGTGGGGACGGTGGAGGCGTTGCGGGAGGTGTGACTTGTGGTGTAACTGGTTGAGCGGGCGGGGTGGGGGTGACCGGAGTACTGACAGGTGTACTTCTGGGTTGACGTGGGGCAGGCGCCGGGGCAGGAGACGTGCCGCTCGGGGCAGGCTGCTCGGCCGGATCCGGAGTAGTGGTCGTCGCTTGTGGCTGAGGCTCTTCTGTCTGCACGGACAATGTCTGCTGGCTATCCGAAGCTGTATTGCGCTTAGGCTGTTTGGTTGGCTTGGGGTCATCCGAAAACAGGGCAAACACGCCACCAACACCAGCCAGAAGTACCAGACACGCCGCACCACCCGCGAACCACAGTCGTCGATTGTTACCAGTGGCTTCAATCAGCGTGGGCACAGGATCACGGACATATTCCCTCTGACCTATGGCATGTTTCTGGCCATGCACATGATACGCTTCACCCAGCCTCAGCCCTCGTACCATCTGTATGTTTTGGCTGAGACACAGCTGCAGATCATCTGCAGTTTTAAAGACAAGCTGAATATAATCGTGGCCGGGCCGATACCTCCGGCTCACCAAAACACCCTTGAACTCTTTTATATGATCCGCTGCTGCGTGCATGCACCCCTCTTTGGCCTTTATCATACTATTTACGAAGGTGTTTGAGCAATTGCGATTGATGCTGTATATAAAATAGCCATGCCCGACACGGGTAACATTGAGATAGCAGTAAGTCTCCGTATTGCTATACTGGTAACGACTTTAGTACAAGGAGATGCTCTATGGGAGAGATAGTAAAATACCGTACGTTTACGGTATACGACGGACAGTCTATGCAACTTGATGGAACGTTGAGTACTGACAAACGTGATACGCCGCTAGATATCTGGAGTACAGGCGACGGGGATGTTCCGGCCGACACGGCCGAACAAGCACGTGCAGCCTGGGAAAAGGGCGAAGTACTTGTGACAAATTACGGCAATGTTAACTCTCTTGTTGTTCCAGTCGAGCCACTGACCCTCGTAGCTGTCGAACAGGCTATCCGACGCTTCCGCCCAGACGCCACCACCGTTGATCTATCAGACCTTCAGCAAGACATGGAGTAGGCAGAACCAACGACCTATTCAGGCTGCTGTAAGCATAAGCCTCATTGCCGACTTAGCTATTTGGACTTATAGTTAGGCCATGAATAAAACACCTTTAGACCAACGTGGAGTTGGCCATATAGTAATGATTGTTGGGATAGTAGTGGTTGCGGTGATTGGGTTGGCAGGTTACCGGGTCCTAACCAATAAAAAGACTGCCTCCACAGACAATAAGCAAGCAGAGACCAGCCAAGCTAGCACAGCTACTGCTTGGTCGACGGATTCGACTATCACATGGGAGGCAACTGGCCAGGGCTCATGGATATCTTTGCCCTACGACGCCAAGGTGCCGGCCTGTCCTGATCCTTTGCAACTAGAACTGCCAACCACCGACATAAGCAAGGCCACTTCTCTGCTGTATCCAGGCCAAACCAGGAGCGGCACGTTTGAGGGCAAGGGCGGTAACTACAAGCCACATGGTGGGTTTCGGTTCGACAAGAATGCAGACAACACTATTGCGGTTGTCATGCCCTTTAATGGATCAGTCTTCCGGGGCAATCGCGTTTTGGTAGATGGCGAAATCCAATACAGTTTTGACATAGCCAATGCCTGCGGCATGATGATCAGGCTGGGGCACTTGCGCGACCTGACGCCAGAATTCCAGGCTATTGCCGATAAGTTTGCGCCTGCCACAGAGGGGGATTCCAGAACCACAAAAGTCACTCCACTCGTACCGTTCAAGACTGGCGACAAGATCGCCACAGCTGTCGGGTTCAGGAACACCAAGAACGTAGGCTTTGACTACGGCGTGTACAACCTGCGCGAAGACAATGAGGCTTCCAAAGATGCCGCCTACAAAGCTGCACACGCTGACACTGCCGAGCTATCGTTCCATGCCTTGTGTTGGCTTGACTTGCTCAACCCTAAAGATAAAAACGCCGTAAAGGCACTGCCCGCCGCCGACCAACTAAGCGGCAAGAAGAGTGATTACTGTAAATAGGCCGAAGCCAGATAGGCGTTCTGTTATGTGTCTCTGTGAAGGAAATCAACAATCCGGTCGAAGGCTTTCTGGCCGTCAGTAGTATCCAGATTGAACTGGTACTCATGCGGTAGCCCTGGCTGGTGGTCGGACGCATAGAACAGACTGTCAACCGTAACACCCAGTGACTCTAATTTATCGGCGAGCGGTTTTGATTGGGCGTCAGTCAGGGGGTCGTCATTGCCTCCTGTTATAAACGTTGCCGGAAAATCTTTTGTGACGTGGTAATAGGGCGACATCTGCCTGATACGTGGGCTGCCGAAGTCATGCGTACCGGCATACGACCACACTGTCACGTCGTCGCCCCAGCCGACAATCTTGGGCAGGGTGGGGGTGGGGTTAGCCAAGCCTTCCATTTTGTAGATGCCGCAGTTAAGTACCACTCCTCGTAGCTGTGATGCCTTGAGCGCTGGCGTTAAGCCTACTTCTTGCGCATACGCAGGGTTTGTAATGAGCGTCGCCATCTGCGCAGATAGTTGCGCACCAGCCGAGTCACCTGCCAAATAAATTTTGGTAGTGTCTACATAAAACCGTTCGGCGTTTTCCTGAATATACTTATGTGCCTGGTTGAGCTGGTGAATCTGCGTGGGGTAGGATCGCCCAGGTGCCAGCGAATAATTGAGCGATACAACAGTAAAGCCCTTGCTTGCCAAAAGCCGAAAATACGGCTCTGTGTTGGTTTTGTCACCAGACAGCCAGCCACCCCCATGTGTCCACACGACTGTTGGCAAGTGCGCACCGTTGACAGTTTTGACGGGGTAGTACACGTCCAGATAGGCGGCTTTGTCTGAACGGCTATATTGTTGGTCTGCTAGCTTAGATATGCCCGGTGGTGCGTGTTTCTGAAGCGCCTGTTTGGTTTTGGCGCCACCATCATCGAATACCGCACGAATCACGAGGGCACCAGGCCATGGACTCAGCCGAAAAGCCAAAAGCACTGACACGGCCAGCACCAGAAAACCGCCCGCCCCCCAACGCACACCGGCACGACGATAGAATGGTATTTTTGGAGTAGCGTGTTTTTTTGTTTTTTGTGTCATGAATCTATAATCTTTGATACATAAATACTACCCGTAAGTGTATCATGTTGGGCTGCCTATCTTCTTCGATTAAGCCTTTGCGTTACTGTATTTTTTATTTGGGTCACGTGCTGTAGACTACATTTTAATGTCCACATTTAGCCAGAATAGGGAACAACTTGAGCGGTACAATAGTTCTGAAGAGTTCCTTTTTGTAGGCGCACGAACAAGCAATATAGAAACGCTCGTGCCACGCACGCCCAGTACCATGGCTAGACTGGAAAATGGAGAAATGCTGCCCCCGACCAAGGCTGTATTTGCAACTGAACATCTAGACGTAGCTATCTTTGCTGCTGCCGTCTGGAGCCGAGACGGCTGGTCTGGCTGGCATACCTATGACGATGACCAACGTATACCCCACGAGTTCTACGCAGCGCCTGTGGTACTTCGCGATGCACTGCTAGGAGACGGCGGCAGCGTATACGTGGTAGAAAAAAACGCACTTCGAACCCTACCCACTACTAGGCCAATATACTTCGGAGCAAGAAGTCAAACCCGTACGGGAGTATTCAGTCACCATTCACGACATGCGCTGGCATATTGTAAACTCCGTATACCTCAGGCCACTTGGTCCCGATCGCAATACGTCTGGTTTTGGTCCCCGGCCAGAGGGCCCGGGTATTAACATCGACCTTGAATTATTAAATATACCGGACCGCGACCCACGCGAGCGACTGCGCGAACGGCTGGCCAAGATAGGCTTTACTAATGCGAGCGATTACTGGTCCTCGTTCGATAGTTAGGAAAATTAATAAAGTATGCCGCCCCCTCCTGTCACTCACAACAACAGACGTAGACAACTCTCTCAACTTAAGCCTAAGGCCAGGTAATGGGCTTTTTGATCCTTTGGCAGGCGTTCTATGGCGTTGCGCAAAAGGGGACGAGGCATAGACTTAGCATGTTTATCTAGAAAACTTAGTAACTTTTTGGGGTCATGTTTGCCAGCTTCACGTAACACCCAGCCCGCGGCTTTTTGGGTAAGGGTTTCTTTTTCGTTTACCAGCAATTCGGCAATTTTAAAAGCGTCTTCCACATCGTCCTGCTTCATAATGAAATAAAAGGTTGCCACTGCGGCCGTGCGCCGCTGGTTCATATCCTTGGAGCGCGCCAATTTATATAGGATGTCGCGGGGCTTATCAGACAAGTAGCCACCAACAACATAGATAGCACTGCGATCCACCAGGTCCCAGGTATTAATAAGGTCGTGACGTTCTATGTATAGGTCGAACAGCTCTTTCTTGCGCTCGGACGAAGTCTTTTTGCTGCGCGCCTGAAAATCCATGATGCTCACCGCGCCAACCCGAGCTTCATGGGCTGGACTGGCAAGCAGCTTTTTTACCTCAGTCAGTGACATATCTATGTTTTCCTTGGCAAGCGCAAAGATGCTGCCCATGCGTATACCCGCTGGAGTACGAAGAGATTCTAAGCTATCTATGAATTGTACAGCCGTTACTGACGTGGACATGCCTTCATTATATCCTAGGCCTCTCCGCACCCCGACATCCTATCTGAACCATAGGGTATAATGACGTCTATGAAGAAGCGTGTGAGGACCATGCGGCGGGCAATTCGAGTAATTCCGCTGCCTATAATTATCTTGGCGGCTGGTGCACTAGTGGCAGGAGCTATCCTGCTGGCACCAAAACCAAAGGCCACCAGCACTACAAGTCAGCAGCCTGTTCCCACACTGGCAGATGTCAGTAATTGCAGTACGTCACAGAACCAGTTCAAGTGTTTTGCCGATTATTTCACAGCCAAAACCAAGGCAACCGAGGCACTGGAGGCTATCAAAGACCTGAAGCAACTATACGAAACCGATGCCTTTGTGAAGAGCCAGTGCCACCAGTTCACCCATGCCATCGGCCACGAGGCGTATTACAAATACGGCACGCTCGCCGGTGCATACACAAAAGGAGATAGCTTCTGCTGGTCAGGCTACTACCACGGCATCACCGAGCAAGCAATTGGCGAACTTGGGCCCGAACGCATGCGCAAAGAAGCCAACCAAGTCTGCGAGGAATTAGCAAAGAAGCAGAAATATTCGTTCGACCACTATAACTGTGCACATGGCCTAGGCCACGGCTTTATGACTGTCGAAAGTTTTGATTTATTCAAGGCACTCAAGACCTGCGACTTACTGCGTGACGAATGGGAGAGAAAGTCATGCTACGGTGGTGTCTTTATGGAGAACGTCATGGTGGCCGTCCGCGAAAGCGGTCAGAGCAAATACCTGCGACCCGCAGAACCCATGTACCCATGCACTGCTGTCGAAAAGGTCTATAAAGAGCAGTGCTATCTCATGCAAACTTCCTACGCCCTGCAACAAACCAGTTATGATTTTGGCCGGGTAGCCAAACTGTGCCAGGACCTGCCTGACACCGACTTTGTTTCTACCTGCTACCAAAGCCTGGGCCGCGATGCCTCGGGGAGCACCGTGAGTGACATCCCTAAGACAAAAGAAAACTGCGAGAAAGCGCTTGATGGCGTGGGGCTCGAGCCCTGTGTACTGGGCGCAGTCAGAGACTTTATATCCTTCCATCACAGCGACACCCAGGCCAAAGAACTCTGCAATGCATTCGACCAAGCTCTTGCCGCGCGTTGCCTAGAAGAAGTAAAAACGTATTATGCAACATTCTAATCAGGAGACCCCATGCCCAAGTCACGTAAACTTACCCTTGCCAGTAGTATTGTTGCGGTTGCCCTCATTGGCGGGGCAGTATACTTGCGAGCTAGCTCGGCACAGCAGCATCCCCAGACCAAGGCCACAACGACTACTACCGAGAAAAAGCCTGAGCCAAAGGCCTTTACCCCACAAGAGCTGGCAGCCAACGACGGCAAGCAAGACCACAAGTGTTACGTCGCCATAGAGGGCAAGGTCTACGAGATAGATCAGGGTCGCCTTTGGAAAAACGGTGAACATGTGACCTCCCAAGGGCAAGCTCATTGTGGCCTGGATCTTACCGAAGCTATAAAGAAATCACCCCACGGAAAGTCTAAGCTACAAGGCCTGAGTGAAATTGGCACCTTGCAACATAAAAAATAGCCTCAACCAGCAAGGACATGGTGTACCGGCTATCAATGCCCTGACGGACGTCTGTTATTTTAGGTAAATTTAACTTTTTATAATTATTTAACGATAAGTTAACGATATATTTTAAGGTGAACCACCCCTGTAATCAGCATTACAGCACCCTGGAGTGCGGTTTGCAGGTGATTAACTGATCTAAAATGTATCTTTCTAGTATTTGATTTAAGTAGTAGGATGGATATGTCAGAGAGAGACATATCACTTTAGTATTCTAAAAATATTCTTTGGGGGTTTGGGATGATAGGAAAAACATTTAGTCTAACCGAAGCGGGCATGCATAAACTACAGCAGCAGCACGTAAATCTTTTGTCAAACCGAGAGCGTATTTTAGAAGACCTAAAAACGGCACGCGGATTTGGTGACCTAAACGAAAACTCCGAATATCTTTCGGCCAGACTGGCATTGGAGCGAGTTCAAAGCCAGCTCGATGAGGTTGAAAACATCATTAAGAACGCTCAGATCATAAGCCAATCGATCACTGCCAAGCAGGTGAGCGTGGGGTCTGTAATTGGGTTGCGGCAGGGGGATGGCAGGCTTAAACAACTGCAACTCGTGAGCACTATCGAGGCCGACCCTCTGAATAACAAGATCTCTGACGAGTCTCCGCTGGGTCAAGCGCTGCTGGGTAAGGTTCATGGCGACGAAGTAACCATCCAGACGCCTGCTGCAGCTACCGCCTACACAATAGTCAGTATTGCCTAAAAATGTACGCTATACTTACACCGTAAACCACTATAGGGGGTGGTGCACTACTGTTCCTATGCGAGTCATCATGGCTCGCTCGTTTAATTACCTTAACTTGCTTCAACATGAAAAAGACTAACTTACTGGCCCAGCGCCAGTACCACAGGTTTATAGTATTCTATCGCCAACACACAGGCAGTGATTGGCAGCATTTTTTGGTCAATAGCTCTATGCTTGCGACAGCCCTGGCGTTCTTGGTAGTAATGCTAGTGTACGGTGTAGTGTTTTTGACAACCGGCAGCTCTTATGCCGGGGCAAGGGCTTTGGACTTTGGCGCGGCAAAAGTTGTGGTGACAGTTCTTTATATACTAGACAGCAAAAAGCGTATTAGTTTTGGTGGACCGGCATTGATTATATTCTATCTCTTATTTGTAATAGCGCTGGTGGCCCATGCCGGGATAGATGCTGCCGTTCTGTTGGCATTGTTTGCAGTCACGCTGCTAACCGGGCTGTTATACGGCCTATGGTGCTCGTTGGTGCCTGCCTCTGTCGGAGGGATAGTCCTGTTAATATGCTTTGCCGTCAAGCTACAGGACGCGGTGTACTTGGCACAAGCGAACCATCAGCCGACCAACTTGGGTACACTGCTGCTACACATAGTAGGGTTTTATGTCACTGGCTTGCTGGCAGGGGCCTGGCATGACCACTACATAAAGCGGCCGAGCAACCTGCGGGCGCCTCAGGCAGGCTCAATCGGCCTGCCCACTTTATTCACACACGACCTGACTATCGACGCACGCAAGCGTCATGTCAGGCGAGGCAATACCACCATCGCCCTGCGCCGTAAGGAGTACGATATTTTAGAATATCTGGTTACGAACAAGGGACAGGTCATGACCAAAACTATGATCTTTGAAAGTATATGGAGCAAGGGCTCGCAGCCTGACAGTCTGGGCGTGCATATCAAACATCTGCGCGACAAGGTCGACAAACCATTTGACGTACAACTCATAGAAACTCTGCACGGGGTTGGATATGTTGCCAAAGACTTGCCGCACTACGCCAAGAGCAAGCCAAGAAAGGCGCTTAGACCGTAGGGTACTTTTGGGAACCTTCTGTTTCTAGTAGTACGTCTTCTTTTTGGTCCTCGGGCTTGAGGATTTGATCGACCATGCGATCAAGCGCATCGTTAGTCAGGTTAGCTTTTACGACATAGCCCTCGATACCTTGCTGGCGCAGACCAGCCGGTGCGTCAGCCTCGTTGAGGTTGGAAATAATCAGGACCTTGATTTTCTTGCCCCACTCACTGGCTCGAATAGCAGCCAGGATTTGATCGCCAGCAATCTTTGGCACCATCAAGTCCAAGAGCACCAGCTGGGGTAGCTCCTTTTTTATGACCACCAGGGCTTCCTGGCCGTCATAGGCCACAAAACATTGGTAGCCCATGGCTTCTAGGCGCACTTTGTAAATTTCTGCCAGTTCGGCCTTGTCCTCGACAATAACAACCTTTAGGGTCTGTAGGTTTTCATTCATGACCTCATTTTAGTCCACGCAAGGTGGTTTTGCTACGCAAGCACTTAGAAGCTGCCTACGTCTAACACTTCACCCAACAAAACCGCTGGGGGCACAGTACTAATCCGTCGAGCGGTGGGCTCAGACAAATCAACCCCATCTATGATGGTGGTGAGCTGTTCGCCGCCCCGTTGGTTGAGCAAGTCAATAGCGCGGTTGTGACGATTGAGCAGGTCGGTGCATTCGCGCTTTGCAAGCTCGTCTGGTCCCATGACTAGCAGCTCTTTCACAGCCCGAGCCTCACGTAGAAGCATGGCATCATACAAGCCACGTTGATCGGGCGGCTTAGCCGCTGCAGCCAACATACTGGTACGCCACCGAGGCTCGTGACGATCCGTGCCTCTGTCTAGCCGCGGTCGATTATGCACGGCCCAGTGTATCAGCACCCCAAACCGAGAGGGTAGGCAATGCCGCAGCGCAAACTGATCTGGTCCCATGGTGGAAACTTCCGGATCCTCGCGCACTTTGCCAAAAGCGCTGTGAATGGCCTCCATCTCTTCCCAAGTGGTGCTAGATGTTTCGCCAATCTTTACACCACAGACTTTTTCGTAACGATCTTCTATCTGCTGGCGGGTGGGCAGCTCAAAGTCAGGGTCGCTCAACAAGCGCACAGCATCGGTCTGCGCCAGCCACCAGAAATGATAGACACCCGCTACTTGTCCAGCGATGTTTGCGGGCGACTTGGTATGGTGCTTGGGCAGCTCATCTGTGCGTACCGCCGCCACAATGTCCTGAGAACCGATGACCTCGTAATCGGGATAGATACCTCGGGCTAACAGCTCCATGGCGCCCAGCACCTGGGCATTGAACTGGTCGTACTGCCGGCCGCTAGACACAACGAAGGATCCGGCCAGCAGCTCCTTCATGTACCCCCAATACTCATGGTCAAATATTTCGTTATCCTCGCAGCCCTCTGGCCGAGGAAACGCATCGCCGTACTGATAACCTCCTGGACCTGTTGTGAGTTTGTCTTGTGGGGCATGCAAATACTCCCCCTGCGCATTCTCTGTTGTCATAAACCGCCCTTTTAAGCGAAATAAAAAACGGCCAAACCGCAATGGTCGTTTACTTCGCAATTTTAATTAATGCCCAAAAATTGTAACAAAAAGCCGCCCAAGCACAAACAGTTTAGTAACCACTACTTTCGAAATTGCAAAAGTACTGGTTACTGGGCTGCCTCATATCTTTGTCTGTATCACTCCTAGGGAGTGAGTCAAAGGTAGAGGCAGCCCGTGGCTAGGGGGTGGATGAGTGGCGGCTGTTCGGGTCGCAGTTGGGATAGTCGTCGAAGACGTCTTGCTCGTCCGTGAACGGATGGCTGCCGCCGAGATCCTCGTAGCGAGTCGTGAAGGCACCGTTGTCGAACTTGTAGCGCACGATGTACATGCAGTCCTCGCCGAAGTGGCCGTCGAAGAAGTTCCCAGTAGGAACAATTCGAGTAGCCTCATAGCCACGAGCTTCGGCCAGCGCGGTGACCTGGTCTCTTTCTGCGGCGTGCATATCGGCAACGTGCAGCTCGACGGGGAGCCAGACGAGGAAGCAAAACGACAGCGCAGCGCAGACGCCCAACGCCACCGTCGGTGCCGTGGTGCGGCCGTCGAAGACGATGCACAGCAGGCACGCAACCGCCAAGACGACTGTCGTGACAATGCCGATCCACAACCAGCCGGCATGAAAAGCCGAATAATCGCTCAGTAGGGCACTGAGCATTGTTCTCACCTCCAGGGGTGTGGTTCTGTCAAAGAACTAATGTAGATTATACAGTGAAAATCAATACTTGTCAATAGCTCCACCTCTGTTTGACTAAGGGATATGCGTGCCAAGTAGGCCATCGCCAGGGGGTATGTACAGACTGCTCGCACAGTAGCGGTCGTTGTAGTGTTGCAAAGTTGTCTCTGGCGTATCGAGTGCTAGCGGACCGTTTATTCCCATAACCGCTAAAAGCTCACCGCCAAGCTCAATTGCGCTGTGGGCAACGACCAGACCAATAGGAGCCTCGTCCCTTTCGTGCGCAGCCACCACGACATGGCTCCCGGACGGCGTATGTGTATCGTAGGCATACTTATGCGAAATAGGCTCCGCATAACTCTTTAGCTGGTAGGCATCTGCAGACGACCAATACTCGAGCGCAATATCGCCTCGAATCCATCCCGCAAAACTATGACAGTTCTGGGTGTCTTTTTGTGTGAATGGCTCAACCCGATTCCTGCCAAAGTAGTTCATCATTCGTCGAGCCATGTGACCCTCTACCATGAATTCGCGTATCTCCGTGTCCGCAGGATTGTAGGAAAGCTCCGAAGGCTGAAAGCGACCCTTTTCCCACAGTTCCGTTTCGCCTAGTGCCATACCAACCACATGATTGAAAGCGACAGTACGTGGTGCGCGATCACCCCGAATCCACTTATTAGGATGAGTAAAGAACGTCATATTTTCAACCGCCATAAAGAAACCCCATCCTTTAATTTTTGACAGCAAAAATAGTCGCCCCGCGTGTGGAACGCACCTAAGCCAAAAATAAATCCCTGTTAATTAACAGGGATTAAAAATCATATTTCGCAGAAATACCCATACATTAGACCATGACCAACTTTGGGTAGTCGTTAAAATTCTCTCAAGTTTTTGACTTTTTAAAATTTGCGCTTAAATTGCGTCACTGCGATGCAAATTGGCAACAGCTCGTTCTACAATAATTTCGTTCATAACATCGCCAGGAGACTTACCTTCGTTACGAGCCCGCTTAAAGATCTGTGCAGCCGTACTACTAATACGCTGCTCCCATGCACGCTCATAGCCGTCTGGGTTCCAGCCGACTTCAGCAGAAGCAACCTGACCATACTTGTGCATGGTTTCCGCCCAACCATAACCAGAGGCCGTTACGCCGCCAGCACTCCCTATGTCACTTCCAACAGTAAACACGCCCGCTTGGCGAGCAAGCTCCGCAGCTCCGGGTGTGGTGGGAATATTGGCAATCTGCAGCTCAATCAGTGGGGTAGCACCATAACCCCTCCAGCTACCGGCAACTGCTTCTGTCACCAGCTGCTCGCCCGCGGCAGGGACAACCGCCAGCGCCGGCAAGTGCCAGGCTTCGTCGGCAGACACCAATTCTAAGCCACTACCGGTAGGAAGAGTGGATTCTTTGCCTTCTTCGTTTGTCAGATAACCTTGATTAACCAGATCTGTCACTTCAGCTGGGTCGACAAAACCCTTTCTGTCACGAGCACGGACCGCCCATTGATATTCAATAACCGCCTTTAAGCGCGCATTTGGTGCCGTGAAGCGCAAGGTTTCGCCAAACGGCCGGCCGGCGTTTCCCCAGCCCTGCAGAATAATGCCGCCTAACACACCGCCATCTTGCATAACGGCACGCATGGCCACATCATCCATGGCCTGCACCTCAAGGGCCCGAGCTAATATAAGTCCGCCGCCGCGGCCCGTCGCTGGGTTGCGGAATACTGGGTTGCCGCCATAATCCTCGGACGCACCAGTTACGCAAGCTTCCGGCACGCTAAAACCATTCTGCCGAAAGGCACGGACCATAATATCCATCTCGCGGTTGCCAGTTCTTTTGTCCGGGGCGCCCACGCCACCACCCACCCACGGGTCATAGGTATGTGCCAGAGCATGCAGCGTAACCGCTGCCTCATATTCCTCTGGGCTCATATCACGGCTGTCGGCATCGTAGCCACCTTTACCGCCGGCAAAATACATATCGTCATCGGCCACCGGAAACAGCAAGTTTTTGGTACCCATCTTGATGGCTTTCGTCTTAATACCGGCGCCGGTGACATCCCGGCCAGCCTGAATACCACCCTTGGGTGGTCGAGGCCGTCTGGCGACATCTGTCGTATCAAGCACTGGACGCGTGACATAGCGATAAGACGTGACGGTGTGGTCACCCACCACAAACTGCTGCTCCGCGACTGCATCGTTGACGGTATCTAATGCGGCAACCACCACATCTGCGGAAACATCAAGCCGCTGGCCTGCTTCTATATAAGGCTGGAACACTGCGTCAGGTGTGCTGCGTTGTTCGGGATTTTCAGTAGAACCGTTGCTCATGTATTTTTGTCTCCGCACATTTTAGGGTTAAAAAAACAGAACAGCCTTTTTGCCACCCGAGCTGGTTGCTAGTAATGGTTTCTCTGACTGGTCTGACTGCATAGCCAGGGTGACTTGTATCGCCCTGGCTATAACATACGCTATTGTCTATTCAATGCAAGGGGAAGTATGTAAACCCATACCACCTCCTTAAACACGGTGGTGGTTTCATGGATGTAAAAAAGTTTACATTGAGTCCTAAATTTCAGTGCTAAAATCAGGGTCTTAAGGGGAAATCATGGGTCTATTGCAGCATGTCAAAAAGAGCGAGTTCATACGACACAACGCTATCTACTTCGTTGGCTCGCTAACTATTGGCGCCCTGAACTACCTGTACTACCCCGTTGTGGGACGTTTGCTGCAACCCAGTGCCTTCGGCGAAGTCCAGACTTTGGTGTCACTGTTTCTGCAAATTGGCATATTTATGACCGTACTAGGGATGCTGACCATAAACATCATCACCAATTACCAGAGTAGCCAGCAGCGAAACCGAGTCATCACCGAATTGGAAAAACTATCGCTGCTGATAGGCATAGTCTTTTTTGCAGCAGCCACCTTGGGTCGATCCTGGCTGCAGCAGTACTTTCAGTTCCAGTCGTCCTGGCCGTTTGTCGTCCTGGCGTTGGCAATAGTAGTAACTATTCCGTATGCCTTCAGAAGTGGCTACCTGGTGGGTAAAAAGTTGTTTGGGTTGAATGCCTGGGCAGGCATTAGCGGGGCAGGCAGTAAGCTCATCTTTTCTTTTATATTGGTAGCCGTAGGCCTGGGTACTACTGGCGCTCTGGCAGGGATATTAGTGGCCCAAGCCCTGATGTTTACGGTGACTGGCTATTTTGCGCTACGGCATGGGTTTCATGAATCTTTTCGGCTATCCGTGCGACCACCCGACATGCAGCTTATTCGGCCAGAGTTAAAGTATGCAGGCCTTGTACTATTGGGTTCGCTGGCGATTACCATTATGTACAGCATCGATATCGTGGTGGTAAAGCACTATTTTGACGCCCATACCGCTGGCCTGTATGCCGGGGTAGCCACTGCAGCCCGAATTATATTCTTTCTGACCGCTTCTGTAGCCCAAGTACTCATGCCCTCTATAAAGTTAAGCCAACCGCCAGCCAAGAACAGGCAGGTATTAAAAAGATCCTTTGGGCTTGTAACGCTCATTGGGGGTGCCACATTGGCAATTTTTTATATGGCGCCAGAATTTATTGTGAGTGTTCTGATGGGTAGCACTTACTCTGTCTATGCCTCACTGCTACCACGGCTCAGTATTGCCGTGTTTGTGATATCGCTGTTGAATTTGCTGATGGCTTACTGCTTGGCCCTGCGGCGCTACGGTGCCGGCATAGTAGCCATTTTGGGTGTGGTCCTAACTTATGGTTTGATGCTTGCGCATCACCAGAGTTTAGAGGCCGTTGTGAGTAGTTTATTGTACGGGTCCCTGGCCGTGGGCGTGGCATTCGCCCTGTGGTTGATGTGGACCGAAAATAAGTCGTCACTAACTGAAAGGGGGTACAAGTGACGAAAGCACTAATATCAATCATCATTCCGATGTATAACGAGGCCGAGAATGCCCGACCTATCTACCATGCGATTACCAAGGTCTTCAAAAAAATTCCGTACGATCTGGAATTACTTTTTGTAGACGATGGCAGCAAAGACCAAACGGTAGACCATTTAATTGACCTGGCAGACAAAGATCCGCGCGTTAAGCCGGTAGAACTGGCCAGAAACTTTGGAAAAGAGATCGCTCTATCAGCCGGCTTACACGCCGCCGAGGGCGAGATGGCAATCATGCTCGATGCTGATTTGCAGCATCCACCAGAACTTATTCCCCAGTTCATAGAGAAATGGGAGGAGGGCGCCGACTTGGTTATTGGCGTTCGCAAGGACTACAAGGCATCGTGGTTCAAACGCGCTTGCTCCAATATGTTTTACTTTTTCATCAACAAAATTTCTGACACTGACCTCATCCCGCATGCAACCGATTTTCGCCTGGTGGATCGCCAGGTCATTGACTCGTTCAATTTATTTACCGAGCGCAACCGAATAACCCGTGGGTTGTTTGACTGGCTTGGCTACAAACGTAATTTCATTTACTTCGATACCCAGGAGCGCCAAAACGGGCAGGCGACATATAGCTTTCGCAAACTGTTAGAGCTTGGCACCAATAGCCTGGTAGGGCACAGCAAATTTCCGCTTCGCTTTGCTGGATACGTTGGAATGCTGATCATGCTGGTATCGATTCCGTTGGGGCTGTTTGTTTTCTTGGACCGATATGTCCTGATGAATCCCTTTGGTTTTGACTTTAGCGGCTCGGCTATTTTGGCTGTCATCAATCTATTTTTGTCAGGTGTGGTACTGAGCTGCCTCGGGCTTACGTCGTTGTACCTCGCAAATATGCATACCGAGGTGGTCAATCGTCCGCTATACGTCAAGCGCCCTGAAACACGCGCACCTATCATCGAACCTTTTGAGAAAGGAAAATCCCATGAAGATACTTTGGCTGACCTGGAAGGACATGAAACATCCCGCAGCAGGCGGCGCCGAGGTGGTCTCATCGGAGCTCGGCAAACGCCTAGCCGCCGATGGACATGAGCTGGTTTTCATCACCAGTGCGGTAGCTGGCAGACCAGCCCGGGAAGAAGCGGATGGCTATCGCATAATCCGCATGGGCGGACGCTATAGCGTGTACTGGAAAGCATTTCGGTACATCCGCGCGCACCTGAGTGATTGGCCAGACGTAGTCATAGAAGAGGTCAATACCATTCCGTTCTTCAGCCGCTTTTACCTTAAAAAACCACGGTATCTTTTCTTCCATATGTTGTGTCGCAAGATTTGGTTTTACCAAATGGTCTTTCCGCTCAGTTGGCTGGGATACGTGCTAGAGCCAGTGTATTTACGGATTTTGGGTAACGACCCAGTCATCACCGTTTCTGATAGCACCAAGCAAGACCTGATGCGCCACGGTTTTGATAACGTCCATGTGGCCGTTATTTCAGAAGGCATCCAACTGGACCCAGTAGTAGACATTGGCGCGCTTCAAAAATTTGACGCACCCACTGTGGTGTCGCTTGGCAGCTTACGCTCCATGAAACGCACCATGCATCAAATAGAAGCGTTCGAGATTGCCAAAAAATCCATACCAAATTTGCAGCTCAAAATAGCCGGCAGCAGTGACGACGCCTATGGGCAAAAGATCCTGAAGCGCATCACGTTCAGCCCTTACGCTCAGGACATTCGGTACCTGGGCAGAATCAATGACCAGCAAAAGCGCGAGCTTATGCAGAAAAGTCATGTGATAACCGTCACGTCCGTGAAGGAAGGGTGGGGATTGATTGTTACCGAGGCTGCCAGCCAAGGCACGCCAGCCGTGGTATACGATGTAGATGGCCTGCGTGACAGCGTACAGCACGGCCGCACAGGCCTGGTAACCCCCGAGGCTCCCGAATACTTAGCCGAGGGGCTGGTAAGCCTGCTGCGCGACGCCACCGCCTATACAAGCTTTCAGAAACAGGCTCATGATTGGAGCCGACAGATCACATTTGAGCATTCATATAGGGACTTCAAGGAGGCCGTTTCACTATGACAAAGCCGTTAGTGTCGGTTGTTGTGCCGACAAAAAACTCATCACAAACATTGGCCATTTGTTTGCAATCACTAGCCAAGCAATCATACCAACCCATAGAAATCATTGTGGTAGATAACTATTCAGAAGACGACACCATCGAGATTGCCGAGCGGTACGCTACCAAAGTTTTCGTACGCGGGCCAGAGCGTTGCGCCCAACGAAACTATGGCGCCAGCAAGGCAGCAGGTGAGTATGTGGTGATGATCGACTCTGACATGAAGCTGGAAAGCGATGTAATTGCTGCCTGCGTCAAGCAAGCAGAAGACGATCCAGATACTGCCGGTATTGTCATTCCGGAAGAATCATATGGCATTGGCTTTTGGGCAAAGTGCAAACAACTAGAGCGCAGTTTTTACCAGGGCGTGCCCTGGATGGAAGCGGCTCGATTTTTCAGCCGTGAAGCGTTCGAGAAAGTCAGTGGCTACGACGAAAATTTGCTGAGCGGGGAAGATTGGGACTTGTCACAACGTGTGGCAGAGATTGGCACTATTGGCCGCGTTACGCAGCTGATTCACCACAACGAAGGTCACCTTCGCCTAGGCAGAACTCTTAGCAAAAAAGTGTACTACGCCCGTCAGTTCAAAAAGTATATGAGCACGTCGACCAGCCACAACACCAAGAGCCAGACGGGCATCATTAAACGCTATGCCTTGTTCTTCCGTCATCCCGTCAAACTGTTTACTCATCCGTTGCTTGGCCTCGGCATGTTGACCATGAAGACTCTCGAGTTTGCCATAGGCGGATTCGCCTTTTTAACCACCTCAAAGGAAAACTAATGTCAGCCACCACAGACTTTTTTGAAAATGCCGATTTAGAGCGCGCCATCCTCGTAGGCTACTATGGCGGGGGCAACTACGGAGACGAGCTACTGCTGGAAATCATTCAGAACATGCTGAAGCCAAAAGACTACAAACAGATCCAAGTTGCTTTCCAAAATCCTGAGCAATTTGGTGCCTATCATCATAACTTTGGCCACAAAGTTATTGCCATGAATAAGCCTGTCCAGTTTTTGCGGGGGCTGACCACTAGCCGTAGTATCGTAGTTGGCGGCGGCGGATTGTGGGGCATGGATGTCAACACAAACATCGTAGGCCTCAGCCTGCTGCTATTTTTGAGTCGGTATATACTTTTCAAAAAAGTCTACTTACTAGGCGTTGGCTACTACGGCTCAACAAGTAAAGCAGGAAGGTTCGCAGCATGGCTGGTGGGAAAAGCCGCAAACCTTGTTATTGCTCGCGACGCTGAGTCATTGCAGCAGTTTGGCAAACTCACCAAGCATGTGGTGCAAGACAAAGACTTGGCGTGGTTAGCTAAAGATCTGGACCTCTCCGCATACGAGGCAGAGGCTCAAGCAATCGATCAAAAATTGGGTGTTACCGGCAAGTCACTACTGGTAACGCTGCGCCACTTTCGTGGCAGCCTCGCTGACCAGTATCATCAGCAGATCGGAAACTTCCTGGCTAACAATGCGGATAAATCAATTATCATCGCCTTACTACAAACGGCCGAAAGCTATCCTGAAGGTAGTCGGCTCATCCAGTCATGGCAGCAGATGTACCCTAACGTGCGTGTGTTATCAGGAACACTGAATCCTCTGGCGTTCTTTGTGTTCATGCAAAGACGTCGCCATGACATCGGCCTGGTGGCGCCGCAATTCCACGCTATTCTAACTGCTAGCTTAAACGACATTCCATTCCTGCCCGTGGCCTACGACAACAAAGTGTTTGAGCTATTCGACCAACTCGGCGTTCCGCAAGGTATCCATGTACAGAACCTCGTGCCCAGTGACCTCCAGTTGTTTGCTGACGCATTCTACGCCGAGGGGAGGGCTTAAGGCACCGTGGCATTTGTCTCTCAGGGCGACTTTTTGTTTCCGTTTACTTTTGCACCATATTGGCTGAAACACTTCTACGTATGGTCCTACCAGACCGGCGCGTCCAATCTGGATGGTATCATGCGCCTGCCCAGCCGACTTCTGAATATACTGATCTTTGGGCTGACAGGGAACATTGGTGTCAGTTACTTCTATATCTTTTCTTCGCTGCTGTTGATCTTTGTATCCTTTTACCTCTTTGCGTTGCACTTTTTGGACATCAAAGATTGGCGCATCCGGGTACTGGGCGCCGCGTTTTTTGCCCTGAATCCTATATTTTTGGGCTACATTGCCAAAGTCGGATTGTTGGTTGGCGTAGCCATGTTACCACTCTGCCTGGTGGTCCTCAGGCAGGCATTTCTAAAAAGACAGTTTCGTTATTTTATCTTGTACATATTGTTACTGAATGTCTCGCTAGTGCATCCGTTTACCCTCACCATAAACCTGGGCGTGTCGGGAATATACTTTATAAGTATGCTGCGCCCCTACGGAAAGTTCCTGCGCCAACACAAGCTCAAAACCATTGGCGTTGTGGTACTAGGTGTGGCTCTGAATTTGTATTTTCTACTGCCAGTGGCAGCTGTGGGCACTATCAATAAGGCCGCTTTGTCTGAAGAAATCAGTACTACCACCAGCAGCGTAGATTACACCGGACTTATTGACTTTGCCAATGCTGGCAATCCACTGACTGCCTTGTCTTTGTCGCGCGATGTACTGCTAGACTTCCGCTACTATAACTTCACGTACGAGCCTGTCTATTTTGGGGCCGTGTTTGTGTTTTATGTCATACTGTTTGGCCTATATATCTACAATGAGAAGCGCTTGGGCAAGTTGCATCGTAGTCGGCTGGTACTGTTGTTTGGATTGTTCTTACTGCTCATTTTACTGTCCATGGCTACGTTCTTTGGCTTTAACGTTTTGATAAAAATGTTAGTCACTCTGCCAGGCGGCTGGGCCTTTAGATCGCCCCTGAAATGGCAGCTCTACATCCCACTCATACTGGCAACAATCATGTGTATATTGCTGGCCCAAACCCAGGTCAAACGGATCCGTCTGCTGGCTATGCTGGGTATTGCCAGCACACTGGCACTTATGAGCATTTTCTTGTGTGTGGATATCAAACGCAAGCTGATTGCGCCCAAGAACTTTCAATATTTAGGCGGGCTGCAAGCGGTCGACCTGCATCATAAAAACGTCTTGTTTGTCAGCGACGCAGCGTGCTTTGCTTTTCTGCAAGAGAATTTGGGCGTGGTGACCGAGATGAATCAGATTTTCTTGTCCAAAGAAACACAACTGAAGCGCATCAAATCAGCCGACGTAGGCACCATAAACGCCGGCTCCTATGATTACGTTCTGGGCTGCAAAGAGGCACTGGTCCAGCCTATGCAATCACAGCCAGCTTTTCAGAGGTTTGGCGTCTATGCTGACGGCCAGTTTGAGTTATACCAGAATAAAAATGTTCGCCCGTATATTTACAGCACCGATCAGGTAGTATCATTGCCCAAACAGCGAAACGTAGGCGACAAGGGCGCTTTTATAAAGCAACTCACGGGCAAAGAGTTTGACTTTGTCACCCAGGCCGACGACAAACCAGTCACCACCCTGTACGATCCATTTGAAGGCCTGACCGCAGAAAATGTCGAAGACAACAAGATTTTGGCAAAGGTTTTCCCCGGGCAAAATACCCAGACCCACTTACTCGTCCAGCCCCAAGGACCGCTCTACAACATGGTTGATGGCAGCCGTATGACCTTCCAGGCCACGCCGGCTGCTGGCTTTAAAAAAGTAAACCCAGGAGACTATACGCTGAGCGGTGCCATGAAAAACGGGCTAGAGTTTGCCTATCAGGACAATGTATCGAAGCGGCCAAACCTCATCCCCAACCCCTCACTCGAACAAGGACTGTGGCAAAAGAACGTCTGGGATTGTTACGCCTATGATGACCAGCCACGTATTGGCATGGCGCTCAATACCAAACAAAAAGTAACTGGGCAGAATTCGCTAGAGCTGGAAGCCAGCAACCACATCGCCTGCAGCGGCCCACCGATGGTTACCGTCAAACAGACGTCGCGATATCTGGTATCTTTCCGGTATCTTGCAGGGCGCGGAACGGCAGCAGGGTATGGCATTGGCTTCGACGATCTATCGCACGCCAGTCAGTCCGACCGCCTGGCAGGCACTGGCACATGGGAATATTTCATAGGCGAGGTCGAGGTACCTACAGGCGCCCGCCATTTGCAGCTGACCGCTCACGCCTATCCTGGCACATCGGGCGTGACCAGCAAGGTACTTTACGACGACTTTAGCCTCATAGAGATACCTGACGTACAGGGTAAATTCTACGTAGCGACCATGCCCACCACTACCCTGAAGGCCCCAGCAGAAACAACTTTTGCATCGGTCAATCCATCCAAAAAGGTTGTCACCGTCAAGGGCGCTCAGACTCCGTTCTACCTCGCCATGCGCGACAGTTTTAACCCCAAGTGGCAGCTAGGGCTACCCACCACCAGCCTATCGCCCAAACCCAGCACCATTCCTGGGAATAACCACCTCAAACTTAACGGCTTCATGAACGGGTGGTATATCAATCCAGCCGAGCTCTGCAAGAACATGCCCAAAGGCTGCACCAAACTTGCAGACGGCTCGTACGATATTCAGCTGGTTGCCGAGTTCGCCCCACAGCGGTGGTTCTACGCGGGCCTACTGGCAAGTGGCCTGACAGCAGGTGGTGTGGTCATTTACTTTGCATATGTGGGTCTGAAGTGGATCAAAAGAGGAGGAGACAAACGATGGCGTCACCGTTAAATAAGCTCTATCACAACCCCAAAACTCGAGTGTTGGCACTTTTTAGCACGCTGTCGCTCACTATTCTGCTACCACTGTTGCCGCGGGGGCATATCATGACCCTGGATCTGGCGTTTGCTCCCACCATTCCTTCCCCACAGACTGTTACAAGCAGCTATCTTTTTCGACTGCTGCTGCATGGGGCCAACAAACTACTACCCAGTGATGTCATCGAGAAGCTCTTGTTTTTCAGCATTCTGTTGCTGGCTAGCTATGGAATGTATGCTTTGGTCCAAAGCCTCAAAACACGCGCGCTACCCTCTGCGGCATATTTTTCGGCGCTGCTCTATACGGTGAATCCCTACACATATTCTCGATTCATGGCTGGCCAATATTCAGTACTTCTGGGTTACGCGCTGTTGCCATTTTTTGCCCAAGCTTTCCTTCGAACCATTAGAAATCCCACCACCAGAAATGCCCTGAAGCTCGGGGGGTGGGCGACGCTGATCGGGATTGTATCTATCCATACACTGGGCCTGATTGCTGTGTTGCTGGTGCTAGGAGGTGCTCTAGTAACCAAGCAATATCAGCGCCAGCCAGGACGCCTAAAACAACATTACAAGGCAACAGCCTTAGGTATCGGAGTTATGCTGCTGGCCAGCAGTTACTGGCTGGTACCGCTGCTGGCGGGGCGAGGCACAACGGCCCAGACCATTCAGAGCTTTGGCGCTACCGACACTACTGCTTTTGCCACTGCAGGCGGCAACCTGATTGGCAAAGTGGGCAATATCATACGGCTGCAAGGATTCTGGGCCGAGGACCGTGGTCTGTTCTTGCTGCCCCAAGACCACATGCCTGCCTGGGGGCTGCTAATGTGCGCTCTGTGGGTACTTATATTTATAGGCAGTCGAACCTTGTGGCGTTCTGGCAACCGCTTTATGGTGCTGTTTTTCGGGCTAGGTGCCGCCGTAGCGCTGGTGCTGGCACTGGGCATACCCTCGCTACCCGGTTACCGCGAGCCGCATAAGTTTGTCGGGCTGATAGCGTTGTTCTACGCTCTATGCGCCGGGCAGGGCATGGCAGCGCTTGCCCACAAATACCAAAAGCGCACCGAACTGGCTGGTACATCTGTGATCGCCTGCTGCGTCGTACTACTTGTCGCACTGACGTCTACTATGTTCTGGGGATTCAGCGGGCAGCTAAGCCCGCGGCACTATCCCGAAGATTGGGCTACCATAAATCAACAATTATCGCAGGACAAGGACAAGTTCCAGACAGTCTTTTTGCCTTGGCATTTATATATGCATTTCACCTTTGCCGGCCGAATCATTGCCAACCCTGCCCAGGAATTTTTTGATAAGCCAGTGCTAGTCAGCAACGACCCAGAGTTTGGTGGAGTAGCGCGCACATCGCAAGATTCGCTGAAAGACCGGCTGAGCTACGATATACTGCCGCAGGCAAGTACCCGCCAAGATTTTGGTTCACAATTGGCCGGCTTGCGTATCAAGTACGTGGTTTTCGCCAAAGAGTCCGACGCCCCGGACTATGACTACTTAGATCACCAAAAAGATCTGAAACTTATATACGAAAACCAATCCCTCAAGCTATATCGTAACGAAACATGGAAGGACTAGCATGGACCCTAGACCACACAGACCAGCCCGCTCAGTCGATGGATTTCTACCGTCACGATCTAGGGCGACGCCTCTGCCGCGCCCCACACCAATGACACCGCCAGCAGCAGCTCATCGCCCCGCGCCCCAAGCCAAACCCGTGGCAGCCGTACGACCCGCGCCCACCACACCTGCCACACCCAAGAAACGGTCATTCTTCAAACGGATGGTAGTTGGTATAGGCAAGTTTCTGTTAGGTATTGGTATATTTATCCTTGCCTTTTTGGCCCAGTCGCCCGCGATCGGCCAGGTGGCCATAGGGATTTACGCCATTGCAGCTATTGGCTGGCGTATTTCCAGCAGGATCACTTTTACTATGGCAGTTATGGCGCTGGCGCTGGTCATTTTTGCCAGCATACGATCGGACGTAACACTGGCAAATACTTTTGCACTGTATGTCTTCTTACTCCTGGCAGTTGGCACCCTTACTCTCTGGAGAGAAGTACGGAGCGAAATATAATACAGAAATGCTCGTGTATGGTAGTTAGAATGGTTCGGTTACTTAAGCGCTAATAAAAGGAGGGCCGATGCGAATAAGTACACCAACAACAAAGAAGGGGTCGCTGTCCAAGCGTATGGTCATGGGTTTCGCAGCCGTGGCTAGCGCAGCAGTGGTAGCAACAGCAGGCATGGCAAGTGCCGCAGTCAACAAACCCACCAAGGACGAGTGTCAAAAGGCTGGATTCACTAACTATGGCCAATGTGTCAAAGAGTGGGCTCAGAACAAGAACAAGCCAAACGTTGGCTATGGTAACGGTAACCAAAATAATGTGAATACCGATACCGATATCAACGTCGATATAGATGGCGACGGAAATACCGTTCAAGTTATCTTGAACTACGTATTTGGCTAGCATTATTGCCTGCGATTATCCAGAGAACTCCCCCGCAACCAGCGGGGGGTTTTATTTTTTCAGTACTTCAGTCGGAATTGACTCGGCAGATTGTTCCTGCACTACATCTGACACGGGACTGAGGCGACGTGCAGCAATAATAAAGGGAGCAGCCAATATCTGTATGCCTCCACTCACAACGTAGGACGTGCCATAGCTCCAAAGGTCGGCAGATTTGCCAAGTGCAGGCTGAAAGACAACACCTCCGACTGAACCAATCAATGAGTCAAACGACAACACCGTGGCCCGTTGTTCGGAAGGTATGAGGCCGTTCAGGTAGGCTTGTCGGATCGGGCTGGTGGCCGCAAAAACAAGCCCCCACAGCACCAGCAGGACAATGACCACCCAGAATTGTGCAGCCAGACCAATAGCACACAGGATTGCCGCACTACACACGACGCTCGCCAGTAAGGCAGAGGTACGACGCTTGAAAATACGTCGAATATATTTAACCGACAGGCCACCTACAATTTGCGCCCCAGCCACGATGGCTGCAGCCAGACCAGCTACTCCATAGGCGGCATTGTTGCCATACAATTCCAGCAAATATGGCTGCATAGCATAAAAAGCAAAAAAGCCTACGCCAGCGCTAAAGGGCGCTGCCAACATCACCCACCTTACTTCCGGTTTGCGGATGCCGTATTTTACAGACTTTTGTAGGATCAACTTCATCTCCTGCACATGGCTTGTACTTTTGCGTGGGGTAAAGCCCAAGTCTTTCATAAGCACAAACGCCACTGCAAAACTAAGCAACAAGACTGCCGACCGAACTATATACGGAACCCCCAGATTGGTCTGCTGGGCCAGCACTCCGCCCAAAACCGAACCAGACAGCATGGCCACGCCCCCAACAATCTGTCCTTTGGCAAATACCGATTCAAGCTGACCCGTGAATCCAGTGGCATGCAGAGCATCTACCAGCCATGCCTCGGTGGCACCAGAAAAAAAAGTAAACCCGAGGCCTAGCAGCATCGAAGATACCGCCCACCCCCAAAATGGGCCAGATATCTGCCACATGTACAAATACAGCAGGGTCGAGCCCATCAGGGTAATAACCCCCAACAGATACGACGCCCGTCGGCCCCATGTATCAGCGATCACTCCTGTTGGAATTTCAAACAATACTTGGCCGGCCGTAAAGAACGCGTTAGCAGCAAAGGCCTGGGCGTTAGACAGTCCGGCGTCGAGTAAAAAGAGCGTATTAATGCCCCATATAAATGATGCTGCCAGCGTATTCAAGAGCATCAGTATCAAGTAGGTATTTTGTACGGTTAACTGGTGCGACTTACGCTGATGCGATACGGTCATGGCCCCATTGTAACAGCCTTATCCTCCCGTACATTGACACAAGCGTAAGCCCTATGCTTGAATGAGCACCAAGACATGAACCCATTTCAGAACCCCCGTCTGTTAAGTGAAAGCCTTTCTGGCGAGTGCCATTTGTCAGTTCTTCTGAGAAGATGTACCCGTAGGTACATCGCCGAGGAAAACTGGCAAAGGGTGCCGTCAGAATGGATTGAAGCTGAATGGGAGTTCTGAAATGGATTCAATGACAAAAACTCCCAAGAACGGCCAGCGACAAACAACTATTCGCCACCTGTGCATGGTGCACTTTGCCTATATATTTGCCTTTGCGGCCAGCATTGTCGCCTACCATGCAGGCAATCTCATACCGACCGACGCTATCATGCGTCGCTGGACCGCGGTCGCTGCCATGCTAATCATCACAACAGTGATCTGGTACTACGCCCGCACTCAGAAAGTTGGTACCACCGGCTTCAGGACGCTCGTCTACTGCTTGGCGGCCATGGATATTGTTTTTGCGGGTTACCTAGTCTATGTCGAGCGCGGCATGGCCAGCCTAGGGGTAGCCCTGTTTGCCATTCCATTGGCAGTTATCGCAACCCTGGCCAGTCGAGCAGCGTTATGGGCCACGGCCTCGCTGTGCATTACCGTCTATTCATACGCAGCAATTCGCTATTTCATAGATTTCTTCAATGAAGGGTACAAGCTGCAATTGTATGCCACGATTGGCTTCTATGGAGCGTTTTTCTTTGTGCTGGCAGGCATACTAGCCATCGTCAGTCGAGCAGACGAACACTGATCAGGGGTGTTGGTTGCGACTGCGCCCACATACGGGTTATCCTTATATGATGAGCCTACCCCACTTCTCCGGTCCAGCCTTAACACGTTTTGGCGGCACCCTTTGCCAGATTTCCTCGGTGACATACCAACGGATATGCCTTCTCGGAAGATCTAACAAAGGGCACTCGCCAAAACACATTTCGCTTAACAGACCGGAGAGGTGAGGTAGGCTCAATGTCCAAACCGAGCGTCTCGCACGCCTATGGACGATGGCTCACCGCCATGCTCGGCCTTGTGTTACTCATGCACTGGCTGTTCGTATACCTAGACCTGTATGCTTCGTCCGTACCGCTCACCCGGCTCACCCCTCTATTTGACCTAGATAGGGAGCGCAACCTCCCAACCCTCATCAGCAGCGGCTTATTTCTGCTTGTCAGTTATTGGTGCATACGGCTGGCCGTGATCTCTCGTTACAAGTCCCAGAAGCTGGGATGGATCATGTTTGCCGGATTGTTAGGATATTTTGCCTTGGACGAGTTCTTGATAATCCACGAACAGCTAGCCGAACCAGTCCGCAAGCTGCTAAACATTTCGACTACCAGCCCGCTGTTTCACGCCTGGGTCATACCAGGGATAGTAGCAGCAGGACTGCTGGGAGCGACTCTATTATTCATTCGGCAGCACAAACAAAAGCTGACGGTTTTTACGCCCATGCTGGTGCGTGTATTTATCTTGGTCGCTGGGACCATTACCTGGGAAATTGCCGGGACATATGTATACGGACACCAGACGACCTATCGGCTACTCATGGTCCCCATAGAAGAGATGTTCGAACTGACCATGACAGCCCTCATCGGGCTGCAAGCATACCGTATCTATCGCACCCTTTCGACCAAAAAGCAAAAAATATTACAGCCATAGCAACAACCCCATCAGTATGATGAAAGGGCCAGGTAGTTTAAGAACCCATCCTCAAATCCTTCTCCTGATCAAAACCGTCTGCCTCCGAGAGGACTTGAGGATGGGTTCCAGGGGAGGTTTTAATGAAAAAACTTAAAATCTTAACAAAAGTTACGCGCTATTCAGACCTTAGTCTAGACGACATCTACGACGAAGTCTCTGATACTCGCGAGATCAAAGTAGAAAAGCTACGCACCCGCGCCCTGCGCAAATTCAAGCACCAAATCGCCTAAGAGCCCACCCAAGGTCTCGCTTCTGATGCTCCTAGGGTTAGGACTTGAGCGGAAAGCCCGAGCTGTACTCTTCGTCCAAAAGATCGTTTAGTTTGTCGGTGCGCACAATGTAGTTGCGCTTTTTATAGGTGAGTACTCCGGCTCGCTGCAACTTCTTGAGCTCTATACCGGTTGTTTCCCGCGTCAGACCAACAAAGTTCGCCAGGTCCTGTTGGGTCAGCGGCAATTCTATGCACACCGTGTCTTTCTTTACTTCTACGCCAAAACGCAGGCACAAGAAGTGAATGGTATTGATCACCTTCGAGGGAGCCTTGGACTGCTCCAGCGCATTCACGCGCATCTGAATACTGATGTACTTATCTACTAGGTGGGTGAGCATGGTCATCATCTCGTCAGGACTCTTGCGCAAGTAGTCTACATACGGCTTTATGGGTACGCAGTAGACCTCGCAGTCGGTAAAGGCCTCGTAGTAGTACTGGACGTATCTCACCTTGGTAAATACCCATGCAACAGGGAATATATCGTGCTCTACGTCAAAGCCAATAGGCTTCTCTTCGCCCTGTAGGGTCAGGTTGTAGGTCTTGACCACCCCTTGCTTCACGATAAAGGCACAATCTGGTGTTTCACCCTGGCACAGAATAAGCTCTCCCTTCTGGAAGCGCTTAATACGAAACTGACTCAGGAATTTCTGATAATCTTGCATATATAAATAAGAAACCTTGGAGCTCCCGTCCATTGTAGTGTAGTCGCCGCACCCACGTAAAGTTTTCTACAACACAAAACTCCTGACAATGAAAATATCACTTTGAATTAATTTTTATTTAACGATTCAAGACTTGCGCGACTTTTTGGTGCCTCCTTTATATGCTGGACGTACTTGGAACAACAAATAAAATCCGATAACCGAGCTAATGCCGCTGAAGAAAAAGGTGCCAGCGCCACGGTCGCTGATGAAAAGACTGACGAGCGAATACACCACATTAATGATCGATCCCAGAAACAGCAGGTCCCAGCCGCGAGCCTTGCGCTTGGCCAGCTCAGGATAAGCCATGAGCAAAATGACCGCGTCCACTACCAATACTGCAATGCCAAGGTAGATCATGAATCGATCAGAAGAGCTAAGGCCGGTCTGGTAAGTGTAGATGTTGGCAATAGTATTGAGGCGGTCAACGCTGCGAGCTAGATTCCATAGGCCCCAGGCAGCCATCAGCTGCAAAATACCAAAGATCAGGGCAATCCACGGCCAGGCTTTAACAAGCATATCCCGAGCGTTCTTGGGCAACGGTGGGGCGCTCTTAAATAAACCTCCTACGAGTGTTTCTAATTTCTTCACAGAATCCATGTGAGGATCCTCCATTTTTTAGGTTGATGTTTTTAGCATAAACCCCTACAACCCCTGCCGCAACCACTTCCGCTCGTGGAATTTTACAGACCGCCGACAGGTGTGGCGTACAGGCCAGTAAGGTAGAATGTATAAGATGTCAGACTTCGAGAGGGAATATGACCGGCTGAATACTCAGCAGCAAAAGGCCGTCGATACCATTGATGGACCCTTGTTGGTTATTGCCGGACCAGGTACAGGCAAGACCCAGCTGCTGTCTCTGCGCGTGGCCAACATCTTGGCCAAAACCGATGCATCACCAGACAACATCTTGTGCCTAACCTTTACCAACAAGGCAGCCAACAATATGCGACAGCGACTCAGTGCACTCATCGGACCGGCCGGTACTCGCGTGCCAATCCGTACCTTTCACAGCTTTGCGGCTGACCTCATGAGCCTGTACCCCGAGTTCTTCTGGAATGGAGCCAGCCTGACACACGTGCCACAGGCGGTCCAGTTAGAAATCATCACCTCTATCTTGGCGAGCCTGCCGCTCAGTAATCCACTGGCACTCAAGTTTGCGGGTATGTACACCGGTATCCGTGACGTACAGGATGGCCTGCGGCTGGCAAAAGAGGCAGGACTAACGCCAGACAAGCTACGCTCGCTGATTCAGCTCAACCTAAAATACCTGGACATCATCGAGCCACAGCTGGTAGATATCTGCAGCCAAAAGCTTAGTTACAAAAAGCTGGATGAATTCGCCACCCGGATCGCCGAGCTACCAGACCAAACCACCGACGAAACCACTCGTCCGCTTATCGCGCTGACCACCGTACTCAAAGAGAGCTTCGCGGCAGCACGGGCCAAAGACGAAGGCACCAACAAGACCACCAACGTCAGCAAGTGGAAATCTCGGCTAGTCACCACCGTAAATGGCCAGAAGGGCATGTTCGACGAGCGCAAACGGAATGCGTGGTGGCTGAGCTTGTGTGATGTGTATAAAAAGTATCGCGATCACCTGCATGCCAGGGGTTACTACGATTATGCCGACATGATCATAGAGGTAATCACTCAGCTAGAACACCACCCCGACATGCTGGCCAGCGCCCAGGAACGCTACCAATATGTATTGATCGACGAATTCCAGGACACCAATGCCGCCCAGCTACGGCTGGCACACCTGATTGCCGACCACCACTCGGCGGAAGGCAGACCCAATATTATGGTCGTTGGTGACGATGACCAGTCCATTTATAAATTCAACGGAGCCGAACTGAGCAACATGCTGGGCTTTCGGCGCAGTTACCCAACCTGCGATGTAGTGGTACTGACCGACAACTACCGCTCTAGCCAGGCGGTACTGAATTTCTCCGAGCGTGTTATTACCCAAGCCAGTGAACGCGTCACAACCGTCGAAAAAGATATACAGAAGGTCCTGGTGGCACGCAATCAGCCCGAGCAATCGGGAACTATCAGGCACATCTCGTACCCGACAGCCGACCACCAGTACCACAGCATCGCCAAAGAAATTGATACTGCCTTTAAGAACCAGCCGGGCAGCGTGGCAGTCCTGGCCCGTAGCCACGAATCACTCAGGCGCGTTGCCACTATGCTGCAGCAGGCTGGGGTACCTATTCGGTACGAGCAGCAACAGAGCGTCCTAGAGCAAGAGGCCGTCCAGCAAATCATGCTGGTAGCACGGTGCGTGGTCGCCATAGCCGAAGGTAACCAGCCGCAGGTCAATCAATATCTTGCCACGCTCTTGTGCCACCCTGTGTGGCAGGTAAGTCCCGAAATAACCTGGCACCTGGCAGTCCACAACCGCACCCACAAAGAATGGCTGACCAGCCTCACCAGTCACACAGACGAACATATCCAAACCCTTGGCCAATGGCTGCTCTGGCTTGGCCAGCAGAGCCGTTTACAGCCGCTCCCACGGGTGCTGGAGTACATCATAGGCCTGACAGCCTCCGAGCACATGACCAGCCCCATTCGCGCTTATTTCCTGCAGGAGAACACGGTAGACAGTCCATACATCGCCGCCTTGTCCGGTACGCGCCAGTTACTGGCCCTGGCCCAGGACTTTAGCCGGCAAGGGCAGAGCCGCCTGGCAGATCTGGTACGACTTATCGACGTAGCCGCCGACAACGGCCAAACCCTGACCGACGAGTCGCTGTTTGTCAGTGCCCCGCACGCCGTAGAGCTCATGACCATCCATAAGGCAAAGGGGCTCGAATTTGATAGCGTCTTTATCATCGACGCCATGGATAGCATCTGGCGGCCCGTTAATAGCGGCCGGAGACCACCCATTAACTTACCGCTCAAGCCCAACGGCGATGATCTGGACGACTATATTCGCCTGATGTTTGTGGCGGTCACACGGGCTAAGCACAGCATCACCATTAGCAGTTTTTACACCACACTAGACGGCGGCACCACACTACCCACTGCTATTATTCGTGACATCCTAGAAGCAGAGCAGGTAGACATCAGCCAGGCCGATGCACCCGAAGAAGTGCTAGAGAGCTCGCTGACCTGGCCACAGCTAGAGGGCAGTGCAGAGAAGCTTCTGCTGCGCGACATCCTAGAGGGCTTTTCACTCAGCGCAACTGGGTTACTGGACTTCTTAGACATCAGCAAAGGCGGACCCCAGTATTTCCTAGAGCGTCATCTGCTGCGCTTGCCAGAGGCCACCAGCACGGCCGCGGCCTTTGGAAGCGCTATACACGCTGCGCTGGAATACGCCCAACAGCAAGTATGCCAGGGCCAGTTTGCGCCAGAAAAAGTCTTGGCCCACTACGAGAGTCGCCTCAAAGACCAGTACCTCAGTACCGTAGACCACGAACGCTACCTGCTACACGGGCAACAGCTTCTGTCGCGGTTACTGGACGAACTGCACCTGCAGTCCACCGGACAGCCAGAGGTAAAGCTCGCCAATATTCCACTGGGTATTGCTCGCCTGACTGGTGTGCTGGACCGCGTAGATGCCGTCGGCAGTGCGGTGCTCATTAGCGACTATAAAACCAGCAAACCCCTCACCAGTCTGTCCTCCAAGGACAAAACCAAACAGATAAAAGCCTGGCGACATCGCACCCAGCTGCAATTCTACGCGCTCCTGGCCCAAGAGAGTAAACAATTCAAGCCAGATGCCTCGTTCGAAACCCAGATGATCTACGTAGAAGCCGAGACGCCTCAGCAGCTTTTTCTGCGTTACCAGCCGACGCCCGAAGAGCTGGAGCGCTTACGCCGTCTGATTCAGTCAGTATGGGCCAAGATCACCACCCACGCATTCATAGATATACGTCACTACACACCAGACTACACTGGCATCAGCCTGTTCGAGCAAGACCTGCTAGACAAGAAACTGTAAGAACCCGCTGGTTATTTTTTCAGGCGAGTGGCAGTCTTTGCCCGAGAAGCAGCTGGCTGCGGGGCAAACAACTGAACATACAAATTCATACCAACGACAGCACCCAGCAAAGGACCCAGAGCATAGGCTGCGCTCCACGAATGCAAACCCAGAGCAACCGCCGGATTCAGAACACCGTTAGATCCAACAGACGCCACCAACACCCCAACAAACAACGAACCACCAATAGCTGCAGCCAACTTGCCACCCTCATACGTGCCGTATACCGCTGCCGCGATACCAAAGGTAAATATCAGCGTACCAATCAACTCAGCAGAAAACACCCGCCAGTCCCAGTTGGCTTTTGCCAAACTAGGCAGCGCCTGGTCCATCATGTACTGGTTGACCCGGAAGGCCGTAAAGCCAGCCACCATCTGCACCATGATGTAGGTTAGCGCTTGCAGAGTAGGCACCTTGCGAATGCTCCACAAACCAATCGTTACCGCAGGGTTGATATGCGCCCCAGAGGTGGCACCAATAACCAACACCATCACTGCCAGCGTTAGACCTGCGGCAGCTCCACCAAAAAACGGAAAAGTGGTGCGGCTAGCCATAGCCAACACGGCACTCGCCAGAGCGTAGGTACCTAGAAACTCTGCCACCAACATGGCGACTTTTTTGCGTCCAAACATAGAACTCCCTCCTTATGTATTACCTAAAGAATAGCATAGCCCCCGCAATATAAAACGCTACGCATAGCGTTTTTGCGGGGGCTACCCGGGTCGAGAACTATACCGCAACTGGCTCTGGTATATCTGCCGTCGCCTGATCAATGACATATACCGGCAAATCACCCTTGGTAAGTGTTCCGGCGGTGGACAGGGTATAGACCAGTTCGCTCAAGAAGGCTCGGTGAAGCACTTCTTCCGGCTCGCCCTTATAAACCCTCTCAACCAGCTGCTGCATGCGCCAGACATCTACCGCAAAAGCCTGGGCCTCGCCGTCGGTGAGCTGACGAACTTGGTCTTGGTCAACCGTGTAACCCTCTGCCATGTTCAGCAAGATGACCACTTCTTTGTGGTCATCGCCTAATTCTTTGACCACAATCTTTCCGTTATCGATAATCTCGCCCATGACATCGGCGCCGCTGTAGTCTTGGCCCTTGGTCTCCGCTGCATAGCTGCGAAAGTTGTCAAAAACATCATCCAAGCCAGTGGCGTCAACTCCCAGCCCATCTATAGCGCCCCGGATGCCTTCCTCGTAGGTGAGGGCATTTTGGACAATAGCCGGAGCTTGATCAATTGCCCCACAGCCACAGTTCGGTCCGTGGGCATGTCCGGTATGTGCACCGAACCCAATTTTCTTTTCAGCCAGTGTAGACATGCTGCCAGAAAAAACTTGGCGCAATCTTTGGCCCGCAGCCCGCCCTAGTCCGATCACACTTGACGCAAGCATAGTCACGCCACCACCAAATACCTTGGAGCGATTTAATGACCGAGACTTTTCTTGGGTTCCCAAGAAAATACGCACCGCTTCGCGGCCGTCGCCACACCCATCATCATCAATAGGCTCACCATCTTTGCCCACGCTGACGGGGACAAGGATTTGTGGTGAACCAGCCAGTTCTTCTATCTTTGTTAATACATCACCGCCCAGGCTGTCTAGACGCTCTTTGCCAGATATAGTGCCGTCGCCAAAGCCGAGGCCTTCGGGTGCCACTTTTGTAACGGTGAGTTCGAGTTGTTCTTTTTCCATATCAACCTCAAACACATGCGCTTTATGTTCGCGCTCCATGTGAATTTTCCCTCATTTTCTCTTTTAAATAACTTTTCTATACTACTGCTACAGCTTTTTCTTTTCAAGTTCATAAGCCACCACGCTATATGTAGTATACTTATAGTGGAGGGAGGCCCCATGGAACAACCTCAGCCATCAATGACAGAGATCCAGGAACGCGTTGATTCGCTCCCTATGGTTGATGCGGGCCCACTACTTGATCATAAAGCTGCACTTGCAGCGCTCCACGCACTGCGCCGCCGCGAACTCTTCGGCGGCAATCGACTTGCTGCTCAGATAGACGCAACGCTAGACGATACCACCCAGCAGCTAGGCCAAGACCGGAATCAGCCGGTGTTTACCGTTACCAGTGAACAGCTGCGAGGCATTGTCGCGCGAGCCATGATAACCGGTATCGGCCAGGTGGCATACGACGTGGGCGGAGCCCAACAGACTGTCGAACACTTGCAACAGCTATTCAATATGGACACCGTAGACGAACCACCCATAATCACAGACACCGCACCCGAAGGTGGGATGTAAATTTTAGTGTTGCAATATTCTTGCCTCGCTATAGAATAAATGCCGGAAACGTTTTTGATCTTTGTCGGTCAAAAACAATTTTTATTTTCTAAAGCTCTCTCCTGAAAGCAAACATGCAACACAGCGTTACTAAGCGAACAAAACTCGGTGTGGCCGGACTGACGCTCGGTGCACTCGGTGTGGTCTATGGTGACATTGGTACCAGCCCTTTATATGCAGCCAACGAAATCTTCTTTGGCCATGCCCATGTGCAGCCTACCGATAATCGCATCCTCGGCATTATTTCTCTTATTCTCTGGACACTCATCATCGTTGTAGCCATCAAATACGTGGCTTTTGTACTGAGGGCAGACAACGAAGGAGAGGGCGGAACATTCGCCCTCTTTGCACGCTTAAAGGGCATGCGTGGCAAAGCCATGCCCGCCCTAGGCGTCTTACTTATCATTGCCGCCGGGCTGCTGTATGGCGACGGAACTATTACGCCCGCCATTAGCGTGCTATCTGCGGTAGAGGGGCTAAAAGTTGCTACGCAATCATTCAACCCCTACGTCATACCCCTTACCATAGCTATCCTGACTGGACTGTTTGCTATACAGTCTCGGGGCACACACAAGATCGGCAAACTATTTGGGCCGATCACCCTGATATGGCTGGCGACTATAGCCTCCTTGGGCGTACGACAAATCGTGGGGGCACCCCAGATATTGATGGCCTTCAATCCACTATACGCCCTCCGGGCGCTCACCCTCTTTCCATTCCATCAATTGCTCATGATCTTTGGCTCGCTAGTACTGGTGGTGACGGGCGGCGAGGCTCTGTATGCCGACATGGGCCACTTCGGTAGTTTGCCCATTCGTATTAGCTGGTTTACGGTAGTTATGCCATGCCTGATGCTCAACTACTTGGGGCAGGGAGCATTTCTACTCGGCGGAAAACAGGTTGTGAGTGACAACCTGTTTTATAGTTTGGTGCCAACAAATTTGCTGTACCCCGTGGTTATTCTGGCCTGCATGGCTACTATCATCGCCAGTCAAGCCCTGATATCTGGCGCCTTCAGCCTGACCGCTCAGGGAATTAACCTGGGCCTGCTGCCGCGCCTCAAGATCAAGCAAACGCACCCCGAACATCAGGGACAGATCTATATTCCGTTTATTAACTGGGGTTTATTCATTGGTTGTGTGGCCCTGGTACTGAGCTTTAAGTCCAGCAGCAACTTGGCAAACGCCTACGGCCTGGCAGAATCTGGCGTAATGATTGCCACCACCCTCAGCATGATCGTAGTTGCGCATCGTTTATGGAAATGGAAGCGAGCCGTCGCCCTGGCAGTCTTTGTGCCGATACTACTAATAGATATCAACTTTTTAGTAGCCAACAGTCTCAAGTTTTTGCAGGGTGGTTTTGTGCCGCTGACCATTGGCTGCACCCTCTACGTCATTATGACCACCTGGCAGTGGGGCAGACACCGCTGGCGTGATACGCTACGAGCCCACAGCACCATGACTATGGGTGAAATCCTGAAACAAAAACAGGCCCAAACCAGCTCACTGGATCGCAGCCTGCTCATCCTCAGCCACGAAACCCAGCCCAAGCAGAAAGCAGACAAAGCTCCAGCACTGCTGCAGATTTTTATGGACCGCTACCACTTGCTGCCCAAGCATGTGATTACCATGACTATTCGCCAAACCCGCAGACCGTATGTGGACGAAAAAGAGCGCTATACCATCACCGAGTTTGAGAACAATCATCAGAAAGGCTTTAGCCTGCTGTCCATTACTGCCAGCTTTGGCTTTATGGAAGAACCGGACGTTGAACAAGTCATTGAAGACATTGCCAAAAATAGGGACCTGATACCCGACGACGACATGAAAGACTGGATCATCTACGTTGCCCGCATGCGCGTAGTAGCCCACCTAAAAAAGCGACACCCCAAACGTGTTACCCGCATGCGCGCACTGCTGTTTAGCTGGCTGGTGATCAATGCCACACCTGGCTATGAGTACTACGGTCTGGGAGACGACTCCCGCGTCAGCGCCGAACTCATCCCCGTCCGCATCTCGTAAACGAAAGCGTTCTGGGAGCTCAGTCCTCATGCGCCAGACAGGCGGTTGCAAAAACATTATTGACTTTTGGCCAAGATGCATCCGGTCACTGCGGAGCTCCCTTAAGGTCAAACAGTCCTCGCTCCGCGGCCTGCAACTTGGCCAAAAGATCAATCAGTTTCCGCAAAGCCTGATCTGGTCGCATGAGGACTGAGCCTCGAAGTCCATGCTATCATTACTGCTATGAAGCTATTTCTTTCATCTATGCCACTGTCAAACACAGACGAATTACTGAAACTCTTAGACAAACCAAATCCTGCAGTCGCTGTCGTCCCCAATGCCTGGGACACATACCCACCAGAGCGTAAGGCAGTCGAGGTTGAAAAAGCGGTCAAGCTTTTCGAAGCAGCAGGGTTTACAACCTCACTGCTCGACCTTACAAAAGCCAACAAAGAATCAGTAGAGGGCACACTAAAAGCCCAGGATGTGGTTTGGGTTATGGGTGGCAACACATTTTATCTTAACTTCTATATACACCAATCTGGTTTTGATGATGTGGTCAAAGACTTGGTGAATCAGGGACTCGTTTACGGCGGAGAAAGCGCTGGCGCGGTAATAATCGGCACCACTTTGCACGGCATTGAACACGTAGACGACCCCAAAGATGCCCCCGAAGTAGTCTGGGCAGGGCTTAGCCTGCAGCCTTACGGCATCGTTCCACACTGGGGGTGGGGAAAATACCAGCCAGTCCTAGAAAAGGCAAAAGAGACCATGAAGGATTTTACAAAAGTTGTAACTCTAAACAACGATCAAGCTCTTGTCATTAATGATGACCAAATAACCACCGTCAAAAACCCAACCACGTAAGTAGTTTTGCTATCTTAACGGTGGTCAGCGTGGCAGCCCCATCAAGTTTTGGACGTATTCTGAGAATATTTGGCTTAACCCAGATCACTGGTCGGTGGTTGCTTTAATACGATAGGCAGTTATTAAGGTGTCATAGTCAATGATTCTCATCTCATCGTAAGCTCTACCAGCTTGTTTCACGAACTCGTTGTTATAATTCTCATAATTGCCCACTACTAGTGTGAGGGCGGGTGAGTCAACTTTAATTTTGTACTTACTCATTGCATAATCTCTGTTCTTTTCTTGCCTGAAGTAATCACGATAGCCTGCAATTTGTGATAAACCCTTGTGTATTGGTGCAATAAAACTTCGATCCCTAGTGTGCCCAGTGGTGAGTGAACTATTTGATAAAAGAGGTAATTTTAAGTCACATATATCAAAAAATCCATCAGCTCTTTTGATCATGAAGTCAGGTATGATGGACGTCTCTTCTTGGCCTGCATCAACCTGCCATTCTAACTCAGGCTGATAAATAAGATCACTTCCATCAAGAGCGAGCAATATGATCTCCTTATGATGCTCTAAAAAATCACTTATCAGTGTTTCATGGATATTGCTTTGTAAGTAAAGATTATAGAACTGGGCACATATGTCTATAGAGTGCTGGCTCGTACTATCAAACGTCTTTATGACACGAAGACTCTCTCCGTCCCTAATTCTGAAGTTAGCGTTTAAGTACTCCACTAATTCTCTCTTACTCGTTTTATTGGAAACAATAAACACGAGGGTTGGATTCCTTAATCGAGATTGATTATCATAATTATTGAGTAACATGACATCCTCGAGGCAAAAGTAGTCTAACTCATTATTGAACTCAAAGACCCTCCTAGCGTCAAAGCTTGCCTTTATTTTTGACTTATATCTTTCGAGAATTGTTTTAGGAAAACGCTTAACCAGCGCTTCATTGCTTGAGCTGGTTTGAAAAAAAAGATTGCCTATTGTGTTGTGATGACCAACTTCCATCATAGCCTCTCCTTCCTCAACCTGCCCTAAGAAGCTATATATAGATTCTGGCTTTGTAAACTTTTTGCTCAAAGGGACGAAGTGATCGCTAGAACCTACCAGTTCAAGGAAAAGGAACCCGGACACCATGCCTATAATCACGTGGGTTGGGTAAACAAATATAGGATCGGCAATATCAGATTGAAACGCTTCCGATTTAATAAGCTCCGAGGCCTCCTCGAGATAGGCATTAAATGCAGCAAGACAAACACTTGCGAAATCACTTTGTGTCATCTAAGGCATCATAGCACCTGAAATGCGTTGCTACATACTAACCATTGGATAACTTGATCGGCGAGATTAATCCCTAGCGGTTTCGGTGGCGACGCTTGAGACCAGCTACTTGCAAGCGGACGGCATGGCGGTCCATCAGGCTCTGGGCATGTTCTAGGGACACTTGGTCCTTGGCTTCGCCCTTCATTTTCTGGGCTAGTTCATAAGCCTTCTTGGCTTCGTCTTCGCTGATGTCATCGGCATGGTCAGCCTCGTCTACCAACACGGTCAGCGTGCCGGCTTCGTGGTCCATTTCTATAACACCACCGTTAGTGGCAAAGAAGTCACGCATATCGTCCGGCTCAGTGGCAGTTTTGCGAATCTTGATCACACCATGAGTGGCCACACTTATCAGTGGCATATGTCCGGTCAATACACCAATTTGGCCCGCCATTGTTGGCAGCTCGACTTCATATACATCGTCGTCATATTTAGTGCCACTGATTGTTTCTAACTTTAGTCGAATCATTGCATTCTTTCTTCGTCAATCAAATCATCCATAGGGGTGCGGCCCATCGGCTGATCCGTTACCACGAGCTCATCATCCACATCAATATCTACTCGATTGTTGCCGTAACCCTCTCTGACATTTGTACGGAGGTGTGGGGGTTCACCGCCATACAGTTCTGGGTTAACGTCACTCACGTTATTTCTCCTTTGTAGCTACGACTTCGTCGATGGCACCCTTCATATAGAAGGCACTCTCAGGCTTGTCGTCATGCTTGCCGTCTAAGATTTCACGGAAGCCAGCAATGGTATCTTGCAGTGATACGTACTTACCGGGGAATCCGGTGAAGACTTCACCCACAAAGAACGGCTGGGTCAGGAAGCGCTGGATACGTCGGGCGCGAGATACGGTCTGCTTGTCTTCGTCAGACAATTCTTCCATACCCAGGATGGCAATGATGTCCTGCAAGTCTTTGTAGCGTTGCAAAACACGCTGCACTTCGCGGGCTACGTTGTAGTGCTCGTCACCCACAATCTCGGCGTCCAGAATAGTAGAGTTACTGTCCAGCGGGTCAACAGCTGGATACAGACCAAGCTCGGTCAAGGAACGGTTCAGGGCAATAGTAGAGTCCAGGTGAGCAAAGGTAGTAGCAGGGGCAGGGTCGGTAAAGTCGTCGGCCGGGACATACACAGCCTGCACAGAAGTAATAGAACCTTTGCGGGTCGAGGTAATGCGCTCTTGCAACTGACCCATTTCTTGGGCCAAGTTAGGCTGGTAGCCCACAGCTGAGGGCAGGCGGCCCAATAGGGCAGATACTTCGGCACCCGCCTGGGTAAAACGGAAGATATTATCTACAAACAACAGCACGTCGCTGCCTTTGTCACGGAAACCTTCGGCAATAGTCAGACCACTTAGGCCTACACGCAAACGCGCTCCGGGTGGTTCGTTCATCTGGCCAAAGACCAGAGCTGTTTTTTCCAAAGTGCCAGAGTCTGCCATTTCATGATACAAGTCGTTACCTTCACGGGTACGCTCACCCACGCCAGCAAAGACTGAATAGCCGCTGTGGAACTTGGCAATATTGTTGATAAGCTCCTGAATCAGCACCGTCTTGCCCACACCAGCGCCACCGAACAGGCCAACCTTACCACCCTTGGTAATAGGCGCAATCAGGTCGATAACCTTGATACCGGTTTCCAGGATTTCTACCGTACCGGACTGGTCAATCAGCGGTGGAGGGGACTTATGAATAGGCGAAGTGGTCTTGAAGGTACCACCTTTGCCGTCAATTGGTTCACCCACCACGTTGAACATGCGGCCCAATGTTTCTTCGCCAACTGGCACACTAATAGAATCGCCGGTGTCGGTTACTTCGGCACCACGCTCTAGACCATCGGTCGAGCCGAGCGATACGGCGCGTACACTTGATTCGCTCAGGTGCTGGGCGACCTCTAGAACCAGCGTTTTACCATCCAGCTCGGTCGTAACTGCGTTATAAATAGCCGGCAGGTGATCTTTGGGAAAGTCTATGTCAACCACCACGCCCACAATTTGGCTAATCTTGCCTGTCTTGGTTTTTTCCTTAGTTGCTGTTGCCATCAATTATCTCCTTCCGGCGTATGCGCTTCACCCAAAATTTGTCTAAGTCCTGAATCTAAATCTAGTGTTTCAGCTAAATCACGAATCAAAGCCGCATGAAAACCCCTCATTAATTTTTCAAATCGCAAATCAACCTCTCCGTCACCAATGTACACTTCGTCTTGGGGATACAAAAACTCAGGGTCATTACCCGATGGATCAACCCCCACCAGGCCGGCATCGCCCTCCTGGATTGCTTGTCGGAATGTTCCTCGCTCGCTCATTCTTGGGTTACCTCCGTTGATTGCTTGTACTCAGTAGCAAACGCACTGTGTCTACCAATGGACATCCCAGAAGCGAGCGTGCGGGCCGCCGCACCAATACGTGCTGCATCCCCGGTCAGCGGAAACTCACCATGTCTGCCGTAACTCACCACGAAACTGCCAAGCTCGGAAAGCTTACCTGCCAGCTCTGCTCGTCCAACCAGATCTTCTTCTAGCTCTGCCATCGCATAAAATGACAGTACGCGAGGTTGCTGGTACCTATCCAAACCCCCTTCGACACGACAAGCCTGCTCGTATCTCTCCCGTGCAAGTTCATAGTCACCATCCGAGTCACCATGAAGGTATACGATCTGTGCCATTACTTGATCGCCTCCGCACCACCGGTTATCTCGGCTAGTTCTTGGGTGATAGCCGCTTGGCGAGCTGTGTTGAATGCTAACGTCAGGTCATCGATCAAATCCGAGGCGTTGTCGGTAGCGTTTTTCATAGCCATCATGCGCATGGATTGCTCAGAAGCAAAGCTTTCCAGGATTGCTTGCCAGACCTGCACTTCGATCAGACGCAGGGCAACGTTGTCCAGGACTGCCGTTGCCGATGGCTCAAAGGTGACATTATCCAGGGCGTGAGCCTCTTCATTAGTCTCTTCGAATGTAGCAGGCAAGATCTGAAGCGTACTAGCTATCTGCAGCAAGTTAGTCTTAAAGTCGGTGTAGAGCAGTTTTACTTCGTCTACCTGACCTTCGGCATATTGGTCGGTAATAGTATTCAGTAGGGGGCGTAAATCGTTGGCTGTTGGCTGATCGCCAATGTCTGTATAGACAGCCAGCAGATCTATGCCCTGGAGGTTGCGGGTAAAATTGGCACCTTTTTTACCAATGGCAATGATTTTGGCACTGATACCATTGGCAACGTCTTCGCGTACTGAACGGGTTAAGAGTTTCAAAATATTGGCGTCGTAGGCACCAGCCAAACCTTGGTTGCTGGTAACCACCACATACAAGCGATGCTTGACCTGGCGTTTGGTAAACAGCGGATGGTCCTCGACATCGGTGATCATACTCAGGCGCGTCAGCAGGGAATAGGCCGCAATACGATAGTTGCGGCTACGCTGGGCAAACTCCTGGGCCCGGCGCATCTTGCTGGCCGCCACCAGTTCCATAGCCTTAGTAATCTGCCGAGTATTCTTGACAGAGCCAATACGTCGTTTGAGTGTAATAGTATTAGCCACGAGATTCACCCCTGATCATGTGACGCAGTTCAGCCGTAAACCGCCAATTATCCAGCGTAAGTCTGCCTTTGAGAAAGACCGTGAATTCGCTGACTTCTTCTGGTGTTGTTTCTACCTGGCAGGCCACCGCCAGGCCACCAACCCATTCTTCAGGATCGTAGCTACTCACTATCTCTCCGTCCTTATGCTCCTGGATCCACAAAAGTTCATCGCGGTCATCGCTGGCCGGGTTGTAAAGCATAGAGTACTGACCCGGCTCGTTCACGTCTGCAGCAAACACTCCTCCATCGGCCAGAGCATCAACTGCATCTAGTAGTTCCCTGGAGGTGGTCATGCTACTTTTTGGTCCCTTCGGTGGCCTTGGGGGCTAGCTTTGATACGCCAGCTGTTGCAGCAGGTTCGGCATGGTAGCTGGCTGCTACTTTGTGAGCAGTATCTAGGATGATCTTTTTGACCTTATCGTCAGGCTCTGCGCCACTGTTCAAATCTTTGACTAGCTTCTTTTGTTCATTCTTGAGCTCACGCAGGAGGTTGGCCTCGGCTGTCTTGACCTTGTCCAGGGGCACCTTATCAAAGGCACCTTGAATTGCAGCATACAGGACAGAGAACATCTCCCAGACACTCAGCGGACTGAACTGGAGCTGCTTGAGCAACTCAGTCAGACGCTGACCGCGCTCGATACGCTGACGGGTTTCGGCGTCTAGGTCGGTCGAGAACTGACTAAAGGCAGCCAGCTCACGGAACTGAGCCAAGTCTACGCGTAGACCCTTGGACACACTCTTGACGGCCTTGGTTTGGGCGTTACCACCCACACGTGACACTGACAGACCGACAGAAATAGCTGGGCGAATGCCCTGGTAGAACAGGTTAGTTTCGAAGAAGATCTGGCCATCAGTGATAGAAATCACATTGGTAGGAATGTAAGCACTAATATCGCCAGCCTGGGTCTCGATGATAGGCAGAGCAGTCAGGCTACCGGCACCAAGGTCGTCGGACAATTTAGCAGCGCGCTCCAGTAAGCGAGAGTGCAAGTAGAAAACGTCGCCAGGATAGGCTTCGCGGCCCGGTGGGCGACGGAGCAACAGAGACATCTGACGGTAAGCGGCAGCATGCTTGGACAAGTCGTCGTAAATAATCAGAGCGTGTTGTTTGTTGTCACGGAAATATTCACCCATGGCAGCACCAGCGTAAGGAGCCAAATACTGCAAGCTGGCTGGGTCGGCAGCAGAAGTTGCCACCACAATGGTTTGATCCATCACGCCTTCGCGCTTGAGACGCTCGACCAAACGGGCAACTTTACTCAGCTTTTGGCCGATAGCTACGTAGATGTTGATAACACCAGTTTCTTGGCGGTGTTGGTTAATCATAGTGTCTACAGCCACGGCTGTTTTACCGGTCTGGCGGTCACCAATTAGCAACTCGCGCTGACCACGGCCGATTGGCACCATGGCATCGATAGCCGTAATGCCGGTCATGAGTGGTTCGTGCACACTCTTACGGGCGAGTACGCCAGGGGCGGGGCGTTCTACACGGCTGGTCTGCGTAGCCTTGATAGAACCTTTGCCGTCCAGTGGCTGGCCCAGCGGGTTGACTACACGGCCAACAAGCTCGGGACCCACGGGTACTTCTAGTACCTTGCCACTCAGTTTGGCGGTAGCACCAGCCTTGATAATCACGTCGTCGCCCAAGAGCACGGCGCCGATCTCGTCTTCGCCCAAGTTGAAGGCAAAGGCCGTGACCGATGTGCCGTCTGTGGCTTCGATATCGATCATCTCGGAGTAGCCGGCAGTGGTCAGGCCATAGATCCAGGCCACACCATCACCAACGCGGGTAACAATTCCGACCTTTTCGATCTCTGGCCGAGACTTCAGCTGGCTTATAGCCGAACGAATGTCTTCTGATAATTCTTTAATGGAAATGTTGTCCATATGACTCGTACTTATTCCTTAATGTTTGCCGTTAAGCGTTTGAATGCATCTATCTTGTCACGCACCGTGAGATCCAGCTGTTCGTTAGCCATTTCTACGCGCACGCCGCCTACTACGGTTGGATCTATGCGGCTAATAACGTGAATGTGCTTGGCGTGGGGATACTCTTTTTTCAGGATGGTTTCTATGTCCTTGACGACACTTTGGGTCAGGTCATGAGCGCTGACGGCTACGGCCTCGACCACACCATGCTGGGCACGGTATTCCATGACGTCGCGCAGCAAAGACTCTAGATCATCTGTATCGTGGGTATCCAATAGATAAGCCGCCACTTCCTGAGCCAGTTTTTTGGTACTATGAACCTTGAGGGTACGCGCCCCAATAACTTCGGCTAGGTGGCGGCGGGAAATCACTACTTACGGCTCCGAATAACTTTTTCAATAATTGCAGCGTCTTTTTTGGGGTCGACCTTTTCCCCAACGATCGCTTCTGTAGCTTCTGATACCAGGCCCACAATGTCTTTTTCTAGCTTGCGCTTGGCCTGCTCGGTTTCTTCGTGAATCCGCACTTCGGCATCCGCCAACATGGCGTCTGACTTGCGATTGGCAGCCTTCTCGGCGTCACGCAGTACTTCGCGGGCCTCTTTGTGGCCGTTGGCAATAATGCGATCGGCCTCATGGCGAGCTTCGCGGGTAATCTTGGCTGCCTCTTGATCCATTTGTTCGCGCTGGCGCTCTAGCTTTTGGCCTAGGCGCACGCCGTCATCAATAGTTTGGCGACGCTTTTCCAGCATGTTACCAATAGGTTTGAAGGCAAACTTCTTGAGCAGCAGGAATACCAGGACAAAGGTGAAAAGCTGGATAACGAAAGACTGTAGACTCACGCCCAAGGCACCGAGTCCGGTTGCTTCCTCAGCATGTCCGGCTGCTTGCTCTGCCGCATGTGCGGCTTCGGCTGCAAATAGTGTTACAAACATAAGGTCTTTAACGTTCCTTGCTTTCTTAGATAATGAATAATGAAGCGAACACCAACAGCGCCATCAACTCAACGATACCGATGATAACCAGGATCTGACCAAGGTACTTGGATGACTCAGGGTTGCGACCTACAGCATTCATGAATGAGGAACCAATCAGTCCGATACCAATAGCTGGGCCAAGCATACCGAAGCCCATCATGATACCTTTTGCGAGTACTTCTGTGTCCATGTGTATGAAACTCCTTACAAATTTATTTACTTCTTAACGATACTTATCACTAGGCCGACACCGCCGAAGGCTCTTGGTCTTCGGTTTCGTGTTCCTCGCCGTGCTTTATGGCAACAGATAGATAAGTCATGCTAAGCATTACAAAAATATAGGCCTGCAGACCACCCACCGCCAGCTCTAGCGTCACAAATGGCAGAGAGGTTATAGGAGCTGCAAAACTACCCAGGTAACTGAAAACTGAAATGATCACTTCACCAATGGTGACGTTCAAAAACAAACGAAGCGCGAGGCTAAACACGCGAATGAGTTCGCTAAACATCTCGAAGATGCCCAGGAAAATAGTCAGCGGATTCTTCAGGCTACCGTTGAAGTAGTGTCCGATATGTTTGAGTAACCCCGATTCTTTGATGGCAAAATACTGGACGATAGACATAACAACCGTGGCGGCAGCCAGGGTACCGTTCAGGTCAGCCGTGAAGGGCCGAAACACCGGGCTGTCGTTGACGGTCAACGCCTCGCCTACACCCGGCAATAGGCCGAGCCAGTTAGAGAACATGATGAAAAAGAAAAAGGTCACAAAGTAGGGTGCATACTGCAATGCCTTTTTTCGTGAACCTAGGGCGCCAGTCATTTGGTTGGTGATAAAGTCGCTGCCGATTTCTAAGAACTGCGTAAAGCCCTTTTTGGGGCGCAGGCCAACCCGGCGAGCGGCAATTACTACCAGTACAATGATAACGAATGAGCTGATCCAGCCATAGAAGATAGAGTTGGTAATGGTTATATTGCCAATCTGGAATACATCGCCAGGGGTGATATGAACCGCAGGGCCAGAGCTCTCGGCGGCAAATCTACTGAGTATACTAAGCACGCTTCTTACCTCTCTTATTTTTATCGTCTTCGGCCTGTAACTTATTTACGTCCTTGACAGTGTTCCACACCACATAACAGGCTGCAAAGGCTGCAAGAAAAAAGCCCGTCAGCGTAAGCGACGGGGCAGTATCAAATTTTTGGTCCAGCTTTACGCCGGCAACTACCGGAATCACCACCATGAGGGCGAGCTGCCAGCTCATATTGAGAGTAGCCGAAAAAAAACGCTGCTTGGCGTTAAATACCTCAGCGGCCTGCTGCAAATCAGCAGTAGTCGTCGTCTTCCGAGTGGCGGCGGCTTTACCCATATGACCTCAGTATAACAGGGAAGGCTGCGATACCGCAACAGGATTCTACCCAGAAAACAACTTTCCGAAATGTCTACTGGCCGGAAAGGCTCAGGGCTTTTTTGAGGCGATCCTTAAAGCTCAGGGGCTTTGTGCCCGTACAGCTGCTGGGATCGTTGCGCTTGTTGAATTCGCCAGCATCTTTACTGATGCCATCGTAGCGCTGTTGCAGCACAGCCGGACTGTCTTTACCGTAGTTGATCAGCAGTACATCTTCGGACTTGATAAGTCGGTTGGCAATATTGTTTACCTCTTTGCCATTGAGCGTAAACGTCAGCTGGGCGCCATCTTGGCCGTCCACATACAAGCCTTTGTCTGTTTTTACCACTGTGTCACCAAGTGTATAGCCCAGGTTTGCAAAGAAATGTCCCCACATTACCGCTGGCTCATGAACATGGACCACATGGTTAACATTGTCATGCATGTGCGTGCGGTGCTTGGGTTCGTTCTTTTCGTCACTACCACAAGACTGGACTTCTTCGTAGAAGGTAAAGTTTTTGAACTCATCCCGCTGGCCATTTATATAGAGCGCAAAGTTAGCATGGTAGTGCGTATTGACTGGCTTGTAGGCAATAAAACGTGCCATCACCAGCCATACCACACCCAGCAGAAAGCCAGCCGCTAGAGCTGCAGCTATTCTTTTAGTAAAACCACCCTTGAATCTCTCCTTGATGTCCGAGAACGAGGGACGAGACTTTTGATTAATCTTAAACTTCATTAATAGCCAGTATATATCAGATGTGTATAAGTGTTAAAATAGGTCTGTGACTTTACAGTACTTTGCCCACAATGGAGTAGAGCATGCCACGCCCGCTGAGGCAACCGCACATAGCGGGTCGGCTACACCTCTATTTCTTTTTGTCCTGACGATCTTGGTTGTCGGCGTCGGAGCACTTGTCATATACCTACTGAGTGCCCCTGGCCAGACCAGATCGGCCTCTGCAAAAAAGCAACCCAACAAACAACGCAAACCTAAGGAGGCATAATGGTTACGATCTACACAACGACCTGGTGTAGCTTTTGCAAAATGGCTAAAAATTACATGAATCAGCTCGGCGTAAAGTACGAGGAAAAGGATGTCGAAAAAGACCCCGTAGCCGCCAACGAAGCAGTCCAAAAATCTGGGCAAATGGGTGTGCCAGTTGTAGATGTAGAAGGTACGATTATCCTCGGATTTGATAAGGCCATGCTAGATCAAGCTTTTAAACTAAATAATCTGGTTCAAAAATAGCTATATAGTGCATTGCATACTTGCTCGTACACTATATATACTATAGGTACAGAGAAGGAGGTGCATATGGCACAAAATTCTGCAAAAGGCATGGAGTGGTTGCGTGATTATCCACTTACCGAGCTAGCTGACTGCCTAACCACTGAACAGGTTAGGATTATTGATGCTTATCAGGCAAACGCAGACATGGCCGCTCTCCTGAGTGACCCAATACCCCTCGCGCTATCGGACACCAACGAGACCGGCGCCCGGGCACTGAAAAACAACACGAGCTTTTACGAACCCGATATCGAGGACCTGATCTCCGGTGACCTTATCGTAGAGCGACTTCTAGGCAACAACACCGAGGCCCGCACGCCAGCCCTCAGGGCACGACGGACCATCATTGCCCTGGCTTTTGAATGGAACATCGACCTGACGTCAGATGGTAGGCCAGCAATACCAGAACAAACGCCCGAGTCTGAGAATATTGAAATCAACCAAAGCACTGCGGCATAATCACACTGCTATGGCATTTGAGGATTACAAAACCAAAGACTCCGTTGTTATTGTCTATACCGGAGAAAGCAAAGGCAAAACAAGTGCCAGCGTGGGGTTAATGGTTCGCGCCCTCGGCAATCGATGGAAGGTTGCTTTTATTCAGTTTATTAAGTATTGGGGTGTTGGCGAGCACATTTTTATCCGAGATATCATGCCAATATATGAAGATCAGCTATTCTTCTACAAGGGAGGCAAGGGTTTTTACAATGCAGGTGACCTGAGCGAAAAACATATCACGCCAGAGCAGCATAAAAAGGCCGCCCAAGATACACTGACCACCACACTAGACTGTGTCAGCAGTGGAGAATACGATCTGGTTATCTGCGACGAGATCAACAATGCTGTGCACGATGGTCTACTGAGCGAGAAGCAGCTGAAAGAGCTTTTCGAAAAACGACACGCTAACACCAGTCTGTGTCTGACCGGTCGGGACTTTCCTGAGCAGTTCCTAAAATATGTCGACATCGCTACTAACATGGCCAAAATCAAACATCACTTTGACGATAAGTACCTTGCCAACAAAGGAATAGACTTTTAACTGCATGAAAGGGAGTTTTTATGCCACCGCTTAACGGTATCGACAGGGGAATCAACGGTAACTTGCTAAAGGCGCTTGAAGAAATAGGTCACGGTGCCCAAATTGCTGTGGTAGACGCCAGTTACGACATCCCACCCGCGGCCGAGGTAGCCGACTACCAGGGTGATTCCTCGGCCAGAGCCTTGAAGGGAATCTTGGACCTTGTGCCGCTTGATGATGCAAATGGCTATCCAAATGTCTCGGTTATGGTCCCTCATTTTCCCCAGGAACCTGGCACGGCATTAGAAGCGTTCGAGGAAGCGTTGACGGTTGAACCAGGCCTGACAGGGCAGAGGGATTTTTACACGCTTGCCAACAATCCAGAGAAGCACACTCTGTTTGTAAGAACCCGTGACGAAAAAGCTTTTGCGTGCGCCTTGTTTGTAGTCGGACATTCTCAAGAATAGCTTCAACCGGCATGACATATTAGTACATAATGACATTGACTTTCATTATTAGCGAATACGTGATATAATTGCATCATTATGGCAGGTTCAGAAGCTTCACAGGAGCCCAGGCTCACTAATGTGGAAATACGTCATCAGCAACAGCCGGAACAGTTCCGTGATCTATTAGATGCCGAACAGCGGCTGCGTGTTGCGTGCGAAGATGAAGACCCCACCCTCTATTTAAAGGATAATTTCCTGGTATTTATGTCAGCAGCATCCCAAGAGGCTCGGTCGGCCGACCACGACGTACGGGTTCACTCATACAACACCCCACACCAGTTGACCTATATGCAGCTCCTGCGATCTATCTCTGAAGCGGGCACAGATTATGTGAAAGGACTCAGCAGTACACAGCAGCCAACGGTATATCACTCCCTATTTATAGATATGCAGAAACAAGCCGAGCGCAGCCAAGCGGACACTTCGAAAACCCATGACCTGCAACGACACCTATCACTTGCGGCTTTGCACATGCGCGTCATCCACGAACACCAAAGCTATGCACCAGTATCTCGGCAAGAATATCGCTATACCATTGAAGAGCAAATTATTACACCCTTGGCCCTGCAGGCCCTGACCTCGGGACGCCCCATCCATCCCAACCTAGTAGATGCCCATGATCAGCCAGAGGCTCTGTCCGTGCTAGTACGAGCCGTTGCAAGGTTTACCAGGAGCAACGAGCTCCCCAACCTGGTCTAGCCCCGCACCAGGCGTAGAGTGGTAGACTAGGTGCATGATGGCACCAAAAACTCCCACCCTTTATTTGATGCTCGGCTATCCGGGCTCTGGCAAAACAACCACGGCCAGATTTATCCACGAATTAACAGGAGCCGTGCATATCTGGGAAGACCAAAAGCGACTAGAAGCCAACCCGCATCCGGTGTTTTCCCAGCCCGAGAACGATCAACTGCACACGCTATTGAACACGCAAACCGGCGAACTGCTAGGCCGGGGTGCCAATGTTATTTATGACACTAGCTTTAATCGACGCGAAGATCGCCGCCGCATGTATGACATTGCGGACGCTTGTGGGGCAACGGTAAAGCTGATCTGGCTACAAACCGATAGAGAAACGGCCAGACACCGGGCCACCAGAGATACGGCCTCGCAGCCGACACGCATTCTGGCGACAGTGCTCGGGGACATGGACCAAGAAACCTTTAACCGGCTCAGCGACAAGTTGGAGACCCCCGAAGATGGCGAACCATATATTGCGGTTGACGGCACTAAAGTGACCCGTGACTATCTGCGCGAGAAGCTGGAGCTCTAGCCTATGCGGGTGGGGAAACGGACGCAGAGACGACTGTTCAAGCTCCTGATAGCTCTGGTCATTTTGGGGCTAGGGTATGTTGCCAATAGCCGTCAGATCCAAGTCCAGCCACCACCTCAAATTGCCAGCACAGTGAGCCCCGGATACTACCGAGTTGTCAGTTTTTCAGACGGAGATACTATCGTGGTTGACATGGACGGCACGTCTGAACACATCCGCATGATCGGCGTGGACACCCCCGAGACCAAAGACCCGCGCAAGCCGGTGCAATGTTTTGGTCAGGCGGCCAGCGACTTTACCAAGCAGCTTATTGGCATACAGCCCGTTCGGCTAGAGTCTGACCCGCTGAGCACTAACCGAGACCGGTATAATCGCTTACTGCGCTATGTGTATTTGCCAGATGGGCGATTGGTGGAAGCTGAGATCATTCGACAAGGCTATGGATTTGCCTATACCAGCTTTCCTTTTACTAAAGCAGACGAATTTACCACTTACCAACGTGAGGCCCGCGAGCAAAATCGTGGGCTCTGGACTAGCTGTCCGCAAACATAAAAAAGAGACCCTTAATGTCACCACTGTCGTGGGAATCTCGGGTCGCTGTGCCAGGGGAGGCTCTCAGCCTGCTTCGCCAAGTCACTCTTGGCTACTTAACCCTGGGCTTCTTTAGAACATGTGAGGCTCACCAGTGTGCCAGGAAGGTGCCGTCAGGGGCACCGATACAACCATGACTGGGTCCAAAAAATACGTCGAGCGCCCATGTCAGAGGCAGTCCATGGTCTGTAAACCACTGCATGAACATATCTGCCAGTGTGTTGCGCACGCGTATTCTGTCGTCATACTTGGGCACTTCTTCTGTCAGCTCTACCCGGAACCAAAGGTCGGGCTTATTAACGGCCAGGCGATGAAACTTCTGGAAGTCAACCTGCACAGCCTCCTCGGGTGTGTCGGCCTCCAACAGCAGGGCTTCGGCCCGACTAACGACGAGAGCCGGTAGCGCTTCGGCAAGCCGAATAGCCCGCTCAGCATCTGCGCCACCGACACCCGTTATATCGGCGGGATAGAAATTATCACTACAAGTGATAGTAATGATGGACATGACTGCCTCCATGGGTTCGCTGGTCTTCCAGAGTCGATCACCACAAAAAGACACCTAACCATACCACAAGCGCTAAGACTGCAAAACGATTATTCAGCCATAGGGTTTTTGCGAGCTCGCTGGCCACCTCTGCGCAGCTGACGCAGACTGCGTCTGTCCGCCCCCTGATCATACGATCGCCTGAGTGGCCACAGCACAAAATAACCAAACCAATACAGGCCAACGGCGATGGTTGGCGAGATACTTTTGATCTGATGGTGGCGATAGCTATTACGGTACATATTCATATAATGGGCCCACTGGGGTAAGTGGTCATCGTAGCGCCGGGAGGAAGTACCGGCCAGTAAGCGCTTGTCGTACCGGATAGGCAGGTCCGCCCGCGTGAGATGAATGGCAAGATCCAAATCTTCATGCATGGCGCGTACGTGACAGACCTCTTTTCGGACCTTTTTCCAGGCTGATTTGCGCAAGGCAGAATTAGAACCGAATAAAAAGGGAGCATGGGGAGCACCACGGTATAAGTATTTTCGTACTTGGTGGTCTATCCAGTAATTACGGGGGCTAAATGGCATGTCGTAGTAGAAGACCGGGCCGTTAACTGCTGCATAGTGTTGGTCTTGCATTAGTTTCTTTACGGTCTGCACCCAATGGGGGGGCAAGATGGTGTCACCGTCGATACGTCCGATGATGTCGCTCTTTGCGGCGTCAAATCCGGTGTCTCGGGCAAATACCACGCCCTGGGTTTTTTCGTGGAGCACACGGACAAAGGGAAACTGTTTGGTCATGTCGCGTGTTTTGTCAGTAGAGTTGTTATCTACCAGGATCACTTCATCTGGTAAAACAGTTTGAGCAGCTAGAGCCTCGAGACACCTCTGGATGTGGTGTTCTTCATTGTATACGGGTATAATTATGCTTAAGCTAAATTCTTGAGCCACGATATAGACACTATAAAGCCTACCGAAGAAATGCCAAAAAAAGCGCCTAAATCAACCGCCTCGAGCGGTTCGTCACCACGAAAACTCCTGGCCCGCGGGAAAGGGTGGTTTGTGCGCTGGCTCCAAAAAGGCTTTTGGCAAAAGGCACTGGCCGTCCTAGTAGCATTGGTTATTGTGTCCCTGACCGGCATGTTCGCCATTGCCCAGTGGTACTACGCAAAACACCGAGCCGAGCCAGTGCGAATGGGCGCAACCTTTATACCAGACTATGCGCTGCAGCTCGGAGTAGACCCAGACGAAACCCTAGACGCCATCATAAACGACCTGGGCGTAAAGCACCTCCGACTGGTGAGCTATTGGGAAAATGGCGAGATGGTTCAGGGTACTTATGATTTTGCATTTTTGGACAAACAAATGGACAAGGCCGCAGAAGCCGACGTGAAGGTGTCACTGGCCATTGGCCTGCGCCAGCCCCGGTGGCCCGAATGTCACATGCCGGCCTGGGCGGCCAAGCTGCCAATCGGCGAGTGGGAACCACGACTACTAGACTACATAAGTGCTGTCGTAGAGCGCTACCGAAACCATCCAGCACTGGATAGCTGGCAGCTAGAGAACGAATTCTTCCTGAAAGCGTTTGGTGATTGCCCAGATCATAGCCGCGATCGGCTGGTCAACGAATTTAACCGGGTTAAGCAGCTAGACCCTGACACTACGTTAGTTGTCAGCATGAGCAACAACGCCATCGGTACCCCGATTGGCCAACCAACTCCTGACGAATGGGCTATTTCTGTCTATAAACGAGTATGGGATCAGACGCTAACTAAGCGGTATTTTGAGTACCCCATACCAGCCTGGTACTACGCCTTTCGGGCTGGATTCACCGAGATAACCAGGGGTCATAACTCATTCATACATGAACTCCAGGCCGAAGCCTGGCTGCCGCCCAGCTATACCATGCAGACCGCCCCAATTGATGAGTTTTACAAATCACTCAATCCAGAAAGATTGCAGCATCGTTTCCGGTATGCGCAAGCAACCGGGATGAAGAAAATCGACCTATGGGGAGCGGAGTGGTGGTATTACATGAAGGTCCGTCGAAATGCCCCAGAGCTCTGGAATGTAGCAAAACAAGAATACGGGAGAGTCCAATGATAGACCCAGAACGGTATGGTGTAAGCTTTTCAGTGAAACAGTGCAGACGCTTCGAGAGCGACCCGGAAAAGACCCTGGCCTGGCTACTAGACGAAGCCGGCTTTCGGCGCGTACGTCTGATGAGCTACTGGAACGAGCACGAGAAAGAAAAAGGGGTCTACGATTTTACCACCCTGGACAAGCAGCTAGACCTCGTTGAAAAAGCCGGGGGTGTCGTAACGATGTGCCTCGGAGTTCGTCAACCACGCTGGCCAGAATTTCACTGGCCAGACTGGGCCTGGGAGGCGCCAAAGCCAGAACGCGACGAGGCGCTCCTAAAATATGTAGAAGTAGTAGTGGAACGTTATAAAGACAGAAAAAGCATTGTCAGCTGGCAGCTAGAAAACGAAGCACTGCTGACCGGCTTTGGCGAGCGCATAGAGATTGACAGAGCACGTCTGCGCAAAGAATATGCGCTTGTTAAAAAACTAGACACGTCGCCGCGCCCGGTCATTATGAGCACCAGCGCCGCCTGGGGTATTCCTATTATCGGACCCATCCCTAACATGTCAGCTTTTTCCTACTACCTGATCCGCTGGAAGGACACCAAGTACACCACCACCTATCATGCCGCCTTTATCCATCGCATCCGTGCCTTTTTGATTCGTCTGTTGTGGCGCATTCCCAGTTTTATTCACGAATTACAAATGGAGCCCTGGGGACCAAAAGACATCTGGGAAATGACACCAGAACAGCAAGACCAATCTATGGGACCTGCCCAAATACACAAAAACTTTGGTGCCGGCCGCAAAACCAACCTCTACCCACTGGATCTATGGGGCGGGGAATGGTGGTACTGGCGCCTGACTACCCTGAAAGATCCCACTACCTGGGACGCTGTCAGGCAGGAACTCGCCAACGATCTGTAAAGCGTAAAACATCCTCGATAAGGCCTACGGGTCGTTCTGGGTTGAACTGCTCGTCGTTATGCGAGGCGTGTTTGCCGCTACGGATTTTATTGTCGGCAGTTGGCTGAAGAGAAATTGGCGTTGCATAACGTACCCCCGCCTCTATGGCTACCGTCATGGTCGACTCCATAACACGATCCGGGTAAAGTCGGTCCTCGGCAAAGGCTGCGACCACGATCACGCCAAGTTCTGAGGCGGTTAGAACTGGATAATCCATCCGTAGCCGTGTAAGTTCCCACATTTCGCGAATGGTACGTGGCATATTAGCCATGAAATTCTTGGCTCCGGCCCTAGCCATGTCACCCGGATCTGGCATATCCTTGGCAGTCCTGGCTTCTGTAATAGTGTTTACGAGGAAACGGCCAGCTAGGGAGCCAAACCATTCATGGTCGTTGGATCCAGCAGGAGCCAGCATGACTACCTTTGAATCTGTAAAGTAGGATCGCTGCCGTTCGTTTGCGAGCCGGTGCATAGCCTGAAAGATAAGTGACCCGTAGCTGTGCGTGACAAAGTCAACAGGCCCTTCCGTTTCCGTATGCCCCAACAGAGCCAAATAGTTCATGGCCTGGGAATATGTAGCGCTTCGCTTGTTCGTAGGGTCACGCAAGATACCGCTACGATTCTGTCCGGGCAACAAAGTATCAAACCCCCGATGAGCCATTTCAGCGGCAAAGGGAAGCTTGGCGACGACCCCTGCTGTAAAGCCAGGAATCACAAGTACCGGCCTTTCGTACCGAGGCTCTGCAGGATCAAGCCGAAGAACTGGCAAGGTTTCTCCTGGCGCCGAGCAGTGGGGGAGGGGAATCTGACGCACACCAGCAGCAATCCGCTCCATGATATCGTCTCCAAAACATTCCTGGAGTTGGTTCGTGTAAGCTTTGCTTGGCTCTAGTTCTAGACCCTCAACTGCCATGTCATTTATACCCGCTCTCCATAATTATTGTGCAGGGCGTGATTTTCGACAACCGTAAGCGCATCTGGCGTAGAGGTGCCAAAGGCGTGAGTTCCGTTGATGATAAGCTGCCTCACAACCCCTGGCAGCTCAGAAGGGTCAGCTTCTTTTACTACTTCTTCAAAAACTGTCTTTACATCGCCCGGTCGATTTAACTCGCTATATATAGGAGAGATAAACGTCATGTTACCGGTCACGTTCGGCATGGCGTCGCCTATCGCCTCGCCCAATTTTCCGCGAGCCATCGACAGCGGCAGGCGAATAACCTGCGTCATGAAGCGCTTCTCCAGGATGAGTCTGGCAACGCTTCTTGCAACTTCGGCATGCGATATACCCTCGCTACGTATGCGGGCAGCTTCGGGGTCAAAGCCAGGCACACTTGCGTAAGCAAGAGCATGTTTCGCCTCACCATCAAGAAAATAATGTCTCATGCCCCGAAGCAATGCAATGGTTTCCAGGGCGGCTATGTTCGATTTTTCACCAACACGCAATTCGCGGGAGCCCGGAGAGTCAAATACACTGATAGCCTTCACAGGCCGCTCTAGCTGGGCGGCCACCTCCAGTCCAACCAATCCACCTTCGGATCGAGCGCGAATAGTGAGCACATAGTCTTCGAAGGCCGAGGCCAGACCGCCCAGTACTACTTCGGCAAAAGCAGTGTGCCGACCAGAACGGGCCACTTCCTTAGACACAGCGCGCGGCAAAGGGTCAGACTCACCAGTGTTGGGGTGGTCAGATACCAGCAATCGCATGCCTGGACTCATTCTTAAAATACCGGCAATTTCCCGGATCATTGACTCGTCCCGACATCTGCCCCAGTTCATAAACAAGGCCGTGATCTCGCCCGAATCACTGTCGTCCCCCAAGATGGAGTAAGCTACTTGTCGGCCTTTTGGCCCACCTTTGTATGGCTTTTCGAATAGCTCACGTATTGCTACCACGTCAGGATCGGTTGCCGTGGGTGGGCTATCGTATTGCTCGGGCGGGACAAAAGCAAAGGGTTCTAGTTCCTCTACTTGACCACAAGTGTCGGGCGTGAAGCAACGTGACAGTATCTCTACCCCGTCGGTTAGATCATAATCAATAACATTCGTAAGCGCCTGTTCAGTCATTTTGCGTAGTATACAACCTTTTTAATATTTTTCAATACCTTCATCTTCGGTTACAATAGGAGCATGGTGAAAAAGAAATCGCCCCAAACCAAACGAATAAGCAATCGACGCGCGCGCTTTGACTACGATCTAGGCGATGGGTTAATCGTGGGCATCGCTTTGACCGGAGCAGAGACGAAGTCATTGCGCCGAGGACATGGCCATATTCGCGGTTCTTACGTAACTATCAAAAATGATGAACTGTGGCTCACCAACGCCACTATTACCGGAGATTCTAGCATACCTATATCTGAAGAGCAGCAAACCCGTAGCCGCAAACTGCTGGCAAAGCGTAAAGAAATTGCCGAATTGATAGCCGCCAAGCAGCAAGGTCAGACCATTGTTCCACTCGAGATATTAACCGGCAGTCGTTATATAAAAGTTCGTATCTCTTCAGGCCGTGGTAAAAAGCACTATGACAAACGACAGGTCCTGAAGCACAGAGACCAAGCCCGCGAGATGCAGCGAGCAATCAGTCAACGATAGAAAAGAGAAGGGTAGCAGGCAAAATTCTGGACGTAGTGGCGTATACTTTGTGGTAAATAGAGAGTTACATAGAGAACCAAAATGACGAGAAAATCAAAAAAAACCAACAAGCCACTCCTCAGCCACCACCGGCACACAGCCAAAGTTTTGCCACACCACCATACCTCGTGGCCTTTTGTGGTTTTATTATTACTGATGGTAGGCGTGGTACTAGTGCAGGCTACCTACCAAGCCCGAGCAGCTGATATGGCGGTAACTGCCACAGCAGAGGGGCCCGTGCCAACAGTACCGGCAGTTATTACGGATCCTCAGGCTGGCGCGGCTGTTACAGACATGCCCATACAAGTTGCCGGCACTTGCCAAGCACCGTATGTAGTGAGGCTGTACCGCAACCAAGTCTTTAGCGGCTCTGCCCAGTGCCAGACAGACAATACCTTTCGGATCCTGACTGATCTTTTCGAGGGAAGAAACGAACTAGAAGCTCGCATATTTAACTTTGCCGACCAGGAGGGCCCAGCGCCCGCCAAAATTATCATCATGTACGACCCACCGTCTGATTCACCACCAAGCGGCACCGTGGATGAGTCATCTGGAGAAATTCAGGAGCCATTTCTGCTAACTACCGACCAATTTTTCAAAGCAAACCAGGACAAAACACGCATAGACTGGACCTTTGGGATAACCGGCGGCACCGGGCCGTATGTCGCAGAAGTAGATTGGGGGGATGGAGATAAATCGACGGCTAAAGGCCTCGAGACAAACAGTTTTTCGGTGTCACATGAATATACGAAAAAATCGGCAGCTCGGGCCTACTACAAAATGCAGGTCACCGCAACAGACACATCAGACCATACGGCACACCTGCAAGTTTTTGCCGTCCTGAACTATTCGGTGGAAACAGGCGGGGGAGGTGGTCTGTCAGCAGGTCCTATATCGACAATACCACCGCCCGCTGGCATGTCACAAAATGTTACTTATATATGGGGAGCCTACACCGCGACCAGTTTGATGGCTATTAGCTTTTGGCTGGGTCAGCACGTTATTGCCGCCGGCATTGGTGGACATACATGGCCGCTCAAACTGAGGTTTCCCAAATTCTGGTAGACCGGCCCTAACCACAAGCAGTTTGCAATAAATATATACAATAGACTACAGTTATGTCATGACACGGAGCCCATTTCAGACCTCTTGTTTGTTAAGTGAAAGCCTTTCTGGCGAGTGCCATTTGTCAGTTCTTCTGAGAAGATGTACCCGTAGGTACATCGCCGAGGAAAACTGGCAAAGGGTGCCGTCAGAATGGATTGAAGCTGAATGGGAGTTCTGAAATGGGCTCTATGAGAGGTTTGCGGGAAAGACCCAGTCAGTATGCGCCAGAGGCTACTGAGGTACAAAAATCCCGTGGTTGGTGGGGGCCAAAAAGAATCCTGGGCATTGTGATGCTGTTTGGCGCTGGTTTTTTTATATGGGGATACCACTATATTCAGTCACCGGCCGAAGGCACAGTCCGAACAACAGGGCCGACACCTCGGACCGAGGGGGTGTCTACAACAATATTCACTGGTAAATCGTTCACCGTAGAGTTGCCCGGGACCTACAAATCCCTCAAGGTCGACGCCGCCAAAGCACCGACACAGGAGCTGGCCAGCCTCAGCCAAGTGTCTGCCCTGGAGAATCGACGTATAAGTATCACTATCAAAAACTCACCCCCCGCAAATTTCAGCGAAGAATCAGCTCTGCAGTTCCGACAACACAGTGCCGAATATGTATCTGGCGACGCTGAAGTAGCCGGCCAGAAGGCTATCGAAACAAGTAAAAAGGACGGCTCAGAAATTACTTACTTTGTTCCAGGCAAAAACGCTTATGCTATTATTGCAACCACCTCGACCAATCCCCGCGACAGCTACAATCAAGAAATTACCGAAATAATAAATAGTTTCAAATGGAGATAACTGTAGCCAGAGTAATACAAAACCCGCCTTTTTAGCCAGATGATCTGGCTGAGTCAGAAACTTTCAGACTGAGTGAAGCATATCCATAGATACGGTGAGTGAAGTCTGGGAGATTCTGGCCAGTCAGGCGCTGGCTAGGAAGCGAGTTTTGTATTATTCTGGCTATATTATGGCACCCATAAAAATTGCGGCCGCGTTGAGCGTAGGGCTGGTCACGCTTTTTGCCCAGTCGTCCAGCGGCACCTACCGGCTGGACTCGTACGGCATTGGTTCTGGCGGCAATGCCGGCAGCCAGTCCACCACCTACCAGTCGACCACTATATCTGGTCAAACCTCTACGGCGCCAGGTAACACCAGCACGACTTACGAGCTGCAAAGCGGGGTGCCAGCAACCCATGCCGCCAACGTGCCTGCTGCACCCAACATGACCAACCCGGCGACCTATTACAACAAATTGCATATTGTTTTAGACACCGGCGGCAACCCGACTGACGCCAAGTTTGCCGTTGCCATTAGCACCGACAGCTTCGCGTCTACGCAGTATGTCCAGAGCGACAATACCGTTGGCCCCACTCTGGGTAGCGAAGACTGGCAAACCTACGCAACGTGGGGCAGCGCCGCCGGCGTAGACATCATTGGGCTAAGCTCTAACACCACCTACTACGCAAAAGTAAAAGCCACTCGAGGCTTGTATACCGAGGCCAAGTACAGTGCCGTAGATACGGCCGTCACCACCGGACAATCGCTGACCTTTGATATTGACGTGTCGGCTTCTGACATCGAAACCGGACCACCATACACCACCAACTTTGGCGGCCTGTTGCCGGGCACAGTAACAGACAGTCCACAGCGTATTTGGATTGACTTTGATACCAATGGCACAACTGGTGGCTATATCTTTATTGCTTCAGTAAACAATGGACTACACAGTGTCACCACGGGGGCCACCATTGCCTCGGCCACTGGCGACTTGTCTGTGCTCGGTGCAGGCCTGGGAGCCAAAAGCATGTCAGCTACCCAGTCCGCCGGCGGACCGCTGGCGGTGCAGTCACCCTATAACGGTGCCTCGAACAATGTCGGAGTGCTCAACTCTACCTTGGCCCAAGTCTATTCATCCGGAGCAGCCATCACCGCCGGCCGGGGATCGCTGGTGCTAAAAGCCAAATCTCAGACTTCTACACCAGCCGGCAATGACTATACAGACAGACTCACCCTTGTTGCTGCCGTGGGTTTTTAGGATTTTTCCATACACACCACGTCTGTAAAATATTTCACACTCTTCACCTCTAAAGCTTGTTGAATTTCTGTTGACATAAAAGCACAAGCACAATACGCTTAATGAGAAGTTAATAATCGTTAAGCGAAAGAAAACCAATATGAACAAAAGTATCAAAAAGTTTGTGCCGCTGCTGGCGGCTTTTGCACTCTGTTTGCAACTGTCTTACGGGCTATTCGTGGGCCAAGCTTCGGCTGCCTCACTGAGCTATACATTGGTTCGCTTTAATCGAATGAAACAATCTACTGGTGGGGCAGGCGATGTCTTTACTGATGGTACCGTATGCGCTACCGCAGCCAGCACCGCCACCGAAACCTCGGTAAAAGTTACCTTCCCAACGGGCACTGTTGTGAGCAGCACCGTTGGCAACTGGGCCGTAAGCACTGCCGCTACCACCGGCTGGCCAAGTGGTGCAGTCGCCTGGCCGGGCATTGCGGCACCAACTGGCACAGGTGAGTTTGTCATCTCTGGTCAATCAGTGAACTTTGGTAGCAGCGACCTGACCGCCACTACCAGGTATTGCTTTAACTGGACAAATACTACTACCGCACTAAAGACAAACACCAGCGCAGGCGCCAGCCAATCCGGACAAGTTATCACCCAAACTACCGGTGGAGTTGCGAGTGATACGGGCGACTACTCGACTGCTACCATTGCCAACGATCAGGTGGTAGTCAGCGCTAGTGTACCGCCCAGCTTTACTTTTGCCCTCAGCGGCAATACAACTGGATTTGGTGGCCTGAGCTCTGGTGCTGTTGGCTCAACCACGCCCAACCGTACCGTAACTATTACAACCAATGCCGCCAATGGCTGGGTTGCATGGGTCAAAGACTCAAACGTCGGACTTACTTCTGCAGCAGCCAGCAAGACTATACCCACTATCGGCACGGTAGACGGCACACCCAGCACGCTATCAGCCGGAACTGAAGGCTATGTACTAGATGTCGACGAGACAGCCGACCCCGGCGGTACCGTAACCGTAGACGCCGAATACAACGGTGGTGCTAACGCTGGCGGTACGCTAAGTAGCACTTTCCGGACCGCAGCCGTAGGCACAGCGCCAACAAGTGGTGACGTCGTTACGCTGGTGGGCAAAGCCGCTATTGCCGGTAACACGCAAGCTGCAACCGACTACACCGACACCTGGACTATCATCGGCGCAGGCGCATTCTAGAACTTACAATAAACTTTTTTTGACAGAGCTTTCGGAAGTAAAAGGGGAGACTTCTTGTATACTGAAGTAACTATGAAACGAAGAGGTGTTTTTGCAACAGCGGCCTTGCTGGTAGCTGTCCTGCTGTTCAGTAACCGAGCAGGCGCACAGACCGGCGAACTAAACCTCACCTCCTCTCCGTTACCCATTGCGCTAAAGGCCAAGCCCGGAGAGTCAATCAGCACCGACCTGCGTATTCGCAATAGCAGTTCGACCCCCGAAAAGCTGAAGGTTGGCCTCATGAAGTTCTCTGCCGGCGGTGAAGAAGGAAAGCCACAGCTAGCAGAGCGAGCAAAAGGCGATGACTACTTTGACTGGGTAAAGTTCTCGCAAACAGAGCTAACGGCAGAACCCAACGAATGGAAAACCATAAAGATGACCATCAACCTTCCGGAAGATGCCGCCTTTGGGTATTACTATGCCGTTACTTTTACACGCACCGACCAAGAGCAGGCCAGTGGAGCAATGCAATCGGCCGTCCAGGGTGGCTCGGCTACGCTCGTACTACTTGAAGCCGATGTACCAGATACCAAGCGAGAGCTATCGCTCGAATCCTTCGGGGTAAGTAAACGCACCTATGAATTCTTGCCCGCCAAGTTCAACATAAAGCTTCGTAACAAAGGGAACGTGCACAGCATTCCGTCCGGTACGATATTCATCAAGCAAGGCAAAAAACAAATTGGTACGGTCAGCGTCAACGCGTCAAGCGGCAACGTCCTGCCCAAGTCTAATCGCATTTTTACTACCGAATGGTCAGAAGGCTTTCCGGTTTATAAAGCCAAGCAAGAAAACGGCAAGGCAGTCGTCAAGGACGGCCAACAAGTATACGGACTAGACTGGGATTTGGGCGATCTGCGCAAGCTGCGCTTTGGCAAATACAGCGCTACCTTGGTCATGGTCTATGACGATGGCACGCGGGACGTTCCGTTGGAAGCTACGTTGAGTTTTTGGGTTATACCGTGGAGAATCATTATCTTTAGCGTCTTGATATTACTATTTGCTGGTATTGGTATCTGGGTTACGGCACGCAAGGGCCTCCTGAAATTCCGACACCAACCCGCAAAATTTAAATCGGAAAAATGATAAAACGTACCCTTGTCTTAGCAACCCTGCTGGTGCTGGTTAGTTCGGGCACAGCAGTGGCCCTAGAGCGCAAAAAGACTGGTGGCGTCACAATTACCCCCGCGCTGCAGCAGCTGGTGGTAGAAGGTGACCAGGGGACTCGCGAGGGCACATTTACTGTCCAGAACGACTCCGACCAGACCGCCACCTTTGACCTGTCCACCATAGACATGGGGACACTGGACGATACGGGTGGCTTGGTCTTTTCCGGCTTGTCGCAGGACTACCAAAAAAAATACGGGCTGGCCAACTGGATGGAGCTGCCACAAACCAGGCTGGATATTCCTGCCGGGAAGGCTGCAACCATCCGCTTTACCATAAAGAACAACGTCTTACTGTCACCGGGCGGTCACTATGGTGCCATTATCGTCAAGCAGGCAAATAAGCAGACGGACGTGGACAAACAGGTCACTTTATCACCACAAGCAGCCTCATTGCTTTTCCTGCTAAAACGCGGGGGCGAGGTATACCAGTTATCCCTGCAGGATATCAAGGCGCCTCATAATGCCTGGAGCCTCCCAACCGTAGTAGAGCTGCCTTTCAAGAACGAAGGCAATGTACACCTGGTGCCCCGTGGGGTCGTCAGCATCAAGAACATGAAGGGCGCAGAGATTGCCCGGGGCATCATCAACTCCGAATCGTCCATGGTGCTGCCAGAACGTACACGCACCCTCCATGTCAGCTTTGATAAGCTTGCCAAAGTCACCTGGCCAGGCAGGTACACCGTGGAAGTGTTGTATCGCTACGACGGCCAAGAGAATTTCTCCAAATACACGCAAGTCTTTTATGCCGCCAACCTCCGCATTCTAATGGTGATGGCCATGTCAGTACTGGCACTTGCAACCGTAATCTACGTACTCCGCAGACAGCTACGAAAGGCCGTAAAGTTTGTCACCAAAGCCCTCAGAACTACTTTTTTGCGATTACTTCGGCCCATGAGGCATCGAGGCCGAAAAGTTAAATAAAGCGACTAACTTCTTAAATTTTAGGCAAATTTAAGACGATGAGCCAGCAAATAAGTTTGACAAAACTTAAAACAAAAAGCTTGTGCTTACCCCTGAAATTTGATACTATTAGTAAGAATTTTTACATCTTGGGGTAAAAGGCTATCAAAAAGCAAAAAACACAAAAATTAAAGATTGTGGCAGTCTCGGTATTGGCCGGCATTGCTTTTGTGCCTTTTTTTGGGGGCCAGCAGGCCTCTGCCACTGTTAACCGCCAGATCAATTTCCAGGGGAAGATCGTCAACAAAACCGGCGGCACCAACATTACCAATGGTACGTACAACATGCAGTTCAAGATTTACTCTGGGGGAGACGGCGTGCCCGGTGGTGGCGACGAGACGCTTCTATGGACAGAATCTCGCCTGCGCAACAGCTCCCAAGGGGTTGTTTTTGCAGATGGCGTATTCCAGGTTAACCTCGGTTCGGTCACGACACTACCGGGGAGTGTTGACTTCAACAACAGCACGCTCTGGCTGTCCATGGAGATGGGTAATACCAACGCCAGCTGCACACCCTTTGCCAGCTGCGCCCCAGATAGCGAGATGGACCCAATGGTGCGCTTCACAGCTTCACCGTACTCGTTCAACTCAGACCTCTTGGATGGCATAGACAGTGCTGCGTTTGGTCAGCTAGCCAGCAACCAGACCTGGACCGGCACGCAGACTCTGCAGCCAACTACTAACGTCAGTAGCCTAGTAGTCCAGCAGACATCCGTTGGCTCCCCAACCGCTGACATCCTAAAGGTGAGTACCGTTAACGGAACAAACAACGCCATCCTGGTAATTGGACCAGCAGCAAACGAAGCCGCGGTGAGTATTACCTCTTTTGGCACCGGTCGTGATATCTCTCTGAACAGCGCTGACCAGATTATCCTGAACGCAGCCAGCGGCACCAGCCTGACGAGTACCCTAGCCGGCACCTTGGACGTCCTGAATATCACCGGTACACCAAACACCAGCGCCAACACCGCCTACGGCCTGTACATCGACCAGGCCAACTCGGCCAATGGCAATGGCTTTGATGCTTCGCTGGTTATCGATAACTCCGACAGCAACTTGGCGATAGCCGACGGTATGTTGTTTATAAACGGTGGCGGGGGCTTTACCAGAGGAATAACTTTTGCCGGAGCCACAACTGACGTAACAACTGCCTCGGGCGAGGATCTGACCGTGGCACCAGGAGGTACCGGCACGCTGACCCTGACTAGTGCCGGCACTGGAATTGCTGCAGTTGGTATCAATGTCACAGGATCGGGTGGCGATCTAGACATCAATGTCAACGATGCCATCACGGTTGACGCCGCCACTATGACCTTTACGCTTGCTGCCGGAACCACCGACTTCACCATCGCCGGTCTGGACGCTGACTCTAACCTGATCCTGCCTGGCATGGCTGGAGCTAACGCTATCCTGTTTGCAGCTCCTACGACCGGAGTCGTAACCACCGCCGCCACGTCGACAGGATCACAGTGCCTGGTATCTGGTGCCGGTGCCAGCGGTACACCTACCTGGGGCGCATGTGGTGGAACAACCCCTGATCTCGATGCCGTGTATGCACAGTCCATAACAAACACTAACTTGAACATGGAGATAGACAACGCCGGGGGTCTGACCTTTGACCTCACAACCACCGGAGACTTTGCAGTGCGAGATGGCACGACAGCCTTTGCAACATTCGCCAACACCGGTGCTATTACTTTTGCGCCAACTTCTGGCCAAAGCTTGACCACCACCATCGCCGGGGCGGGCACCTTGACCAACACAATCTCGGGCACCGGTAACGCTACCTTTAACCTGACTTCTACCGGTGATTTTGTAATCCAAGACAACGGCACTGCCGCCTTGACCGTGGACGACTCAGGCAATGTAACGATAGGCGTATCCGATGCTACCGGCACACTTTTGAACCTAGATACCAAAACTACCGCCACGGATCCTAGTGGTTCTGACGGTGCCATGTACTACAACTCTGACTCTAAGAATTTCCGCTGCCGACATAACGGCCTGTGGCAAGACTGTGACTTTGCATCATTGCGCTCGGAATGGATGTTCCAGGATGACTTTGTGACCAACACTGTCACAGCGGGAACAGGGGCAAGTCTGAGCAATGTGAGTAATGGCTGGACATTCGTATCTATCGGCACCGGTGGCACAATAGCAAAAACCAATGTTGGCACTGACGCATCAAACCAAGATCGATTTGGTGTATTGCAAATGAACTCACCGGCTACCGTTACCACTGGCGTCCACCTGCGACAAGACAACACCAGTATGGCCGGCGTCCCGAGCAATCTGACAGTCGAGTTCGCCGTAGGACCAGTGAACGCCGCCGCTGCGACCGCGCAACAACAAACCGCCAGGGTGGGCCTGCTTGACTCGACAACCTCGGCTGCCCCCACAGACGGCATATACTTTATGTACACCGCAACAACAACCGCCGGCAACTGGCAACGCTGTACCCAAACCACCTGCGTTGACACGGGCGTAGCGCGCACCACCACCGCCAACCAGTACCAGCGTTTTCGTATCCAAACCAACTCGGCTGGTACCGGTGTAGAGTTCTTTATCAATGAAGCTTCGGTAGGTACTGCCTCTACTAATTTGCCTGGGGCCACCGCCAGCTATGGGCCAACTATCAACTTTAATACCGTAGATGCTACAATTCGGCAGTGGAAGATAGATTATTTCCAGATCAAAAGAAACCTAACCACCCTCAGGTAGCTAGGTAATGCCCGACGAACGTAAGGGTAAAAAAGTTTATAAAAAACTGATTCTGGGTGTCGTTGTCGCACTACTTATCGCTGGCTTGTCATTCTTTGCTGGCAGTCAGTGGGCTCAGGACCGCATAGTTCACAAACCCGACGCCTACCCACTGCTTGCCAAGCGACTTTTTATCGAAGACCCCAGTGACACTATCATTAATTTTGAGCCATTGCGTAGCAAGCTGAGGGACGAGCTAAGCTACTACTCGAATAACGCCTCACTTTATTTTGAATACCTGCCAACCGGCACATCTATCAGGGTAGGAGACAGCAAGCAATTGGTGGGTGCCTCTCTGCTAAAATTGCCGTACGTGATGGATCTGTACCATCTAGCCGAACTGAAGAGACTGAACCTAGACGACAAAATAACGCTGAAATCAGAGTGGCTCGACGATCAGTACGGAGAACTCCACAAAAAGGGGGCTGGCCACAGCCTAACCATCAGAGAACTCACTCGCATCGCTATTCAGGATTCCGACAATACCGCTATTAACGGTGTGAAATCACTGGTGGCCGACGCCAAACTGGACCCCAAAGACAGCTCCTTTAACGCTCTCGACGTAGACTTTGGTACCAAACAAGACAAGACCGTAGAGCTATCTTCTAGAGCCTATTCCTCGTTCTTGAAGTGCCTGTACTTTGCCTGCTATCTGTCCAAGGGTGACTCCCAGGAGGTCCTAAGCTATTTGTCTCACACCACTGTAGGCGACGACCGTCTGCCAAAATACATCCCCAAGTCAACGACAGTTGCTCACAAAATCGGCGTACTGGGCGAAAAAATCCAGGGTGACTGCGGGATTGTCTATGTAGAGCACCGCAACTACGTGCTGTGCGTACTATTGGAAGAAGGGCAGACCAAAGGCAGCGAAGTTATTGCCGAACTATCCAAACACGTATACGACTACGTGACCCAAGCGCAGTAGCTTAGCGCACAACCTCTAATTTAGAGATAATTTCCTTGGCTCTGTCTATGCCAAAAGACGTCGAGCCGTCTAGTAATATCCAGGTCTGGTCTGTTTCAACAATGGCCTGGAGCCGATCTTTCTCGCCCTTCAAGAAGTACACGGTGCCTATCGTTGCCAGATATGTCTCCTGCGTGTCTATTTGTTTCAGGTTAGCCTGGGGTCGCTTCTGCTGCGTCAGGAACAGGCTACCTTTGCCGGTCGTGTCCGTAAACTTGGTGATTATGCTGTCTTTTTCAGTAGCCGTTTCGGCCGGCTTGAAAACCACGTCCTGAGGGAGCTTGCTTGGGTGATACAGGGTGACACCCAACTCTTGGCCCAAGTGGGCAGGGATGGGCGGTATGGCAACACTAGTCACGGCATAGGCAATGAGCACCCCACCTATAAGCACCAACACCCCGCATATACCCAAAAACATTTTCTTGCGAACCAGTAGGCCGGCTTTTCGACGTAGAAGCAAAAAACGCTCGTGTTGCTTGGCCTTGTCGGACCGTGGGGCTGGCTGCTGTGTCTGTATGTCTTGAATCAGACGTGGTTTTGCTGCTTTGTGCTCTTGTTTGGTCATAAGGCTGCGCTCATTATAGCAAGATGATATCCTCAGTAACTTCTGTAAATTTCTGGTAAAATTAACAAGAGAAACAAACCACATGTCAGAATCAAAAGCACCCACCCAAGTCCGACCAATAGCCCAGCAACCATCCAAGGGGGTGAGTTATTGGAGTGTTACTATCGCAGCCTCTGGATTTATAGCACTTGGCGCACTGTTTTATCACCTTGTCGAGAAGCTGACATGGCTCGATTCTTTTTATTTCACTACCATGACCCTGGCTACAGTGGGCTATGGCGATATAGCCCCCAAGACGAGCGTGGGCAAAGTCTTTACTATGTTTTATGTCCTGATTGGCATATCTATCTTTGTCATCTTGGCCCGCATAGTCATGAGAGGCATACTGCGCCGCGGCGGTAGCAGCCAAAGCCAACAATAACCACATATTTACAGGGGCGGGGTAAAAAGGTAGAATAGCAGGGTTATCGCTATTCCCGGGTAGCTCAATGGTGGAGCAAGAAGCTGTTAACTTCGAGGTTGTCGGTTCGAGTCCGACCCCGGGAGCCAAATATTGACAAATAGCACGTTTTGTGCTATTTTATATTTATGAGTGCTGAATTAATTGTTCATTCGGAAGTTCCTCCTCTTACATGGCAAGAATTTATAGAAACGCATCCTGTTGGATCGATTGCTCTAGATGGGTACGTTGGCGAAGGTCCGCAGTATGAACCAGAAGGCCCCTATTTAAACGCGAATCACCACGAGGGTGTTAAGCGCCTTGAGACACTGTCTACAGCACAGCAAATACTCATGAATGTGCGTATGGGCCTAGATAAAGCCTTTACACGAGATGGTGTTTTTGCACCAAAAGTTTATGTTAATGACTGCGATCAGGATGTTTGTGCTGCCTGGTATCTTCTAAACCACGTAGAGCAGGCTAAAACTGTTACCAACCCGACTCTGAACCGATTTATTAACGTAGCAGGCACCCTTGATGCCACCGCGGGCGCTTTCCCATACGACAGGGATCTTCGAATCTTAGGTGAACTTGCTTGGGTATTTGAACCCTACACGATGTTTAGAGCTAGTGGGGAAATGGCAAGTAAGGATAATGAACAATACCGATCAGTTATTCAGAGCGTAGAAGCTAGAATTCAGCAACATCTGGTGGGTGGAGGAGAGTCCGCAAAGATCGATGCTCGCTATAAACTTGTGGGTGGTGGTCAAGACTGGAAAATGATTGAGGAAGTTGGCAAAGATGGGCGCGTTGGCGCGTTAGTTGATGGCATAGATGCGTATGTAGCCGTTCAAGAATTACCCGGTGAACGCTGGCGCTACACAGTCGGGCGAAGATCAGAGTTTATACCATTCGATGTTCCTGTTCTGATAGACAGACTTAACCAAGTTGAGGCCTGTGAAAAAGACAGGTGGGGTGGCGCAACCATTATAGGTGGTAGTCCTAGGGTTAGTGGCAGCAAATTAAGCCCAGCGAAAGTCGAGAAAGTCATCAACGAGTTCATTGCCGAAGCCGAAGCGTAAGTTTCGAAGTACGAGCGCTTGGGATCGTTACTAGCTGATTGCTATATCTCGCTTTATTGCGGTTATAACGTACTCTATCGTTGTGAGCCAAGCATTTACAAATACCACATTACGTTTTATTTGTCCTGCGAGTACGAGGGCTATTATGCTATCTGGAAAGATTTAGTCTCTCCTGATACAAAAATCGCTGAAGATAAAGCTGGCGCACTAAGTCGCGCAACCACTCCTGAAGAAGCTGCAACCATCGAAAGAGTATTCGGTTATTGTGCAATCGACAGATTGTCAGTAGCTCAAGAAACACTCGATGATCCTCTTACGAGTAGAGGTGCAAAAATGGGTGCTTATATATCTAGAGATTCAGTGGCTCGGGGCATAGAACCATATCGTCTTTCTTAAAGTTGCGAAATACGCCCATTAGAGAGGGCCAGCTAAAGACATTTGCTATACTAGGTTCACATGAGCACCGACGAATTCACCAAATTATTTCAATACCTGCAGCAGATGGATAGAAAAATTGAAAAACAAACTGAAACCATGGCCACAAAAAACAACATAAACCAGATACTAAATCGCTTAGACTCGATTGAAAAACAATTAGAAATTTCTGAAGATGAACGGTTAGTCATGGGCCATCAACTAGACAGGCTTGATCGTTGGGTTCGTGAAGTAGCGGACAAAATTGGCTATAAGCTGACTGTTTAATTTTTAGCGAAGGGGGACTGGGACTCACCGTGCGCTGATCCAGGTACCTTCGGCGACCCCGAAACTTCATCTTTGAGAGCAAGTTCTCAAGAGAAGATTTCCTTGCAAAAGTCCACTGGACTTTCTCACCCAGGAGCCAATTTTTGACAAATACCACTTTTGTGGTATTTTATTTTTATGATTGAAAAATATGTGATCACAGACGGACCAGATAAAGGTCACATTAAGGACATAGATATTGCTATGGACCTTGCTTACACCGAAGACGCTTGGCGAGAGGAAAATGGTGGAATTCCTATGAATCAACCGCCAGAACGCTTAGGTAAACCAGAGTTCCGCTTTCGGCAACTAATAAATAGTGAATTAAGTCGCTTAATTCTAGAGGATATTGTATTAACAACAAAAAATGAACTTAACGAAATTTATAATACTGAAGCCGCAAGGCAGGCTGATCCTGAGGAAAACAATGAGGATTGACTACGTTATAGAATGGTTAATCGTTTGGCATCTTTAGGTGAAGATAACGGTTTTGATGACCAAACCTGCTACGAAATTCTTGATATGCCACTCCCAGAAGCTTTTGAGACTGCATACAGCTACTTAACTCAAGCAGGTTTAGAGGCAGACACCATTCTTGCGGATTATACGGAGGCAGATTAGTAGACCAGGTCCAACTTTATCGCAGTTATAACTTCCTCTATCGTGCTGAGCCAAAGATTATGAACTAAAAAGCACCTCTGTAAGTTGAGGTGTTTTTAATTTGGGATTGCCCCTTCATAAAGCGGATAGCAAAACTTTTCGACCAGATTGATTTAAGAACAAGCATTGACAAACTGTATATTACAGAAATATACTAAGTTTATGGATATCTTGCCCGAGCCGCTGTCCTTCCAATGGGATAAAGGCAATATCCCTAAGAACCTCCAAAAGCATAACGTGACTTATCAAGAAGCTGAGGAAATATTTGTCAACGATCCGTTTATCTTAGCCAGAGACAAAGATCATTCTAAGAGCGAGCGTCGTTATTGGGTATTAGGTCAGACTAAATCAAATCGAAAGCTCTTTGCAGCTTTTACGATTAGGGGCACTAAAATAAGAGTGATATCCGTTAGGGATATGACACAAGCAGAGGAGGATGTATATGAAGACTATGAAACAAATTCCTGAGTTCAAGAACGAGCAAGAAGAAGCCGAGTTCTGGCGCACCCACAACTCTACAGAATACGTAGATTGGTCAGATGCCAAGAAAACGGTATTCCCCAACCTCAAGCCAACTACCGAATCGATATCTCTGCGGCTACCGTCACCACTGCTGGCTCGCCTTAAAGAGTTGGCAAATGATCAAGATGTACCTTATCAGTCGCTTATGAAGGTATACCTAAACGATCGCGTAAAGCACGAGCTTAAGTCCAAGAAATAACTTTCTTTTACGGCAGACCAGAAAATTTGGAAACTGTCCATTAGGTCGAGCCAAACAAGGACTGTCCCCTAGGGGGGCGGTTTTTGTTTGGCTTTCGAGCCGGCCCCGAAGCAAGACAACGCACCAGCTTTAGCTGACAGAAGGTTGTCAGATATCAATTGGTTATGGAGCGGCGAAAACTTCTATTTCCGAGAGACCTATATTCTGTGTGGTACCACTAACCGTTTTGATAACGAGCTTAACACTTGTTGCCGTTATGTTGGGGAAATTTAGCGTAACGCCTGTGCCGTCATTGTTTAGTGCGCCCACATCCATAGTAGCGATAGTACCCCCTACATTAAACCTAATGTCAGCACTGGTTATCTGGTCGGTACTATTAGGCCGATCATGAAGGACTATCTTGTTTATGGTTCGTGCTTGTGGCCAAACCAGTTTTAGCCAGCTACCAGCTTTGCCACCCCAAGTAGCCCATTCTTTTGTGTGGTCAGTTGGGTACCCCGTAGCAAATCCATCGACAGCCTTTCCTGCAAGTTGATCGGACCAGGGAGATTCTGACGAAGTAGTTAAGACTGACGAAGGTGCAATGTTCGTAAACGCCCCCGACCCACCGTTCTCTGACCGGGTGGTGTATTGCCTGAGTAGCCATTGAGCATAGGTTCCAGTGCCACAGGCTTCATCACTTGTGCAAACAAAATCGTGTGCCCCGTAAGCATAAAAAGCATTCTTTTTAGCTGTCCAATCCGGTCCCGATACATTTTCTGGCTTGGAAGATATGCCATACCCCTGGTAAGCAGTTACCCCATGCGTGTTTGCGAACTGCTGATGAGCTGCTCTGGCAAAGTATGAAGCAGTATGATGGTCACTGTGATCACCGTCACCAAATACGCCGTTAAAGTCCTGGGTGTATAGCTCATCAGGCTGGTAGCCATTCATCAACGCCAACAGGGTAGCTATAAGCTGTGGCTTAGTGTAGCCAGAAGTTCCATTAACAGCCCATAGCTCAGATATCGAGCCGAGCCACAGCTTCTGCAAACTGGTGTTATTGGTGGCAGCAAAGCCGCCGCCCTCACCGTTACCATCTGGCAACCGCAGGAATGTTAAAGATACGGTCGGGTGATTCGTCATTGTAAATACCGGTATCGGATGACCAGGTACACCTGCGTCAATCTCTTGCCATAAGTTCGCTACGCCAGCCATAGAGGCATAAGCCGCCTTGGCACCCGCCTCGCGTCCCAGCCAATAGTTAGCGTCCCAGCCAGCATCACCGGCAGTGACAAATACCGTTCTTACACATTTGCCATTTTGGATATCGTGCCATAGATCGGGATTCTGGAATAGCAAATCGTCATCTTCATGCGCCACAACACTCATGACAGAACCATTCGGACAATCCACTGCACGCACAGAACTGCCGCTAGATGCTATCAAGCTCACTAAAAACATACTTAGAATCAACCCAATATAAAATCTATTGCCAATATCACTGAATAATTTCTTCACTTAGTACTCCTAATATGGCAGCTTAAACTCACTAAATTTTAGTTTATACTACCGATGCTCGATTAAAAACCATCTGAAATCCGAAACGAATAAATGCCAGTATTCGAAGTGCATCTATTGGTAGAAGCTATAGAAAAATACTCAAGCTGAAAGTCGGGGCTCCAATTGTGCCGCAGGCAGTGCGACAAGTTACGAGCATTGTCCGGCCCCAGAAAAGCGCAGTACTGTATGATGTAGCTATGGAATTTATACAATCAATCAAAGCAACTGCGCAGCAAATTATTGAACTCAGTAACCAGCTTGGGGAGCGGACGCACACGTGGAACCAAGGAAAGGCAGCACCAGCTGGTGGATATACTGACCGAGCTGGATTTGTTGTCTATGATGATATCGAACTATGTGCCGATGTTTATGCGGCAGAGGACGGTACCGAGAGCTTGCTACGAGCCAGGCTGGCCTGGTCGCCACAGGACGAAGCTGAGCCAATTCTGTTCACGATAATCACACTCGATTTTAATGCCGACCCAGAAAAGACCAAAGCAATCATAGCCGACTCGGATAATCTCACGCAGCAAGCCCTAGTGTCATTGCTGGGCGACCCAAGCACCACACCAAAACTCATTCATGTTAGCCTAGAAAGCAACCAACATCCTGAGCGCAAACCTGTCGGCAAGCGCTATGAATACAGCGCCGAGGACTTGCCAAAACTCACAGCAGCAGATCAAGAAGAATTTTTGAGTACGCTCAACAAAGCTTACGACCAAATACTTTCAAAGTAAGCACTAGTTGGCTGCATGACCATAGATCACGAACTGCCTTACATTCCCCCAGCGTCTAGTGTTGACATATTGAGCGATGAGGCCCTGAGGGCAGGGGCACGGAACGTTGCCGAATCAAGCAGACCGCGCGAAGGCTTTCCTGGCCTTATTGCCGGTTATCCAAATAGGCGTTTATATATGTCTCGTGAAGATGTTCTTGCAGCTACTATGTCCGAAGAGGTCCATGAACTGTCTGACGGTACGCTGACCAAGATTCATCGAATCTACCTTACGCCCGGACACGACACCGCGAGCCAAAGCCGTCAAGACTTTTTGTCTAATCCGGACAACACAGGCAATCTTCTTTACCCACCTGTTGCGGATATCACGACCGGCAGTGATAAAAAAGTCGCGCCGCAGGCTTTCCGGCGGTGGCTTGATATGGGGTTTCGGGTATTCGATCAGCATGACAGAGTTTTGCCAGGAACATATGAACGGGTCATACAGCTACTAGGCTTAAGATCTCAGGGCAATTACGGCACAAAACTCGGTATGCCAGTCGGCAACGGTACCTTTGCGAGCCCTGGCTCGCACCCCGCAAGTGACCCTTTTATTCTTATGCGACTGGCTGATGGCGACCTTGCCACATTAGTCTCTGGCCATCCGCCAACAGAGCAATCCCATGAGGTATGGGTGCCGCCTGGGGGCTTCGGCTCAAGAGAAGATGTCGTTGAGGGTCGATATTCTTCGTGGCAGGCAGCCGTCCGACTTTGTCTGAGGAAAACGGGCTTTGACATCAGGGAATTTCCTCACATGCCCGTGCATGCCGAACTAGCTCTCAGCTCCCCCACAACAATAAACAGCATTCTTATCCCGGAAAGCCATATGGTGGAAGCTCCATTTAGCGAGAATGCTAAAGTTTTGGATGAGATTCCAACCGGGATAGATGTCCAGGGTGCTCAATGGCTATCCGTGCGGGCATTATTACGCCTCAACAATGGCATGCGTCGCCAGGGGCAAGCATCCGAACTCGATCAAGCAGCCCAACCCGACCATATCTACTGGGATACCCACATGCGCGGATTAATCGCAGCCGTGAATGCTCTTCGCACCGAAAGCCATTTGGTACACTGAGCCACTTCAACAAAGTGCTCCGCTCTTACTTTCTTGCATCCTGCGTGGTCGCCCTGAAACACAAAAAGGTTGCTCTTTTTTTCAGGAGGTGGGGTATCATGCATTTATGTACGAAGATCTAGCATATGCCATCGAGAAACTACTCGCCGAGCAGGAGGTGGTTGTCGTAGCAATATCGGGCCATGGTGGCTCCGGCAAATCGACCCTAGCCGATAAGCTGGCGCGCCAATTCGGGGTAGCCGATAATCAAATCATTCGAACCGATGGCCTGCACGCAAAGAGTTATATGCAAGCAAAAGACCTTTTTGACCATCACGACTGGGCAACCATCATGGACATCATGTCGAATGCCCGCACCAGTGAGCGCCTGAAATACCTAAAGCGTAACGACAAAGAAATAGAGAGCATAGTTGATGAGCCGCGCCCACGAGTAGTCATATTCGAAGGCATTCGCCTACTGCGCCCAGGGATAATGCCCTTTGTAGACATCAGCGTTTGGATAGATTGCCCCATAGACCTAGCTACCGCCCGCGCCAAAGAAAGAAATCGTCAGCAGGGTGACAGTGAAGCCGAAATTGCACTATGGGATACCAAATGGGGCCCCGAAGGCAAGCTTTACGTAGAGCAAGTTTCGCCACACAAAATCGCGAGCTTTATATACACCGAATATATCTAGCGTAATTGATGCACTTGATTTGCTACAATTACCTCAATGACTGTAAAACATACTTTTTCTGCCATGCTTCAGCCAACCAACCATGCCTGTACACAGGCTGCTACGGCAATGCTGCTCAGTCATTACGACACTAGCGCAACTGTTGCACAAGTTATGAAAGAATCCCCCACCCATAAGAATGACAATGGTGACGAGGCAGGATCAAGCATGCAGCAACTGGCGGTCTATTGCCTAGAACAGGGATACGAAGTTGAACTCTATAGCTTTGATGCAATAATCCTAGATCTAAGCTGGGGTGGTTTGTCCAATCAAAAACTGCTCGAAAAACTAGAGAAGATTAAAGATAGCCGCGATGTAAAAAACTTAGGCAAAAGCGGCACGAGACAATACATCGAAGAATACATAGCCTTCATTAAAAAAGGCGGGAAGTTGATAATCAAACCGTACCCAACCACCCAACTGCTAACCGACCTAGTCAAGCAAGGGCCGCTGTGTGTTGCAATTAGCCACCCCACTATGACAGGGGCAGGTCACACCAAAAGCGTGGGCTTACGAAAAGACGTCCAGGAAGACCTCAAAAACGGCATCAGCACTCATGCCGTGTTAGCGTACGGCCAAAACGAGGCTGGGGACTACCTGATCTCAGACCCGTGGGGGCATCCGCAGAGCTATACGGCTACATCGGATCAACTGATCGCCTCTATCATGGCTGCGCAGTGGCTATGCGACAACATAGTCTTTAGAATAAGCGCCAACAAATAACTCTAGCGCGTGCTACCCAACCCAGAATAGCGAAATCGACAAGTATTTGTGCTGTGGGCAACTTGCCTAGTTGCGTTCCTTAGCTAGCCCGAAGCATAAAACCGAAAGGTTGACTGTAACCGGTTTTATTGATGAGCGCCGGTGCACCAAAACTTATCAAAAAGTGTACGAAACGGCGCCTTCTATCTGACGACCGTCTTTTGCGAGGATGGCGGGGAAGTGCTACGAGAGTACATTCCCGAAGATGCACCAGGTACAGCAATAAGCGTCCTGGAAGAATCATTGTTTATGCAGGCACTCCGGCGCTCTTCGCAAGCCCAGGCTAATATCGTGCCCGCCGAGCACTCCGGTGATCACTAGTCTGATCGTCGTTTCTTGATCCAAATATACTGCGCAACAATGACAGCACCTATAAATGTGCCAACTAATGACAGTAGCAAATCACCAATGGTATCACGATAGGCAGACAGTGATTCAACCGGATGGCTTCTTACAAAACTGGTGTACTCCAACGCTTCCCAAATAATGTGAGTTACCGCGCTGTAAGCAACTACCAGCCCCGCTGTCACCCATTTTTCATATCCACGATCTCTTAGCAAATACCCCGCCACTAAAACCCAGGGAATCGACAGCAGCAGATGCATCACGTCGTCCCAAATGGTGATCTTGTCATAGAGGGCAAGGGTGTTGCCCAGCAGGTCAAACGCCGCTACAAAGGTCAAAGCCATGTCGACAAAATAAGGATATGCCAGCAGTTTGTTTTTGCGCCTGGCAAAACTCCAAGCAATGTACGTTAGCAGAGCAGCCAACGGGTAGAAGACAACCCGAAGAGCAATGGCTTTGTTTTTGTACTGCGGCAGGTCACTAAAATACACTGCATGTACCAGCAGGCCAAGCAGGCCGAACTTCAGCAAAATATTAATAGCCTTAAGCTTGCTCATCGCTAGTAACTATATACTTTTAGAACTTTAAGGCGAAGTGAATTGCGTCTAGCCCAGCATTCGGTGTCGCACGCAAGTGGTTTATGATATTGTATCTACTCAAATGGGAACTTATCCAAATATCGCTATCAGTGACCCAGACAGAGACTGGGAAATAAACCCAAGAGCCGGAGAGGCTGGCATGCAATTGGTTGATGCCTATCGAGAAGGGTTAACTCATCGGGTAGCTATGGTGGCTATTCTTAATTCTGAGGCTCAGATTCTATTGCAGGTGCGAGGCGAGAATATTCTGTGGCCAAACTTATGGGACATTTCGGCCGCAGGGCATGTTGAAGCAAACAAGACATACATGCAGTGTGCAATCTCAGAAACCTCGGAAGAGGTGGGCATAGACATCACACAACAGCCATGTGGCAACTCGCTACAACGTGTTGCGCACTTCAAGTCCGTAGAAACCGTCATAGCGGGCAACGACCAACGATTGCAAGATGTTGCAACTGTATCTAGGTGGAATACTCTATACGTCTACCAACTACCTGGTGGTATAGATTACCGCATAGACAATACAGAGGTTGTTGAGGCTTCATGGACAGAGCTAGGAGTAGCTCGACAAGCCATAGCCGAGCAGCCAGAGGAATTCCGAGAGGGAGCGGTGTACGCCCTGCAAGCACTCTATGCCGTCATTGATGCCGGAAGACTCTCTACTCTACAACAATAGAGGCATGAAATTGTGGATTATACAAACTGCGCCCGCGTGGGAAAAGGCGCAACAGACAGGCATACTCAAAGGCGATGGCCGGCGGGTAGACCGCTTCTACAAGCCCTCTTATGAATGGTTAATGGGCCAAATGCGAGAACGCGTCCCGCAGTATAAGGGAGGCTACCCTATATGGGCCTACGCTAGCGACAAGCCTGATTTGCGGCGCCGACAGTTTACGCGCGGAACCCCTGGTGTTCGCCTAGAGTTTGTAGCAGAAGCCGACGAAGTCCTGATCTCAGATTTTGACGCCTGGCACATGGTATTAAATGGCATCTACTGCGCACTAACCGAGCAAGAAGACGAGGAATTTTATAAAAATAACGGTTCTTATAGCATGTGGTTCCATGGCAATAAAGACCCAAAAAAAGTCGCCCAGATCACAAAAAGCTGGGAACGTATCTTTGACGTAGAGGCGTTAGCGGCCACTCCAGAATGGGAAGGATCTCAAACTTTGCAGGCAACACTGGGACAAATCACGCTGGATCAGGTTGTCCAGGTTACTCCATTCATTTCACGATAGATATCTGTTCTCTGGGGTACTTGCTATATAATGCTAATAAAATGAACTTACCTCCCGAAGTACGCAGCTACGTCATAAGCATGATGCAGCAGGGTTATGGGCCCGAACAAATCCGCGCTGGTCTGCAGCAGGCGGGGTGGGACACTGCTGCTGCCGCGCAGATAGTGGCCTTTTATTTTGCACCCCAACAATCCATGCAATCTGCACATCCCCTGCGCAGAGCCACCCTCAAAAGATTTATCATACTGCTCGTAGCATGCCTTGTGATCGGTGGAGGCGTGGGAGCATATATGCTTCTGAAAGATCGCTCTGGGCAGCACAATGATCCGCATTCAAAGCAGGATGAACACCAGTCAAAAGACATCACCAACCAACCAAGCGCGGACGCCTACACTGAGTTTGCGCAGCTAAAAGGGACAACCCTTTTACTGTCGAAGAAATGGACCACCAAACCCCGGAGCGAGCCGTCGTCATATGTATCTATTCTTAATTTCGACCCAGGGGCGGTTGCGTCCGAATTAAAGGCTGATGATCGTTATCCCAGGAATGCTAATTTTTATCACGATGTTAAACGAAGAGACCTCAAAACATACCCATATTCACTGGATAAAATGTATGAGGTTCAGCTGTTTAGCAGACAGCTACCCATACCCGCCACGTTAACCGAAGAAGCCATCAAAACCCAAGAAAAAGACAAAATAGAAGACCTGCAGATGTACAAGGTTAACGGCATTACGGTGGCTGACTACATAACCAAACCCGGCGAAAACGCGCTTGATCAAAGGATTATCCTCATAAGAGACCAGGCAGGCACCAAAGAAGTGACCGTTGTCATAAACCCCAACCAAAGCCGGGACAAGATCACCAAAGACAATTTTGATGGCCTTATGGAACTGATAGGTTCTATCAAGTTTGTACCATAACTGATTCTTTTATTTCTAATTGATTAGAGTTAACCAAGCCTGTAAGATGGGCTGGATACCGGTTAGGCATTGCCTATCAAGTAGATAGAACACGGCCTAAATACCCCGGTATTGCTATTTTTAATCGGAAAACCCCTAAGGAGGGTTAGTGTTGCGTTTTCGGGTTGCTCCGCTTTGTGGTGCCGCTTTGTTGGTTGTGGGCCTGTCGGCTTGCGGCCTTCCCAAGCACGATGAGAACTCCGGTGCCCAGGTGGACATCGTGGCAGCCGGCGACAGCTACAGCACCGGGCAGGGCTCTGCTGGTGCCTACTACGCCAACGGTGACGGTGATGCCAAGAGCCCAGACGATCCTCGGACCACCTGGCGCCAGGGCACACCAGTAGCAGGCGACCTGGGGTGTCACCGCAACCACGACGCGGCAGCCGAGCAGCTGTGGCGTGAGACAGACAGCGCTGGCTCGTTCATCAACGCCTCGTGCAGCGGTGACGTCATTGCCAACCTGACCGGCAGCAATGTACCGCCGCAGTTGAACGATTTCGATGTGGCCCAGCGAGAAGATGTCGAGCTGATCACCATCACGGCTGGGGGTAACGACCTCCATTTCACGAGCATCGTGGCCAACTGCTTCTTCCCCGGCGTCGCGGCCAATGGTCCGTGTCGAGAGCAGCAGGACATTGCCCTCGACCTCCTGGACGCAAGCGGTGGGAAGAGCCAGATCCAGAGCCAGACCCAAGCGGCTCTGGAGCACCTGGGTCAGCAGTTCCCGAATGCACTCGTGGTGCTGATCGGCTACCCCCTCATCTTCGAGGGAAGTTCGTTCGTGCTGCCGGCTGACACCACGCATGCCGTGTTCGACCCAGCTGCTGCCATACTGGACGGCATCGAGCTGCTCAACTCGCAGCAGGCCCAAGTGGTGGACGACCTCAACGACTCGTTCGGCGAGAAGCGGTTCGTGTTCATGCCACTCCACGAGGACGACAACATGGGCGACTTCGACGGACACGGTCTGGGCGGAGCAGGGCAGGACTTCCTGAACGATCTCAGCGCCACGCCGGATTCCAGCGAGTGGGTCCATCCCAACGCCGCCGGTACGGCCGCCATGGGCGATGCCCTCCGCGACCTGCCAGAGGTACAGGCGTTGTTCGCCTAGCTTCGCAGCTGGGTGCAGCAAGTGTTTATCCGATTACCGCTGGGGTAACTCAGTAGCTTACAGATGGGGCATGAAACCCGCCCGCCGGCAAGTAGTGCCCCATCTGTAAGGATTTATTCAACCTACCAAGTCCGCTGATCTATTGGAATTTCCCAATATCTCCTCTCTAGGGCGTCCTCGATCATCGTAATTTCATACTCTAGCCCACCAAAAACTCCATCACATAAATACGAAAGAGCCCTGGCCTTTGGCAAGGGCTCTTTTTGCTGCAACAGCGTACCGTACTACTAGCGACCAAACTTGGAGGCAAGCAGGCTCAGGTCAAATATGTTGACCCTGCCGTCATGGTTGATATCGGCCCTGCCGAGATCAGATCCGCTGCGACCAAATCGAGAAGCAAGGATACTTAGGTCGTAGATGTTCACTCTGCCATCTTGGTTTATGTCCTCGTCAATGTAGCTAGGCGTCGGTGGCGTAGGAGTGGGCGTTGGAGTAGGCGTTACGTTGTTTACCGTAAAGTCGATCCTGCCACTGGAGTTTTGGTTACCAGCTGCGTCCCGGGCTCGAGCTATAACGGAGTGATTGCCATTATTCAGGCCCAGGTTGATGGTGTTGAGGCTAAATCGATAGGGCGCAGACATATCCGTACCTCTGCTCTGGCCGTCTACCACAAATTCTACTTGGGATACTCCAACGTTATCAGAAGCGTTGGCAGTGACATCGAAGGTGCCCGAGACAGTGGCATTGTTGGCTGGTGCCGTAATAGAGACTGACGGTGCGCTCGTGTCAGGGGCTGGGGTTGGATTCGGTGTGGGTGTTGGAGTAGGGGTAGGAGTTGGGGTAGGCGTGGGAGTCGGTGTAGGTGTTGGAGTGGGCGTAGGGGTGGGTGTAGGAGTCGGTGTGGGGTTCGGGGTTGGATTGGGGTTAGGTCCAGGAGCTGAGATGCCAGGGTTGATATTACAGATCGGGTTAGTGCCACAGTACAGCTGGCTTCTTGGCAGCACAGTTCTATACTGGTGTGCGCTCTCTACATAGGCGTTGAAAATTTGGCTGTCGCGAGCAGGGTTGGCTTCTCTCGCCCCGAAGTTAACCTCGACACGTATTGGATACTTTTGATCCTTGGTCAGCTGTATGGGAGTGCCCATGACTGTCTGCGAATTTGGCTGCCAAGCGTCCAATACCAGTTGATTGTTGATCCAGATACGCATACCAACATCTTGGCTACGCCCAAAGGTGTAAGGCTCGGTAAACTGGGCCTGGAATTCTCCGGTCCATCGACCAGTAAAGGGCTGTCCCCATGGCTTTATCCATAGTGGTGGCAGGGTATCGTCCTCGGCATAGCTTTCGCTAACCGTAGGCTCGTGCCTGCTGTAGACTTTTGTAGCAAAGTTACCCGTGAAGTATTCGGCCAGCAGGCCATCGCCGGTGCCGTAGTTGTCTGGCGCAAAAGGTGCAATATCAGTCCTGACGTTCCCGGCAGTAATCTGATAGGCTTGGCCGCCCTTGGGTTGGACCCGGACGCGGTTACTAGGATGGCTACTGTCGTTACCATAGGCTATGGCAGTGCCAGGTCCTTGGAACGTTGAATTCACAATGTCTATCCTCTTAGGTATGTAGTTACCCACTCCTTGTATCTGGACGGCATGTTGCGTCCAGTTCCTAAAGATATTGTCATGGAACAGAGTAGGCACCGGAAGCGCGGGGGGATCAGGCAGCTGGGCCTCAGACGCCGCTACCAGGACGGGGGTAATACCCGCTCCATCCCATACCATGTTTTCGTACTTCTGCTGCCTGATCGATGAAGTATTAGCCTGGAGTTTTATACCGGCCGTACGGTTACCGTATACTTCGCCGTTAAAGTAGTGGTAGTCGTTGGCGTATGCACCGTGGATGATACCGTAGGTCTGATTGTAGTAAGTGACAAAGTTGCCAGTAGGGTGCAAGTGTGGGGAGTTTTGCCAAACCTGGATACCATTTTGGTTGTGGTTGTGCGTTATGTTGTTGTCAAAGCCCCAGACGCCGTGGTCACCGTTGAACCAGGCAAATCCGCCTTGTTCACCAGAGCCCTGTATGCCTACGGCGGCATTATTCGTAGCTATGTTACCAACACCGCCCAGCAGGAAGAACGACATGCCGTAGTGACGCGGTATAGTATTTGCCACCAGGTTATGGTTCCAGACAATGTCATGGCTGTCGCTATTTTTATCTAGATCATGCGGATCCCACCAAAAGGCTGCCGACTTTACCTTATAAGCAATGTTGTTACTCAGTGTCACACCATGGCTGGCATGAGTCACAAAGGTATGGAAGTTGCCGTCGCGAGCTACCACGCCATCAATGAGCGAACCGCGTGATGCATCACCCATCAGGTGCATGTGTATGGCATAGCGGCCTAACTTAAAGTTGGGTTGTTTAATAGCCTCGTCCACACCGCCCGAACCCATATGACGCAGTTGGGCATCCCGTATGAACTGGGGTTTGTCGGAATGGATGAAGATGTGAGAACTGCCGTTAAAACGACGCTTATCATCCCAGTCGTTTTCGAAAGGTCGAGCAATGGCTGTACCCTCTATACGAACGTTTCGCGTCAGGTTACCCACTTCCGCCGTCCACTTGTTGTTTACCATAGGGTGAGCCCTACTTGGACGATCGTTAACTACAACGGTATTGCCCGAAATAGATTCAATCTTGCGCTCATCGAAAGCGTTGTAGCTTGACGCACCAACAGTTGGTGCCTCTGTGGGAGAGACAACTATCTCATCGCCCACTCGCCAGCCCACTGGTACCTCCTTGAGAACAATTGTCCTATTAGCTACCCCGTTGTCTGCGTTTGCGGGGTTCCATGAACCTGCAAGGTTTGTCCAGCTGGTCTTAGATGCACCGTCCAGATCCAACTGACCGGTATCCATAACCCACATGCCCACGTCTGTATCGAGCGGTATCATGCCGCCGCCCTGGAAGCCTGGCTCATTAACCTCTACAAACTGCACAAAATGTTCTACGTCAGGCGTGGCGGGCTTCATAGTAAGCTTGCCCGTAACAATGAAGTTAGCATTGGTAATAAATTTGGAGCTTTTAGCGGGATCAAAGGTCAGGCTACCCCTGATGTAAGTCGTGCCCATCTTGGGGCTCGTGGTGAGATCAAAGATAACATTGTTACCAACAGTCACCGTGTCACCAGTTGCCGGCACACGACCAGTAGACCAAACTGTGGGGTCGCTCCAGCGGCCGTCCTTGACACTGCTAACGGCCTCGGCTGCCCGCGATAGCACCAACAGGGAAGCACCCGCTACCGCGAACACAACTACGAAAGCCGCCATCATGGTTCGCTTAGGGTCTCTGGCCAGCTTGCCGTATAGTCGTCTTACTTTGGATGTGATGTCTTGAGCTCGGGGTGCCGATGCCATGTTAGTCTCCTGTCTTTGCTTTGTGAGGTGCTTTATCTTTCGCCTTACTGCCGCTCTCATTGCTTGCCTTTATCGTCCTCGTTGGGCGAGACAATACTGCCAGGATCAGGCTTTTGCAGACCAGACACCTTGTCGACTAGATTACCAGTCGGATCTTGTGGGGCAGGAGGAGTACCTGCTGGGCCAGCTTGTGTAGGTCCTGCACCGTGGCTTCCAGGCCAGTTTGGCACGAACCCTCGGCGACGCTTGACCAAGACGAAGGCTCCGACGACGACCAGTGCCACCATAGCTGCGATGCTAGCTGGTAGTAAGAGGGATGGGCGGTTTTCGACAACGGCGAGCTCTTTGAACACAGCCTGCTGCAGTATGACGTCAGCAGCCTGAGCGCCATCCTCTGCGGTCTTGATGGGCTGTCCCTTGACCGTGACTTCTTGTGAGTATTTCTTACCCTCTTGCTCGTACTCTACCGTGTGGTTGCCAGGTGCAACGTCATCAAAGTCAACGCCACCGCTTTCGTCAGTCTTGGCTTCTATAGGGTCAGAGTGCAACACTACCTTCTTATTACGAAGAGGCTTTTCGTACTTGTCTACCAGATACATATGGATCTTGTAGCCCTTTGTCTTAAAGGTCTCTACCGGCATTTCTGTTCTATTGCCTTGCTCGTCTTCGGCTATCACCTGGTAGTAGAACTTTGTACCGGGCAATATGACGCTCTCGTTCAGCATAACCTCGTGCTCGGTACCGAAGCCGGTTAGCTCTGTCTGGGCAACCAGCTGATTCTCTAGACCATATTTTATGAACATGCGGAATTTTGTTTTAGCCTTGGCCAAGAAGAGTGCTTTGGTGAATTCAATGCGGCGCCTCTGTACGTCTAGATCAATAGCGGGCTTGCTACCCGAATTGTTAGCGGTGCCACCGGAAGAGCCACTGCCACCACTACCCGAGTTGCTAGAGCCACCCGAGGAAGAACCGCCTCCGGATGACGAACCACCGCTCGGCGAAGGTGAAGGGGAGGGACTTGGCTTAGGATTAGGGGTGGACGGATTGGGGCTAGGGGTTGGGGAAGGGGAAGGAGCAGGCGCCGGAGAAGTAAGGGTTATAGTCGCGCTGCCATTGCTAGGAGTGGTACCAACGCCCACTAACGCACCGGTGCCAGAGACCTGCAGATTAGTTGTGCCACTGCCAGCAAGGGCCTTGAACGTTACCTGCGTAATAAGAACATCCGTAGAAACTGTTCCTGGGCTAACAAATCGAACCATGCCCACGGTGCCACCGCCGCCCGAGCCTGGTAGTTCGTACGGAAAGCCAGACCCACCTGAATTGGCAGATACAAACTGGAGCTTAGACTGATCGTAAGTCAGAGTAGCATCGATTGTATCTATAGCCGTTCCCGGGTTGACCCGCACACCGACGGTTATATTGTTACCATTCTGAACACTGCCTGCTCCCGTGATACTGAACTGACCCGGCGCCGCAAGGGTATGCTGCAGAAGAAAAGCACCACCAAATAAAGCAGTGAGCCCTCCAACCATAAACATTCTAATTTTTGGAGAGAACGATCGTAACTTTTTCAATTTTTTGATACCCCTTATTGTCTCTCAAAATAGTACTTATGCTAAGAAAAAGCAACCAGTATATTAGAGAAATCTTATAGACGCCTGAGAGCGCAGCCCATGCTTTTCTTTATTAACAGACCAGGATCGTTTATTTCTTTGCCGTAACGTTAACCATCCAGGTAATGCCAAACTTATCTATCAGCATGCCAAACTTGTCACCCCACGGAGCAGCTACAAGTGGTTGCGTTACCGTGCCGCCAGCTGACAGCTTCTGAAAATACTCAGACAACTCGCTATCGTTGGTGCCACTCAGTGACATGCTGATATTTGCACCCGGCTTGTAGTCCATACTTTTAGGTGTATCGGCTGCCATAAATGTTATGCCATTATCTGCGGTCAGGACTGAGTGCATAATATTCTCTTCTTCACTTGGATCATGAGCAGAGTTGAATTCTTTAAAAGTATGCAGCTCTAGCTTGCCGCCAAAAACTGTCTTGTAGAACTCCATAGCTTCACGAGTCTTGTCCCTGAAGCTAAGGTAAGGATTAAGTGTCGATTGCATGGTTTTCTCCTATTAATTGTCTGTCCTCATCATACACCAGCTGCCGTTTACACTTTCGGTTTGAGCCCGTTTTCGCTACACGACTTTAGCATTCTCGCGTCGATTCCATAGTACCCACCGGATGCGCGTCCAGATGTGATATGGGGTGGCGAGAGAATGCTAAAATCGTGTAAGATAGGCACTATGGCTACCTTAAAAGAACTGCGCGACGAACGCTTACGAAAACTAGAAGAGCTAAAAAAGCTCGACATCAACCCATACCCGGCCACCACCTCCAGAACCCACACAGCCCAAGAAGTCGCTGACAAGTTCGAGGAACTGCAGGGACAAACCGTCACGCTCGATGGTCGTCTTATAAATACCCGCAAATTTGGCAAGATCGCTTTCTTTGTACTAAAAGACGCATCCGCAACCATCCAACTCTTCCTCAAGCATGACACCCTAGCAGGTCTAGAGGCGCCAAACAGTCAGCTTGGCTTTGAGCAGATCAATTTGCTAGACCCTGGTGATTTTATCGAGGCCACCGGACCTGTCATAAAGACGCAAACCGGAGAAATATCTATCGACGTGCAGAAGCTTCGGGTGCTAACCAAGTCGCTCCGGCCCATGCCCACAGAGCAAGACGGCTTCACTAATAAAGAAGAACGCCTCCGCCGACGCTACATAGACACAAATGTTAATAAGGACGTTTACGAGCGTTATCTGCGGCGCAGTACCTTTTGGCAAGCAACACGCCACTTCTTATTAGATGAAGGATTTGTAGAAATAAACATTCCCGTGCTAGAACTCACCACCGGTGGGGCAGACGCCACGCCGTTTGTCACCCATATGGACGCCCTAGACCAAGATTTCTACCTGCGTATTAGTCACGAGCTACCACTGAAGCGGCTGCTGGTCGGGGGATACGAAAAAGTATTTGATATCGGCCCACGTTTTCGCAACGAGAACTATAGCGACGAACACCTGCCAGAGCATGTGGCAATGGAATGGTACTGGGCTTATGCCGACTGGGAAAAGGGCATGGAACTAACTGAAAGACTGGTACGTGCTATCGCCGATAAGACCTGGGGCAAGCGTGCATTCAAGCTCGCCAACGGCATGGATCTAGACCTAGGAACCGATGACCAGAAGTGGCCACGTATTAGCTTTGTAGATGTAATCCAAGAGCACTACGGCCTGGACGTCTTCACCTGTACGCTTGACCAAGTCAAAGAACAGCTCAAGAACCATCAGATAGAAGTAGAAAAAACCGAGAACCGCTCTCGTGGCATAGATAAGCTCTGGAAAAAAGTACGCACGACTATTGCCGGACCCGCCTTTTTGGTAGACATACCCACCTTTTTACAACCGCTGGCCAAAACCCAGTCCGGCAAGCCGGAGCTGACCGAGCAGTTCAACTTGCTCCTTGGCGGCAGCGAACTCTGCAAGGCCTATTCAGAGCTGAACGACCCAGTAGATCAGCTCAATCGCTTCAAAGAGCAGCAAGCCCTTCGTGACGCCGGTGATGACGAGGCCATGATGCTCGACGTTGATTATGTAGAAGCGTTGGAGTACGCCATGCCACCAGCCTGCGGCTTTGGATTCTCGGAGCGCTTATTCTGGTACCTAGAAGGCGTAACCGCCCGCGAAGGCGTGGTCTTCCCCCAGCTCAGAAGGGAAGTAGACGAAGTCACCAAAACCATCTATCCCGAACTGTATAAAGACAAAAGTTGAAACCCTCCGACCAGTGATAAGCATTGGCTTCGCCAATGAGTATGTAGTCGGAGGGTAATGGTGTTCTGTCAGCGATCGCAGCTGCAGCGCGTGCTGCGCAGATGGGCGTGGTAGTTGACGAAGCAGTTAACCAAAATCATGGCCCATAGACCTTCGATGTCGTGCGCGAGCGCACAGATCAACCCGATCAGCAGGTAGCCCGCGGCGTAATGCGCCCCGTGCACCAGAGGCAGCATGGCCGAACCCTCTCGGACGCGCATAGCACCCCACGCCACCAGGATGAAGGCCCACAGGCCGCCAGCGTTGTGATCGCCCAAGACGGCCAACAGGATGGCCAGCAGCCCTCCCACGTAGGTCAAAAAGACCGCCTTGGTCATCGCATCGATGGAGCTGAGCCAGCTCGTCGCGTGGTCACTATCGTTTGCTGTGGTCACAATCCCTCCTAGGGATATACGCTGGATACGGTAGAAACCCGTGGACCAACTCGGCCCGAGCACTGATGACATATCAAACTACAAGAACACCTTGCTTAAAACAGAAGTTAGAGACTTATGCTAAGCGTAGATATTATAGAACTTTTTACCATACCCATCCATAAATATGTCTAATAAAGAATTAAACCCTCCGACCTGTCATACAGTATTGGCCGAAGCCGCATGCAGAAAAGTCGGAGGGTATAGGTGTGGTGGTGGGCTAGTCGCTCAGTCCATCGACCAACGCGTCGGCGAGCCAGTTGACCAAGATCATGGCCCACAGCGGCTGAACGCTCTCCACGTAAACGCAGATGACGCCGATGACGGCGTAGCCAGCAGCCATGGCTGCGCCGTAGAGCAGAGGGGAAACCTCGCCCTTACGATCGATCTCCTGAACGCCCCAGGCCACCAGGATGAGGGCCCACAACGCACCTGCGTTGCTGGTCTCGATGGCGGCGACGCCGATGGCGGCCACGCCAGCGACAAGAACCAGCAGCCTCGCAGCCATTGCGCTGTTCGCGGACTGCCGCGGGGTATTGTCAGTGGTGTCCACTACGGACTCCTTCTGATTCGGGGTCAGTCATGCTGACCGTTCCAACAAGAACACCTCACTTGCAGGTAGCTTGTACCAGTATCAAGCAGGGATATAATAGAATTAATTTTCTATATTGGCAATTTAGTTATCTTTTTTGATAAGCTTGTAGGTTTTGTCTAAGTAAATCAGATTTTGTATGAGCTGTTGCAGCACCGCTGCCTCGGCACGGTTCTCTACGGTCAGCTCATCACTAATAGAATCGAGCAAGGTAGCCAAAGTTATAAAATAATCACCAGATCGTACGTGGACGATAAGATCCTCTAGCTCACGAGTGTCGCTACCATCGTGAAGAAGCCAGGTGGGTGCCGAATCATGTGCCAACACCGCCGAAGGGGGATCTAGCGCATAATCAGCCACGGGGCGTCTCTTCCATAATGCTGGCGAATGAATCTTGGTTGATAATAAGGTGATCCAGAATATCAATACCCAACACCCGGCCGGCATCCACCAGCTGGGCAGTGACTATACGGTCAGCGGCTGTGGGCTCTAGGCTGCCAGAAGGATGGTTATGAGCAATGATAATTGCCACAGCGCCATAGATAAGCGCAGGCTGAAATACTTCGCGGGGGTGCACGATGTTTGCTGTCAGGCTGCCTACCGAGATGACCTCGTCATGGATAACTTCATGGCGGCTATTTAAATAGAGTCCCCGAAGTTGTTCCTTCTGGCTGGTGCCCATGTCCTTGAGGTACACATGAGCCTGCTTGGCGCTGCGTACATAGGTAGCCTTGCCTTGCCGGCTCAAGAAGTATCGGCGGCCCAGCTCAAAGCTGGCAACTATTTGACAGGCCTTGCCAAGGGGAATATTGAGCGCCTCCGATAGCTTGGCCGGGTCGGTCTCGTTCATGATGGCAGTCTCGCCGTATTCTTTGAGGATGCGGTGGGCCATAGACAAGACATTTTCTTTTCTAGTGCCCACATTCAGGAGTACCGCTACTAGCTCGGCCACGCCAAGAGCCTTTGGGCCGAGCAGTTGCAACTTTTCCCGCGGCTTTTCATCGGTGGGTAGGTCGCTGAGGGGTGTCAGCTCATATTCTTTTTCACCATCTGCAAGCATGAAGATCCCTCGGTCATGCAAAAGATATTTTTCGTCTACCACCAATGTCATGGCGGCATTATAGCAAGCGGTTTTGTGAGGACTCTATCGCAATGGACTTGGCTTAATCTTTATTTAACAATCCGAATATAGTCAGGTATTAGAGTTGAGTTTTGTAATAAGCAGTAAGTACTCCTGATTTGAAGTCATCGTTGTCTACACGATCCTAAAGCTATCCGTGCAGAAAGGTTCGTAGCATTCTCTTCTGTAAAGTGAATATAGCGCATGATTTTGAAGCAACCATAACAGCCTATCGGGCACATCAAAACAGTCTAGTATAGTATCAAGTAACGCTTAAAGGAGTAGCCTGGATGAACTTCGATCAAATCGTCAGTAGAGCACTAGAGCTAAGAGAGAAGTACGACCAACTAAATGAAACGCAACGCGGTGTCCGCTGGAACGAACAGCAGTTAATGGCAGGATTCGTAGGAGACGTGGGTGATCTGTCAAAAATCATCATGGCCAAGAGCGGCCTGCGTGCTATGGACGATGTAGATAAAAAACTAACACACGAGCTCAGTGACTGCCTTTGGTCCATCCTTGTCATAGCCAGCAAGTACAAAATTGACCTGGCAACAGAGTTTATGAAGACAATGGATGAACTCGACGCCCGAATCAAAAATGAACTAGCATCAGAAGGATAAAACTCATCTTTAATTGAGAGTCTGCTGGCTTAAATATAGCTTTGCCACGATCACCGCCCCTTAACAATCACTTAATATTCTTGAGCTGTCGGGTAGACTATTTATGGGTTTTAATCTTGGAGGTTAGCAGCAGAAACTCTTGATCTTTGGTTTTTGTAGCCTGCATCATGTCAAAGTCATTCCTCTCAAACTGCTCAATGAGCCCCGGGCCGTCGTGGTGCCAGTATCGCCAAACAGTGATCAACTGGCCTTTATTGATGTGGATATATTTGAAACCTTGTGGGAAGGTAAACTTTACCGTGAGTGCCATCTTGGGGGTTATACTGATGGATCTGGCTTGTTTCTTTTCGTCGAAATTTTGCACGACATCGTAAAGATCTTCGTCGATGTTCAAAAAATCTAGAATCATTCTGTGGTTATATGCAAGCTTCTGATTTGCGGAGGTGGTGAAATCAAAATAACGTCGCGAATTAACAGTATCAAGCTTGGCACTATATACAAGCAAATCGTTGATGCCCAAACTGTTATTAATGGCCCACAACGCCTGATCCGGAGTCCTGAGATTGCCCAGGGTTGCCCCTAGCAACAGTACTATATTTACTGGCGTATCGCTTTCATCTTTACCAATAGCATCTTCGGTGAATAAATCGTCAAATCGTTCCCGGCTAAAGTCCCGAGCATACCCCTCGAACTTAACTCGACCGTCAAACCACGTGCCGATATTCTTCTCCGCAATCTGCAGCATTTCCTTGCTGATGTCAAGAGTAACGTACCGCTTCAACTTTCCAAGCTTAAGGAAATGCTCAAGGAGTCCCTTTGCTGGCATGCCGTTTCCAGGCCCTAGGTCTACAATGTTGACATACTTATGGCCCCCAACCAGATGGTCTAATGTATCAGTGCTAGCCCCTAGCAGGTCAATGGTTGCTGTCAGCATATTACGAGTGCCTTCATTGGCAAGCCGGTTTGCGTAATCATCCCAGTAGGTCGCCCCACCATTAACATAGCTGTACGGCAGAGGTATCTCGTGATGAATGGTGAGATGAGAAATAATATCTAGTATCTGTTTGTGGTCAAACGTCTCGTAAAACTCAGGCTTGGGCGAGATAGTTTTGAGTGCACGCTTGTTTTTGTATTTTCTGCCTTTCTCAATGAGTTGCTCTATGAGGATAGTATTCTTGGTGACATTGGCCACATAGAAGCGTCCCTCTTTTTCGTGTAATTGTAAGTCTAGCTTGCCTTCTTGAGTAGCCTGAACCCAATTGCGTACAGATTTCTCTGAGACATTATAGATCTTTGCTAATTCGGTATTCTTAAAAAACTTCATTGATACTCCACAATTATCTTAGTACACCAGCCTCAAGAACATAAAAAAAATGTTGACATGTTCCGATTTTAAAACGTATCATGACTGTAAAGCACCTTTGCAGACGACTTTCTTGGAGAGAAGGGAGCTGTTCTGCATTGAATCTCTCCAAGATCAGTCAATGATACGAACACATAAGGTAACATTGTAACATATAGAACGAGCCAAGCTCGGGAAAGAGGGAAGACTTATGAGCACCACACTGTTTGGAGAAGGCGGGGTACAGGACTACAAAGCAGCACCTGATTTTTGGATGGTTTATACACCAAAAGCTGGCTCAGAGGCTTTTACTAATGTGTTGCATGCGTTGTACTATTTGCCAGAGAATTACAAGCTCATGATCATGACCGCGGATGTGACCACAGATGAGCTGGCGCCACTAGTAGAGTGCATAGATCTCATGAAGCGCGTACGGTTCGAGACAACAACGGAGCTGCCAGCAGAGGCAACTCCGTTTTCATTTGGTCGGGCACTCGTATCAGACGAAGCTCAGCCGGCTAAGTCTTCTGTCCTAGTAACCTCCGAGGCTACCAGCGCCCTCAGCGGTGACTACAACTCGGGCTTTACGGTCCTGGCCCAAAGCCCACCAGCCCTGGCAAGCGCCATCCTGAAGATCGCCCACGCTACTGTTTAGGCTTCATTTCTACCTGCGCCAGTCTGAGCAACAGCTTGAGCACTTGCTCTATTGACACAATCTGATGCCGTGCTTCGGTACCGCCAAGTCCTACCTTTATGCTATTTGCTTCTTCGGGGAGCGCCCGAAACATGTCTTCGTCAGTGTAATCGTCGCCAATGGCCATGACAAAATCAGAAGGATACATAGCCTGTAAATCTTCGACCACAATCCCTTTATTGACGTTGCGGGGCTTGATCTCTATTACCTTTGCGCCATTGTGGACCAGGATATCACTGCCCGCCAGCAACTGCCGCAGCTCGTACCTCAGGCCTGCGTTGCGGGCATGGGCCAGTTCGGTAGGCACCGTACGGTAATGCCAGACAATAGCCGACTCTTTTTCTTCTATACGGGCACCGGGCGTCCGCTCGGCGTACTGCTCGAGTATAGGCATGATGTGCTTACGATGTTCGTGAAGTGACGAAGGCTGCTGTGACCATTCGCCGTCATATTTCATAAAAGCGCCGTGTTCGGCAGCCAGCAGGACGGGTAATTCGCTAAACCACATCTCTAGTGCATCACGAGGGCGACCGCTAACAATACAAATGCGCGTATCGGGCAGCTGGGCCAGTTGGTGGAGCAGCTGGAGCAGTTGTTTGGGCGGGCGGGCCTGGGCGGGGTGGTGGCTGGCAGCAAATTTGCGCAAAGTACCGTCGTAATCCAAGAAAAGCAGCCGATTCTTGGCTTTTTGAAATTGCCGGACAATTTTGTCTTCTCTCTCACGGGTGAGCAGTTTGTTGCTCTCTTGCGTCTGTGCCAACTTGGACTTTTGCAGCTGATCCATAAAGTCCGCCGCCCACCGCTGAACGGTATAGCGGGACAGGCGGCGCTGCATAGCCAACAGCCGGGCTCGCTTTTCTTTTTGGGACATCTTGAGAGCAATCTTGAGTGCCTGAACCACCGAGGCTGTGTCATTTGGATTGATACGCAGCGCCTCGGGCAGCTCGTCGACCGCACCGGTCATCTCGCTCAAGATCAGCACGCCTGAGGCTTTTTGTTTTGTGGCGATATACTCTTTTGCAACTAAATTCATGCCGTCTCTGAGAGGAGTCAACAGCGCAACGTCAGCCCGCGCCAATAGTGCGCTGATCTGCTCGAAGGGGAGATTCTTGAACTGATACGAAATAGGTGTCCAGTCCACTGTTCCGTAGTCACCATTGATACGACTTACCGCTTTTTCTATCTCGTTGCGGAGTTCTTTGTAGGTATCCACCTCTGTACGCGAAGGCACCGCCACCATGAGCAAGACAACTTTTTTATGCCACGAAGGTGCACTACGCAAAAACTGCTCGAACGCTTCAAGACGCTTGAGGATACCCTTGGAATAATCAAGACGATCCATAGATATAATGATCTTTTGGCCATTGTAGTGCTCTTGCAGTTTCTGCAGCTCGACCTTTGTTTGATCGTCCTCCAGTGAGTCAACCCATTTTTGATAGTCAATACCAATAGGGAAAGCATCTACCTTAACGATACGAGTGCCCTTTATGATAGAACCACTGTCATTCTCTAGGCCAAGGACCCTCAGAACACTACTCAGAAAGTGACGAGCATAGTCATAAATATGAAAGCCAATCAGGTCAGCGCCCAACAGTCCTTGCAGAATCTCTTTTCTGTTTGGCAACTGTCGAAAGATCTCGTATGACGGGAAGGGAATGTGCAGGAAGAAGCCAATGGTAGCACCTGGCAACGCCTTTCTGATCAGCTGTGGCAGCAGCATGAGATGGTAGTCGTGGATCCAGATGGCTGAATCAGGTTCAGCCTTGCGTACAATCGCCCGCCGGAACACATCGTTAACTTCTTTGTAAGCCTGCCAGTAGGCAGCATCGTATTGGGCAAGTGACTGAAAATAATGAAAAAGTGGCCAGATAGTATCATTGGCATATCCGGCATAAAAGTTGTCGACCTGCGCTTTTGTCAGAAAAATGGGGTAGCATCCAAATGATTTGAGCTTGCGCGTAATGGCCGATTTGTCTTGAGATGTAAGATCGTCCGAGGCAATCCCAGGCCAGCCAATCCATATCCGGTCCTTAGCGTTGGAATCTAGGCTGGCCATAGCCTTGGCCAACCCGCCTGAACTAGAAGTAAATACAAGCTTGCCGTCTTCTTTAGAGACGCTAACTGGCAGCCTATTAGAAACGATAATAAACTTGGATCTCGCCATATGCTTACTACCGGCTTAGTTCGCTCATGCTGAGTACACTATACGCCAGGTTCGACACACCAAGTATGTATTATCTTACAGACGTAATAAAATAGTAACAATGCGTCTGCGCCTTATCGCTAAGAATCGTAAGTTTGTGCTGATTTTCGGCGCTTTTTTGGCGTACTTTGTACTTATTAATGTGGTGGCCTATCTGTTTTTTAACGCCCGAGCCTTTCCACGCACGACTATTGACGGACAGAAGGTGGGCGGCAAATCTTTCTCGCAGATAGAGAAAACGCTGCAGGCCAAGACCTTAGGACATGACACCCTGACCCTCAATCACCAGGACAAGCACGAGCAACTGCCCCTGAAAAGTATCGACGCCAAGGTGGACGCCCCCGCTACCATTGCACGGCTCAAGTCAGAGCGAAGCTGGCTACCCATTAGTAATGTGCTGAAAAAACATACGCTAGAGACTTCGGTATCCATGGATTCCGCAAAAGTAGAAGCCGAGGCAAACCGCTTGGCCACCGCCTTTTCTAGGCCGGTTACAGATGCCAAGATTGTCCTGCAAAACAACATATTTACCCTGGTGCCAGCCCAAGATGGAGTAACTGCCCAGAAAGACACCATAAAGCAAGCCCTGACCCACGCGCTGCAAAACGGCCAGCAGAACGTCACGCTGCAGTTGCGCACAGTCGAACCCCAGAAGAAGACCAAAGACCTCGAGCCAGCCCAGCAGAGCCTGCAGAAGCAGCAAAATACCAGTATCACCATAACCTATCAGCAAAAATCTCACACGGTCACGCCTCCAGACATTGGTGGGTGGTACAGCCCCCAGGGTGATGCCTTTACACTCAACCGGGACCTCGTGAAAGCCTACATCCAAAAACGTGGAGCGGCTTGGGGTATTGTGGTGGACAACAGCGACGCCGCCGCCGATCAGGTGTCCAAGGCGATCGCCGCCGGCCAGAAGGTCAGTGTGGGCCTGGTTGCCCGCAAGGCCGCCAGGCACTATACCTACTGCGTGGCAACACGAGGTGTCGACAATGCCTACTTGGGTGAGTTTGGGAGCAAGTTTGCTGCCACCCTGGCCGATGCCCGCGGCTGGTCAGTGGGTGGGCTGGTGACGTTCTCGCAAGCTAGCAGCGGCTGTAACTTTACCGCCTGGCTGACTGCGCCCGACCAGATGCCGAGCTTTGGCGCTATCTGTGATGCTATGTGGAGCTGCCGGGTAGGCAGCAACGTAGTGATCAACTTTGACCGCTGGCGCTTTGCCTCGCCAGCCTGGAACGCCTCGGGGGGTAGCCTGGAAGACTACCGATTTATGGTAATAAACCACGAGACCGGACACTGGTTTGGTTTTGACCACAGTAACTGTGGCGGAGCAGGGCAGGCCGCCCCTGTCATGCAACAACAGTCAATCGCACTCAATGGCTGCGTGTTTAACCCATGGCCGTTGCCGGGCGAAACGGCAGCCCTCAAGCAAAGATTGGGCATATAGGGGTACAATGCCGTTAAACAACCATGCTTATGGTAAAGTCAAGATATATAATTGACATGAAACAATCACACAAAAAACATCCTGGCAAAAAACACAGCTCGGCTAAAAAGCCCAAGCGCTGGATGCGTGCCGTTGGTGGGTACAGTTCTATGGCGTATGTCGGCCGAATTGTAGTAAGCCTGGGACTTATTGGCATCGGTGCTGGCCTGGTAACGTTGTTTCAGCCCCATGCCAGCCTGCGAAACCCCCTAGATTCGATCAGCCATACCTCTAATGCACCTGACACGTCGGAGCTATTGCAGCTGGTCAACGCTGCCCGGACCGAAATACATGTGCCTAACGTTACCCTGGACCCCCAACTGACTGCCGTTGCCGAAGAACGCCTGAAGGACATGGTGCAGCACCAATACTACTCACATCAGAGCCTGAAAGGTCAGTACTACTACGATCTGTTCGCTGGCCATGGCTTTAAGACAAGCTACAGTTGCGAGAACCTGGGCATTGCCCCAACCCTCGTAGCCAAAAAATATGTCGATGATTGGCTGACAAGCAACGAAGGTCACAAAGACTGCATGCTTACCAACAGGGTATCCAAAGTAGGCATTGCCACGGCAGAGTTTAGCAAGTCCAGTAATGCCGAGACAACCTACCTAGTGGTGAGCATCTACTCAACCGCGCCCACAGCCACCAAATAACGCCTGTTGTACATTTGATACTTGCGGTACCTCGTAACGGTCATGCTAAAATTTAGGAGGTCATGGAGGTATGGGAGACCATCTACTTTCAGACTTTTATATACATCTTGGCACGCACACCTTGGTCCCTGCGAGCCTACATATCATCACAGGCATCTGTTTACGGACAACCGACCGGACGGTTCGGGAACTCCTACCAGACACCTTTTGTTCTAAAGCCGTCTGCGAGCATCTATAAAGACTGTTTCGCCTAGTTTCTTTTACCTTTATAAAAACATAGAAGTTACACACTTGAGCATCCAGTGCATTTTCTTCTCGCGGAACAGACCGAGCCGTATCTGAATACGGTGAAGGGAGTACCGCAGAGAAAAAATGTGCTGGGTGCCAAGAGCATTAGCAGAGTTTCTGGCTCTGCCAGGAAGTCGGCTAATGTGATGTGTAAGTTTCTGAAGGAGCCAATGATATGTACGCACTAAACCAAGTAGTCAACGTAAACGCCTTTTACTTCCTAAACGGCAGAGGGCTAAAGTCCTTTCCAAAAGAGATCGAGTTCGGCAACACCCGCTGCACATTCAGCGACGGTTTGCAGTACCTGGTACGCAAAGGCCAGCACGTCATAAGACTGTTTGACATGACAGACGGACGCACCACCTACCGCCTACGCCTAGAGGATGACACCTGGACTCTCGTAGGCACCCGCAGCACCGAGCGGTAGGGTACCGCAGGTCTTCCTAAGAATCGCCACTTTCGAAAAGGCGATTCTTTTCGTATCAATTATTAATAAAACATTAAGCCAGAATCATTTCACAAACACAACCAATATGTTCCCTAATCCGTCCCCGTTATGATGCCGATACCAACTAATACGGAAGGCGTGTGAGCAATGTCTCAGACAAACTTGGGGGCCGCATTACACAAAAACGGATGGATAAAACAAAATAAACTCAGGGTAATCTCGGCACTGTTCTTGCTAGCTATGATCTTTTCGGTCAGCTTGCCAGTAGTGGCAGGCGCTCAGCCACAAGGACGCAGACGCCACACCAACAGAGATCGACGAGTATCACACTCCGAGGTACAAGAAACATTGCAGGACATTCCAGGCGTAATGGAGAGTTCAGATCAAACGGTTGCACAAAGCGACGCAGACTCAGCAGCCACCAGTACCACAAATGGCACAGTGGTAGACGTGCCAAAAGACGCCAAAAAGGGCGTTACCTTTGGTGCAGAAGGTGGACCAAAGCTAGACATTCAACTGCCTAACGCCACTGAAGCCAGCGAAGGCACACAGGTAGCAGCCGGAACCGTCGCCTACGAATCAGGCAATGGCTCAGCCAACGCCGTCCAAGCCACAGAAGATGGCGGCGTCCGCATGCTGACCATCATCGACAACCCAAGCGCCCCTACGGCATACGACTACAAAGTAACCGTGCCAAATGGTGGCCGAATCGAACTAACCCCAGATGGTGGAGCAATTGTGTTGGCGGCGGAGTCGAGCGAGCCAATTGCTTCCGTAGCAGCCCCTTGGGCTAAAGACGCCGAAGACAAAACAATACAGACCTGGTTCACCACAGACGGACAGACTCTGACTCAACACGTGCAGCACAATATTCCAGGGGTGGTTTATCCGGTGGTGGCGGATCCATCAGTTTCTTGGGGGTGGACTGGCTACAACGTTTACTTTTCAAAGGGTGAAACTAATGCGATGGCGTGGATTACGGGCGCTGCCGCCTCAATGGCCACGGGTAAACTATTAGGACTTGTATCTTTCGGGATAGTTCCGGCTGCTCAATGGGCAACTAGAAATGGCTACTGCGTTGCCGTCTTTCGCTCCTACAATCCTAATTCAGTGATGGTACCGTGGCCTTATCGATGCTAATCTCTAAGATAGCAAATAAGAATGGGAAAACAGTGAAACAAGAATCAGAGTCAAGAAAAAATTCATGGCAGTGGTCAAATTGGGACTATTTGCGACTGGTTTTTCTTTTAGCGCTCACCATATACGCCTTTTCAAGGTCAGCTACGCCAAGCCTGGGGCTTTACTTTCTCATGATTGCACTGGTTGCATTATCACGCATCGTAGAGCAATTAATCAAAAAGAAGTAGTGTGAATCTAAGCAAAAGATGGCTCGCTGTAGTTGTTGTAGGTTTGCTTGCTTTGAATATAGTAAGCTTCACACAAAACTGGCGCTGGGTTATGGCAACGATACCGCTTGCAGTACTTTGCGTAACCGTCAGCAGGAGTAAACCATGAAGCTTGCGCCCATGATTGCAACAATTGCTTTCCTGTTTCTTCTTGGGTTAATCACTAGCGATGAACAGAGCACCTTGATGGACTTGGGCCGTGCCGTGTTTATGGGAGTAATATTAAGTGTGGCGTTTCTTGACAGACGAAAGCCTAGTAAATTTCTTAAGAGGAAAAATTGATGACAAAGATTGCAAATCCTATTCAGTTAAATGTGACTAGACCAACGATACCACCGATAGCATGGAAGCTTGCCATACCCATAATTCTTTTGGTTCTGCTGCCACTGATGTGCGTCCGAACTATTGACGCAGGACAAGTGGGGGTGGTAACTCGTTACGGTGAAGTAAACAGAGAGACTCAGAGTGGATTGGCCCTTAAACTCCCATGGCCTGTCGAGAAGCTGTACCGTATGGATACACGTCTACAGAAGCAGCAAGAAGAAGCAGAGGCAGCCAGTTCCGACCTACAGGTCGTTAGCGCTACCCTAGCCGTCAACTATGCCCTGAACCGCGAAAAGGCCACGAACGTTTACAAGGAGATTGGCGCGCAGTACAGAGATCGTGTCATCGTGCCCGCCGTGCAAGAATCTTTCAAAGCGGCCACCGCGCAGTACACAGCCTCGGAGTTGCTTACCAAGCGGCCCGAAGTAAAACAAAAAGCTCTAGAGAGCATAAAAGCACGGGTTGAGCCCTACGGGATACGAATCGAGGATATCAGCATAGTGAACTTTAGTTTTAGTAGCGACTTCAGCAAATCTATTGAAGCAAAGCAAGTAGCAGCCCAGGAAGCAGAGCGAGCAAAATTTAACCTAGATCGTGCCAAGCTAGACGCCGAAGCACAAAACGTACAGAAGCTGTCTCTGAGCCAGGAGTTCCTACAAAAGCTGGCAATTGATAAGTGGGATGGCAAGTTGCCGCAGTACATGGGTGGCGGCGATTCGGTGTTCAATATACCATTGCGCTAATTGCGACAAGGTTTTAGTAAATGATTTCGCCGGTGACCCGGGTGCGTTGCACGAAGAGACGCATGAGCACTGCGTATATGTGCCAGATGATCAGCCAACCACGATGTCGTGTTTGATACCGCTAGCTTTGTGTCTAGCCCACTTGAGCGTCGGGACATGTCAAAATCGTAGGGCTATGGTACGTGCGGACTGGGATCCTGGGTTATAATAGATCGATATATGATCACAAGAAGTGCTAGTGTGTATGGGGTTTACCTTGACGCTAAAGGCAGAGTGCTGCTTATCCAAGATGCTAGTTCGGGCCTGTGGGGTTTTCCCGGGGGCAGGATTGAGGAGAGAGAGACTCGGAGGGTCGCCTTGGGGCGCGAGTTCTTAGAAGAGACCGGTACAAAAATACAGGGCAGCGTAACGTACATTACCCAGCAGAATGATGCGCTAAAACAAAGGTACTTCTACAAGATACAGACAGTGGAAGGCCAGTTGAGTAGACAAGGCAATGGTGTTGATGTTGCACGTGGCGCCTACTTTGCTGTTACAAAGTTGCCCGTAGACAATCTGGCTCCCGGCGTAGAAAATATCATCAAACGCATTCACTGATCTACGATCTTATGTATGTCTCATTGAGAGGCTGGGCATGGATAGAACACCTGAAAAAATATCAATTGTAGAAGAGCCCCGCTTACTGGCACCGCTGACAGCCGCTGAGGCTGCCCAGGTCGTAGGGCAAGTCGCCATAGGCAGTGATGTTGCACTGCCGCCCATAGTCTGTAGTCACGCACCAAGCCCAGAGGCGGCAATACATGCCGTCACCCTGGACTTCCCCGACATGCCAGACGTACGCATAGACCAATTACTTGCGGAAAGAATACCCGCCACAACAATCCGCCCTCGACTTGTCCTGCCCGAGGAGGTAAGTGCGCCAGAGGCCTATAACCGCTTTCGGGGGCAGGAATACAAAGAGCAATACCGAGGAGCGTTACGGAAAACTTTGCTTGAGGCATGGCAAACGGAGTATGGGGCCGAAGAAGGTGCAGAAATCCTTGAACGTTTTGACCAATTATCTGCCATTATTCAAGAGGACGGCGCCGTGGTATTTGGCGACTTGATTGATCGTGAACATTTTGGTCAGCTGGTGGGCGACTATGATGAACTAATGCAAAGAGATGGTAGTCAGAGCCTCCTGCATAGTTATGCCAACCTGCGCAATCAACCAGACTTTCTTGCCAATAAAGGGTTTAGTGGCGCATTTTTCCACCCCTTAGCTCTTGCCCTCATATCTGAGAGGGTTGGCGGAGCCGTGCGTGTAGTGGATGCGCGGGCAAAAGATACGGGACCTATTAGTGCACGGGCGCAAGACAACATGCTACATATCGACAATACCCCTTACAGAGATGAGTATAAAGTACTGGTTACCTGGGAAAAAGGGAAGGCCAGTGGGCCAAAAGGACAGAATTTCGTGTTTTTGCCCGGTACGCATATAGGGGTAAGGGATAGCCTAACGGGTCCTGGGGGCGAAGTTTTCTCTACGGAGAACGCCTCAATTTTTATTAACCCAGAGGACGTAGACCAGGTTTTTGCTCTGCAGCGGCAGGTGCGTTCGGGCGATAACGCAGTTGTGGAAATATATGATGAAGAGAGGCCACTTACTACTGTGTTCCCCTCCGGCTCTGTGGTCCATCATCGCTTAAGGACAGAGGAAGGACATGCCAGGAGTAGTCTAATCATAGCTTTTCACCGAACAGGAGATGCCCCAGGCGAATTTATCGGTAGCTACCCACAGGCTGACAGCAACACATTGGAGCAAGCGCTCTTCGGATTTCAGGACGCTAATTCAGATGCAGATTTTTGCCAAATGTTGGCTAGTTACGCCTCTGACATCGCAGAAAAGGTAGAAGAAGTCTTTGTGGCAAATGACGGAACTGTCCGTATTGACACGCAGGCAAAAACCCTTACGTCAGAGGATATGCGCCGGTGGTATGAAATTGCCACAGAAGCGCCCACTGTAGAAACAATCAAACAGCAAGCCGGATACTTTCCTCTTGGGGAAACACTTGGCTTTGATGATTTTATTGAGCTGCTCGGTTCTCAAATGATGCTCCATGACAAACATGGGCCCATTGATATGATTTTATACGCCGACGGCCACGAAGAGCCTAGGAAATGGGCACGTAATCGGATTCGTGAGATGCGGGTGGACGTGCTGCAGGAGCGACTCAACACGTGGAGTGATCAGATCAGCCTCCCCACGTCTGACGACCTCCTTACACCTGATGCTATGCGCGAAATCACTACACGCCTCTTAGAAATCGCCGGATCCATATCGCTGAAAGAACGCCAAAATGGCTATCTTGATCCCATCGAAAGAATATCACCACAAGAGGCCTACCGTTCTGTAGAGCAACTCATTGTAGATCTAGGCGAAAACCTCACTCGGGCGGATGAGAGACAAACCTACCTCTCTGCATCTCTGTTCCAATTTTGGGCGTGTGATGAACTCAATAGACTACAGGGTAACCACAATCCGATACTAAGAGAAATCGGTGGCAAGTTGGTCAGGAACTACATTGCTACAGCCATCCTCATAGAAAAACAAATTAATCGAGCACCGAACAACAGAGCCCCATTCTAGTAGATGATTTCGCCGGTGACTCGGGTGCGCTGGACGAAGAGGCGCATGAGCACTGCGTATATGTGCCAGATGATCATCCAGCCGCCTATGGCGATTCCAAAATGTTTGAGCGCTTGCGTGCCCTCTGCCGAGCGCAGTACCAATACATCCTGACCAAACAGGCGACCCATATAGGGCAACGCCAGAGCCGTAAAGGTGATAACCAGCATTCCGATGAAAAAGCGCCAGAGCAGCCTAACCACCAACAACCGCCGCAAGGGGTGTTGGACCAGCTGATTTTTTTGGCCGGGCATAGTTACCTCTTTAGCGGACTGCCGTACTTCTTTGATAGTAGTGATAGAGAAGTCCAGGACACTGTAGATGACCCAGCCCACAAAGCCCCAGAGCAGTGCAGTGGTCAGGGTACTGAGCGTGTCGTTTCGAAAGGCGTCGTTCACGGGCTGCAAAAAACTGGTGTCGTAGGTGTTTACTAGTTGGCTGTCTACGCCGCTATTAAAGAAGTGGGGAAGTACCAAGTCAGGGTTCATGCTCAGAAAGAGCAGGTGAATACCAATAACCAACAGCGACAGCATGAGATACCCGACCAGACCCGCAATAGAGGGGAATATGACACGGATCCAGAGCCGCCAACCGGAGCCTTGATGGTGTGTTACTTGTATGTTTTCGCTCAACGGAGGTCCTTTGCTTAGGTAGGCTCTTGATAGCAGGGTAATACAAAATTCGCCTTTTAGCCAGATAGTTGATGCAGTCCCAGGGAGGGCCTCTCAGATACATCTCAGCTATAAACAGGTACAATCTATCCTATGAGGATTTTAGTAGTCGAGGATGAGCACAAGATTGCCAACGCCGTCAAGCAAGGTCTAGAGCAACAATCATACGCGGTAGACGTAGCCTACGACAGCGACAAAGGCCTGGGATTGGCCACCACCGAACCGTATGATCTGATCATTCTAGACCGCATGCTGCCGGGCCGCCTGGACGGCATCGGTATTTTGAAGTCGCTACGGGAACAGCACATCCATACCCCGGTGCTACTGCTAACCGCCAAAGACAGGGTGCTAGATCGGGCTGCCGGGCTGAATGCCGGGGCCGATGACTATCTGGTAAAACCATTTGCTTTTGTAGAGTTAATTGCCAGAGTGCGTGCCTTGCTGCGACGCCCACAGCAAACAAATAACCCCGTCCTGACCTACGAAGACCTTACGCTAAATCCAGAAAGTATGACCGTAGAACGCCAGGGGAAGCCAATAGATCTGACCACCAAGGAGTTCGCGCTCCTGGAATACCTCATGCGCAACAGTGGGCGCATCCTGACCAAGGACACCATAATGCAGCACGTCTGGAACTACGACGCCGATATCTTGCCCAACACAGTAGAGGTGTATATTGGCTACCTTCGTACTAAAATAGATAAGCCTTATGGCGAACCCCGTCTTATCCATACAAAGAGAGGGTTCGGTTATACATTCGGAATTAAGAACTAATGTTTCGTAAAACCTACACTAAATTAGCCGCACTCTACCTGGTGATCCTCATGAGCATCAGCCTGTTTTTTAGTGCCATCATTTTTCAGAGTGCTGTCCACGAGTTCAACAGAGACTACGAACGCCAGGGAGTGGTCATTCGCCGCTTGCCAGATTTTCGACTAACCGAACCGGCGTTGGACCAATTCTTCGACCAACGGCGGCAGCAGTATACCGAGGCGAAAACCCACATCTTGAATCGTCTGGTGCTGATTAACCTCATTATTTTAGTGGGCGGCGGCATACTGTGCTATTACCTGGCACGCCGCACGCTGCAGCCTATAGAAGAAGCTCATGATGCCCTAGAGCGCTTTACGGCCGATGCCAGCCACGAACTGCGTACGCCCTTGGCCGTCATGCAAACCGAGAACGAAGTGGCCCTGATGAACCCCAAACTGACACTAGACGCCGCCAAAGATCAATTGCGCAGCAATCTGGAAGAACTGGCTAAGCTGACCGTTTTGTCAGAGGGCTTGTTACGCCTGGCACGCCTAGAGAATAATAGTGATGATTTTGTGGACGTAGAGCTAGAGAAGGTTATAGCCGACTCACTAGCCCGCACGACTACCTTGGCACAGACCAAGCATGTCCAGATCGAAGCAACCGTTGCACCCCACCTGAAGGTACGCGGCGAACAGGCCAGCCTAACAGAGGCTGTCGTTACCGTGCTGGATAACGCCATCAAATACAGTCCCAAGAAGTCAAAGGTCCAGGTCACCGTACGCAAGAGCCAGAAACAAGCGCTTATCCAGATCAAAGACCAGGGCATGGGTATCCGGGCGTCAGACCTACCACATATTTTTGACCGTTTTTATCGCGCCGATTCGGCCCGCAGTAAACAGGACACCCAGGGGTACGGGCTGGGCCTGGCCATCGCTAAAAATATTGTCGAAATGCACGGTGGCGCCATTACGGTCAAGAGTAGCCAGGGCAAAGGGTCGACATTTACTTTTCATCTGCCACTTGCATAGAGTCTACCCCAGATCTCCAATCCCACGCCAAAACCGTCCCTTTCGGCGCCAATCCGCCCTGGTTCGCCAAGCGTACCTACGGGTACGCTTGGCGAACCAGAACGAACTGTCACTCGAAATAGGCCAATTTTGGCACCCAAGAGCGAGATCTGGGGTAGACTCTGAAGCATTCCCATATTATGCTGAGGTAACTCTATGCTAAGTTTTATTGCTTCTTCGGGTGCCGCAAGCGTGCATCACTATCATGTGCCGTGGTTCATGTATGCCACGGTTGCTACCGTATTGGTCCTGTACGCCATCATAGAAGCCCACCACACCAAACGAGACCACGTCATCGGCACCAAAGAGGCCACCATCTGGTCTCTTATCTATATTGGCGCAGCATTGGCCTTTGCCATTCCAGTCTTTATGTTCATCAGCCCCCAAGCAGGCAGTGAATATTTGGCAGCATGGGCAATCGAAAAAGCCCTGTCTTTGGACAACCTGTTTGTTATGAGTCTTATTTTTACCAGTTTTGCGGTACCGCCCAAACTAGAGCGGCGCATGCTGAACTATGGCATTGCCGGGGCTATTTTCTTCCGATTGGTTTTTATCGTGCTAGGTTTTCAACTGCTAAAGGCTTTTGCGTGGATTAGCATATTCTTTGGGCTTATCCTGCTGCGGGCTGCCTGGAAAGCTATCAAGGAAGCTCATGGCGACTACGGCGAGGAAAAGGTGGAGATCACCGAACAGCGACTCTGGAAAACAATCACCAAAATCTTGCCGGTTTACCATGGGTTTGATGGCCACAAGCTGACAACCATCCGCAACGGCAAACGTATGCTGACGCTCATGGCGGCTATCATCATTCTGATCGAACTGTCAGACGTGGTGTTTGCCGTTGACTCAGTGCCAGCTGTTCTGGCCGTATCGCCAGATAGGTTTGTGGCGTACAGCTCTAACGTCTTTGCTATCCTGGGGCTCCGGGCTTTGTTCTTTGTCTATCAGTCCATCTCTGACCGGTTCTGGGCGCTAGAGTGGGGTCTGGCTGGCATCTTGGCCTGGATATCTTTCAAGATGATCGTAGCCCCCACCAAACTGTTCTTGGGCATAGACTGGATTGGCCTGCACATACCAGTCGCTATAAGTCTTGGGGTGTTAGCACTCTTATTCGTTGGGTCTATTGCTGTCAGCATGTTCTGGAAGCGATCCATCAAAACTAAGCCACTTCATATCTCTAAATAAGAAACACATTACACCGGACCTTGCATTTTCACTTTCGTCCTTTTGGACTCATCAGCATGAATGCACATTCATGGAGTGAAATGACAAGCAGAATATAAAAGAAAGTGGCGCGGATGGGGCGACGAAGTATGAAGCCTAAGGCTCCTTCTTCGTCGCCCCATCGCGATCACGCTCCGCCGAGAACCAGCAGACTGGTGCCGATACCCAGCAACACGGAGCAGGTGGCAGAGAACAGGGCGTACCGTGGAGTGTTGGGAGACGACTTGCCGATCTGGAAGAACGCCAGGACCGCGAAGAAGTACTCGGACACCCAGAGCAGGACCGCCACCAGAGTGGACGAATCCAGATCGGACTGCCTCCAGAGCACGAAGACCGCAACCGCCTCGACGATGTTAGCCACGACAGCCCAGAAAGCTCTCGCTGGAGTGAAGGTGTCCTTCCTGCCGATCAGCAACACGGAGCCCAGGAGGCCAAGCACCACAGTGGTGTACAGCCAGATCAGGGAAAAAGTGTACATGTCAGAACCTTGTCTTCTCGATCTCGACCACTATCCGCTCGTGGAGGTCGCCTACGCCAAAGGGTAGGTGTGCTTTCTTTTGCACAAAGATGAGATACAAACCCAGCCTATGCTGGACTCATAACTCACCTTTATGCGTCTGCTTGTCAAAGTACTCATTACATCTGTAACAAGTTAGTTTATTATAACATAAAAAATACTACTATGCAACCGTTACCGCACACATCTGTCTGGGCTATGAAATATTTTATAGTTGCCAATATATAAGTAGTCATAATGGACCGTGCCAACCTAATAAGGAAGGAGGCTATCATGGCAAACGATTCATCACAAGATGACACTGCGATGCAAGACCAACCTCAATTGGATCCCGACGAGCTAAAAGATTCCCAGCTCGACGAAGACAACGACACCTATTAGGCAAGTGCTTTAAGATCCCCCTTTGATACACCCGGCTTCCCCAAGGCCGGGTGTATCTTGGTTTCTGGGGTATGTATTAGTTACTGCAACATATTTTATAGCTAATAATTGTCCGTGATTTCATACTTGGTGTCAGTGGCTTTTAACAAAAGCCCTAAAAGCACACCAACAATAGCAACAGTAGACGAAGGAGGTATGCACTATGGCAATGAATATTATTTTGTGGATCGCGTTTGGAGCGGTTGTTGGCTGGATAGCATCCATGGTCATGGGTACTAATGACCAGCAAGGCGGCATAGCCAACATCATTGTTGGTATCCTGGGTGCGTTCATAGGTGGAATGGTAGCCCGCATGTTTGGTGGACCTGGCGTGACTGGTTTTAATCTTGGCAGTCTGCTGGTGGCTATCTTGGGATCGGTTATCTTACTGTTCTTTGTCAGGCTGTTCACGGGCGGCCGTCACCACGACGCTGTCTAGAGCCTTTGGTGCAGAGGTTCCGAAAATGGACTTGATCTTTGAGTAAAATATTTCGTAGTGAGAAAGTAGGATACCACGTAGACTGTCAGTAGCCTTAACGATTGGAGGGAAGTTATGGCAAAGAAGAACAGCAAAGTTCGTAACAATGAAAGCTGGAAATGGTATGAAGAGAGCAATCCACACCCATTTCGAACTTAGATGGTGGAACAATACCTCCGACGGCGGGATCATCAACGGGGAAACACCCGTGGTAGAACCCCCGGCCGCACCCTTTGACCTAGAGCCCGTCGTCCATCGCCTGATACACCCCATGATGTATCACGCCTAAGCAAGGAGTATAGATGAACAAATACGGCCCCAAGGCCCAAAAGACCGTTGAAAATGCCATGCACAAATTCAAAGAAGGTGATCTGCGCAGTGGCAAAAGTAAGAAGAAAGTAACCAGCCGCAAGCAAGCGGTAGCCATAGGCCTATCCGAAGCACGAAGCAAGGGACAAAAAGCCCCAAAGAAGTAATAGCAATTTGGATCTATCGATCAAAAATAATCTGGATTCACTCCAGATTATTTTTATCTGCTATTTGGGAAGAGCAGCCAACGAAAATGGAGCACATTTTCATTGCGCGATATCGGGGTCCCCACAAAACCCGTTTTGTGGGGTAAGGTGAGAAACCCAAGCCAGAGGGACCCAAGCTTGCTTGGGGCTGCGCATGGGTGTCTCATTACGGTTATTCGTGGCGGAGAGCGTCAATGGGGCGCATGCGAGCTGCCTTGAGGGCGGGCGTAATGCCAAAGACCATGCCAATGCCAACAGACACCAGGGTGGCAAAGGCCATGATCTGCCAAGTAAGTACTGGTGTCAGGTTGGTAAATATCCGGAGCAGGTAATTAGTAAACAACGAGAACAGCAGGCCCAGCAGGCCACCCACAAAGCTCAGCAGGGCCGCCTCTGTCAAAAACTGCCCAAGGATCTGACGATTGGTTGCGCCAATAGCCTTGCGCACGCCGATCTCGCGGGTACGTTCGGTGACTGACACCAACATGATATTCATGATACCAATGCCAGCCACCACCAACGCAATGCCCGCGATAGCAGCAATAGCAGCGGTGAGCAGGTCGAGCACTCGTTGCGCCGAAGCCTGGATGTCTTCTTGCCTTAGGACGGTAAAGTCAACCTGACCAGAATGGGTATTGGCCAACGAAGTCTTGATAGCCTCGGCCGCCAAAGTGGCCTGGCCGGGTGTGTCTGGACGGGCTAACACTTGGTATAGCTGTACCTGGCCATTGTCTAGTTTTTTGCCAGAGTCGTAGGGAATAAAAATGGCGTTATTGTAGTCGGCGTTAGGGATAAGGGGACTAACCTGGAACTCCTCGAACACTCCACGCACCACAAACTGGCGACCCCGGACGGTAAATAATTTGCCTATGGGTACGTTCTCTTGAAAGAGCTGCTCGGCCACCCGCTTGCCGATGATTGCTACGTCACGATCTGACTCGCTCTTATTAAAGAAAGCACCGTATTCGAGTTTTTTGTTGATTGCTTGGGGCGCTTCTTCCGTAGTGGCAATCACCAGCGCTTCTGTAAATTCGCGGTCATGATTTTTGGGCACACCGTTGACATAAGCAAAGGGAATGGCGCCCTTGACGCCATTGGCGGCGTCTATAGTGGCGTAGTCGCTCTCGCTCAGGAAACCAGTATTCAGGCCACCGAATAGTCCGATCAGAGCCCCTGTATCGTTCTGTTTAGAGATCCGACCAGGACGGACCGTGATCAGATCGGCACCACCGTTATTGATCTGGCCCACAATCTGCTGTTTGGCGCCTTCGCCCAAACTGACAATGGTTACCACGCTGACTATACCAATAACCACCCCCAACATAGTCAGCAAACTGCGCCAACGCGAGGAACGTATGGCTTCGCGGGCCATTTTGAGGTTGCTGGGGCCAAACATCAGGCTTTTTTGCCTTTTTTGGCGGGAGCTTTGTATTTGGTACGTTTTGTGGTGGTCTTTTTCTTGGCTTTGGCGGCTGGCTTTTGCTTGCCAGAGCTTAATTTGTCGGGAAGAGTTTTCATGAGGGTAGATACACCAGCCAGGTCGTCTTCTATGGTTGCACGGGGCAGGAAGTACATGCTGCGCCGTACTGATTCGTGCAGTTCGCCCACGGCCGACTGCTCGTCTTTGACGATGGCACCGTCGTGCATGAACACCACACGGCTGGCAAAGCGGGTCAGGCCAGGGTTGTGTGTCACCAGCAGAATGGTGTTGCCGGCTTTGTGGATGTCGCTCAGTAGCTCCATAACCAGCCGGCTAGAGGCACTGTCTAGGTTGCCAGTTGGCTCGTCCGCAATAATAATGTTGGGATTGTTTATGAGGGCACGGGCAATAGCCACCCGCTGCGCCTGGCCACCAGATAGTTGGCGGGGCATGAAGTACTCGCGGTCAGCCAGACCAACTCGCTCTAGAATTTCGGCAGCCCTTTTTTGGCGGCGGGCCTGGGTAGTACCTTTGTAGGCCAGGGGCAATGCCACATTGTCTACAACCGTCAATTTGGGCAGTAGGTTGAACGACTGGAACACAAAGCCAATGGTGTCACGACGCACCTTGGCCTGGCGGCGAGCACTCAGGCGCTCGGCGGGCTTGCCGTTTAATTTGTAGGTACCATGCGTAGGAGTGTCTAACAGTCCGATGAGGTTCATCAGAGTAGATTTGCCTGATCCGCTCGGTCCCATGACCGCCACGAACTCACCGGCGTCAATACTGAGATTGACCTCGTCAAGTGCAACGGTAGTAGCATCACCGAAGCCGAAAAGCTTGCTGACATCTTGTAATTGGATAACTGGCACTATACATTAGTGTACCCTTTGATGATCCCCATCTTCAAGGTGTTAGTGATGTAATTTTTAGGATATAATGCCATGAAGCCAAAAATGTCTACAAAGCAGCTCGCTGCTTTGCCCGATTGGCGAGAGGATTCGCCAATCGGAAGAGGAACCGGCTTGCTGAGGTAGCTAGATTTGCCGGGCAAACTTGTTTTGCCGGCGAATCAGCTACCTCAGCATTACACGTTGGCAAACGAGCGATCAGCGAAGGTTGTATGCAGAACCCAAGAAATCCCAGTCCTTGAAAAAGAAAAGATTTCTTGGCGTGAAGCTATACGAGGAGGGGTCGCCTAGTGGCCTATGGCGCACGCTTGGAAAGCGTGTTGGGTGCAAGCCCTCGAGGGTTCGAATCCCTCTCCCTCCGCCAAATAAAAAAGCCTGACTTTGTTGGGCTTTTTTATTTGGCTAGGCGAAGGGGATTCGAACGGGAGTGCCTGTGGCACTCCCCGGACCCGTAGCCCCAAAGATGCCTGACGGCATGTTTGGGGTCGAATAGGCAGCGCACTTGCGCTCGCCCGAGGCGAATCCCTCTGAAGAGGGCTATTTCTGAGTTTGAGCTAAGAGACCTAAACCTGAATCCCGAAACTCAATTTAACAGAGGTAGGTGAAAATGAAAGTCTACTCACCCCAACAGAGACGGCAACTTCACCCAAATCCTTATAACAGGGGTGTAGTTTCGGGATTCAGGTACCTAATGATTGAAATAACTACGGTTTGTTATATAATAACCGACCTATGAGCACACCTACTATTGAGGATGGCTTTTTCGAAGGCGTCTATGATTACAATCCACACCTTCAGCAGGCATATGATCCTGAGGAAGTTCAGCGTGCCATGCCCAACAGGGGACGATGGGACTTAACCGACGCTCGCCCGGCCGTACTGGGTTTTCCCGACGGAGTAGACCAGCACCTAGGCAACCTAGGTCTGCCGTACCGACAGACTAACGAGGTCATGCAAGTCGGGCTGCAATACGTCCATGACCAGCCAAACAGAACAGCGGTACCCGACGGATATGAAGTTCTCTTTGCACGAATGGGACGCTTTAGGGATACACATGTCCAAAAAAGCCTTGTCGTGAGTGTTCTACGCGAATCCGTCGCAACAGACCTGCTCGAGACGGAACCTACTAACGATGCGCAACACAGGTGGCAGCGGGTAGCTCAGGTAGGAGAGCGCATTGGCAACGCCGTACTGAGCTGGTCTGCACACACCCAGGCTAACCGAGGGCTGATCACAAGAAACAGTAAACGTAGTTACACAGCCCCAGCTCCCGCAGATGAAAAACTCGCCCAAGCCACCTTTAGAACCGTTGCCTTTTGGGAATAGTGCGCCTACTTAACGGTGGTGCCGACTTTTTCGCCCTGGCAAATCTTCAGCAGATTGCCTGGTACCATGGCTTCGTAGATAACCACTGGCATGCCTTGTTCCATAGCCAGGCCCAGGGCAGCTTTGTCCATAACTTTTATGGCGCCATCTTGTACTGCTGTCTGATAGTCGAGTTCGTCAAACTTCTTGGCGCCGGGGAATCTGGTGGGATCTTTGTCATATACCCCGTCTACTTTGGTAGCCTTCAGGACGACATCGCAACTGAGTTCTAGCCCAATATTTATAGCCGCAGTGTCGTGGGTAAAATAGGGCCGGCCGGTGCCACCAGCCACAATAACTGTTCGACCAAGCTCTATATGTTTATCGGCCCGTCTGAATGAGTACATTTCTGCCACTTGGTCAGCAAAGACATTGCTGAGGCACCGGGTTTGCACGCCGTGCGACTCGAAGATATCAGTCATAGCTATAGAGTTAATAAGTCCGCTGAGCATGCCCATGTGGTCGCCGGTGACGCGACGAATGCCTTGCTTGGCAACTTCGGCACCGCGGGCCATATTGCCGCCGCCCACCACAATCACCAGCTGGTAGCCGGCTTTGGTGGTCTTCTTTACCTCGTCCGCAAAGTAGGCGGCTACCTGGGGGTCAATCCCAACGTCAAACTTGCCAGCTAATTGCTCACCAGAGAGCTTCAGGAGTACGCGTTTGTACATTACTGGTAGTCTAGCATAAGTTCAATTGCTCTTCGCCATTACTGTGGTGCAGATAAGTAAGAGCAGAAATTTTTATGCAATAAAGCCCGGGAGCTGTGCACAAGTCTGAAAATAGGGTAGATATGAGCTTCTGACACTTTAGAATTAAATTGACTATTAGTCCATCATATGTTAATATTTGCCCGTTTCAGTTAGTTCTTTAAACCCATGTAAATCCATCACCTAGGGAGGTGGAGCGTTGATACGAGTCGTGACTGCATTGTGCACTGCTGTGGTGGCCCTCCTGGCCACAGCAAGCACTGCACATGCAGAGACCCTGGACGACACAGTGGAAGCCCTCAAGGCCAGTCCCGTGTACGTCGCACCAGGCACCGAAGGAACAACCCCCGACACCGCCGGAGAACTGCTGCATCAGATACATGAAGGAGACTACGTCTTCATCATCATGCTGCCGCAGCAGGCCATCAGCGAGTCGGGAGAAGAGCCAGCCGATCTGACGGCGTTCGCGCAGCGAATCGACGAGGCTCTCGGTGGCAAGAACATCATCGGTTTATCCGTCGGCGATCAGATCGTGGCCTATTCGGCCATCCTGCCCGCCGGCGAGGCGACCGACCTGATGGATCGAGCCATCAGCGTTTCGACCAACCAGAGTGAAACCCTGATTACGTTCATCCGGAATGTCCACCACTGGCAGGATCGCAACCCCGAGGCTGCGGCCTCCAAGTCGGCCAAGCCAGAAGATGAACCACCCCTCGTCCCACTTGCCGTGGGCTGCGTGGCAGTGGTGCTTGCGGCAATCGCCACGATTGTTGTGTTCACCAAATCGTCACGGAGCGAAGACTCAGGGCCGGCATTCCATGCGCCCCGCAAGGTCAGCGACATCCTGCGAGACATCCTGCAGCTAGCGCCGCAGGTGAACCGCAGCGACATGGAGCAGCTGATCACCCAGATCGTCTGGGATTGTGACGCATACTTCGAGCGCCAGGTGCCCCTCGGCACCACGGTCAACGAAGATAGTGACAATTTCAAGAACCATCTGGGCAATCTTCGGGGACTGATCATCAAGTACATCGACGTGCAGGACTGCCCGCGCTACTACGACAATCCCCGTGAACTCATGGAGAGCGGCGAGAACGCGATGCGAGGTTTTGCAGAGATGGTGCTCGACGATATCAGGGACGGCAACACGAGCAGTCTTGCCGTTTACCTGGTCAACGCCGACATCATGAACGCAGAGCGCACCTGGAGCAAGTAAGCCACGGGCGCTAGGCCTTCTTTCAACTGAAACAACATTTCTCCCCAACGGCTCATGACACATGTGAGCTGTGCCACCCGACCCTCATCCGAGAGTCACGAACCTTCCAAACCCAACAACCGCACCTGGAGGTGCAGTGAGTTCCAACCGAAAGCTCAAGCGAGTCGCCTCAGCATTGGTGGTGACCGCCATCCTGACCAGCGTCGGTGCCGCGTGCTCCTCGAGCACCGCCAACACCTCGTCCATGTGCAGTTTCGTGCTGGGCGATGGCAGCAAGGGCCACGACCGCAAGGTCCACGACGTCGTCTACCCCGACGACAACGTCGACTACAACAGCGATACCGAGGACGTGCGCTACGTCCCCTGCAACGCCCGGAACTTCATCATCAACGACGGTTCCGTGACCTACGGCGCTGACCAGAAGGTCGGTGACCGAAGCAACCCCTCGGTGGGCTACACCAGCGATGGCACCAAGGTCAACGGCTTCACCAGCTCGTACTGGACGCTCAACCAGGACGAAGAGGCCTTGCGCGCCTTCTGGGCCGTCTGCGACAAGTACAAATGCTCCAGCGACGATGCCGAGTCCGGCGATGCCAACTTCTCCACCGAAGGGTGGAACGGCATGCTGGCGGAGAACTTCGGCCCCTCGGTGGACGATGCCTTCAGGATCGCTGTCGCCGAGGTGGACGACGAGGTCTGGCAACACCCCACCCCGGAGCTCGAGCAGCAGATGAGCGACCGCATGTCAGCGGCATTCGCCGACGCCGTGCGGGCCAAGACCGGCTACGAGCTGGACATCTTCTGCGGATCGGGCAACTCCGGCTGGGACGACGTCGACAAGCCCGGCGAGGGTGACTTCTTGTGCACCAGCGTGCGCATCGAACTGGACGGCATCATCGCCGCCAACTCGGGCACCCAGCAGAGCAGCGAAGAGGCCACCCAGGCTCAGAGCGAGCTCGAGAGCAACGCCGCCCGCCTGGCTGCCGCCGAGGCCCTCTACGGCCCCAGCGCCGGCTACTGGCTGGGCCTCATGGACGTGCTGGACAAGTGCAAGGGCGAGGAGTCGCACTGCGACGTGAACATCGGCAACCCGCCGGGCGTTCCCGTCAGCCAGTAGACATCCCACCCAGTACCCAGCTCTGATCCAGAGCCAAGCAACCCTACCGTGTGAGTAGGTCATACACGCCCAGCGCGTAGATCACACCAGCCTTTCGGAAGCTGTAACACTCCGAAACCGGGGAACGCTTGTGGAGGATCGCATTTCATGCGATCGCTAATATCAACCACAAGCGTTCCCCAAACAGACTCCATAGATCTACCAAAAGCTATGCCGATGAGCCGTAAACGGCGAAAGTCTATCGCAAACTATTGCATATATATCGATAAGATTGTATAATTAATTATCCTATCGCTCGTTCACATCGGACCGCAAACGGTCCCCAACCCATGAAGGAGACGCCATGTGCGTCACATCCGGCCCCGCCGAGATCAACGACACCCGCGTCCTGACGTACGTCACGTACGGCTCGGCCCGCCACCAGCCCGTCCACTACAGCTTCTACCAGAACCGCGCCAGCGAGCGTGTGCCCGGCCAGGGACCCAACTGCATGTTCTTGCAGTTCCCGACCGCGCATCTGGAGGCAGTGGACGGCCCCAACCACACCCACGACTTCATGCGCGACGTCACGGCCGGGCTGCCCGACCTGGTGTACGTCCCCCGCATGCGCGGAGCAACCCTGGGCGGCCTCGCCACCCGGTCAGCCCTCGGCGCGCCCGTGGTCGTGGAGCATGGTGACTACCACCTCATCCTGTGCAGCTCGCCCAGCCGCATCCTGGAAGCCCTGGATCAGGTGCCCCCCAGCCGTCGGCCGGCGCATACCGCGCAGCTCGAGGCCCTGGCCGCCTGGTACGGGGAGTGGTACCCGGATCACTCGTTCGTGCTGGCCTGCTTCAACGGCAGCGCCAACCCGCGGCACCCGATCGCCGTCAGGTACGTCCCCAACAACGACGACGTGGTGTTCGCCCCCGGACTGGACGGCCACACTGGCAACGTGCCGATCATCGGCCAGCCCATCGTGCGTGACTTCTACGTCGCGTTCGCGGTCCAGGGCCAGCAGCTGCCGATCAGCTTCCGCTACCAGCACGGCGGCTTCATCATCCAGCCCGACTGGGCCCCGCTGCCGAACCTGGGAGTCGCCGGCTTCCACGACAACCGCTTCGACGCCCCCAACGGCGACTACACCGTCGCGGTCGACAGCCTCCGGCAGGGCGCTTCCGGCCACGAGCTGGTGGACGTCCTGATCTGACGCAACTTCGATAGGTGATCGAGTAGAACCGATCAAACAACACAAAAAGCCCTAGGGTGATGACCTGTTCTTTCGCATTTATGCGAAGTCATCACTCTAGGCACTACCATGTCTTAATCTCCAAGATGTATAAAGTGGTTTATACTCTTATATATGGCAAAAAAGACTTATAACGAAGACGACCTGAAGCGCATAGCCGAGCTCATCACAGAAGACATTGGAATGCGAATCGACGCCCTGGAAGAAAATATGGGTGCCATAGTCGAAAGGAAAGTCCGTCCGGTTGTACAAGAAGAGCTTGTCGAGGCAAGGGAGGACATCAAACTCATTAAAGCTGCGGTCACTGATACCAGTAATGACCTTCATAAACTTGAAAGACGAGTGGCTCGCCTAGAGGCCACACGGGGGATTCCTGGGTGAAAATCTACAGCTGGAATGTCAATGGAATCCGCGCCGTGGTCAACAAAGGTGCTTTTCAAGAGTTTATAAAAACGCACCAGCCAGACATCTTGTGCCTGCAAGAAACCAAGGCCATGCAAGGGCAGGCCGTTATAGAACTACCTGATTATGAGGAGTACTGGCACTCAGCCGAAAAGAAGGGGTACAGTGGCACCGCCATCTTTACCAAGCACCAGCCCATAGCTGTCATCAACAGTTTGCCAGAAGATATCCAGAAAAAATACGGTCTGGTGGCCGACAAATATGGCAACCCCAATAGCGAGGGCAGGGTCATCGCTGCCGAGTTTGAAGATTTTTATATTGTTACCGTCTACACCCCCAATGCCAAGGACGACCTCAGCCGCGTACCACTGCGCCACAAACAGTGGGATCCAGCTTTCCTGGCCTACTGCCAACAGCTAGAAAAGAAAAAGCCCGTCATCTTTTGCGGCGATCTCAATGTCGCTCATACACCCGACGACCTAGCCCGCCCCAAACCAAATGAGGGCAAGAAAGGCTTTACCACCGAAGAGCGCGAAGGCTTCCAAAAGTTCATAGACCACGGCTTTGTAGACACCTTCCGTATGTTTACCGAAGGCAACGGACACTACAGCTGGTGGTCCCACTGGGGCAATGCCCGCGCCAATAATGTTGGCTGGCGGATTGACTATTTCCTGGTGTCAGAGGGCTTGAAGAAAAAGATCAAAAAGGCCCAAATCCATGCCGACGTCATGGGGTCCGACCACTGTCCCATCAGCATAACCCTGCAAACATCAGCCTAGGATAGGACAGCAATGGCCAAAACACGTACCATCAGACAAAGCGACACCAGCTTTGAAGAGATAAGTCAGCTGATCTGGAAACATCTGGAAGAGCGGGATTGGCTCGGCAATTCGCCCCGAGGCTATGCAACATCTATTGCTATCGAGGCTGGTGAACTGCTCGAGCACTATCAGTGGTCCGAGAAAGCAGTGGGCGACAAGCAAGCCCTAGCTGATGAACTAGCCGATATACTTATCTACTGCTTCCAGTATGCCCAACGAACTGACATTGATATGACCCAAGCTATCAAACAAAAACTGAAGAAGGCTGCCCAGAAGTATCCAGCCGAAAATTTTAAGAATAGATCCAAAGCAGACAGACACCAAAACTGGCAAGAAGCACTCAGGGCTTATCGCACCGAAAAAACATGAAAGAACTAACTCTTGTGTTCCTCATCCGTGACCACCAGGTACTGCTGGCCATGAAAAAACGTGGCTTTGGTGCCGGCAGATGGAACGGAGCAGGAGGCAAGCTCGAGCCAAACGAGAGCACCACAGAGGCTTTGGTCCGCGAATGCCAGGAAGAAATAGGTGTCACCCCCACTAGCTACGAAAAAGTAGCAGACCTCACCTTTGACGCCTATATGAACGACCAACGTACTGATCTACATGTCCATGCCTTTCTGTGCCATGAGTGGACTGGCCAGCCAACCGAGTCCGAAGAAATGCGTCCTCAGTGGTTCAAAACAACCGACATACCTTATGGCGACATGTGGCAAGACGACAAACACTGGCTGCCACAAGTTCTGAACGGCAAGAAAGTAGTCGGTACGTTTGCATTTGATAAACAAGATGTCATGCTCAGCCATAAAGTGCAGGAGGTAACAGATTTTGGATCATCCAACATTTTGGCATAGACAAACCATCGACAAACCTCTGTATCCAGATTTGGTATGGAGCCGGCCAGAACGGCGCAGTGCCGCGGGCAAGCTGTTGATCATTGGGGGCAACTTACACGCCTTTGCCGCTCCGGCCGAGGCTTTTGCCCGGGCCGAAAAAACCGGTGCCGGTGTTGTCAGGGTAATGCTGCCAGACGCTGCCAAGAAGATCGTGGGACCCATACTGGAACATGTAGAGTACGCACCCAGCACCCTCAGCGGCAGCTTTGGGCAAAAAGCCCTGGCAGAACTAGTAGCCGCCAGCGCCTGGGCAGACGCCGTGCTAATAGCCGGCGACCTAGGCAGAAATTCTGAAACAGCCATTCTGCTCGAAAAGCTCGCTCAAAAATACCCGGGCCATCTGACGCTCACCAAAGACGCCGCAGACTATGTGACATCTGCGCCAGACGCCTTTGTGCACCGCCAAAACACCCTGCTGGTGCTCAGCTTTGCGCAACTGCAGAAGCTGGCGACAAAGATGGGATACACCAGAGCCTTTACATTCGATATGGACCTACTGCGACTAGTTGATACGCTGCACGACTTTACCACCCAGCACACCATCATGATCGTCGTGCAACACCTAGAGCAACTGATTATAGGCGTGAATGGCCAGGTGGTAACCACCACATTACCGGAGGTCCCAGAAGCCTGGCGAGTCCAAACAGCCGCAGCCGCTAGCGTCTGGTGGATGCAGAACCCGTCCAAGCCGCTGGAGGCTTTGGCGACCACCCTTGTTGCAGATCACGCTTAACTCCTTTACTGTTGGCCTTTATGTCTGAAGCATTGCCACCTATCATAGAGCACCTAATCGACCAAGTCCCAGAGCACGAGGGCTACCCACGCCCACACGAACTACGCACAAACCTAGAGAATCTCGAGACCAAGTATCGCGACGACCCAGACATCTGCGCCGAGTTTAGGGAGCATGTAGACAGCATGGGCCGGTTTTTTGAGGTGTTTGTTATTGAGTTAACCGACGCAGATCCCGATGCCGGCGTCTTATATATCAAGGACGACGTGCATTCAAACGAGCACGTCGCCAAGGGCACTATGGATCATCTGGCACCTCGCGTACTGGAAGAGCCCAAGTTCATGGTCCAGCTTGGCCTTAGGCAAATCATCTACTACGACGCAGAATCAGAAAGCGCCGAACGCAACGGGGACCAGGTATATCAAGGCCCACTGACCACCGAACTCTTCCTGCAGGGCAGCCACCGATCCATGACCAACATAGATTACAGCTACCACCTTGGGTCCCAGGCGCCCCCAGGCACAATGGCATCCATGAAAATCATGGAGTTCTACCAGCCTACCGTTTTCTTTCCCGGCCACTGCGCTGCCCTCAACGAAGGCGCCTACTGGCTGATGTCGCACGATATTCCACTGCTGAATGAGTGGCTGATCGCTCTCTCGGATCATGAAGGTATCCCCCGCACTTCGTATGGCAATACTGCCGCCGTGCTTGCTGACGGAATCTTTGCACGTCGATCGTCTGCCGAGGGCAAGATGTCTCACGAGTACCTCAAAAAAGTAGCGGGGCTCACTGCTTTGGCCGCATTAAGCGAGGGACCCTACTTGCTGTCTCAGGCCTCGGAGGCTGACACGCCGCCAGGTCAACGCCTAGATCAACTGGGTCATATGGAAGACCTTGTCAGTATTTATCAAACCGTCAGAGACACTATAGCTTGCGACGACCTAGCACCAGAAACACAGCCACACTACGACGCGGTAGCAGGATGGCTAGCAGAAGTTGAGCCATATCTTGCCGGTGTTACCAACAAGCCAATAGCAGAGCTACCCCAGCTTGATGCCTCTCTCAGACAGATGCTCTACTTTGCCGTCCCGCTTAACAGCGCCCGGCAAGTGGCCGAATTAAGTAACAAGCCAAAGTTGGCACGGCGAGCGAACGACAAGATCATCGAAATAGCTCAGGCAGTCGATGAAGGGCTGCAGCCTATCGGGCTCAGACCCCGTCAGCTCATAGCCCTACAGGTAGGCACCATTGCCGCTGCTGCACTAGCACAGAAGCAAGGACTGATTACCGCTGAGAATAATGTAGTGCTATGACATAGAACTGGGTAAGCAATAAGCTAGGCAGAAAGCTTATAACCAATCTTTTTGGCTAGCTCGTGAGTCCAACGGTCTAGACGCTCAAGTTGGTGTCCCATGACAAGCCTTTCGTCATCAGAAATTTCCTGTCGCTTGGCCATCTCATCCAGCAGGGCAAGCACTCGTTGCATATCTAAGCTACTGGCTTTCTCTGCCAGAGATTTATCAACTTTATCAAAGCGCTCAGTCATATATTTGAATAGCCGTGTGAATTCGTCTTCGCTCATAACTACCAGTATACGCCAGCCTACAGAAGAAGAGGGGGCTGTCTTTAGCACAGCGATTGAGGTTTTTAGGTGCCGGAGGAGGGACTGCCTTCGGCAAGTTGCAGAGCTTTCTCGGTGCAAGCACCTGCGAGAGCTCTTTGCGAGCGAACCCTCGGCTTCGCCGTACGGGTCCGAGGTACTTTCAATACCAAAGTAAAAAGCCCGCCAAGAGCGGGCCTTTTACTTTGGTGCCGGAGGAGGGACTCGAACCCTCAAGCCTTGCGGCACACGATTTTGAGTCGTGCGCGTATACCAATTCCGCCACTCCGGCTCCTCTGTGTTAAAGCACAACCTATACACGGATAGGTTTGACCGTCCTACTGTACTATAATTACCCTGTTAGCGCCAGCGTATGCGGCCACAAGACACCCCATGGATAACCCCTTTCAAGACAACCCACTATTTCAGAACCTCCAACCCAAAAGACGGGTGGTAGAACCATTACCCGAACAAACCGGCAAGAACGATAATCCGGCCGTTGATTTGATTCGCCAAAAAATTGGCAACCTCTATATCGAAGAACCAAACGCCAAAGAAGAGCTGGTCGAGGCCAAAGCAGCCGGCAAGAAGCGGTCCAAACACCAGCAGTTTTTGTACGAGATTAGCCAGTCGGGCAAGCCCCTAGCAGAGATACAAAAAGCCTGGCACACCTATTACCAAGAGCTACCCGACAAAGACAAGCACGAGGTATGGCAGGAATTTTACGAAGACCACCAGCCCAAGCACACCAAGATAGAACCACATCACACAGAAACCAAACCCAGCAAGCCAGACAAACCCGTGGTTCACCCCCAGGCCAGCGCACACGTCACCACAGACGCCCCAACAACCGACCTGCGCAGTGTGTCAGATGTCAAAGATCAGCTGCTGGGCCGTATCCAAAAACGAGGGACCGCAAAAAAAGGACACCTGCAATCATTGCTGTTTGGTTTGGGCTTGGGAGCTGTCGCGGTTGTTATATTACTCTTTGGTTTTTTTAACGAACGATTTATTGCGCCGTTTATCACACCCAGCAAATCTGTCAGCAATAGCCCCATCATCATAGATCCAGCCAGCACCACCGTAGGGACTGCGCCCACCGTTCTGATACCCAAGATCAACGCCGAACTGCCCGTTGTCTACGACGAACCATCTGTCAGCGAAGCAGCCGTACAAAAGGCCCTAGAGCGCGGAGTAGTGCACTACGCCACCACGCCCGGCCCGGGTGAACTAGGCAACGGCGTTATCTTTGGCCACTCTAGCAACAACATCCTCAACAAAGGGCAGTACAAGTTTGCCTTTGTGCTGCTGCACCGCCTAGAGATTGGCGATACCTTTATGATTCAAAAAGATAGCAAACGGTATATATACCGCATATTCGAGAAGAAGGTGGTCAAACCAACCGAAGTGGCCGTATTGGGCAAAACCACCAAGGCAGCCACCTTTACCCTCATAACCTGCGACCCACCCGGCACTTCCATAAACCGTCTGGTAGTCATTGGCGAACAGATCAGCCCCGACCCCGCAAGCAACATAGCCAGCACCATCCCCCAAGACGAAGCCACCCAACCCCAAGAACTCCCCAGCAACTCCCCCAGCCTCTGGCAAAGAATAACCTCCTGGTTCACCTCGTAACTCCTGAAGTTCCACTGAATAAACCCAGAAACTCTTATTTAAACAGTGCATTCCCCACATACAAGCCAGTACGCGGTTGGCCAAACATTACTAGCCAGTAGCTCCCAACTGTCTGGGTCCTGCGGGATTTATTATTGACTTAAAAGATTGCAGGGCCGCAAACAGGTCCTCGGACCGCAGGCGGCTGGGAGCTACTGGCTAATCAGTTTTGGCCAAAGCGTACGTGACTTCCATGTGGGGAATGCCGCCACGAAACGTGGATGGCTTACCCCACCTCCGACCAGATCAGGCTTTCCAGAAACTGATTGGGTGGCTGGTCAAGGCTACCGTAATGGTTCAATACCTTCGCACCACCAGTCCGAGCGGCGAAGCCGCGAGCTGGTGGAAAGAAGGGATAATGAACCATATGCCATACACCACTAATCCCAAACTCCCCCGCCTGCGTATGCAGGCTGTGCTCATGGTTCGCCGTGGCCACAGTGTGCGAGCGGTAGCTCGCCACTTTGGGTACAGCCACAGCACCGTGTCCCGCTGGGTGGCTCGTGCTCCGTTCGATGGACGAGAAACCATCCCCACACTCCGCAGCAAACCCAAGTCCCATCCCCGGGCTTTGGCCCCAGGGCTTGTGTCAGCCATTGTGGAGGAACGCTTGCGCACCAAGCGCTGCGCCGAGGTGATCCAGGCGAGCCTTGCCCGCCGTGGCATCACCGTCTCGTTGAGCAGCGTGAAACGCACGCTCAAGCGACACGAACTGGTGCCGTCCCGCAAATGGAAACGGTATCGCCCACCAGTGGCTCGGCCTCCGGCCGAGACCCCTGGTGCCCTCGTGCAGACAGATACCATTCACTTCCTGGATTGGCAGACCAAGGAGATGTTCTACCTCTACACGGTGATTGATCTGCACAGCCGCATGGCACATGCGGCTGTGCACGACCACATCTCACAACACTGGAGCTACCAAACAATCCTGGAGGCCCAGGCCCTGTTCGGCTTTGCCTTCCAGACGGTCCAGGCAGACAACGGACCAGAGTTTGCCACTTGGCTCAAAGACATGTTGAAGAGCAAAGACATACAACTTCGCCACAGCCGAGTCCGCCAGTCCAATGACAATGCCCACATTGAACGCTTCAACCGGACCATTCAGCAGGAACTGCTGGGCACCAGGCCGCTCCGCGGCCAGGTGACTAAGACCAGGCTAGACGCCTGGCTCCACTACTACAACCACGACCGGCTACACCTTGGTATTGGACTTAAGACACCAAAAGAACAACAAGAACTGGCTGCAAGACAACCGGCCTAACGGCCGGTTAGTGGTGCGAAGGTATTGATTAGATTGCGGGCTACCTGCGCTCCGAGGACTGTCTGAAGTTCTGCTATTCCGTTAAATCAATGACAAAAGCAGAACGAGTTCCGCAGGAGCCGGATAGCTTTGCCGGCTGCCCAGTCACGTTTTTGGAACCGCCTGTCTGGCGAAGGTGGGGTAAGTACTAGGATCCGAAGGGGTGGGTGTTTTTGGCTTTTAGGTTAGCGAGCTACATCGAGGCGGCGATGCGGAGGAGTTGGTCGCTATTTAATGAGGAGTTGCCCTCTATTTGGTACCAGACGCCTTCATCTACCCAAGTGGCGTTGCTGCCATCGTATATATAAATGGTCCGCTCGCCATCCTGAAAAGTCTGATAAGCGCGGCGATCACTGGCAACGTATTCCTCGCGCAAAGTCTCGGTATTCCATTCGGATGTCTTCTGGCTTACCCGGAATCCCCGAGTATCAGAGTTTGACTTGTAGCTAATAGTAATTTGGCCAGGCTTGTACTGAATAGGACCATTCATACCAAAGCCAGCCGGCTGGTAGGCGGGCAGGCTGCCTTGTACGCCAGCACGGGCAGTGGCCACTCGCATAGCTAGATTGGGCACGTTCTGAAAGGCAATAAAGCCTGCCAGTAGAACAGTCGCCAAACTGGCTGCTGCTATATTGGTTGTTTTGCTGCTGACACGCAGTCTGTGCGCAACTTTTTGCCGCTTAGATAATTTCTTGTGCTTGGGCTGGGTGTGGCTGGTAGCTTGCTCTATAGCTTTTTCCAGAGACAAGGGTTGCAGATTAGAACCAAAAACTTCGTGGTGCTGGGTGAGGGGGCTGATAGGCGGTGCCGTTGGCTCTGGCTGCACAGGCAAAACAGATGTGGTTGGGGTTATGGGTGCATGTACGCCAAACCGGCTCACCATGTGGCTCTTGCTAATAGTGGTGGTGCGCGAATGTCGGCCGGGATCTATGTCCAGGTGCGGAGTAACGTGACGCTTTACACGCATGCGCTCGGGCCCGGCCTTTGGCGTGGTCGGTTTTTTGACCGCGTGACGCATGAGGGTCTTAGATTTTTCGGTCCTTTGGTGTACTTTTTTGGCGGGTGTTTTGGCATGGGTGCGCTTGGCAAACCCATCTAGCACTACACCACTTTGTTGGGCGAGCGGTTTTACGTAGGTCTTATTGCCGCTCGTGACTGTCTCTTGAGCCGACATTAATTTGCCGGTCCGAGCATCGTAGTGCCGACCATTCAACTGGATAGTGTTTTGTTTGGCAGAACCCATCTTATTTGTTTGTACCCTCAAAGATTTCCGAAAAAAGCTTTTGCTTCATTTATCTTAACCCTTGATCAGGGTTTTCGCAAATGAATGGAACGGAAGGAGCTCAGAGCCTATTCCAGATCTCGCTTTCGATACCAAAATCGATACATTCCGGGCGGTTTTGGGGCAAAATTGGAGATCTGGAATAGGTTCTGGAGTTATACTAGTGGTGGAATATGGATTTTCTCGACCCAAAAAAGAAAAAGGCCCACATCATACGACTGTACATCGGCTACTTTTTGATGGCCGTTGCCCTGAGTATCGGCACCCTTATCTTACTGTTTGAGGTATCAGGTTACGACTACGACCGCAAGACCGGCACCGTTATTCAAAATGGCCTGGTATTTGTAGATGCTCACCCAGAGCAGGCCACCATTTTTATGAATGGCAAGCAGGAAGGCCAGACCGACACCAGACTGACCCTGCCAGCCAACAAATACGACTTCGAGCTCAAACGTGACGGCTACCGGACATGGCGCCGAACGCTACAGCTAGAGGGCGGCAGCATAGAACGCATGGTGTATCCGTTCTTGTTCCCTGAAAAGCTAGAGCCAAAAGACGTACAACTATATGGCAGCAGTCCCGGACTGGCCACCCAGAGCCCGGACCGCAAGTGGCTCTTGGTCCAAAAACCCGCCACCCTCACGTCTTTCGACATAGTAGACCTTGGCAATAGCGCCAACCCCGCCACCACGCTGACACTGCCAGACACACTTTTTGCAGCGGCCAGCGGCGACCACAAGCTGGAGGCAGTAGAGTGGTCTACCGACAACCGACACGTATTGGTCAAGCATGTCTACGCCGGTGGGCCAGAATTTGTCATGGTAGACCGCGAACAACCAGCCACCAGCTTCAACATAAACAAAACATTTAACCTAGCGCTGAGCGACGTCGCGTTGCGTGACAAAAAGTTTGATCAGTTCCATTTGCTAGAAAAAAGCGGTGGCATCTTGCGGCATGGCGACGCCAAATCTGCCCAGCTAACTCTGCTAGCCAACAGAGTGCTGGTCTTCAAGTCATACGGCGACGACACACTTGTCTACGTTACAGAAGAAGGCGCTGCGGTCGGCAAGACCGTGGTCCAGCTACGCAAGGGCAACGACAGCTACAAACTACGAGAACTACCAAAAGGTGATATCAACGTAGTAGACGTCAGCCGGTTCGACGACCGGTGGTATGTGGCTGCCGGCACCAGTGCCGAGAACAAGGTCTATGTCTACGAACAACCCTTTGAGGCGCTGATTCAACAAAAAGACAGAGCCCTGGCACCCGTCGCCGTACTGAAGCTAGACAAACTAGAATATCTGTCAGTATCGGCCAACAGTCGATTTATTGGCGCGCAGGGCGGCAGTAACTTTGCGGTATACGACTCCGAGCACGACCGCACCTATCACTACGATACCAAGCTGCCCCTGACACCCGGCTACAAGGCCCGTTGGATGGATGGCCACCGCTACATGGTAGTCTCCGAGGGACAGGTGGCAGTCTTTGATTTTGACGGTATCAACATACAAAAGCTAAACCCTTCAGACGCCGCCTTCTTGCCATTCTTTGATAGAGATTATGACTTCTTATACAGCATAGGTCCGTCGGTGACAGTCCAGGGCAAGCCGGCGTTACTGAGAGCTCCCATGCGAATCTCTTCGGATCAGTAGCAAATCTACCTCTGTTTTCGTATAATCAACCAATATGACAGTTAGAACCAGGTTTGCCCCCAGCCCCACGGGCTATATGCATGTCGGTGGTGTACGTACCGCTCTGTTCGCGTGGCTGATCGCCAAGCAGAACAATGGCGTGTTTATGCTGCGGCTAGAAGATACCGACAAAATCCGCGAAGTCGAAGGCTCCGAACAGCACATCATGGAATCACTCAGGTGGCTCGGCCTGGAATGGCAAGAGGGCATCGATATTGGTGGGGCCTATGGCCCTTACAAGCAGAGTGAACGGCTGGATACTTATAAGGAATGGGGCCAAAAGCTGGTGGACGCCGGCAGGGCCTACGGCGACCCCTATACAGCCGAAGAAGTACAAGCCTTTCGTGAGCAAGCCAAGACCGCCAAAAAGCCATTCTTGTTCCGCGACCACCGACCAGATAACCCACCCACGTGGGATGGCAGTCAACCCCTCCGGTTCAAGTCCCAGCCCAAAGCTTACACCTGGCATGACGCTGTCATGGGAGATTTGTCGGCCGGCGACGAAGCCGTGGACGACTTTATCCTCATAAAATCAGACGGCTATCCAACTTATAACTTTTGCCATATCATTGACGACCTCCTGATGGAGATCACCCACATCATCCGCTCGCAAGAGTTTATTGCCAGTGTCCCCAAGTATTTAAATTTGTACGAAGCCCTGGATATCAAACCGCCGGTGTTGGCCACCGTTCCTATGGTTATGGGGCCAGACGGCAAGAAAAAACTCAGCAAGCGTGACGGCGCCAAAGATATCCTGGATTACGCCAAGGAAGGCTATCTGCCAGAAGCCCTTATCAATTTTATGGCTACCCTGGGTTGGAACGACGGTACCGAGCAAGAGATCTTTACCGCAGACGAACTTATTCAAAAGTTCAGCCTAGAACGGGTCCAAAAGGGCGGTGCCCATTTTGATGATCAGCGGCTGATTTGGCTAAACGGCGCGCATATCAGAAAGCTGGAACTGGACGATCTGTACCAAAAGGTCAAAGACTTTTGGCCACCAGAAGCCAAAGACTATGATGATGTTCATAAAAAACAGGTGCTTGGGCTGGTACAAGAACGCCTAAAATACTTTGCCGAGCTGCCAGACCTAACCCGATTCTTCTTTACAGACCTACCACTCAATCCGGCACTTATCAGCGAGCACAAGCAGCTGAAAAAGCTAGAGAAAGAAACACTCAAAACGCTATTAGAAACTGCCCAAACTCAACTAGAGCAAAGCGATTTTAGCGTGGACGACCTGACCACACGCCTGAACGAACTGTTGGCCGCAACCGACACCAAACCAGCCGTGTTATTCAGCCTGGTCCGTATTGCCACTACCCAGGCCCCGGCCAGCCCCGGCCTGGCAGAGACCCTGGCCGTCCTGGGCAAAGAGGTTAGTCTGCGCCGCCTGCAAACTCAGCTTGCAGCCCTCTAGCTTCCCGCGCATAGGATGCCTAACTCTCTATCGTTTCGCTGCTATTACAGCTCATCAGCACAATTATTACTTTGTGGACGATAGTGGCGGGTGGCCGTGAGAGGGGTGCCAAAAAAGGCAACAATCTCAGAGGACCACCCACCGTGGTAGTTGTTGACCGTCATACCAGGACGGCTAGGGGAGAGGACTCAGCGGGCGTAGGGCTTGCAGACCCGGTGCCTGGTCTCTTGGAAGATCATGCGGTAGGTCCTCTTCCGGGGTGGGCCGCCAGGACGCGAACACGACAGCAGCTCCACAGCCGCACGGGTCTGCTTGACCTGCTCACGCCGCTTCTCCTCGTCACGCTGGGCGCGAGTCTGGCGACGATCCCGCCGGCCTTCGACGATCCGCTCGTACACCTTGCCGAACACGGGAATGCCGCTGACAGCGCCCGCGAACAGAGCCAGTCCGGCAATGATGCCCAGAAGGACCAGCGGCACCAGGTGCAACAGCAGGCTCACGCCCAAGCATTCCCACCAGCTCCAGCCGAGCCAGTGCACAACTCGCTCGTTCTCGGTCACGTGCCAGCTGCTGATCCCCAAGATGATCAGGGCAACCGCCAGCGGCGACAGGGGGTTCAGGGGCAACCGCCAGGCGGGCAAGCGACGACCCTCTCTGTCGAACCACCAGATGGAGTTGTCGGCCTGCTCGCTGACGTGCCGGATCCGATAGCGCAAGGGGTGGGCAAAGCTCTTGTACTGCAGGTCGCGCAAGCCCAGCGCAAGCCCGAAAACGACCTGGAGGGTCCGCAACAGGTAGGCCCATGGAAAGTACAGCGGGGCGTAGAGGCCCAGCAGGATCATGCGGGCACGGCCCTTGCACTGATCGAACGCCGCGTCGTCCACGAACTTGCCGGTGTAGTCCCGGAACCACTGGGGCAACGGCTTGGCGAACATCTCCTCCGGCACCACCATGGTGATCTCGTCGAAGACCTCGTACAACAGACAGGCCTCTCGGTTGCCACGGTCATGCCGTCGCACTCGTCGAAGCTCGCCGTCGTAGTTGTCGAACACGACTCCCGGGCGGAAGACATCACCAAGGCGCCAGCTGCCGTGACCTTCATCATTCCAGATCACAGTGGCACTGATGGCGTTGTTGCCCGGCCGCGAGCAGGACACATACTGCTGGCCTTCGCTGAACGGCACGATGTACTGCTTGGTCACGCTGGAGTAGAGACGCCTCTCCTCGCCATCTCTCTGGGTGACCGAGTATGGCCGCACCATGATGAGGACGAAGGGGTTGACGATCTCGTGGTGATCCACCAGATCCTGCAGCTCGGAGGTCGGAGCACACCACGTCACTTTGACGTTGGCTTCACTCGTCCCATCCTCGTGTATCACCGCACTGAGCTGCAACGGCTCTTGCCGCTCGGTGGGAGTAACGGTGTCAGTCACCGTGTAACCTCCATAGGTAAAAGAGCAACGAGACGATCTCGTTACTACGCTACTATATCCTAAAGTGGCTGGAGTTTCTACTTTATTCTCTAGCCCGTGTAAGTAGGCTGGCTGCAGTTGACATCCACGTCATCCACATCTATCTAGTCAGAAGGGCTGAGTCCGTGCCTCTCGTTGGCAGCCCGAACATCAGCAAGCAACTGAACCGCTTCGTCCTCAAGGTAGGCAGCGGTATCTTCTAGACATGCCGTTCTGGCCAAGACAGTCAGTGTTTGGTCATCAAGTTTACGCAACGTTTCGTCGGGCGTATCAAACTGGGCCTCGAAAGCATCCATATTATCCATGAGGTATATAATACCACTATTTTACTAAATAGTCAATATCTTATCTGAGGCGAATGACTGTTTCGTCGCCACTCGTCGTGGAGGGCTTTGGGGGCTCTGGCGTGGGCTTGTCCGTCTTGGGAGCAGGAGTTTCAGATCTCCGAGGCTCGGCAGGCTTGGGGGCCGGCCTTTCTTCGCCTCTTTCTCTTGGCTGGCGGTTGCCAGTGCGATCGGATTGCTCGGTAGACACGCCGGGTTTTTTGCGACGTCGGCTGCGCGTTCGTTTGCGCTTGGGCCTATCAGCCTCTTCACTGGCTGGCGCCAGAGGCGGTACGGGTATAGGCTTAGGCTCTGGTTTGGGTTTTTCCGGGGGCGCTGCAGGTCTGGGTGCTTCAGCGGGGGCTGGTACAGCAGGTGCAGCTGCTTCAGATGCAGGCTTGGGCTGTGCCATGTGCGTCACGGCTTTGCCGAGGTCTTTTACTTTAGTGACGGTATCTTTCACTTTCTTTTCTACTGGCCGAACGACGGCAGCTACTGCTGCTGGTGCAGCAGGTGCAGCCACGGGCTTATGTGCTGGCGTGGCAGGCTTGGGGGCCTGGTGAGCAGGCTTTGGATTGTTATTTGGATTATTAGCAGGCCTGGGCTTGTCCTGATGGTGACCTTTTGGCTTGGTGTTGGTCTGGATGGCTTTTGCTATTTGTTCCGGCGTTAGGTAGCGTTCACGAACGTAATCTTCTATGTCGGATTTCTTATAAGCAAAGTTTTCACGGCTGGCAGCAATAATCTGCTCGCTGTAGTCTTGATTCTGGGGCGGTAGTTCTAGCGAGGTGGCAGAGAAAGCCTGCACCTTTTCACCCTCTATGGTCATGCTGATAACAAAGTGACGGTTATGCATGTGCACCAGGTCATGTTCTTCAAACTTTGGTTCGAAATACTTGGTCATAATACGCGAGTCGTCGGCACTCATACGGAAGCCAACTATAGAACCCACGTTGCCAAAGACAGCATCTTTGACTTCCATGCTCATCTGGGCAATGTACTGGTTGGCTACGGTCAGATTTAGGCCGTACTTACGAGCCTCGGACAAGATGGTAGCAAACGAGTCAGTGGCAAAGTTCTGGAATTCGTCCACATACAGATAGAAAGGCACACGCTCGCTCAGGTCCATATCTGCCCGGGACATAGCTGCCATCTGAATCTTGGTTACCAGCAGCGCACCTAGCAGGCTGGCGTTATCTTCGCCGATCAGGCCACGTGACAAGTTGACGATCAAAATCTTGCGCTCGTCCATGATCTTGCGGATATTAAAGCTGCTGTGCGGTTGGCCGATGATATTACGAACAGTAGGGTTGGCGGTAAAGGCACCTACTTTGTTCAGCACTGGCGCTACGGCCTCGGTGGCAAATTTGTCGTTCCAGCTGGCAAATTCTACATTCCAGAAGTTGACCACTACGGGGTCAGTCACGTGCTTTATAACGTCCTGGCGGAACTTTTTCTCTGTCAGCATGCGGGTGATATCCAACATGGTCGCTTCCGGGAACTCCACCAGCGCCAGCAGAGTGTAGCGCAAGATATATTCCAAACGTGGACCCCATGACTCGAACATACGCTTGAGCACCCCAATCAGTTCCGACACAATGTGAGTACGCAAGTTGGGGTCAGAGACCTCTAGGGGGTTAAAGGCTACCGGGAAATTAGTATCAGAAGGGTTAAAATAAATAACGTCGTTCACCCGCGCCTCAGGGACGCGGCGCATGACGCTCAGGGCATAGTCACCATGAGGGTCAATAATCGCAAAGCCAAAGGGACTATAAATATCAGATATACTCAGTAGCTCGAGCAGACCAGACTTACCAACACCGGTCTGTCCAATAATATACAAGTGACGTCCACGGTCGTTCCGTGGCAGACCAAACATAGAGTTATGGCCCCTAAAGTTGGTGACAGCAACGGGGCTGATAGTGTCTCGGTTCTTCTCGTTTACAATGGGCAGGATAGCCGGTGGTTCGGCCGTCTTGGCCCGAGCCCACAAAATATTCGGCGTCTCTACGTTGGTATGGGGCAGGTGATACAAGCTGGCAACTTCTTCGATGTTACAGACAAACCCCCGGCGGCCAACAGTGCGCGCCCGATACAACTCGACATACCGAGGGTCCTCACCCAAATACTTGGCCGTAAAACCGTTCAGGTAGGTGGTGTTGAACTGTTTGAAGCTGGCAGTAATAGCCTGAATACGCATACGGGCCTGGGGCGCACTGGTGTTGCCACGGTAAATCAACCGCACGGCAGTTTCGTAGGCTAGCTTGTGGCTTTTGGCTTCGGCCGCACTGGCCCGGGCTGTTTCGTGCTCGGCCAGCTTGGGCGCGCTGCCACCACCGCCACCCTCACCGGGCGGTTCCCACAGTACTTTGATCATGCCAAACCCCATAGGCCCGGCGCCGCCGCCACGAATACCGGCTACGTATGATTCGCTTCGTTTATGCCAGTTGGAAGGGGCGGGGCGTATCACCACCTGCAACCAGGCCTCTTCGTCTTCGTCAAACTGGGCCAGGGCAGCTGTTATGGCCGCCAGAGGATCAACCTCGAAGCTCGGAAAGGTCTTGATAGGCAAAGCCTCGTTGGCAGTAAACTTTATCTCTGCTGCTGCCTGGACAACCACCTGGGCGTCGGCCGTGTGGGTATAATCATCAACTTCGGCAATGTGCACGTCTGGGTATTGGGCATAAATTTGTTCTTCGACAAAGCTCTTCAAATGTTCGGGCACCCAGATATAAAAGCCAATGCTTTTGTTTTGCACGGCAATCTCAAAACTCACCCGCTCGTGCACCTCTGTTTTGAAAAAAGAAGCCTGGGCTGTGGTTAATAAGCCATGCAAGCTGGCAAACATCTGCTCTGCGGCCAGTTCCTTCTTTTCGTTGGTACGGGGGACTTGCAGCAGCAGGACGGTGCCAGGGTCGGTGGCGACGGGATTAGATAATTTTCCGAACAGTGAACCCATCTTAAGCCACCCCTCCAGCCTCAGCCCGTTCTGACGGCACAACAAGGTCCCCACAAAATCTGTTTTGTGGGGTGTGTGCGCTTTGCCAGTCTTGCTTGTCGGCGTACCTACGGGTACGCCTTCGTACAAGAACTGACAAATCGTACTTATCAGAATAGGCTTTGCTTAACAGACGAGGGGCTTTAGGAGGATTCATAGACATATCAATTATACGGTGTTTTGTTTATGGTAACTACCGGAACACGCCAGAGGAGTGGGTTTCCGGGCAGCCAACACCTGAATACACTGAGCCAAAAATGTATTTAGGTGTTGTCAGGAGAGAGGAGAATGCGCGAATGGGTGAAGGAGCCGTAGGGCCACAATGCACGCACCGCGCACCTCCTCGCTCCTGGGAGCTCATGTAGAAGTGGGTTAGCGCTCGGCAGAGTGACCGGGCACGATCAGGCCGAGGATCAGGAACACTGCGCCAACGATGATGGGGATAGCGACGACGGGAACATCGACGGAGTCAGTGTTGCCATCAGCAACGAGCTTGAGGGCCGTGAGGCAAGCCACGAAGGCAATGAAGTAGAGCAGAACTTTCATATCCGCCGACCTTTCAAAGGTTGTCTGCAACGTGCAGCCCGATCGCTGGGGAGCGATTTCTTATCTTGCGATTGGGAGTAAGGGCACATTCATCTGGATGCACTTATATCCAATCACAAGTTCACTTCTTAGAACTTAAGGTGCGTTGTCCCTTTGCAGGGTACTAACACAGTAATATATTTTACACTATTTTATATTAAAAGTCAATCATCGTCTGTACTCAGCATAAAAGAAGCTTCGAACAGTATTTAGATATTTGTCAAAATGTCATTATTGCATATCATGATAGGTATGATCGAGTCCGAGGTAACCGAACGCAGGAGTATTGAAGCCACTATGCCTGATGTGGCTCAGCAGCTGGTAGGTATAGGCACAGAGATCGAGACTGCACAGGAAGCGGCTGCAGTAGCTAGCGAGCTGCTCGCAGTGCGGCACGAGCTGGGTGATGACCGGATTGGTCTGCAGGGCGAGCGGATGCTAGAGGGATTCGAGGCCCCACACTGATCTGATGCTTCGGGTAGGCAAAACCATCCTTGAACTAGGGTCTAGCGCAGCAGGAATAGCGATTGTGCAACATGTGACTTACCGCAGTGGGGAAGCCACGCCCGGTCGGTTCAAGCGCTCACCTAAATTTCGCCGTTTTATGGGTGACTGCCAGCGACTAGCCCGAGCGGTTCTGGACGAAGACGAACCAGATGTAGTCGGCGCGACCAACGCCGCAGATCTGTCTATCCCTGGCTGGCTACGCGACCAACGCCGCACCGATTCCAGCCTGACCAACCAACTGCCCCTGGCCGAACTGCACAATCAGACCAAGCAAGTACACCAACGGGCCACAGAAACAGTTACACCTGCCGACGCGGCTCTATTTGTAGCACGGACTTTTGTGGATTCGGTAGCCCTGTTCGATGCCTGTGACCCAGACAGCCTGGACCAGGTGCGAGCCGCACTGTCAGAAGAGCAGGACTGGAACCCCATATTCTACAAGCAACCCTGGCAACAAGCCCTGATCATGGCTGGGTCGTTAGTGGACAACGATCCTGACAACGGCTATGCCAGATTGGCTACCGTCCACACCGTTCTCTTGGGATTTGTTGACCCAGACCGTCTAGAAGGCCGCGCCAAGAGCAGCGACGGTGGGCTATTCAAAAGACTTCGGCAGCGCCGACTGGGCCTGGACCCAGCAGCGTCACCCTTGCCCCAAATACACAAGACTATCACCGCCAACTACCAGACCTTGCGTGGCGACATAGACAGTTTGGCAGTACAGTGGGGGGACTGTTTTGCAGACGGATACCAGCAAGTACGAACAACTCGAGAATCCCTATTAGAGGCACTGGCTGGCCGAGACCTTAGCTCGCCCGATGCCATGCTGGGTGCGCTCTCCCTAGAAAAACTCCTGACCGCCGGGACACTGCAGTTGTGGGAAAAGCGGCCCCGGTTCCGGCAGATGCAGCCGCTGGCAGCCGTCACTGGTGAACTCGCACTACACGAGGCACTGGCCCGGGCCATAGAAGTCGAGGGTGTCGAGGCACGCCGACAGCAAGTTCAAACATTGCTGACCGAACATGCCGAGGTACACGCGCCGTACGAGCTATCGCGCACCAACTTCCGCAAGCTGGTCGATCCCGACAGTCGGTATGTCCGCCAACTGATGGATGGCTTTGGCTCGGAGCTGGTGGGCCGAGCGCGGATTGCTCCTGTAGATAAAAGTTTTGCCCGTGACTTCCTGACCATGATGTATGTGGTCAACGAACGGCTAGCCACTACCGATCATCAGGTTGTTTTTGACGAACTACTAGAGGACGCGCAGCGCCTAGAAACAATTCGGACCGACCTGGAAGATCTCAGAGCCGCCCACCGCCTGGAGCGCCCAACTCCCCAGTTGCAGCAGGTACTGAGCTGGTACTTGGCTAACGAGCTCATCCTAACCAGCTCCTACATCAAACTACTGCCAGACTTTGCCCAAAATGTCATAAAACAGTTTGATGCCTACTGGAACGAAACCCAGGGCGAAGAGGCTGTCGCTACAGATGAGACCAAACAGGCAATCGAGCCACTGCCCGCATCCGACCCACGACGGGCAGCCATCTTAGAAATTATTAACAAATCCACCCCCTTAAACTTCCGGGTTTTCCCACCTGGAGTCAGCATGTCCGAGCTGCGCGGCGAACTAGAAGCGCATTTGGCCACGGACAAAAAGGCGCTCCAGCGCGTAGAGTGGGAGCGGCTGGAAACAATGCATGAACTCTATCTACAACTGGGAGCAATCGATGATATCACGGCTACTCTCTACCGGGCCTTACCCGGTTCGCTCAAGCAAAAGATCCCGTACTTTGTGCTAGAGCTGAAGTTTAAGCACCCCGAAAAAAAGATCGAACAAATCGTCACTGTGGGCGACAATCCACTGTACGGCAACGCTGCCTATGCCTACGCGGAGCGCCCGTACCTGAAATGGCGCGAACTCTATCGCTTGTCCAAGGCCAACGCCCAGGCTCACGGTGCCGAGGCGCTTCGTCACCCCCACGGCAGCGATATGCGTAGACACCGCATGCGAATGGTAGCCAGCATCCAGGCTTTGGCCGCCCAGGCAGCTGCCGCGGCCGAAGAATAAAATTACCACGTAGTTTACCCTTACGAACCGGTAATGGTAAACTACATGGTAATGATGGATGACATAAAGCCGTCTCGGCCGCGCCCAGAGGCGTCGCCAGAAATGGCACACACAAAAACCAATATCAAAAACGTAGCGGTCATGCCAGCACCGGCTTTTGTAACACCCGAACAAGCCGCAGAGGCTGACATGGGTGGTCCGCCGCCCACGCAGCCGACCACCTTTCATCGGCATGCACCGCCAAAAGGACGGGGGCCAAAGGCTTGGCTGGCCAAGTGGAAACACCTCAGCCGCAACAAGAAAATCATTATATTGAGTATCATTGCCGGACTGCTCATTGCCGGCGGACTCATTTGGTGGTTTGTATTACGTGACAAACCGCAGCCCGCCAAACCTGCCACCAAACAAGAAGCCAAAGTAGAGGAGCCACCCAAGCCCACCACCGTCGCCTCTCGCCTGACAGGTGTACAGGTTGCCCCCGAGCTCAATAATTTGCCCATGACCGGTGTCATGATAGAAAACAGCCCAGATGCCCGCCCCCAGGCCGGCCTGTACGACGCAGGCGTTGTCTACGAGGCAATCGCCGAGGGCGGTATAACTCGTTTCCTGGCCCTATTCTTAGAGACCAAGCCCGGATATATCGGGCCCGTGCGCTCTGTGCGGCCATATTTCCTGGATTTCTTGGTGCCCTATGATGCTGCTATCGCTCATGCCGGCGGCAGTGGTGAAGCCCTGGCCCAGATCAAGCGCGAACAGATAAAAGACATCGACCACGGCGCCAACGGCAGCACCTTCCAGCGTGTCAATAACCGCTTTGCACCCCACAATCTCTATACCAGCCGAGACGCACTGCTAACCGCCCAAAGCGCCAGGGGGTACAACAGCAGTAACTTCAGTGGCTTTGTTCGCAAGGCCGACAAACAAGTTTCGCCAGCCACAGCCCGGACTATCGACCTGACTATTAGCGGCTTCCTCTACAACCCGCACTTTGACTACGACGCCACCAACAATACCTACTACCGCAGCGAGGGTGGCAAGCCACATATGGACGAGAAAGCAGCCAAACAGATCAATCCCAAGGTGATCGTAGTGCTGGTTATGTCACACCGTTACGCCGGAGTGTACTCGCAGTACGGCACTACGGGTTCGGGCAAGGCTTATTTCTTCCAAGATGGCACCATGACCGAAGGCATATGGGAGAAGTCGCAGCGTAATAGCCAATTCAAGTTTGGCGATGCTAACGGGGCCCCGCTTGCCCTCAATGCCGGGCAAACATGGGTGTCTATAGTAAGTTCAGCCGGAGCAGTAGTAGCAAAGCCATAGAAAGGGAAGTACCCCGCTCCACCCACCATGACCACCTCAGACTCACCTCAGCGCACAGGAGCACTCCCGCAGATCCGCTCCGCACTCATCGTAGCTACGGCTACGACTCGTTTACGGTGCGTTCCACAGCAGCACTCCCGCACAGCTGACGAGAGCCTGAGGCTGGCCACAGTAGGTGGAGCAGGGTACTAGGGTGGACAATTTTCAGAAGCTGGAGCGCAAAGCTTACACCTACCTCATAGTGCTGCATTGTCTGTTGATAGTCTTTGCCTTGTCCATATGGCTGGTCGGAACCCAGTTTGGCCTTCCTCCAGTGGTGATAGTCTCGACAGACGCCATCGTTACGCTAGTACTGGCCCATTTTGCCGCCAAAGCTGGCAGCAGCTACCTCATGAAACCCCTCAAGGCCCTGTGGCAGGCAATATTGCACGTAGCGCCCGACACAACAACAGTAGCCGCCCCCAATATGACCGAGCTGCGCATGGGTCGCGAGCTCATCACCTCACTGGCCAATCGAGTGTATCAGTTTGCCAGCCAAGAAGATGGCCGAGACCTAGCCACTCACCGCAAGTCAATTCTGCAAGCCGTTAACGTAGTTAGCCGGTTTCCGCTGCCCGTCTTTGTGTTTAACAAAGAACAATTTGTTACCAACGCCAGCCTAAAAGCCCTGGAATACCTCCAACTGGAAAGCCCACAGGTGTTTGGACAACGCATTTTCGACAGCGTTAACTTTGAATTTCCCAGCGAATTTACACTGGAAAAGTGGATTGATGATTGCCAGCAAAACAAAGTAACCGACCAAGCCTACTGGGAGCGCGTCCATGTGGTTTTACGGGACGGCAAGACCGTAAAGCAGTGTGACATTGCCGCCTACTACAACCGAGACAACGAAAGTGGCACCGAATTCATCGTGACCCTCTTTGACCACACAGAAGAGTACAGCAAAGACGATCAGTCGCTAAGCTTTGTGGCCTTGGCCGTACATGAACTGCGTACCCCACTGACGGTTATGCGCGGCTACATAGAGGTGTTCGAAGAAGAATTAGAAGGCAAGCTAGACGACGAACTGCAAACCTACATGGATCGCTTGCGTGTCTCTGCAGATCAGTTATCTGCTTTTGTAGGCAATATCTTGAACGTTGTCAAAATAGAAGAAAACCAGCTGTCGCTACAGATGGTAGAAGGCACGTGGGAGTCGCTCCTGAGAACTGCCTCGCTCCCTATGCAAAACCACGCCCAGGCTCTTGGCAAGTCTATAACCTTCACCATAGAGCCCAATCTGCCCACGGTGGCAGCTGACCCCGTCAGCATTTCACAAGTGGTGAACAACCTGCTGGACAATGCCATCAAGTACAGCAACACCACTACCGAGATTATCGTTACCTCATCCTTAAACCAAGAGGGAATGGTAGAGACAACCGTACAAGATTTTGGCGTAGGTATTCCAGAAAGCGTGCTGCCCAACCTGTTTGAGAAGTTTTATCGCAACCACCGCACCAAGGCGCAAATCGGCGGAACGGGCCTGGGACTGTACCTGAGCAAGGCCATTGTAGACGCCCACGGTGGAAACATTTGGGTCCGCTCCAAGCCAGGGAAGGGCAGTAGCTTTAGCTTTACCCTACAACCCTACGCTCAGCTTGCTGACGAAGTAAAAAACAGTAATAATACAGACATTGTGCGCCACGCCCATGGCTGGATAAAAAATCACTCGTTGTATCGAAAATAACCACAGCCACGCACCACAAAAGCACAGAGGGGCTTTGCCCCTCTGTGCTTTTGTTTTCAGGCACTAGACCTGATTTTCGCCTGCGTTACTCCTGGGCAGTGCCTTTTGCACAGCCCGGTCCGTTACTCGTCGAGAAATCAACCCTAGCACCCGAATGCATGGCTGTGGACGTGCTACTATTTAATGAATGGATGAACCAATATCCCAAACTGTTAAAAAAGTTCTCTGCATAGAGGACGAACACTTTATAAACGAGCTCTATGAACGCGCTCTGAAAAAAGCCGGCTACCAGGTAAAGATGATCATAGACGGGGAAGAGGGCCTGCACGAAGCCCTGACCGATATTTACGACATTATCCTGCTGGACATTATGATCCCCAACATGACCGGCACCGAGGTGCTCAAACGCTTGCGAGCCGAAAAACCAGACCTAAAGGCAAAGATCGTCATAACCACCAACCTCGAGATGGGCGACGAAGACCGGGCCGCCATAGAGAGCCAAGCCGACGGCTATGTAGTCAAGGCCGAGATGACTCCACGACAACTGGCCGAGTTTTTAGGCCAGCTCAACACCTAGGCACGCGGACTTGCCACTATCTCCTCTCTATTTAATTTTGCAAAAATATAAAAAATGTGTTAAAGTAACATAACTTCTACATCACCATTGTGTCGAAGATTCTTTGTCGGCAACAGAACAACAATCTCTCCGGAGGTAGCCGTGTCCTTTCAAGATCACTCCGTCCTAGTCCCTCACCTCCCTCTCAAGAAGAGAGAGATCCCCAGCGAGCCCGAAGACTGCGACGAGATCGCACGAATCGCCCAAGCCTTCTGGGAAGGAACTCTCGAGTGCCTTCCGAAGGGCTACACACCCAGCGAGTGGAGATCTGCAGTAACCCGCAAGCCTAACTGCTCCGCGATGATGCTGATCTACAACACCTGATCGCCCTACGCACGCCACCACCAAGATGCCACCGCCGCGCGTGGAACTCGGCCACCAGCCGAGCACCACGCGCCGGTGGCGCATCTTATCCGTGAGGAACTCCTGTTGTTTTTGTCTTTTACGTCCTAGAGCCGCCCGCATACTGGCACCCCGCTCCGTAAAACCCCCGTTGCCGACAAAAACACCTTATTATTCTGTGCGCAAAGGGGATACTTCTCAAGCTTAAGGTATTGTATATTCTGATAAATATTGTAAAATAGCTTGGTCATTCTGACATAGGTGCTAGGCCTACCCTAGAAGTGAACGCAGGGCCTCCCTGCAGTTTGCGCCGTTCCCTGAGGAGGGGACATGTTCAAGTTGTTCCTGTTCCTGGTTGTCATCGTCGTCACCGTCGTCACCGTCTACGTGATGGCCAGCCTCCTGGCTGCGGTCGTCGCCGGGTTCATCCTGGTCGTCGGCACGCTGGCCTACCTGATCATCGGTGGCAAGCGCCTCGTCGAGAGCCAGACCCCGGCCAGCTAACCAGCGCCGCCGACGCCCCCCTCACACCCCGGACCTCTTACCGAGAGGATAAGTTCCTGCCAAAGGGACAAAGACGGACTCTGTGCCCCAGAGACCCTCCACCACACCCCAAGAGACCATACACTTTGTACCCGCGCTTTCATGCGTTGGCCCCACACAGTGCATTTGGTCTCTTTTTACATACTGGGTATATCTGTTATAGAATGAATCGGTCAATCCTGACACCGCGCACCCCCAAGGAGTGAAGTGGAACTATTACTCAATGCCTCCATCGCCGAGGACTCCATCCAGGACGCCGTCCCCACCATCGACAACATCGTCAGTGGTGGCCTGACCAACGGCAGCGACAAGCTGTACATCGTTGCCGGCTTCCGCAACCCGGACGGTACGGGTGGCATCCTGACCACCTTCGCCTACGGCGACAGAAGGGGATGGAAGTACCCCATCGACGACATCGCCCTCGGCAAGTTCGACATCTCCGCAGCCACCGGCTTGCCCTCGCGCCTGGTACAGACCCAGGAACCCGAGCGTCTTCGTGACGGCGACGTCAAGTACGGCGGCAGCTGGGTCCTGGGATCCATCGTGGTCGCCGCCTCCGGGTTTCCGTCCTACTGGGACGAGCAGATCTGTGCCATCATCTGCCACATCATGAGGGGCCGGGTGCACGTGCTGCGCGAGCGCCTAGAGAAGGCAGCAGGCGAGGACGTCTACCTCGTGCGCTCCCGGCTGGCGGCCTAGGGGTCACCGCTAAAGGGTTTGAGCTGGTTGCTTGCTATGCGCATGATGCGTGCAAGCGACCAGCTCACCCTTGATTTTTTAATAGAAATGTGTTAGAGTAGTATAGTCATTCTGACATGATAGGTGCTAGGCCTCCCCCTAGAAGTGAAGACAGAGGTAATTCTCTGACTTTGCGCTCTCCCCACAAAGGAGACTCTCGTGCAAGAAGCCAAGTGGGCTGCCATCGGAGCTGTCTGGGCCGCGATCGTCCTGATCGTGTCAATCGGCGGCGGCGGCGGCGGAGTGCTGATCGTCGGCATTTGTGTGCCGCTCATCATCTTCGGCATCGTCCGTCTTGTCAATCGGTTCCGCAACAAGCCCGCCGAGAAGAAGACACTGACACCGGATGACAGGCGACGCCACGTCCGCAAGGAAGACCAAGCCACAGTGGACGCCCTGATCGACGCCGTCCAGGAACGGATCGACGACTACACCACCTCGACAGTGCCCGACTGGGAGACCTCCTACTCGCTGGTCGACAACGCCAGCAAGCAAGTGCCGAGGGCAATCGTCGAGAACGTCAGGGTCCACTTCGAGGACAACGGCTGGGAGACCGGTATCAAAGACGACGAACTCGTCGTACGCGACCCAAAGAACGCGCCCAAGCCAGCCACCCCGCCGACTGCGCCGTCCACCACCAGCTAGACCAGCTCCGGCTGATCAACGCGAGACTAGGGGTGTCTAGGATTTATAAGTGCTCCCGCATCGGAGCTGCCTAGACACCCCACCGTGGGACCAAGACTTTTGCTTTGCCACGCTTTCAAGCGTTGCACCCCCAAGCAAATATCTCGGTCCCTCTTTCTTTTTTGGTTTATACTAAGGGGAGTCATGGGAGTACTTTCTGGCAGAACCTATCCCAGACCTCCAGTCCCGCCCCAAAACCACTCATTCCGGCGCCAATCCGCCCTGACTTTCCAGCCGTAACTATGGTTACGCCTGAAAAGACCAGAACGAATTGTCATCCGAAATGTATCGGTTTTGGCATCGGGAGCGAGATCTGACATAGGCTCTAAGAATTTCCACCCCCAGGCTCTATCAATTACCTTGTCTTCGTTCTTCTGGACGATGGCTCTAGCCAGCCTCACTGGCTTCAAACCTAACTCTTTTTTATAACCTTCTAGTCTCGAAAGGTAATTGATATGTATTATGAAAAACCCGGCGGCGTGTCTGTGCACGATGGTTTTCCCAACCCCGCCACCGACGCCAGCTTGCAAGGCGTCGACCTCAACAAGATGCTGGTGCGCAATGGTGCCAGCACGTACTTTATGCGCATCCTTGGCAACGATTGGCAGGACAGTGGGATCTTTGACGCCGATATCATTCTGATAGACCGTGCCCTGGCACCGCGCAAGACCGACCTAGTGGTGTGGTGGTACGACGGCAGCTTTGCCGTATCGCCCCATCACCAGCTGCCAGAGGGCAGTGAAGTATGGGGAGTTATCACCACCGCTATTCATCCGTACAGGAACAAGACATGAACGCGCCCATATTTGCACTCATAGACTGCAACAACTTTTTCGTGTCCTGCGAGAAAGTATTTCGGCCCGACCTAGAAGGCAAGCCAGTGGTAGTACTCAGTAGCAACGACGGCTGTGCCGTGGCTCGCAGTAACGAGGCCAAAGCCCTGGGCATTGCCATGGCCGCACCGGCTTTTAAATACCGTGACTTGTTCAAGCAGCACAACGTGGTGCAGTTCAGTGCCAACTTTGACCTGTACGGCGACATGTCTCGCCGCATTACCGAGCTGCTGACCACTATCACTCCACGCATAGAAGTATATTCGGTAGACGAGTCTTTTCTAGACCTCAGCCAACTGCCCATCCAAGACTACGCCGCCTGGGCCCAAGGGGTACGCGAGGCTATCTGGCGCTGGACCGGTATACCGGTGTCTATTGGTGTAGCCCCCACCAAAACCCTAGCCAAGCTGGCCAGTGAGCGTGCCAAGAAAGATCCAGAACTCAACGGAGTCCTGAGCTTTATAGATATGCCTGCGCAACTCGTAGGCCGGCAGCTGCACACCGTGCCCGTGTCAGAGGTATGGGGTATTGGTTGGCGACTGGCACCCAAAATGCGCGCCGAAGGCATCAGCACCGCCTACCAGCTCTCTCAGCTGCGCCCTCAGCGGGCCCAGCAACTCATGGGTATCAAGGGGCGACAGCTCATTGCCGAGCTAAATGGCGTCAGTTGCCATCCACTCGGGCTCGAAGCACGACTGCCCAAAAGTATTGCCCGAACCCGTACTTTTGGCGAAGATACTAATCAGAGTGCAGTGGTAGAGGCTGCCTTGGCATCGTTTGCCGCCCAAGCCGCTTTTCGGTTGCGGCGCAGTGGGCAACTCACCAGACGAGCGGCGCTGTTTGCCACCACCAATAAACACAAACCAGGCTATCGTCGCTGGAGCAGAGAAGTGGTGTACGACGTTCCCACGGCAGACACCAGCCGCATTATCAGCGACCTTGTTGGGCTATGGCACCAGCTATACAAGCCTCAGCAGGCCTACCACCGAGCCGGTGTGATGCTGTACGATTTTGCCCCCAGCCGCTTTGTACAAACAGATCTCATGGGATATATAGACATCCCTCTGCACGATGCCGCTACTCGGCGCATGCAAGCCGTAGACTCCCTCAACGAGCGCTTTGGCAAGCGCACCATCCGCAATGCTACCGAGCTCCTGGCTCAGACCTGGCGGCCTCGCTACAACTTGCGCAGCCCACGCTACACCACCCACCCGAGCGAACTCCCCCAAGCCAGGATTGTCACACATTAAGTTAAGGTACCAGTTTGATTTTTTATCTCATCCTTCTATAGTAGGTAAGTTATCGCCTCGGTGATGGCACGTTAATACTCTCTGTTATCTGACTCCCGAAGGGAATTCTGTGTCCACGACAACCACCATACACACACCGTGTACGGTCAACATGCGCGTCTTCGACCTCAGCGCCGACGACGCACCCGGCCATGTCGTCTTCGGCCGACTGGCCTTCCAGATCGACCAGCTCTCCCCGACTTCGGTCGTGGCACTGCAGCAGGTGCTCAACGGTCACCGCGGGCAGCTCACCAAGGCATGCCTGGCAGACATCGTCATCTGGGCTACCGATCACGCCACCAAGCAAGAGGGCCGACTCCGTCTGCTGCTCAGCAGCCAAGCCGATCGAGAAGGTCGCCGGATTGGGATTGGCCTGGTCAATCCGACCCTTCCCACCGTCTGCACGGTTGCCGTCAGCGTGTTCAACGACGACGGAGCCATCAAGTCCTTCGAGTTGCCAGATGTGCCCACCGACACGGTCCGCTACATCCAGCGGGGGATGAGCCACTTCAGTGGCGTACTCACCAACCCCTGTGGCGATCTGATGCATGCCTGGGCCGTCATGTGCTGTCCTCATGTCGTACCAACGCTCCTGACCGAGCTGCGGGGCTACCACAACATCGGCTTCAAGATCGACGCCGTTCGGATGGAGCACACCACGGTGTTCGTGGCCGAACCACCTAGCGAGGACATCATGCCATAACAGAGAGTTCGGGACGGAAACCCAGTGCGGCCGAAGCTTCAGCTTCCCCCTGGCTCCGTCCCGACCCTCTCTTTTGTCCAATCCAGTTCGTATTCCAAAAGGGGTCAGCAAAATTCTTGGTATTGAATATGAAAGTGCCCATGACATACGCTAGGTCTATGTCTTATTCACTGCGCCCAGGACCAAACTATAGACCAAATACGCCAATTACTATTGAAGTTTGCTTTTTTGATATAGATAACACCCTTATCTCAAATGACAGTGCCGAGTTACCAAGCAAGCGCTTTCAACAGATCTCGCGCAAAGCAGGCAAAAACACCCTCATAGGTGTAGCAACCGCTCGTTCACTCCAGCGTGCGCAGCACATTCTAGATGCAATTGGCTCAAATAGCATATCAATACTAAGCAATGGCGCCGTGCTTTATGATGCGGCAAGCAAAAAGATCGTTGTCGACAATAGCCTCCCGCTTGACGCAACCAACGAGCTTATTCGGGAATTTCGTAGGCGCACCTTTAGCTACGAAGTCCAAGATGATGGCATTGATTACACTTGGGCATATCCGGCAGGGAATGCGCCAGGAAACATGACCTACACTTCTGCAATTGATCCACTTCATCCTCAGGGGCCTCGCAGGAAGGTACCGGACTACACTCCACGCCACCCTCGAATACTGTGTGCAACTGTTTTTAGTGATGTTGATGTAGAGCGAGTACACGCGCTGGCGTCAAAATATGCAGACAAAGATGTGACTTCTCTTGTTGGGCATACAACTCTACTTGCCGGCGGAAAGACTAAGTACGAAATCTTTGTTGTTCACAAGAACGCAAACAAGCAATGGGCAATGGCTAAGGCACTGGAAATTTTAGGCATACCTGCAAAAAACGCACTAGCAGTAGCCGACGGCCACAATGACCTGGCGTTAATGCAAATGGCGGGGATTGGAGTTGCCGTTGATAACGCAGTTCCCGAGGTGCTTGCTAACGCAACTTTTATAGCTCCCAGCCAAGAGGATGATGGCGCCGCAACTGCGCTTGAACAGTTGATAAAATTATAGACAAAAGAGACGATATGTTCGTTTCTAGACTGTTTGTCACGCGCTAGGTAATAGGGGTACTTTTCAGCACCCGAAGGTTAAGATTGCTAAGGAGTTCGTTGCTTGTGAGAATGGCATGCCAGTAGGGCACATAAAAAGTCTCACCGCGACGGACGAGACTTTTTCTATCTGGGAGCGTTTCGACAAACGCTCAAAATTCAGCATGGTAAGGCCATAGGGTGGTTAAGGTCGAAACAATTTTAGAGATTGCTGAACAGCTTGACCCTAAACTTAAAGCTTTAGAGACTGTAGATACTAAGCTACGAACCAGTCGTAAGATTACTGTCGTCCTCAAGTGGCTTTCTGAATCGATGGTGTTCTTTCAGCGCTGAGAATCCAAGATTATCATAAAGCTGTCGACCGCCCATCTTACCATCGGCATCTGTATGCAAACGAACTATTTCCATTCCCCGAACATGAAGTGACCTAAGACTCTCCGCCATTAGCGCACCCGCCAACCCTTTACGGCGAAAAACAGGCAATACACCCACTTGTGTCACTTCGGCCACCTGAGTGTCGCTACCCGCTGCACTTTGCCTAGCCTCAACCCTGCTTAAGACAAAGCCTGCCACTTCATTGCCATGCCATGCTACGCGCCACAAGGATGAGTCGGGGCTTTGTGCTAGAAAATCTTGGTAATCCTCATCCGAATCGGGCGTATTCCCCCATGTGCCCTCATAAATTTCTTTATTTGCTTTGTATACTTTGTGTTTATCTTCTTCAGATTCTACCGGGCGGAGTTCATACCCCTCGGGCAGTGTGATGCCGTCTATTTTAGAAAAGTCCGTGAACTCCATCTCAAGCGACGACCAGACCTTTTGATAGCCATTTTTATCGATTAACGCCAATGTGTCTTTTTCGCTTTCAGATGCATTGGCGCCCAACATCTTGGGCGCATCAATCGGATGCTCTGCGACGATCTCTTTTATCCTGTCTTGAAGTGTTTCGAGGAGACTGCCACCCACACCCTGTCTACGGTGAGCCGGATCTACCCGACCCTGATGTAGGTACAAAAAAGTTCCATCCTCTTCGTCCCACCAGCTAACTTTTCCGTAGCCAACCACTTCATTCGTCTCACCATCAACAGCAACAAAAACGTCAGCATCAGTGTCCGAGTTATTGGCTTCCAGAGAATTCACCAAATCTTCCAAGCTAGGGATGGATTCGAGCGTTGACAGGGAATCCACCCCATCATTAAGTGCTGCCCTCACAGCCACTCTGTGCATGCTTGCAGCATCATCTGGTTGATAGGGCCGTATGTAGTGATTGCCGTTTTGGTCAGCCATGCTCATCACCGATTTGTGGATCTATGGGACTATACAAACTTTCTGATTTTCCATAAAACCAAGCCCATACTTGGTCACCATACGAAAAGTGATACCACTCAGGCATGCAGCTTGCAAAGCCTGCATCTAGCATGGCCCTTAAAAGTATTTGTCTAGTATTTTTTTGCTCTTGAGTTAGGTCGGAATAGTACAAGAAAGTTTCATCAGAATCATCATTTATTTTGGCACCAAAATCCATGGACTTATTAGACTTAGCATCCAATATATACACGTCTACGGCAGCGGCACAAACATGTGGAGGCAGCGTTATGTCGGGGTCACTTATAAAGGTCCGTGCGTGCTTCAGTGCCTCCTTTTCAGTAGCATCAGGATGCTCATCTTTATACTCTCTAGCGCATTCCACCAAGAGCTTACGTTGCACTTCAATTGGCCTATGTCCGGCTCGAATGACAAGTCTATACTGTTCATCCAATGAGTTGGCTGCTACTTGCAGTCTTTTGGCTACTTCCGAACGCAAATAGATATCGTCATATTCCGGATGTTCGACAATATAATCTCTGTATTGTTTTCCATCCCAATCGTCCTCAACCGTCCAACACGGCTCGACAATCAGCTTGCCTGCACTGCTAACTTTTACAAGTGGGTCATCAATATTGGCAGACTGATACTTTGAAAAATCAATTCTCTCAGTGCTTTTTGATCGCTGTATTTTTTCATCTAAGTTCATTACTAGTTAGTATACAACAATCACCTCTGTTAACTACGTAAGCACAACAACACAAGGGAATCGAACCTTGCCAACAGATGAGACTTTTCGGTAAACAAAAAGTTCCAGCTACTGCTAGAACTTTTCCTATCTGTCGGTGTTCGACAAATCTATTTCCCTAAAAATGGTGACCTCGGGGAATCGACCGACGTTCCGCCGGCCCGGAACTTCTGCCATGGCAACAAGTTGCCAGGTGAAGATTCCCTTGCGAACAGCCACAGGCTGTTCTCACCCGATTGCGGCAATCGAGGGTTCGATGCTCAAGAAATAACCAAGAAAAATACCCCACACGAGGTGGGGTATTTTTCTTGGTGAACCATAGGGTGAGTAGGGTCGAAACGTTCTTCGGTGAGATGGAATATCTTGAACCAAGGCTGAAAGCACTCGAGGTATGATAAATGCATGAAGACGGGGTGCTACACACGCTGTGTCTAGCCTTCAAAAACATGAATTGGACCATTCGCTAACCATGCCTCAATATTGGCGATCATCATATCATTGCCAATTCTGCTGGTAGTAGTGCTGTATGAAGCGATGCATGGAGTGGCGAGCACTTTGGGATGCGTTTGTAATTTCAAATATAGTGGATTCGTGATGTCACCAGGCTTTGCATTCATAACATCAAAAGCTACTACAGCCAGCCTGTTGCTATCAAGCGCATCAAGCATTGCGTCAAAATCAACCGTAGCATCTACGGTTACAGAGATAAATGCGGCGCCGGTCTTGAGTGACTGAAAGAACCTCTGATCCAGTAATCCTTTGGTAGTAGGATTAGCACTGAGGGTATCTACGACTATGTCGGCATCCTTAACTTTTTCGACCAAAGTATCGCCTCGCTTAAAATACTGTACATCCATATCCAAGGCCTTGCATACCGAGCCAACGCGCTTGCCGATATTGCCACAACCCAGAATTGTTATATTCTTATCGGCTAAGCCAGGCGAGCGAACAGGCGTTGGGGTAGTGGGTTCTTCTGTTGTATTTATATAGTGCATGAACTTGCGCGTAGTCTCGAGCACCATAAAAATGATCCATTCCGAAACAGCATGACGATTACTGCCAGGGCTATTACAAAGGGTGATCTTTCTTGACGCGAGTATTTCCGAATCTGCAAAGCTACTCACCCCAACGAAAGGTACCGTGACAAGCACATCACTTAGTCCGCTATAACTCTCTCGGAGCCCCGTTATTCCTGAACATACAACATCGAAGCCAGCGCAGCGCCTGAGCCATTCTTCTGGTGTTACTGCTATATCATCATAGAATGTCACAGTCCCCAAGCTGTTAAGCTTAGTCTTTTGTTCTTTTGACAAATCTAAAGGCTGAGTAACAACAATTTTCGTCATACTGTCATGATAGCAATCGACGTAACAAATGAAAAAGCCCGAATTTGACGTTCGGGACTTTTCATGGTGAATCATAGGGTGAGTAGGATCGAAATCTTGCTTGACGATTTGGAGGAGATGGATTTAAAATTTGAAAGTATTAGGTATATAATAGTATACGAAGGTTTACATAGTACTTAGTCAGGAGAAATAGTTATGTCGGCAACCCAAGCCATAAAGCTAGATGATGAAACCAATAATCGCCTAAAGGCACTGGCACAGCAGCGCGATAGGTCTGCACACTGGTTAGTGCGCGATGCACTACAACGATACCTCGCCGAGGAAGAACGCTTTGAACGCGAGAAAGCGGAAGACTTAGCAGAATATGAAGATTATCTACTTACCGGTAAGGCCATCGATAACGAAACAGTTACGTCTTGGCTTACGGAACTCGCAGACGGCAAGAAGACAGCATGGCCAAGGCAAAAATAGTCTGGCGCGAACGCGCTCTTGGTGATATTGATCGCCTATACAATTTCTTGTTCGACAAAAATGAGGAGACGGCCGCAAAAGCAGCTCAAGTAATCTTGCGAGGCAGCTCACTGCTTGAGCAGTCGCCACGACTAGGGCGTCCCATGGCAGACGGCACAGGGAGACGTGAAATATTTATTCCATTTGGGGCTGGTTTTTATGTACTGCGTTACTTCCTCGCAGATGACATTGTTGTTATTATTCGCGTTTGGCATGGACGCGAGAATCGAAAAGAAGCTTAAAAACTGGATTACGACTGGCAAACATGCAGTAAAAGTTCGATGCCCAAAGAAATAGCCAAGTAAAAAGCCCACGCATTGGTGGGCGTTTTACTTGGTGACCTCACGGGGAATCGAACCCCGATTGCCAGGATGAGAACCTGGTGTCCTAACCGTTAGACGATGAGGCCAAATATCGAGTAGGCAAGAAATTTGCGGCTCATACAAAGCATGAGGCCATGAACGATGAAATTCGAGAAGTATACTACCACAACAGAGAGGGAATGTCGAGAAATAAATTGACTTAATTATGATAAAATGTTATAAATACATAGTTCATCAACCATCCGACAGGACCGTTGTCCTTCACAATTCGAGGTAACCATGACACTTCCTCTCGCATCCGAGCGCCTGCGCGACGAATCCGCCGCCAAGTGGCGATGGGCCTTCCTACAGTTCATCCTGCTCCTGGGCGCCCTCGCCGCCGCAGTCTGGGTGAGTCTGGACGTTACCGTCTGGATCCCCAAGGGAACCGAGCCCGATCCCGGCTTCGTTGATACGTTCGCGATCTGCGGCTGGGTCGTCGTGGCATTCATGTTGCTCCGTTCGATCCCGGCAACCATCATGGAAGCCAAGCTCCTCTACCAGCGAGCCAAGCTGGCCATCGTCAGCGAACATGCCGTTCGCAGCGGGCCAACCACCACACCACGCTAACCCGCCGATGAACAACCCCTCGGGGCAGCCCATGCGTCCGCCACCCGGCAGGCAGCACTGGAACCCTCGAGGGAAGCGCCGTGCGATAAGCATATGTACCTGGACTTTCACCGTCCATCTACCTCTATAAACTTACCGCACGTCTCCCCTCATTTTTATACACACCAGAAGCCCACGTAAATTACCCTTATCACCTTATTTGGCTTATACTGAACATCAAAGCATAAGATGTTTGTATGGTGGTAGATAGCAAAACATGAATCACGTCCCTCGTTCTTGGCTCCAACGTTTCCAGGCTAGCCTGGCTGTTTTTGACCTATTGCTCATAGGCGTCTTTGTCTACACTAGATTTCTGTCCGATGCCGTACCTCAGGCTCTGGAAGGTGGCATCCATTCCCACGGCGCAGGTATTGTGGGAGCTCCCTGGGGTGTCACGTCGCTTGTCGCTGGCCTGGCTTTGTTCCAGCTGGTCTACCTTGCCGGATTTGTCTGGTGGCTGGACAAAAAGTATCAGCTATGGCGAATACATGCGCCGAGCGTCCTCATAACCGGAATCATATTGTCGCTGTTGGTCAATGCCGACACGCCCGCACATATGCCTTACCATATACTGCTCATGATCTTTATGTTCTTGGCGGCCATGGTTGGCACGTTGGTTGTGGGCCTCACTTTCTCTCTGGCGTTCACACTCCTGATTATCGGATCCTTGGGCTCAGGGCACCTTGTTCATGATCCCAGCGGACATGTCATAGAAATGATCTTGGTCAGCCTGTCTGGTGTAGCTGGCAGCGCAGGATGGTTTGTGTTTCACAAAAAATACGTGCAGGCCGTAGATACCAAGGCGCTAGCTAGCCTGACCAACCTTATCAAGCAAGAGCGCACCACGGTCAGCCTCATACTCGAGTCAATTGCCGATGGTGTCATGGTTATCAATACCGAAGGCATTGTGCAGGTTGTCAACGCCAGCTGTGCCAAGATGCTAGGCTGGACCAAAGAAGACGCCCAAAACTTGCAGTATGAGGTTTTGCTGCAGCTCGTAAAGCCCGAGGAAAAATCAACCAACCCAACGCCTGAAGCCACACAGGAATCTCTGATAATACCCCTGAGTGCCAGCACCGGACAGCCGCAGCAACAAGTCAGCTTGGTCAAAACGCGGGACGGCCGGCAGATCTACGTAGACATCACAGCCTCGCCCATCTTCCAAGAAGAAAGGGCAGCCGCGGGCACCCTCAAAAAAGTAGTAGGTGTCATTGTGGTGCTCCGTGATGTTGACAAACAAAAGCGCGAAGAGCAACAACGCAGCGAGTTTATATCGACAGCCAGCCACGAAATGCGCACCCCCGTAGCCGCCATAGAGGGCTACTTGGCGCTAGCACTCAATGCCCAGGTCAGCCAGGTAGACGCCAAAGCTCGGAGCTTCCTGGAAAAAGCCCATGCCAGCACCGAGCACCTCGGTAAGCTATTCCAAGATCTGCTGACCAGCGCAAAAGCAGAGGACGGACGCCTGGTCAGCCATCCTCAGGCTGTAGAGATGGGAGCTTACCTAGAGCAGTTGGTCGACAGCCTACGGTTTGCAGCAGAGAAAAAAGGACTGCTTATGGACTTCACCGTAGGGGCCGGCAACGAGGCCGCCGAACTATCCACGGGTAAGGTTATAAAACCCCTATATTTTGTGCATGTTGACCCGGACCGCCTGCGCGAGGTTATCACCAATCTGTTCGACAACGCCGTCAAATACACGCCTTCGGGCAAGATCTCTGTCGGGCTAACCGGCAACCAACAGGTTGTCCAGTTTTTCATCCGCGACACTGGCCCAGGCATTCCTGCAAACGACGTCCCGCATCTGTTCCAAAAGTTCTACCGGGTAGACAACTCGGCCACCCGCACCGTCGGCGGTACCGGTCTAGGGTTATTCATTTGCCGCAAGATAGTCGAACTCTACAAGGGCCGCATCTGGGCAGAGAGCGAGCTAGGGCAGGGCAGCAGCTTCTATATAAACCTGCCTCGTATTGACAGCCAAAAAGCCTCCGAGCTCCAAACCCTCGAGGCACAAGCCCAGGCCAACACCAGTCCCCTCGACAACTCAACCCAGCACTGACCTTCAAAAACACACATGGTACAATGAAAAGGATAAGCATTACTTAGCTAAATAACAGAGGAAAAAAGCCGTATGCCAAAAATTATGCTCGTCGAAGACGACAATAACCTACGCGAAATATACGAAGCGCGTCTGCTCGCCGAAGGCTACGAGATTGTTTCCGCAAAAGACGGCGAAGAAGCGCTGGCAATGGCCGTAAAAGAAAAGCCAGATCTTATCATATCTGACGTCATGATGCCCAAAATAAGCGGCTTCGACATGCTAGATATCCTGCGTTCTACCCCAGAAACCAAGAACGCCAAGGTTATTATGATGACAGCCCTCAGCCAGGCAGAAGATAAATCTCGAGCAGACAAGCTTGGCGCAGACCGATACCTGGTAAAATCCCAGGTTACCCTAGAAGATGTCGCCAAAGTAGCCCGCGAGGTCCTGAACGGCGAAGACTCCACACCACCTGCCGCTAAACTAGTGGCCTCAGTAGACATGCCAGCCAACAATCCTCCAACGCCACCACCTGCCGCTCCAGCAGTTACACCGGTGCCCGTAACACCCGCGCCAGACCCTACGCCACCAGTAGAGCCGCCCGCCGCCGATCCTCCCATACCACCGGCGCCCTCTCCACCGGCCGAACCACCAACCCCTCCAACGCCACCCGAGCCGCCCGTAACACCGGCGGCTACTACTTCTGAGCCCCCTGTGGCAGCGCCTACGATCGATCCGGCACAAGCCCAGACCGCGGCCAGCGAAGAAAAAGCCGTAGACGACCAGATCAACCAATTTATCAACAACCTGCCTACTCAGGCACCGCCCGCAGTGACGCCCACACCTAACCCCACACCACCGGCAGAGCCCCCAGTCCCTGTCACACCACCCGAACCTACAGCCCCTACGCCACCAATAGAAAACCCATCGCCCCAGCCAGAGGAACCAACCCCAGGCCCAACAGTCCAGGCCGCAGCCGACGCCGCTAATCTGGCACACACCGTAAACGACATATTCGACAAGAAAGATACCCCGTCAGCCCCGCAAGCCGTAGACACCACCACCTCAGGCACCAGCAGTGGCGGCAGTATGTCCATTGCCGGCAAAAAAGTTATAAAGCCGCTGAACGATATCACCACTCAAGGTCCCGACCTGAACAAACTGCTCGAGAAAGAGCAACAGGCTTCTTCAGTATCTCCGCCTCCAGCCACGTCAGTAGTAGCCCCCGGCGGCGAAACTGTTACACCAGCGGCGCCCAATAAAGCCCCAGACAACCATGCCCCTGGCAATGTTATTCAACCCGGTGGCGGACCAACTGGGGTAGACCCCAACTCAATTGCGCTCTAAACTCTAGGATATGAGACTTAACAAATACCTAGCCCTCGCTACCGGTATGTCGCGTCGTGCTGCCGACACGGCTATTGCCAACGGACGAGTCAAGCTAGGAAGTCAACACGCAGAATTGGGTCAGCGTGTCCAAGAAGGCCAAACAGTCACCCTGGACGACCAACCGCTCGCCATACCAGAGCACACTACTACCATCATGCTCCATAAGCCCGTCGGTTTTGTGTGCTCACGCGACGGGCAGGGCAGCCAGACCATATACAACCTCTTGCCGCCGGACTATCAGCGCCTAAAACCAGTGGGCCGTCTAGACAAAGATTCCTCTGGTCTGCTGCTGCTTACCAACGACGGTCGACTTGCCCAGGACTTGACTCACCCCAGTCACCAAAAAACCAAAATCTACGAGGTACAGCTGAACCAAGAACCCACCAAAGCCGACCTGACCAAGCTCATGACCACCGGTGTCATGCTGGACGATGGACCCAGCTCATTCGAGGCACGAGTCATAAAGGGAAGCAGCCTAAAAGTCACCATGCACGAGGGGCGCAACCGCCAAATCCGTCGTACCTTCGCAGCCCTTGGCTACAAGGTCTTCAAGCTCCACCGAACCCACTTTGGCTCCTATGCACTGGGAGCGTTGGCTTCCGGAAAAACCACATCTGTATAACAGTTACTTCTCAGCTTCGTAACTCTGGACCAAGCTCTGTGCATGCTCCAACCAAGACCTCACTGTTCTCAGGGCCGTACGCATCTGCTCGCCGCCCGTATGGTAAGTCAGCAGATCTTGCACATCATCCCAGTGGACTAAGACCGAGTCTACCGCGTCCCAGAGGGGCGACTGACGCACCGCATCCTTCGGTACTTCTGCTGAATGATTAGCAATGACAGCAGCAGCGTCATCGTACTCTCGCTGCAACTTAATCTCGTAATCTATGGCCCTCAAGAAACTCATGCGACCTTCTTTGGCCACCGCCTCGTCCTCTGCTAGGGCTGCGTCCCGCAAGTGAGTCACTATCGATATCATGCCCGTAGCCCGTATTCGGTCTATGTCAGGCAATAGTCGGTCCAAGAACTGAGCACTCTCAGCAACTGTCGCGTTTCGATCATCGTCTTCTGGCATCTGCAGCCAAGGCTCAGCCAATTCTTTGTGCCTGTCGGGCAATTCCCGTAGCTCTACGATAAAGGGGTCGGCAGCCTCCTGGAGGGCAGCCTTGTGGGGCTCAAAGAGTTCCACCATTTTAGCATCACCAGCTTCCCAGGTATCTGCTAGCGCGTCATAGCGGGCCAGGGCTACAATCAGCTCCCTGCGGGTATCACGCAGCTTGCTATCAGTTGGTCCGGGTTTTACCCTATTTTCAAACACAACCGGAACTGCCGCGCCTATTTTACGGACAAGGGTAGTACGTCGCTGTAGATCAGCCGGCTCCCGCGACAGGGTGGGGATAGCATCTATACCAATCCTCCACTGGCTCAGTAAGCGGTCTCTGTTGAACGCCTCTACAACGTTTCTCCGGTCAAAGACACCCTTAAGACGCGACAGGCAGAAAGCAGCCATATACTCTTCGGCTATGTCTATCCGAGCCATTCCGCTTCCCCAGGCCGCCCGCATAACCCCTACGCGCTGAACAGGGTACAAATCAACCAAACTATGCAGGTCAAATGGTTCTGCCTCGGCCATATACTTTTCAAAGCGAGAGGCGACAATCTGCTGCTGCTCGCTCATATCGGTTGGCATAGTGTCATCACCCCATGACTCAAGATTTTCAAGCATATCCGTATCACCCACCAGAGCATGCCCTAAAGCAATCTGGTAGTCATAGCTCCTTGTGGTCAACCGAGCAATGCGTATAACTTCTTCCAATCTATAGTGGTGGCCAACGTAAGAAACCTGTGGCCCTGTGGCCCCTGGAACGGCTGCAGCTCGTTTGGCAGGGTTGCCAGAACGTGATTTATTCGGCTTTCTCGATTGTCCACCTTTGTTTTTGTTTATTTTTTGAGGCTGCAAGTCCTGTCTCATCCCCTCAAATCGTGGCTCCAGCTCCAAGAAGTCTACGGCGATACTGCCCAGGTACCGATCACCATCACCCAAGACGGCGCGGGTAGAGCGCACCAAGTCCAGCGACTCTTCAACGACCTTTCCCGGCATGAGCAACTCAAGGGCGCATGTCTCTACGTCCAAGGGCTCTTCCAGAGAACTTTCCAGAGCTTGTCTAGGCATAATGTCAATACTACCTAAATACTTTTCACGGTCAAAGCATAAGTAACCCGCTTTGTTTGACGCTGTTTTCTCTGTTAGGATAGATGGAGTGAAGAAATTGCCTATTGTCGCCATAGTCGGACGAGCCAACGTTGGCAAATCCAGCCTGTTTAACGCCATCCTCAACCGCCGAGAGGCTATTGTGGCGCGCGAGGCCGGTACAACGCGCGACAGTATCACGGCCAAGGCTATATACCGGGACCAACATTTCTGGCTGGTTGACACGGCCGGCATGAAAGATGCCGAAGACGAGTTCGAGTTTACCATCCAAGAGCAGATCCTCCAGGCCGCCGACAGCGCTGACATCATCTGGGTCGTCATAGAGGCCAACACTATTATTAGCGAAGAAGACCGCCGGGTCGCCAAGCTGGCGCTGAAGAGCCGCAAGCCAGTCTTTTTGGTAGTCAACAAAATAGACAAAAAACCCAAGGTTATACCCGAAGATTTTCAGCGGCTGGGCATCAAACCCATTCTACTAACCAGCACCACCCAAAACCGGGGCATCGAGGACTTGCTAGAGACTCTGGTAGCCCAGATACCCAAAGCAACCCTGCACGAGGCCGACGACCGGGTCCATCTGGCTATCCTGGGCCGCCCCAACGTTGGTAAGTCAGCTATGTTTAACTCGCTCGCCAAAAAGCAGCAGGCCATCGTGGCGGACAGGGCAGGCACCACCCGCGACGTCAACCGCGCAACTGTCCGATACCAAAGTAGAGAGATAGAAATCATGGACACCGCCGGTATCCGCCGGTCAGGCAAGATAGGCCAGGGCATAGAGCGCTTCAGTGTCGTCAGAGCCCTCGCTGCTATCGAGCAAGCCGACGTAGCCCTCATGCTCATGGATGCCAACGAGCTCAATGTTGCACTCGACCAAAAAATTGCCGGGCTCATCAAAGAGGCAGGCAAGGGGCTCATACTGGTGGTCAGCAAATGGGACAGCGTGCATAAAGACGCCTATACCCGCGACGCGCTTGCCCCGCAGATAGCCCATAACTATGCCTTTGTGCCATGGGCACCACTGATCTTTACCAGCTCTATTACCGGGCAGAATGTCACCAAGCTGTTCGACCTCGTCCTAGATATCGTCCAAAAGCGCCAGACACCCATCAAGACTACCGAACTCAACCGCTGGCTCCAACAGATTACTGACGAACACCCACCAGCCGGGCTCAAAAACCGCGCCCCCAAGCTGAACTACATAGTCCAAGAAAAAGAGAATCCCACCAACTTCAAAGTATATGGGTCGCATACCAAGTATTTGCACTGGAGCTACAAACGTTTCATGGACCGCCGACTGCGCGAGGCCTACGGGTTCGAAGGCACACCGATCCGCTTCTGGTTCTTTGAAAAACACGAGACCCACAAACACGGTCGCAGCCCCACAAAAGATTAGATCCTTTCTTTAACGCATACGCTTGCATCCCAGGCGGCGCAGTGCCAAACTTACAGGAATGGCGTTATTTCAGAGAAACCCTTTCGCGACCCGGCAAGAGCAACCCCTCTTTACCATCGGTATGAATAAAACCGTCCTGGTCGTCGGCCTTGGCAATAGTGGCAAGCAGTACGACGGTAGCCGTCATAACATTGGCTTTGCCAGCGTCGACGCCTTTGCCAACAGCCAGGAATTCGAACCTTGGACAGACAAAAAAGACCTCAAGTGTCTGCTAACCAGCAAGGTCCTGGGCGATACGCGCGTCCTTATAATCAAGCCCACAACCTTCATGAACCTCAGCGGCGAGGCCGTCCAAAAGGCCACCCACTTTTATAAAATCCCAGTCCAAGACGTCATTGTGGTGCACGACGAACTAGATGTAGCATTTGGCCAGATTCGTACCCGTGTAGGGGGCGGCTCGGCCGGCAACAACGGTATCAAGTCACTCATACAACATGTGGGCCCAGACTTCAACCGCGTACGCGTGGGTATTGGCCCCGCCCAAGACAAAATGGACAGCGCCGACTTTGTCCTAGCCAAATTCTCCAAAGAAGAAAAAGCCCATATCCCGGCTCTGACCAAAGAAGTTATCAGCATTTTGACCGAGTATATATTTAGTAATCAGCTGCCACATGACACCCGCCAAGTGATCGATATCACCCCTTAAGCACCCAGATAAAAGCGCTAGACTTATAAATAAAAAGATGGTATAGTTTTCCGGTCTGATTGTCATCCGACAGTCATCGAACATCCCAGAGAGAAGGTCAACACCGATGTTGAAGCTCTTCCGCAAGTGGTGGAAGTACCTGACGGCCAAGCTGTCCTCGTCGTTCAGCGAGAACGCGGACCCCAAGGTCCAGCTGGAACAGGCTCTCATCGAGGCCCAGGACCAGCAGCGGCGGCTGAAGGAGCAGGCGGCCAACGTCATCGCCCATCAGAAGCAGACCGAGATGCGGCTCAACCGCACCATGGACGAGCTCGAGAAGGTCAACACCAACGCCGTCCAGGCCGTCAAGATGGCCGATCAGGCTGCCGTGGCGGGTGACGAGGCCAGGGCGTCGCAGTACACCAACACCGCGCAGACCTTCGCCACCCGGCTGATCCAGCTCGAGAAGGAGGTCGCCGACCTCAAGACCATGCAGCTGCAGGCGACCGGCGCAGCCGACCAGGCCAAGAAGGCCGTCTCGCAGAACGCCATGGCCCTCCAGCAAAAGCTGGCCGAGCGTCAGAAGCTGCTGTCGCAGCTGGACCAGGCCAAGATGCAGGAAACCATGAACAAGGCCATGTCGTCGCTGTCCGAGACGGTCGGCCAAGACGTGCCCACGCTCAACGAGGTCCGCGACAAGATCGAGGCGCGCTACGCCAAGGCCAAGGGCGCCGCCGAGCTCAACGCCGACTCCGTCGAGGTCCACATGCTCGAGGTCGAGGCCGCGACCATGGACGCCGAAGCCACGACCCGTCTGGACGAGATCAAGGCCCAGCTCGGCATCGCGACCGCCCCGGTCACCGACGCCATCCCGGCGATCCCGGCGACCCAGCCGCAGGAAGCCGAGTCGGGCAACTAGTCCTTCGGGACGCCCACTCTCTACACCCAGGCCCGGGTATCATGTCATGCTGCCAGCATGATTTTGGTACCCGGGTCGTAAATTCTTTTATGGGGCCATGAGTGGCACAAACAAGAAACCTTCGTAGGTCTCAGTGTGCACCTGACCATGCTCATCTTTTATAACTTGTACCAAGGCATGCCCAATCGGCATAACCAACACTCCTGGCGCTGCCAGCTGATCTAATAACTCTTGCGGAACCTCTTGAGCCGCCGCCGATACCAAAATCCGATCGAACGGTGCCTCCTCGGGCAGGCCCATCACCCCTGACGCACACTCATGCATGTGCAAATGGGACATGTTGAACTTGGCGACGGCCTTGCGACTCTTGTCTACCAGTTCGGGGATTCGTTCCACCCCGTGGACTACGCCCTGAGGCCCCACAATATAAGCCAATAACGCCGAGGTCCACCCAGAACCCGAGCCCACATCCAGCACCTTATTGCCCGTCTCGGGCCGCAGCAGTTCCAGCATAAAGCCCACAGTGTAGGGCTGCGAGATAGTCTGGTGGTGGCCAATAGGCAGTGCCTGGTCGTAGTAGGCCTGGGCCTTATGAAAAAGCGGCACAAATTGCCGCCTGTCGATATGGACAAATGCCTCGTAAATACGAGGCGTGTGCGCCACATGATCGTTTCTGAGCCTTCGTGCGAGTGATCTGTTACTCATATCCAAAAAATATCATAAACCCCGCTTAAAAACAGCCAAAAACCTCTCACAACATGAGAGACCCCGAGCGGGTCTCTCATCGCGCGGGGAAAATGTGCTCCATTTTCTCCGGCTGCTCTTCCTGAAAACGGATAAGTACTTTTGGGAGTAAATCCCAAAAGTACTTGCTTTATCAATGGGTTTGCACAAGAGGAAAGCCCGAGAACTTGTTCCTCGGCGCGCTAGGAGGGGAAATCATCTCCTCCTAAAATTAACTAAAAAGAGCCCGCAGAGGGTGAGACATGCCTGTGGCATGTTGCAAGGGAACCTTCCGATGGCAACTTGTTGCCAATCGCGAAGTTCCGGGGTCGCGCTAGCGCGACTGGGCACCTGGCCGTAACTAAAAACGGGCCTCCGAGAGGGGGTGGGCACCACTCGAAGACCCGATTTTAGGGAACAACCGAAGTTGCTCCCAACCACCCTTCAACCCACCCCAGCGAAGCGTCGATGTCCAAAACTCCATAAAGACTCGCGCCGGCCTCGAAAGGCCATACTTGCATACTCACTTTGAAACGGGGACCCTTAGATTCTCGAAAGATCCTAAGGGGCTAGTTAAAGGGGTTAGTTTGTTTTAGAACGCCGCCCGCCGGCAAGCCAGTAAGCAACGCCAAGAATAAGTGGAGGGTAACAACTCATAATCAGCACGTTCTAAAACAATCTAACAAAACATTCTGTGTAAACACAGAACTGTTAGAATAGGGGGTATAAGGTGCGTAATTTACCATTACAGTAATTACAAATTGTCATTTTACCAAAAATATTATATTTGTCAACACCTTTTATGAAAAAAGTCAACATGGTTACGCTTGAGGAATCCGCACTTCCGGACAGGATTACCTCTGTTATACCACCACCAAAACAGCTCTATATACAGGGACCTCTAAAAAGTTTTTTGCAGGCCCCTTGTATTGCTATTGTGGGCAGTCGCCGGGTCAGTCCCTACGGTCGGGCGGTCACCCTTAGATTGGCCCAGGAACTGGCCGAACGGGGCATTGTTATTGTCAGTGGGCTGGCCATTGGCGTTGATAGCCTGGCCCACCAGGCAGCCCTGGATGCCGGGGGACGGACTATTGCCATTTTGCCGACGGCCCTCAGTAGCATCTATCCACGCAGCCATACCCACCTGGCGCAGAGCATATTACAGGCAGGCAACGTCCTGGTAAGCGAATATGCCGACGATACCCCGCCCATGAAGCACCAGTTTATTGCTCGCAATCGCCTTATTGCCGGACTGGCAGATGCCGTCCTGATACCAGAGGCAGCAGAGAAGAGTGGCAGCCTACACACCGCAGCCTTTGCGCTAGAGCAGGGCAAAACCATCCTGGCAGTACCTGGTAACATCACCAGCGAGTTATCACGGGGCACGAACAACCTGGTCAAAACAGGGGCCATTCCCGTCACGGCTGTGTCAGATATTTTCTATGCGCTTGGCATAGAACCCACCCTCAGACAACTCCGCCTCCCCGCGGACGAAACAGAGTCAATTATCTTAGACCTGCTCCAACAAGGCACAACCGATATGACCCAGCTCCAGATCCAGAGTGGACTAGACCCGGCTCTATTTAATCAAACACTCACGATGCTGGAACTAGCTGGCAAGATCCGTTCCGTGGGCGCTGGTCATTGGGCCACCACATAAAAATACACATGGCTTTATAATCATAAATATGATATAAATGCAGGCTAACGTACGTCTTACGGCTGACGTTTGTTTTTTTGATAGATGTATGAGAAGCGTTTCTTCGGTGAGACGGTTTATTTGGGATAGGACAGCAGCAGTCAATGCTGTGCTATCCCAAATAAACCCGTCTTGTGCTCCGTGCACCATCGAAAGGAATGCCCGTGTCTTCTGCCCCCGTCACCAGCTTTCCCCAAGAGCTCCGCCGGGTCCGACCCATTGTCTGGATCGGGTCCGCGCTCGTCTGCTTCTTCCTCGGCGTGGGACTCACCCTGTGGGTGACCCATAACGACAGGATCGAGGTCGACAAAATCAGCACCGTGGTCTACAGCCATGGACCGGCCGAACGCGCCAGTTACATCGCCGAATTCACGGTGACCGACTGCTACCCTGCGGATGCCGATTTCAGCGGACCCACCTGGAGCGCAACCCAGACCGAGTTGTCCAGGAACTATCCCTCCGCACGTTTCGACTTCCACGGTGGTGACCCCAAGGGATTCGTCACCGTTAGGCTCGACCTGGACGGCTTCAAGGAAAGTCCGGAGCTTCGATTGGTCGCCAACGACATCCACCGTGTCTTGCACAGCAAGCACGCCTGCGAGCCCCCGAAGTCCTGATCTCCCAGATCTCAGTCCCTCAAAAACCTCGAAAGGGGGGAAACAACATGGGTTACGTCATCGGTGTCATCGTGGTCGCAGCTGCTGCGGCCTTCGGCTGGAACAAGTACAAGCAGAGCCGCTCGGCCTAGTCGCCGGCGTAGGTCTTCGGTGGTAGCCGGCTCGTTCGTGCCTTTGGCGCAACAGCCGGCTGCCACCAGGCCGCCCCTTCATACATCATCAAACTTTTACAGGCTCCTGGCAGTCAGCGACCACACAGACCGCACCCTTGGTGCATTCTTTAATACCTCCTGCCAGTCCTGTACCCGCTTCTATGAATGTGCGATACCTTTCGCAAAACTCATACTGATGAGTCCAAGAGGACGAAAAGCGAGTACAATTTGATATATGGAAACCAAAACAATGGTCTGGATTGGCCTAGGTGTCGGCAGTACCGTAGGGGGCTTGCTGGGTACCATGCTAGACCATGGAAACTTTCTAGGCCTGTGGTCACTAGCCCTTGGCACCCTGGGTTCACTTATAGGCATCTGGGCCGGTTTCAAACTGGCTAATATGTAAACGGAATTTGCTTTTACATACCGTAACGTAGTAGTGTTACTTGCTGTAACTCAAATAATCAGTACACTAAGCGTAAGCACATGGCAAAAAATCTCGTTATTGTAGAAAGTCCGGCCAAGGCCAAGACCATAGAGAAATATCTTGGCAAGGATTACTCGGTCAAAAGCAGCTTTGGACACATCCGTGACCTGCCTAAAAAAGGCATGTCTATAGATATTGCCAAAAATTTTGCACCCACCTACGAAATCAGTCCAGAAAAGAAGAAGGTCGTTGCCGAACTCAAAAAAGCCCTCAAAGGCGCCGAAGTCTGGCTGGCAAGCGACGAAGACCGCGAAGGGGAGGCTATAGCCTGGCATTTATGCGAGGCTCTCAAACTAGACCCCAAGAAAACCAAACGCATTGTCTTCCACGAAATTACCAAGTCCGCCATAGAGGCAGCCATAGAAAACCCCCGCACCGTAGACATGAATCTAGTAGACGCTCAGCAAGCTCGACGCATCCTAGACCGTCTAGTAGGGTACGAACTCAGCCCCGTCCTCTGGAAAAAGGTCCGTCCGGGCCTCAGTGCTGGTCGCGTCCAGTCGGTAGCCGTCCGCCTCATTGTCGAGCGCGAGCGCGAGATAAAAGACTTCCAGACACAGAGCAGCTTCAAGGTTACTGCCACATTCCATACCCCAGAGAAAGCCGAGCTACCGGCAGAATTAACAGATAAGATCGTAGACGAAGAGAAGGCCGAAGCCTTCCTGCAAGCCTGCGCAGGCGCTACCTTTACCGTCAAAGACGTCGCCACCAAACCCGGCACGCGCAACCCGGGCGCCCCCTTTACTACCTCTGTCCTACAGCAAGAAGCCGCCCGTCGCTTGGGCTATAGCGTCAAACAAACCATGACTCTAGCTCAGCGTTTATACGAAAACGGTCATATCACTTACATGCGTACCGACAGTACCATCCTGTCCGGCCTGGCTATAAAGGCAGCCGAAGACTACATCACCAAAGAATACGGTGCCCAGTATCATCAGGTTCGCCAATACAAGACCAAAGACAAGGCCGCCCAAGAGGCCCACGAAGCCATTCGCCCCACAGACTTCCGCAAGGTAGCCGCTGGCGATGATCCCCAGCAAAAGAAGCTATACGACCTTATCTGGCGCCGCGCCCTGGCTAGCCAAATGGCCCCCGCCCAGATAGACCGCACCGAAATACTTATAGATGTCAGCGACCGCACAGAACAATTCTTGGGCAAAGGCGAGATCGTCAAATTCGACGGTTGGTTCAAGGTGTACGGCGGCGGCAAAGAAGATGTCCTGTTGCCACCAGTACAAGTAGGCGAGAAGCTAGCGCTGCAAGCCGCAGAGGCCCATCAGACCTTTAGCCGCCCGCCAGCCCGCTATGGCGAGGCCGGCCTGGTGCGCAAGCTCGAAGAGCTGGGCATCGGTCGCCCAAGCACCTACGCGCCAACCATCAGCACCATCCAGACCCGTGGCTACGTAGAAAAGGGCGACTTGCAGGGAGAAGAACGGACAGTAGTACACCTAGCACTCCTGAAAGGCGCCGTCCTGCGCGACGAACAAACAGAGGTACATGGGGCAGATCGCAGCAAACTCACTCCCACCTCTGCGGCAGATGTAACTACCGACTTCTTGGTTAGGCACTTCGCTTCAGTTGTCGACTATGATTTTACTGCCACCGTCGAAGAAGACTTTGACGCCATTGCTGACGGCAAGCGCAAATGGGAAGACATGCTCAAAGAGTTTTATAAAGATTTCCACGCCCTCGTGAAAGAAGGCGAGAACGTCAGCCGCGAAGAAACTTCTCAGGCACGCGTACTTGGCCCAGACCCCAAGAGCAGCAAGCCTATTATCGCTCGTTATGGCCGCTTTGGACCAATGCTCCAACGGGGAGAAACCGAAAGCGAAGAAAAACCAGACTTTGCACCGCTTCCAGAAGGCGTAGACCTAGAGGACGTCACATTAGAGCAAGCACTCGAGATGTTCAAGCTTCCACGCACCGTCGGCACGACAGAGCAGGGCGAGGAGATAAAATCCAACATCGGCCGCTACGGCCCGTATATCCAGATAGGCAAGCTGTTTGTGTCCATCAAAGGTCACGACCCTATGAAGATTACCGAGGAAGAAGCCCGAGAACTATACGCTGCCAAGCTCAAACAAGAGGCAGAGAGGCACATAGCCGACTTCGGCAAGATCAAGATACTGAACGGCCCCTATGGTCCGTACGTAACAGATGGCACGAAGAACGCCCGTATCCCCAAAGAAACAGACGCCACAAAGCTAACAGAGACAGACGCCAAAAAAATACTGGACGAAGCACCCGCCAAAAAGCGCTTCGGCAAGCGTGCCGCTAAGAAGTAAAATCATTGACTTTTAGCTAATTTTATACTATAATACACTTGAGTGATTTTCCACACTCGTCAAATGGAAATGGACCCCCAAGCACCCCTGGGAGAAACCCCATGCTTTCCAATCGAACCCTCGGCCTCATGGCCGGCATCATCGTGACGCTCATCGGCATCACGCTCTGGCTCAGCTGGAACTTCGGCTACTGGAGCGACGACGGCCCGCGTGTCGACCACACCAGCCTGTTCCTGCCCAGCGCAATCTGCGGTACCCTCGGCATCATCGCCGCGGCCATCATCATGATCGCGACCATCTACGGCCCCAAGTCGGTGTACGGCAATCCCGGATTCGTCAAGCATCTCGCAAACGAGTGCGCTGGCTGGGGAGCTGTTGTCCTGATCCTGCCGTCCTTCATGGGCGCCCTCATGGCTGGGACCGACATCCCCAACAACGTGTCCAACGGTTCTGTCCCGTTCCACTGGGCCACCTTCGGCAGCTACTCCGGTAGCCTCCTCGCTGGCCTGCTGGTGACCAACCTGTTGCTGTCCCTGGTGCTGTACTTCTGGGCAGACCGGCCTGGTGACCTGACCATCGACAGCTGGCTGAGCCGAGTCGTCCAAGCCTGAGGGCTGGCCCTAGGACAAGGCAACACGCCGCCGTGCATGATACCTGGAGGGTCCAGGACGTGAAGTGGTAGAGGTGATGGATCATCCATCGACAACCCCTCATACCTCCCACTTCACGCCCACACAGTTTCTATGAATGTGCAGCCAACACTGCAAGAGTCATACTGATGAGTCCAAGAGGACGAAAAGCTGTAAAACTTCTTTGACATTAGTGCTATAATATTTTGCGAGTGATTCGTTTCTGCACTCACAAATAACCCTCGAGGCCTCTTGGAGGAATCATGTTCAGCATGCTGACGTTCCGTCGCATGACACTCGCCACGCTCGGCTTGGGCGCGCTGCTTTTCCCGATCTGTTGGTTTGCCGCCTACGGAACCCAGGAATTGTCCAGGGCACCTCATGGTGACCTATTCAGCGCTGGCGTCATATCCGGCATTATCGGTGTGGTGATCGCCTACGTGCTCCTCATGGGCACCATCCATGTCGAAGATGCCGACTTCGGTGAAAGTCAGTTCCTGGGACACCTGATGGCAGCCTTCGGGATCGTCGCAGCTGTGCTGTTCGTGTTGGGCTGCATAATCGCCGGCTTCGTCTCCAGCTCCCCCGAAGGTGGTCCCATCGACACGGGCGTGTTCGGCACCATCGTCATCAGCCTACTCGCCAGCTACCTCACCACCTTTTTCGTCCTGGTGGGTGCGTTCGGCGACGAGACGTGGATCGGTGGCAAGAAGACTGACAACAACCTCTTCCGGGACGGTGTTATCAGCGGGCCCTAAGGCACACACTGGCCAACAGAGAGTTACAAATCCTGGAGTACCAGGTCATGAAGTGGTAGAGGTGATGGATCATCCATCGACAACCCCTCATACCTCCCACTTCATGTCACAGCTTCTACAAATGCGATTTGTACTGATGAGTCCAAAAGGACGAAAAGCTATAGCCACAGAGGCAACAGAGAAGGAAATAGTTGACAAATACTGTTTTTATTATTAAAATAACATAGTTTTACATGGGTTTTCACCCCTAAAACGTATTATTGACAAGCAGGCAGACAGAGCGGAGTATTGTGGGCTTTTTGTAAGCAAAGAGCACAGAATATTCTGCTCCTGTCACCACAAGAACAGACACATCCGTGGCTTTAGCCGTGGGGACTCGCAAAAGCAGGTCAAACTGCGCGAGTTAGAAGGAAATCTCAGTCCAGCCAACCGAAAGGCTTCGGCACCATGAGCATCACCACCCTCGCCAGCATCCCCGCCACCTACAACACCCCCACGTACTACGCCCCCGCCTACCAGCCGCGGGTCGACCTCGTGTCGATCAGCCTCACCCTGGTGTTCGAGCGGCAGAGCGTGATCCGCCTGGGCTACGCCTGGATCGATGGCTACTTCGTCGCCATCGACCTCCTGGTCGTCACCCAGTACGCCGTGGTCATCGAGAAGACCGCCCTCCTCGTCGACGGCGACATCGTCGTCTTCATCGGCTAGTCGACTTCGTCGGCTCGGTATGACGAGTAGGTGGGTGCGGATGTGTACAGCAAAAGGATGTGGCCTATGGCTGCAACTCTCCTTTTTCTGTTCCCCTCTGTTCACCCGCCTGCTGTCATACCAACATGATTTTATAAAAAAGCATTTGACACAAAAGTAATATGCTGTTATTATATTTAAGACCTATCTGTTTTACAGAGCTGTACATAACAAGCATAAGCGTTTACGAACAGTCGAATTGTAGAGTAATATTCGCTCTAACAGATTTAGGTTGAATATTTATCCACAATTTTACAGAGATACAACATATACCTCTTATAGCTTCCTATGCAACAGTTTAAGCATAACCGTCCATTTAGTGATACAATAGCTATATCTACAAAGGGTATTGACTCAGCAGACTATTTGTTTTACAATAATATTAAAACTTGAGATTACCCAGACCGGGTAAGGGAAGTAAATAATGACAGAAGCTAATCGAAACCGGCTGCAGATCGAAAAGATCATTACCGACATTTTGGGCACTATTGATCGCGAACGTGAACGCGAGATTATTGCACGTCGTTATGGTTTGTTCGACCGCAAAGAAACTCTCGAACAAATCGGCGAGCTTCTTGGTATTACCCGTGAGCGCGTTCGGCAGCTCGAGAAGGCCGTTATGGCTCGTCTCAAGGCAATGGCTGACGCTGGGCAACTACCGCATATCAAAGAAGTACAGACCCTTTTGCTCGACGAAGTTAACACTATGGGCAAAGTTGGCCGCGTAACCGACCTCAGCGGACGACTTACCAAAGACAACAGCCGCGTAGACCAGGCTCGTATCTCTTTCTTGGCAGAGCTCAGTCCTAAGCTGGCTGTCGTAGAAGACAACGACCACTTCCATCACGCTGTTGGCGTAGCTGAAGTTCACGACGAAAAGACCATTAAAGAGCACGTCATGACTATTATTGCCGCCATCAAAGATATCGGCGAACCTAGCGCTATCGAGCATGTCACCACGACAGCCGGTAAAGAAGACGCTGAGCACGTAGCCGCTCTGGCTAGCACTAGCAAGCAGCTTGCTACCCTTAACGGACGCTGGGGCCTCGTGAAGTGGCCCATGGTCAACCCAAAGAACATTCGTGACAAAATCTACGTTATCTTGCACGAAGCAGGGCAGCACATGCACTTCAACGAGATCTCTGAAGCCATCAAGGGTTCAGACTTCAAGCGCAAAGACGTAACTACCCAAGCTATCCACAACGAACTCATCAAAGACAAACGCTTTGTCCTGATTGGTCGTGGTATCTACGCCCTCAAAGAGTGGGGCTACGAAAAGGGTACCGTTGCTGACATCATAGAAGAAGTCTTGCGTACCGCAAGCGAACCTATGCACCGCGACGAGATCGTTAAAGAAGTCCTGAAGAGTCGTCACGTCAAAGAGACAACCATTCTTCTGAATCTACAAGGCAAGCCGCAATTCAAGCGCGTTGCCAAAGCTACCTACGCCCTCGCTGAGTAAGTTCTGGATATCCCATGGTCACCTCCTCACCGTGAGGTTGATACACCATGGGACCCAGAGCCTATCATATGGCAGGGTAAAGGCCCCGGTGGCAAGAGGGGAAGGAAGCCTTTCGGTAATGGAAAGACACGAACAAGAAGATACCACCAGTAACATGATGGAGCTCACTAATGGCTCTACGTTTCTGGGCCGTGACGAAGAGCCATACATAGAGCTACTCGCTCAAGCAGGCGAAGAGGGCCTTACGGCCGCTGATTTCGTAAACGCCCACATCCACAAAAGAACTGCAGTATATAGCACCTTAGCCCGGCTAGCAGCAGACGAAGTTATCGTGAAACGAATCGATCGTTCGGGTCTGGCTTCTCGTCCACCGGAAAGAATAGTCCTTGACCCCAAACGCCTCCCAGAAGTCATAGCTCATTTCGAATACCTCGCACAGCGAGTCCAAGGCACCTTGCGGCGCTCAATGCCCAAGCAGAGCAGGAGACAGAGCAAGAGTTATAAACAAAAAGCGAACATTACTAGTAGCATAGTACGAACAAAGAAATACAAAAACCGAACAAGTGTTCATAAAAAATACAGCTCGAGAAATTATAAGACAAGACAAAACAGCCAGCATTTTTCAAAGGCCATGCAGAACGGGCAGGGACAATAAAAATCAAAGCCAAACATAAGGGCAGAGGGCACAAAACAGCCGCGGGTGATTGGCGAGCGAACCAAAACCAAACATACACATGACGTCGCACAATGTATATTTTGCGACTCACATATAGGATTTATAGACGACTATCGATACCCCTCCTGCAGGGGATAAGCACAGGCAGTATGGCACTTGGCTTACGGTTTACATTTATGCGTGCCCTAAAGCACACACCTAACGCTGTTTAAGCCCCGCGGCCGTCCAGCCACTCGTTTGCTGTACCGGAAAGCTCTGTTGTATTTACCGACATTCCCACGACTTTTCCACACCCGGCCGTGAAAACATTTGCTTTTTCGCTATTTACTTTGTTTTATATATTATTCCCCTTTACTTCCTCTGCTCTGCTTTTTTTGACTTTTGCCCTACTTTGTATTTTTGTATAGTTTTTTCACGGCCTTCCACAGCACTTTTATATTGAACGTTTTACGAACATGAGGGAGGGGTAAAGCGGGGGACCTTCACTGCTTACTTATAAAAGGCTTTTTCTGATACCCGCACATCTATGTACTCTGCTGGCAGGACGTTGTCCTTTTCCAGTCGTTGCTTGACCGCTATAAACGTCCCTGCCTGAAGCTTCCCCTCCCCTTGGGTGTCAAACTTGACGTAATATGGCCTGTCTTTGGGACGGACTCGTAATTCTCGGGCGGCTGGCAGGCTCATGCTATCCAAAGGGATGTTCTTGGCCCGTAACTGCGCTGACACATCGGTAATAAATTGCACCACCTCCTTAGGCAGGGCGGATTTGCCAGGCTCTAGCGATACACCTGATTCATCACGCACGAGAGGCAGCCTGTCACGCGTCGAGCTATCGACCTCGCTGGCTTTTACAATAGCACGACCATGCACATCCACGATAAACGCACCACTACTACGCGTCCCCAGTACCAGCGCCGGCTGAGCGGGCTGGGCCTGTATTACCAGCCGCCGGCCCATCAGCGGCATAACAACAGCAATATCACCCAGCTCCGGAAAGGCTTCTCGCAGTTCGGCCGCCAGCTTTGTGGTATCTATGGTCAACTTACTACTGTTCAGTAATGACCGGGCCAGTATATCCCGGGCTTCTTTTTCATACACCGCTCTGTTTCCAACCAATGTTTGGTCACTGCTGCGCAGTATCTGTACGTTGGGTAGCGTACTGAGTGTCGACATATACACCAGCGACACCAGCAGGACGACAGCAGCAACCATAGAAGGTGCATACTTCAGCGCCTCTTTGTTTACACGACGGCTCGTAGCCGTTTTCTTGGGAGTCATATTCCGACCAACCGACGGCTCTGACGAGCGACTGGCATAATATGAAAAGACTTGTGCCGATTGCTGGGCACGAACGTTTCGTTGGGCTGGTTGTGGTTTTTGTTTTTTGCGGAACATAGTGCTAATTGGGGGTTTTATTTGGTCTGTACTTCTAATAATAACAGTGCCAGCTTGCGGGACGCATCAGGTATGCTGATATCTTGTAGTTTGCTGGCCAATTTCTGACGGCGTTCAGGATCTTGCAACAGACTCCGTATTGCCGCGTCCAGAGCAGAAGTGTCTCTCTTAAAATCAGCCTCATCTACAACCAACACCGCATTATGCCTTACCAGATTTTCGGCATTTTTGAGCTGGTGGCCCCCTGTTAGGAGGGGATTTGGCACAACCACACAAGCCTTGCCCTGTACCCCAAACTCAGCCAGTGCATTGGCGCCCGCTCGCGTCACCACCACGTCCGCAGCACCGCTGTACCGATATAAAGGTTGTAAAAATTCCAACACCTCCAGGCGCTCATGACTGAAATCCCCATAAGTATCTGCCTGTCCCTTCCCTACCTGGTGAATAACAAAAAGATCTGCATAGTCCTGAAGTAGCCCGGGCACCACCTGTCGCATGCCGTCGTTCAACCGACGCGCACCTGTGCTACCCCCTGTTATCATAAGTACCCTGCTCTTCCCTGGCAGAGATAGTTCTTTTTTGTACTGTGCCTGCAGGTGCGCATCTACCGGCTTGTAGTCGGCAGTGGTCAGAACACCCACATACCTCACGCTCTCTGGTGGGTAGGTGTAGAATTCGGCAGGCATGCCTGTGGCATGATATACAGCCCACTTGGCCACCAACCGGTTAGCCAGCCCTGGCATAGCGTCGGAATCATGGGTGACAAACGGCTTGCGCCAAAAAGCCGAGGCTACCCCTATGGGCACCCCTACAAAGCCGCCCTTTAAAAGCACTACATCTGGCCGCAATTTCTTGACCAGGAAGATGCCCTGGATAATGCCCAGCACTATGTACACGGCATCTCGTATGTTCAGGGCAATGGTCTTCAGGTCCAGCAAGCGGCGCAGCCACGACTCGCCATGATACCTGCGGAACTTGCCCGCAAAGATGGTAACTATTTTATCAATATCAGCGTTTCCGTCAGTCATGTGTGCAAACCGTCCGTTACGTTCACCAGCGTATATGACGTAACAATCCGGGTCGGCTTTTTTCAGCTGGTGGGCCACTGCCAATAGTGGCGATATGTGCCCACCAGTACCTCCACCGGTCAGTAGGATCCGTTTAGGCATTGGCTTCGCTCCTAGCTCGGTAGCGACTGATTGGCCGGCCGCTAGCTGGCTGTCGATCGGTCGAGACGCCTCCCGTATTTACCCCATAGGAAGTGTACCGGGATATATTAAACACCAGCCCTACGGCAGCCATCACGAATATGACGCTCGTACCACCATAACTAATAAACGGCAATGTAATACCTTTGAGCGGCAGCAGACCAATCATCGCCCCAATGTTGATAACTGTCTGGGTACTGAGCCAAGCCAACACCCCAGCTACGATCAGGCGTGAAAAATCGTCAGTGGTACGTTCCATAATGTTTTTTATGCGTACAAAGAAGGCCATAAGCAGACAAATCAACAGTGTCGCCCCTATAAAGCCGAACTTCTCTGCAATGATAGCAAAGATAGAATCGTTGGCAGCCTCTGGAAGATAGCCAAAAGCTTGGCCGCTATTTTGCAAGCCAATACCAAATATACCCCCAGAGCCCACTGCAATCAGCGCCTGACAGGCCTGGTAACCCGTACTCTGACAGTCACGCTCAGGGTTCAGAAAGGTGCTTACCCGGTCACGGCGATAGCTAAAAGGCAGAATGAGCAGTGCCAGACCAATGACCACGACTCCACCGGTTTGAGCAATGCGCTTGAGCGGCAGCCCCGCCACAAATGACATGGCAGCTAGCATAGCCAGAACAACCGCAGTAGACCCCAGGTCCTTTTGGGCGATAGCAACCACTACACCAACCACTGCCAGTACGAACATCAGCGGCTTGAGTGTTTTTTGGGTGCTTCCTATCTCGCCCTTTCTAATTTGCTGCTCCAGAAATGCAGACAGGCAGATAACCAGTCCAAGCTTTACCAGCTCTACCGACTGTAGCGACAGGCCACCAAAGCGTATCCAACGATGTGCCGGATATTCGGCGCTGACGGGCAGCACCAGCGAAATAAGGGTAGCCAACACCGCAGCCACCAGCAGTGGTCGTTGCAGTTGGCGCCATTTTGTCAGAGGAATCGCCGCCACAATGGCAAAGGCCACTACCCCCAAGCCAATGGCTGTTAGCTGCTTGGTTACAAAATAATTCTCGCCGACATTCTTCTGGGCACTCAGGCCGGGGCTAATGGCATATACCACAATCAAACCCACGGCCAACAGCAAGGCGCTGATAAGTACCAGTGTATAGTCTGGCTTGTGTCGCCTTTGCAGCGTACCACTGTCACGCGCCAGAACTGCTGGCCGTCGACGCCCTCCTGTAGTTCGCGCAAACATATCTAGTACCCCTAACTGTTGCCAAGCAGGTACAAGATGAGACCGAGGACACCGAACACCTGACCCAGTATCCAAAAGCGCATCGTTACTTTTGTTTCGGGCCAGCCAATAGCTTCAAAGTGGTGGTGGATAGGAGACGATAGAAATACCTTCTTGCCATGGCGCAATTTGCGCGAGGTGCGGTTGATGATAACCGAGCCAGTCTCTGCAACATACACAGCGCCAATGATAGGCAGCACGTAGATAGTATCTGTCTGCAAAGCAATGATACCCAGGGCGGTACCCATAGCAAACGACCCAATATCGCCCATAAAGAAACGCGCCGGATAGATATTAAACCAGGTATAGCTCAGCAGTGCTCCCACAATAGCCAGACAGAATCCTGCCAGAGCGTACTGCTGTTGAAAGGCACAGATAATGGTATAGACCCCGAAAGAAGAGGCCAACAACCCGCCAGCCAACCCATCAAGTCCATCAGACATGTTCACCGCATTGGCCGTCGCAATAACTACGAACCAGAACAAAACAATAACAAAGACACCCAGCATAACATCGCCAAAGCCAAAATTCAGACTGGTAACGTCAAGCTTGGCATAAAACCACCACCCACCAACAAGCCCCACCGTACTATGCAGCAAGAACTTTACCTTGGCACGCATACCAGCAACTTTACTGCTGCCACGAATATTCATCCAATCATCTATAAATCCAACCGTGGCAGCCCCTAGCATACCGGCCAGCGGTAGCCAAGTCTCTTGCCTGTCCAAGTTGGCAACAAGGGTCACGAACGTGACCGCCAAAACAAAAACGATGCCAGCCATATTAGGAATGTTGCGCTTGTGTTTGGCAGCATGCAGCTTGGCATAGACAGGCGCCTTGACGCCACCCATTGCCTCTGTTCGTTGCTTCTTCCACCACTCGTATTTGTACGCAACGGTGGTGTACAACGGCGTCAATACCATACTAAAAGCAAAGCTCAGAAAGCCTAGTAGCAATATCTGCATGACGGTGCTGGTTTCAACGACGAGGCTTATTGTTTCTGTCATGGTTAGTTCCTTGTATTATACACTTACTTTTTTGGTGTTACACCAAAGTTATTAATCAGCATGCCCGTTAGATCAACAAAGAGCGGGGCCGCCGCCTTTGACCCTGCATACCCGCCAATCTTTGGCTTATTTACACGTACCAGTATTACATATTGCGCATCATCTCCACCAACAAATCCCATAAACGTACCGTTAAATACGTCGTCATAATAGCCACCCTCGGGCTTTGCCACTTCAGCTGTTCCGGTCTTGCCACCAATACTGTAGGCAGGATAGTCTTGTTTGAATCCATAGGTTACCCGATTTTTGGCAACCGTATATTCCATCATTTCCTTGATAGTGCGGCTCACCTCTGGCTTAACTGCATTAGTACCTATAACTTTTGGTGCTACCTGCTGCTCGCCCTTATCGGTAATAGTCTTGTCAATCAGGCGTGGCTGGTAATAGGTGCCTCCGTTGACCACAGCTGCCAGAGCGGCGGCCATCTGAAGCGGCGTGGCCGTCATACCCTGCCCAAAGGCGGTGTTGGCGTACTGGATATTCAAGCCATAGCCTTCGACTGGGTCAGGTATGGACCCACCAGATTCGTACCCCTGTTCTATCCCCGTTGGCTTGCCAAGATGGTAGTGCCCTGTCATGTAGTCGTACCAGCGCTGCCTGGCCTGTTGGTTTATTTCGCCGCCGCCCATCTGCATGAGCAACCAGGTGGCACCCGTGTTGAGCGACAGTTGCAAAATATCCCGAACGCTATGGGTCCCTGGCCCACCATCTTCTTCGATATTGCTTACCGTAGCATCGCCCACCTTATATTTGCTGGGGTCGTAATAGGTTGTGTCCTTGCCTACTACACCCATATCCAGTGCGGCTGCGGCGGTCAGAGGCTTCATGATAGATCCCACTTCTAGCGGATCGCTTACCACGGCGTTGTTAAAGGTATTGCCATCTTCTACTTTAGAAAATTCGCCAGGGTTATAGGTGGGATAGTTGGCCATGGCCTTTACGGCGCCAGTCTTCGCCTCTAAGATCACGGCGCCACCAGAATCAGACTTGGCCCGGTCAAGCCCCGCTTTTAGCATGTCTTCTAGCTGCTGTTGCATGCCAATGTCTATGGTCAAGACCACTCTTTCGCCCGACATGGGTTCAGTCATAACGTTTTCGCGGTTAGCCGCCAGCGGCACACCCTCGGCATCAGTAATCGCCTTGAGCTGTCCCGGCCTGCCCTTTAGGCGCGTGCCCAAGAACTGTTCTAGGCCATATTTGCCCTCACCTTCATCGTTTACAAATCCCAGCAGCTGGGCAGCCAAGGCCCCTTGTGGATAGGTCCGGTACGGAATCCCTCGCGTGCCAATCCCTTTCAGCTTTAGCTTGTCTATTTTCTCGCTCTGGGACTTATCAAGTTTCTTGGCAAGTACCACGTACCGAGTCTCTGGCGTTCGGAGTTTCTCTTCATAGTCGTTGGCGTTGCCCCCTATGGCGCGAGCAATCTCATCGGCCGCCTTGCGTTGGTCGTGTACATAGACCGGATCGGCATACAGAGTGTAGCGGGTCTCGTTCAATACAATAGGCACCGTAGCTGACCCATTGTGAGCCTCTATCACTCCCCGCTCTGCCGGGATTTCATATTGTTTGAGCTGTCCAGTCAGTGCAGCCGTCTGGTAATAATCGTGGCGAATAACCTGCAGATAGAAGAGCCGAATAATAAACACCGCGCACAATATCAGCAACAAGGCATACCATATACGGATACGCCTAACAGGATCTACTTCCAGAACCAACTTCAAAATTCACCTCCGTCCTGCAGCCTTGATGCAGGGAAACCTTGCCGATTTTTGCTTCGCAATGTAGCTATGGCTACCTTTTGTCGCAATAAATCGTCAATCTTTCTCCTGCATCCGGCCTTCGGAACCGAAGGAAATTCTGAAGTTGGTTCTAATTGTACGGGACTCAGTGTTGGCCGCATGCTTGTCCTTTTGGCCCTCCTGCCACCCCATGATGCGGCGACTGCATAGATTAGTTTTGCAGTGTAGCAGCTGGAGCAACACCAACCAAATTTTTGGCCGCTTCGCTATTTTTGACACGTTCTTGTGCCTGCAGCCGTGCCGAGTCAATGGTCAGCTGGTCGTGCTCTGCCTTTAGGCCCGCCTGCTGCTCTTTCAGATCGTTGATCCGGTAGCTATAGGCATTAGTCTTGGTAACCTGCGTGAGATACAGCAGTCCAACCAAGCATGCCAAAACAATCAGAATAATAGTGTTGCTAACCGGGCCTACACTTCGGCCACGCTCACGGAAGCTTGTCGTATTTTGGTTTCGGGTAGCATAGCGCTGCCGGCCCATCGCCAGTGAGGATGAATATGTCATGAATGTTTTTGTTTTTTGTTATTTTTGTATTTCTTTGTTCCCCGACCTCCCCTGGGGGAAGCCGAGGCACACCTTTGTACAAGGGTCAGTCACTTCTAAAGGTTAAACAACCCGGACTTTTACTTTGTACGCTCGGGAGAGGTTTTTTACCGTAATTGGCATAATCCTCTTCCTTTCTTTTTTTGCTTCTGCCAGAAAATTTTGTCCTGGCAGACGCTATTTTTGTTTCGCTGCGGCACGCAATTTTGCACTGCGCGACCGCGGATTGAAAACAAGTTCATTTGACTCAGCCATAATTGGTTGCTTACTCAGCAACGTTAGGACGGCGTCGTAGCGGTTACCAGCCAGCTCGTTAAATGCTTGTTTAACGATGCGGTCTTCCAAGCTATGGAAGCTGATAACCACTATTCGCCCTCCCGGGGCAAGCAGGTCTATCCAGATTGGTATGGCTTGCTTGATTTGGTCAAGTTCGCTGTTCACCGCTATTCGGAGCGCTTGGAACGTCCTGGTAGCTGGATGGACTTTGCTGTGCCCCGGCCAAGCTGGGGCTATGACAGCTGCAAGTTGTTGGGTTGTTGTTATTGGCCTATGGCTTACTATCAAGCGAGCTATTTTATTCGCCCGTGGCTCTTCGCCATACTCATGGATTAGATTACTTAACTCCTCCTGGTCATAGCTATTCACTATGACTTCGGCTGTTAAGCTTTGTGTCTGGTCCATGCGCATATCAAGTGGTCCATTCAGCTTCAAACTGAATCCTCGACTGGCATTGTCAAGATGTGGTGACGAAACACCCAAATCGGCCAAAATCAAATCGAATTGTCTACCTGCTGCTTGCAGTTCTTGGCTTGCACCCAGAAAGTCTTTTTGCACTATCTGGACGCCACCACCTTTGAACTCTTTTTGCAGATGTTCAATTGCATTTTGATCGCGATCTACAAGAGTAGATTTGCTTGGTTGTAAGGTACGTTCCAGTATTGCCCTAGCATGTCCGCCGTATCCTGCCGTTAGGTCCAGGTACGATTCCCCTTTTTTTGGTTGGAGATAGTGTACGGCTGCTTCAAGCAGCACTGGAAAATGTGAATTAGTTTGATTTTGGTTGTTTGTTTTGGTGTTTTTGTTTTCAGTCACGCCATAAAGATTATAGCGTAACTTCTTGTAAGGTCATTACTTTCTGCTTGGCTTTTGGCCTCACAGGGTACCTGTTCCCTACAAGCAAGGTCACCTATTTAGCAGTCAACTTTTTGTTTTTTGGAAAGTTTTTGTTTTTATGGTGTTGGTAAATGCGTAATGAAGGGACATTTTTTGCGGGTTTTTGTAACCTGCGGCGTCCTTTCCGCGTTTACTAACGGTTTGAGAGACTTATGTGTGAGGTGGAGTTTTGGGAGGTGTTTTGATGTAAGGTGCTAAGGTTTTTTATATGGTTACCTTCAGCCCATATGTTGACTGCCAAATAGCTAACCTCAAATCATTGCACCGGTCGTGCCATCGCCTGGCAAAGCCAGCCGCTTGCCCGCCCTTTCGGCGCATCGCTGTGCCCGATTCTGCGATACTCCCTCACCGTACTAAAGTACGCCTCGGTCCGTTTCTCGCCTCGGTCCCACCGCTGCATCCGAATGCAACAATTTGCCCCTCAACTAGAATTTGAAGTCTAGTGTCGGTCGCTTGTTATTTGGTCTTCTGATCTAATTGTTAAGGGGCAAGATTTCAGGTTGGTTAGGACGCTTGGAGGCGCCAATACTTCCCTGCTCTTACTGCAATGACGTCGCGAGTCATACCTGCGTGGTCCAACAAGTGCTGCTCTATCACAAAGCGGCCCTGCTTTTGGTCCAAATCTGCCTCGGTTTTACCGGATCTGAATTGTACGTTCAGGTCGGCGGTACGTTCGTCTAGGATATTGCCCTGGAGCTCTGGCTCCATCAGCTCATCCCAAACAGACTTTGGGTATAGGTGCAGATATTTCTGGAATCCGCGTGTCAGTACTACCCCGCTGGCAAACTCGACTCTAAGCTCTGCAGGTATTGTCAACCTACGCTTATCATCAAGCTTCCTCTCGAAATAATCTACTGCCACTCGTTTCCAACGTCCCGTTTAAATTGCTAGTGGTTTTTATTTTTGTCGCGTTCTAGGTAGTCAGTTTTGGGCTACCCACGATTACCCACTGACATGAGTGTACAACCCACGTTTACCCACATGCAAGCAGTTTCGCAATAAAAACTGCCGCTTAAGCGGCAGTTATCCACAGTTTTACTTCTGTATTAAAGATATCCACAACATGTAGCGCTTTGCATATATGCTATGACGCTACTGCCCTACTTATGGTCAAGCTGCACGTCATCCTGGTCTGCATATATATCTGCAGCCTCGGGAACATCTGCCGTGTTACCGGGCTGAAAGGTTTCTTGCCCTTTAGGGATCTGCTCGGACAGCTGGCGCGCTACAGGCCTAAGATCTACTTCGCTTGGGTCCTGGCCCGTGTTTACTACTATCCTCTCAGCTATGTTTGTCGGGTTGTCCCCAGGTTGGATGGTGTATTCGGCAGTTCTTTGGCCCTCAAACGGTACGCTGGACTCACTATGAGCTACTGCTCGGACAACTGCCGCTCCACCGACTATTCCAAGTGCTGCAGCAGCGGCAGCTCCAGCGCCAACCGCAACCCTTCGCTTTCGGTATGTGCCAGGCGATGGACGTTGTTCTAGGCTTTGTTGTGGTGCGGTTACATCTGCTGGGAGTGTTTGTTTTGGATGATCCATAGCTAGTACTATAGCATAAGCATTGTTTTTAGTCAATAATGTGTCTTACGACTGCCTGATATCCTTGATACGGTTTGCAAACCATTTGGCGCTGGGACGAATGGTGCGCTTCATACCCCGCTCGCGGTCAACAGCCACCAGCCCAAACTTGGGCCACCAGCCAAACTTCCATTCAAAATTGTCCAAGAGGCTCCAGTGAAAATAACCCCTCAGGTCCACTCCCTCACTGAGAGCCCGTTGCATAGCAACAATCGTCTCCTCTATCCACCAGCGGCGGTATTCGTCTGCCTCATCTGCCAGGCCGTTCTCTGTCACATAAATAGGCTTCTTAAAATGCTTCCAGGTACGCAGCAACAGTGGGTACAAACCCTCCGGCTCCATATACCACCCTTGGTCACTCAGTGGCACCCGTGGATTATCCTTCTTAAACAGGCCCGTGTAGTAATCCGAGAAGTAAAAATTCACCCCTACAAAGTCTTGATGACTCCGTATCCTTTTCAGAAACCACCAGTTCCAAAAGTACCGCATGCGCTGCGTCGAAAACTGGTCAAACAGACTATGCGGATGCTTGGCCTGAATATTGGCAAGCTGCTGCGCCACGCCAACCTGCAACATGGGCTTTTCCTTTTTCAGAATGCGATAAGCGCGCTTATGAGCCCGCACCAAGTTCCGGTACACCTTTAGGGCCAAGAAAATATTTTTCTGCTGCGGGGGCCACTCACCAATGATAAAGCCAAAGGTTACATACACATTGGGCTCATTAATCGTGATGATATAAGTCAGGTCTTCGGCAAGTTCGTCGCTAATCTTTTGGACAAAACGCTCAAAGTACGCGACATTGCTGCGCTTCTGAAAACCACCTTTTTTGTCGAACCACACCGGGTATGTCCAGTGCCACAGGTTAGCGAATGGCTCGATGTGCCGGCTGCGCAATTCGCGAATGTATCTGCGGTAGTGTTCGATCGCTTCTTCGTTCCACTTACCTTCTTCTGGCTCGATCCGAGACCATTCAATACCGAACCGATAGGCATTCATGTTGAGTTTTCCCAGCAGATCAAAATCTTCTTTGTACTGTTTGTAGTGACCAACGCCCTTGCCCGAGATGTAGTTAGCCGGATCTTCGGCCCTGTTCTTTACCTCGTTCCACGATGGCACCTCCGTCAGGCGCTGGTGCGCCGACTGAGCCAACTCTTTGGCGTTCTCGCGCTCCCACACCGACCACTGATTTTCTAGCCCACCTTCTACCTGGTGCGCTGCAGTACTCGCTCCCCAAAAAAAAGATTTCGGAAAAATTTTGTCATTCTCATTATTATCATTCTTCATCTTAAGCGTGATTATACCACTGGCGGTTTTGCTTTTATTTTTATGTGCAAAATTTAGTCCGAATTTACTTCGGCTAAATTTTATCTGCTTTCAGGAAGGAGCAGCCGGAGAAAATGGAGCACATTTTCGCCGCGCGATGAGGAAACCTATCCCGGTTTCCTCATCTGTATTCCGGATTCTCGAAATCGAAGCGAGTACCAGCGTCCCACTTTTTCCTTTGGTTGCCATAGCCTGGTACTCCGCCGGCGTCTTTGAGTAGCTTGCTCATATGCAAAAGATTCCAGGTCATAAAAGTGGTGTTGCGGTTAGTGAAATCGTTGTCTAACCCAGCCCTAGTTCCATCCTCTAGCTTGTCGCCATAGCTAGGTCCCGGCCCGGCTTCGCCTATCCAGCCAGCATCGGCATTGGGCGGAACAGTAAAGCCAATGTGCTGCAAACTATAGAGGATATTCATGGCACAGTGCTTTATGCCGTCTTCATTACCCGTGATAATGGCGCCGCCTACCTTGCCATAAAACCTGTACTGACCCTTCTCGTTCAGCTCGCCCGAGTGGGCGTACAGCCGCTCGATGATTCTCTTGGTAACCGAACTGTTGTCACCAAGCCAGATCGGTCCAGCCACCACGACAATGTCTGCAGCCATGACCTTGGGGGATATATCAGTCCACTCGTCTGCTTTCCAGCCATGCTCGCGCATGTCAGGATACACACCGGTAGCAATGTTGTGGTCTATGGGCCGAATCAGTTCGGTCTTAACGCCATGTTTTTCCATGATCTTGCGGCTAGCGTCTATAAGCAATTCGGTGTGGCTTTTTTCTGGTGATTTTTTGAGTGTGCAATTAAAGAACAGTGCTTTTGTACCCGAGAAGTCTAGAGTCTTTTCTGTCATATCAGAATCCTATAATTCCTATAACTAACCCCATAATCATGATGGCCACAAATTCATGGGCAACGGTCAGTGCCATCAGTTTTTTACGGCGGCGCTCGAATAACCCGTGCATGATAACCGTCGGCACCATAATACCAACCCACAGCAAAAAAGCTGCCCGCAGAGCCGAGGAAAAGAAAGTGTCCAAATAGAAATGCTGCAGCAAAATCGCCACATAATACAGGGTAGTCGCTGTTACCAGCGCCAACAAAAAAGCGCCGACCAATGCAACAGTCGCACCCTGCTGTGCCTTGTCTTTGTCTAGTTTGACCATCTTCATCCAAGCGTCACCAAACACTGGGCCAGCGTACCACCCCGCCCCGATAATCATGCTGGATATGGCTGCCAATAGAACCGCCAGATAGTTTATCTGAACATCCATTATTCCCTCCTGCTTTAGCGAACCCCCCAGGGCTCATTCATAAGCATTATGCGCTGACGCTAGGCTCAAGACAAGCGCTTCAGGCCTTTTTGCAGGCGATCTTTCACATACCAGCCGACCATATTCCTGCGATTCATGACACTACTTCCGTCACTTAGGCCATCGAGCAGTTTCATGTCACTGGTCGTCAGCTCAAAGTCAAAAATCTGAAAATTTTCCTGGATACGTTTGGGCCGAGACGATCTGGGGGTAGGCACAGCACCATGCTGCAGACTCCAGCGCAGCATAACCTGAGCAGGAGTTTTGCCAACACGGGCTGCGACTTCTTTTAGTACCGGATCTTCTAGGCGACGAGCTTGAGCCAGTGGGCTATAAGCCTCTAGGACAATGCCCTGCTCTTTGCAGAAATCTAGTATAGGTTTTTGCTGGGCATAATTGAAAGGATGGAGCTCTATCTGATTAACAGCAGGCGGGATACTGGTTTTTAACACTTCTTTCAGCTGCGAAACGTCGTAGTTAGAGACCCCGATAGCCCGCGCCTTTCCGGTGCCGTGTATGTCCGTCAATGCCTGCCAACTCTCGCCCCGTCTCTGCAGGTCGTCGCCCGGCCAGTGAACCAAGTATAAGTCTATATACTCAAGACCTAGTTTTTCTAGCGACCCCGCAAATGCCTTGAGCGCCGATTCATACCCTTGGTCGCTATTCCATAATTTCGTCGTGACAAAGATATCTTCGCGGGCCACCGGACTTTCGTGTATAGCCCGTCCCACGCTGGCTTCGTTACCATAAATTTTGGCAGTATCTATCAACCGATAGCCAGTATCCAATGCCACCCTTACCGCACGCAGTGTCTCGGAGCCATCGGCCAGCTGCCATGTACCAAAACCAAGAGTCGGTATAGCATTGCCGGCGTTCAAACGGAGTGTCTTTTTCACGAAAGCCTTTATTTACTTTGCCCCATGAGTGTACACCCATGCGCCCTGTCAAAAACGCAAGATACTTTACAGACACACCGTAGAACTATTTGCGGAACTTTATATCGTCGCCGTAGTGTTTTTTTAGTCGAGCGCGAATAGACCCTGGGTGTCGGCCGAACAACTCCGTCAGCTCTTTGACACCCTTGCCATCATCGTAGAGTTTCTGCAGCTTATCATCGTCTTCTTGTACCCAGGGTGTATAGGCATTTGGATACTCTTCGCGCATTTTTGCTAGGCGTTCTCCCCACTCACCCTTTGGAGCTTTCTTGGGTTTTGGGTTCTTGGCCCGCTTGGCAGCATTTTCACGCAAGTGCTCAAACTGCTGAGCCGCTTCGGTAGCCCGATTCCGCAAAGTAGCTTCAATATCTCTCGCCAGTGGGCTGACTTGCAGCGCCATGCGATTAATCCCCATAAGACTAAGGTCGTCTAGACGACGTACACGAGACAAGGCAACATACCCCATGCCCTCTACAAAGGCCTTGCGCAGGTCAACCCGGGCAGCGTCTAGTGTCATGCCCTGGCTTTTATGAACGGTAATAGCCCAGGCTAGACGCAGCGGAATTTGTGTCAAAGAAGCACGCTTTTTGTCACCGTCACGTAGCTCCCAGGTCTCTGTTGTCATGGTCACTTCTTTGCCGCTATGCAGCTGTACAACTGGAAAACCACCAATTTCCTCGAACCCAACCACCATACCGAGCGACCCGTTCACGTAACGTTTTTCGGGGCTGTTGCGAATACACATAACCAACGCGCCTTCCTTTAGAACCAGCTGCTCTACGGCCAAGCAAGATCGTTTCAGTGTATCAACATAGTTTGCACTACCCGTGGTGTGCATTTCGAAAACATGTTCCTCGCCCTCCAGAGACCCCAGACGTCCTTCGTTTATAGTGTCGACGTCGACATTTACGGTGTGGAGCTCGGTAACCTCTATGTCCTCGGCCAGCTGCGCATCAACCCGCCCCAGCAGCTGTTCGGCATGTCTGCGACGCAGATCATTGGCCCGCATGGCATGTAAAATTTCCAGAAATGTATCGTCGTCCTGACGATGCTGCTCGGTCAAATAGCACACAACCGGGTTTAGGTCGGTCCACGCCTGTGACTGCGTGACAAAGCTGCCCTGCTTTCCGTCACGCCTGTTAACGGGTGGCAACTGAAAAAAATCACCACACAGAATAACCTGGATACCGCCAAATGGCTCGTCTTTGTTACGCACCTTGCGCGCAATGGCGTCAATCATGTCCAGCCGATAGTCGTGCAGCATAGACACTTCATCGATAATTAAAACGTCTGTTTTTTGGATAGTCTCTCGGCGACCTTTTGGCATGTGGTCCATAAAGCGAGGTGGTAGGTCATCCAACACACCTATTCCGCTCCAGGAGTGGACAGTCGATCCGTTCAGGTGTGTTGCGGCCAGCCCCGTCGTTGCCGTAACGGCTACGTGCTTGCCGTCGTTTTTGGCCTCTTTTATAAAGCGATTCAGCACATATGTTTTGCCCGAACCAGCAGGACCGGTCAACAGTACACTGTTGCCAGCCAACATAATCTCGAGCGCCAAAACTTGATCCATAAGCCTCCGTAGTATACAGGGTTTAGCATGTGCGGTTTGTTGTAATTACGAGCCGCTCTTTTGCGACCATATAGTGTGCTTTCTGTTTAGGGAAAGCTACTGTCATGACTTTGGTCGAGGAGCGGGCCGATGCTTTTTGCGGTCGTGGTATGCCAGTTCTTTGCGGGACTGATCCAGCCGGTCTACGTAGGCGTCGAAGGTGTTGTACAGGTTAGAATAGTGCCCACTTGGTGCGAGCAGCTTCAGCAATTTACCTTCCTGCTCGAGGTATTCAACCAGACTATAAAAGTCACCGTCGCCAGAAACAATAATAGCCTTGTTGTAATGTGGCAGCTCTTTCATAGCCCACAGTACTAGGTCGGCATCTATGTTGCCTTTTGTTTTCTTATCCTCTTCTTTGTCGGGCCTGCCCTTAGAATCTGTTTTGTCGGACATCTCTGGGCGCGGACGAGTCATATCAAATGTAGGCTTCAGCACAATGGCATAGCCTGACTCGTGCAGCTGCACGTACATATCCTCGAACTCCGGAACATACCCGATGAACATCAGCGCCTTCGTCACGCCGTACTTCTCTGTCAAGTACACACGAAACTTACGCCAGTCCATCTTCCAACCCAGTTTTTGCACACTGATATTTAGGTTTTGGCTATCTATAAAAGCAAATACTTGCTTTGGCTGAGTCTCTTTTCCCATATCCTAATGATACTACATGACTTGCTTTAGTAAGTCTTCGTCATCGGGTGGCTTTAGCGGTCGCTTAGTCTTGATCTCGTAGCGTAGCCCCGTAACGGGTGATTCCATGTAGTCATCGTTCAGGAGGTTAACAAATGTATTCAAATCTTTACCGTCCATAAGTATTATTGCCCCTGTATCGTCGGTCATGAGTGGAATTTCTATCTCTTCTGCATGGTTCAGTAAATCTTCCTGTTTCATGGCCAGGGGGTCAATCTTTTGCAGCTTGTTTACCAGAGCTTTTTTGCCTTTTATCATTTCCTCGAACGAAGATTCGGCAAAACTCAGTTTGAAGTGCTCACCGATCAGCTTGATCTTGTCCAGGGCAATGCCGTACTTCTTGGCATTGTAGCCAAACAAAGACTCTAGCTTGGCCTGATTAAATACGTACATATCTTGGTCTACCACCAGCAGTTGGTTGTCCTTGGGAATCTGCAATGATCCATCGGCATCAAACGGCACAAACCTGCCGCCACGCATCAGCCAGGCGGTGCTCCCTTTCATGACCATATTCGAAGACAAGGCTTTGATGATATAAAACGGCTTGGGTAAAGACGCGTGAGTACAGCGGGCCACTAAACCCTTGATACGCTTAAAGTCGTGTTCTTCCTCTACGAATGTTTCTATTTCGTGTTCTTGGGTTTTCAGCCAGTTCAGCGCCATGCGAGCGTTTTCAACATTGCGGAGCTTGGTTCGTTGCAGAACGTTGCCTTCGGCCTCTCCCTCTTCGAACTCCCGAACTGTCAGGCCAGACTCAGCCCCCTCCAGCACAAACTCTAGCAGGTTGTCTACCAGCAGTGGTTCTAGCGATTTACGCAGGTCTTTGCTGACCGCCGCCCTGTACACGACATAGTTCTTGTTGAATAGAAACAGCTCAATCACCAGCTCTTCCTTTATGGGCACGAGATTGTTGGCCCAGAGGAAAACGTCAGATTGCTCGTAGCTCTCGGCCGCTGGTGCAGCCGTTTCTTCGGTGGTAGGTTCTTCCACGTATGCTCCGTATATTCTTTGGTTTTATGCTTGTCAGCCACCATTCTACCCGAAAACAGCAGACTTGCATGCTGTAAAATTGGAGCTCTTCCTATTCTCAAGCAGGATGAGACTAGGCTGAATTATTTGTTTATGGTAAAAAGTATTTTATGACACACATAGAGGGAGAACCTCTTTTTTATTACGATCTGTTCGAAAATCGCATGCTTACGGGTGCTACTGCGTACGAGGACGCCCTGGCAGCCGGTAGTAACCCACATGATTTCATAGACCTGCGCGATGCGTTGCATGATCCTAAGCGTTACGCAGCACTTGTGACAAATGAGGTGCCTCGTCAGATTGAATTACCAGATCAAGAGGATTTAACAGCCCTTGCACAGTGGGTCGGTCATGAAATTCTGGGTGAACGGGTGCGCGTGGTTATTGGTCACTTTAAATTTTTACACAAGTTAAGCTTGGGCGCCTCTGAAAAAGGAATTGAGAAACTAGGAGGATTCTCCGCACTGTATGAGCGCGCCGAGCTTCCCAATGCCGTGAGATATGGCCTATACGATAGTTGGGATATCAATGATTTTGCTGACTATGTATACAAACAAGAGACGAACCCAGACCGCACAAAGTCACTCACCCAGACCCTGCGTGAAGCTAACCTAAGGGGCGAAGGGCCAGGCCTGAAAACAATAAACGAACGTACAAAAGGCGGCATGCGGCGCCTACTAACGCGACGTGGGCTATATATATTCTTTGGTGCAGACGAAGACTACTACGAAGATTGGGGTGTGGACTTTATGTTTGCCAACAATGGCCGACCCGTCGACACCGGGGTGCTCAAGCTACTCTCGCCAAAACGACTGTCCCCTGGGGCAAAAACCATTCACGCAAGATACGGCACCATCGAGAAATTTAACCTTAAAGTCGAAGACAAGTACTACGCAGAGGTAGATCGTATAACCATAAGAAACGCTCATAAATTTGCCGCCACTATGCAGGCCGTTAACGATGGAGATTTGCCCACTTCTATTATGGTGGGCTGCACCAATGAAGCAGAGCTGAGACATGTCGTTGGGAAGTACCAATTACTTGAGGAACTTTGCCCCGCACTGGAGCCGGATCAGATTATAGAAATCGTACAAGGTACAACCAAGCAAGCGCTCTACGCCATTATGCGTCGGAATCGTGATAAAACAGCTGCCCATATTGAGGTAGCTGCCGTCAGAATTGATGTCTTTGATGACGTCTGGCCGCCTACGCCCAAACTAGCGCTAAAGGTATAGGTCCGCCTACGACTGTTTTGCCAGGATTTTGCGTGCGCGCTTCATATACTCTGCGTAAGTTAGATATGTCGTACTGTCTACCACTCTGTCGACAAACAATATGCCATTCAGGTGATCTGTCTCGTGCTGTATAACATGCGCCTGCAGTCCCTCATATATTTCATGGCGCAGTCTCCCCTGCTTGTCCCAAAACTTTACTTGTATCTTTTGGTAACGTGGCACCTTGGCAAATAGTGCCGCCTTGCCTGGCCCGCCGCTGATACAGCCTTCATATAATTGAATACGCCGGCCAAAAGTCTGGGTAATTTCAGGATTGATGAGTACTAGGTCAAATGGTTCTACTTGTTGCCGATGTGCCAGGGGCCGAATAGCGATAACCACCACTGCCACACTGTGGCCAACCTGGGGAGCTGCCAGACCAATACCCAGCTTCTTTTGTAATAACGTATGCCGCATGGCGGCGATCAGCTGCTGCAGGTCTGTTTCAATAATTTCACTCGGCTTAAGGCGTCGTGCCTGCTGGCGCAGAATAGGATTGCCAAATTGGGTACGCCTGAGAGCTTGCATAAGATTCAATATAACATCGAAAGAGTTGTTATGTGAGGTGAGAGGAGCTGAATTGGGGGGCAGAGCCGGAATCTCGACAAGTCGAGAAGAACATCCGGATGCCCCACGCTCAGTACAAAGCACAGCTGGGCAAGCCCAGGCCGTGTCTGTCGGACTCGATGAGGGCCAGCTCGGGGATGTACACGATGCTGCCACTCCGAAGGATGCCGTACCAGCCACCGCCGTAGCAGTTGACTTCGAGCATCGATTCGCCCGGGTTCAGCTGGGTACCAGCGACGGCACAGCCGAGATCGGCGCAGTTGGCTACCGGCCGGGTCGACAGGTAGGTCGCCGACTCGATGGTGACGTAGCGCTTCTCGACACCCAGTGGCTCCGTGGTGGGAGGCGCAGGTGGCGTCGATGGCTGGGTTGTGACGGTTGTCGGTGGCGCGGGGGGCGCTGTCGTGTCGGGGTCGTTGGTCTCGGATGTACTGGCCGGTCGCACGCTCTGGGCAGCAGCTTGCTGCACAGCCGGCGGCTGGACGGTGGTGGTCGTGGCGTCGGGTTGATCGGTTGCCGTTGTCGGCGTCCGATGTGATGCCGTCGTGGTCGACGTGGTCGTGGTAGCCGACGCTGCGGCTGCGGTCTCGGCTGGCTTGTCCTCCGAATTGTCCGGGGGATTCAACAGCACGAAACCCAACAGAGCCAAGGCCCCGAAGATGAGCACGACCAGAACGCGCGCGAGACGACGCTGACCCTGGGGAACTCCCTCGAGGAGTTTTTTCAACTTTCTCACCTCACAGTGAAAGGTTCTGTACTGCACGCCAATCGCGCAAGAACTGTCTATATTATAGCATAAAAACTAAACTTAAGCAATACCACCCCTGTCGGGCCATTGCGATACTGCTACTATTATCGTATGAGTAAAAATCAGACCAATCCACGCGTAGACAGTTACATAAATTCCCTGCCCGACTGGCAGTAAGCCATCTGTAAAAAGGTCCGCGACCTGGTACACCAAGCCGACCCAGAGGTGCAGGAAGAGATCAAACGGCGCATTTACCCGTACTTTACGCTCCAGGGCAACATCATTGCCCTCATGGGCACCAAAGACCACGTAAACGTCTTTATTTACGACCCTATCGCACCGGATCCACAGGGCATCATAAACGCCGGTCAGGGCAACAAAACCGGTCGAGGCATCCAGATCTACCAGGGCGACCCCATCAACGAGCCTGCCCTCCTAAACCTCCTCAAAGCCGTAATAGCCAACAACCGAGCCGGCGGCTGGCGCAAACTAAGTCATAATATGTATGGGAAGTAGTCCTTAACAACCGCTATCTAACTTTTGAAACTGAAGATAAAATTATCTGAAGCTACTTCAAGCCCATTTTCTTTAATGTAATCTATTTTCTTGCTCTTAGAAGCACCTCTCAACTCAATAGGAAGTCTAGAGTTTATGTAAAAGAAGAGGTCTAAACTCTCTTGCTCTCGATTATCATCAACAGGAATAAGCCCGATTCTATTCCACAAATCTAAGTCAATTTTTTCGTCTAAGCAAAAAATAAACTTACCATTAAAATACATGTCGCCATACTCTTCATTGGTAAGCTTATTCTTCAGTCTAAAATGAAATTTCGCCATCTAAAATTCCCTCGAGAATTTGTTGTCTTGTTACTAGAGAATAATACAGTAATTCCCTTCTCTTGTCGCTGTAGTCAATTAAGGGGTGGTGAGGCATCTTGATTATTTCTGCAGCAATCGAAAGACATTGTAATCTACGCCCCCACTCGGTATTTCTCTCTATATGTGACCAAATAATCTCAAATATATTTTTATCTTCACCAGCAGAATCCCTAATCAAGGTGTATTTTTTGCCTAGTATATATCTTTTCTTAAATTGCTGTCGATCTCCGAGGTAGCGCTCAATGTCATCATCACTAAGCTCGAATAATAGACTGCTACCGTGATCATAGAGGGGCGAAAAATGTCGCTTACTTACTAGGACACTTGGGTCAATCGCACGCTGACCCTTACGTATGGTAAAATGCTCAGATACTCCCCAGTTCTCATGATGCCGGTCCATGTTACCAATCCAGGCGTCAAATACAATCATTTCCGCAAAACTATCTAATATATCTTCAGGCGAATAATAACGTGCTCGTATGCGCTTTTCTATTTCCTCTAATGTGAGTGAATCGGATGGTGTATTTACAATCCTCTGGCCGTAAGTAATCTCATAGTCTTTCGGGAATATATTTCTCGCAAGTGTGGCAATCGGTAATAATTCTTCCTTGTTGCCAAGGTGCTGCTTAACAACTTTTATGATATTGGGGGGTATCTCTTTTATAGTTACTTCTTGGCAACGAACTTTTGCGATCTGTGCCAGTTTAGACGCGATCAATTCGCTAAACACCTCGCGAGAGTTGTGCCGAGAGAACTTAAGTAGAAATGTTTGATTAGTCCTCTCATGAACAACAGTAACACGTGGCCGTGAGCCACCTACAACTTGAATTTTTAAAACCGGCTTGAAGGGCGGAAAGCTAAGCTTCTTTATTAAGTAATGTTTCATGTAGCTCGTTGTAGCTAATGCGCTCCTGCTTGGTGGTGTCGCGGTTGCGGACGGTTACGGTGTTGTCTTCTAGGGTGTCGAAGTCGATGGTTACACAGTATGGGGTGCCGATCTCGTCTTGGCGGCGATACCGTTTACCTATGTTGCCGTTGTCGTCCCACATGACGTTGCCGATTTCTTTCTTTAGGCTCTTGTAGACTTCCTGAGCTTTTTCTACCAGTTCTGGTTTGTTCTTTAGGAGTGGGCTGACTGCAACTTTGTAGGGGGCTAGCTTGGGATCTAGTTTGAGGACAATGCGCTTTTCGCCGTTAATTTCTTCTTCGTGATAGGCATCTACCAACACAGCCAGGAACATGCGCCCCACACCCACGGATGATTCGATAACGTAAGGGGTAAAACGTTCCTTGGTCGCGTCGTCGAAATACTGCAAGTCTTTGCCGCTGACCCGCATGTGATTTCCTAGGTCAAAATCTGTACGGTTATGGGTGCCCCACAGCTCTTTGAAGCCCTGCGGAAACTTAAAGTAAATGTCATGGGCCGCTGCGGCATAGTGAGCTCGTTCGTCCTCGCCGTGTTCATGCCAGTCCAGATTAGATTCTTCTATACCAAGTCGCTCTGTCAAAAACTTCCAGGCAAAATCACGCCACTGCTCGTAGACATCTTTTTGATCGGCAGGACGAATGAAATACTGCATTTCCATTTGTTCGAGCTCGCGGACACGAAAGATAAAATCACGCGGGCTTATCTCGTTTCGGAAGGCCTTTCCAATTTGGGCCACACCAAACGGCAGCTTGGCGCGCATGGTCTCGCGTACGTTTTCGTAGTTGGTAAAAATCGAACCAGCCGTCTCCGGGCGCAAATAGGCTACTGATGAATCGTCCTCGATAGGACCTACCCACGTTTTCATCATCATGTTGTAGAAACGCGGCTCGGTCAGTTCCTTCTTTCCACAGGTTGGGCACGCCTTGTCTTTCAGCAGCTCTTTGAGTTCATCCAGGTTAGTAGAGTCTGTGCCAGCAAGATGATCAGCCCGGTGACGTGCACCACAGTTTTTACAGTCCACGAGCGGATCGGTAAATCCCGCGATGTGACCACTTGCCTCCCATAGCTTAGGGTTCTGGATAATCGCACCGTCCACACCAAATATGTTGTCGCTCTCGCGGACCATAGCGTTCCACCACGCTTGCTTGATATTATTGGCCAACTCTACGCCCAAAGGCCCATAGTCCCAGAATCCAGCCAAACCACCATAAATTTCGCTGGCCTGAAATACAAACCCACGCCGCTTACATAGCGAAACAATGTCATCCATTTTTACATCACTCATATTGATGGTGATTATATCTGATTGGATCAGAGGTGTACAGCTCGCGCCGAGGGCTATATTCGAATTTGCTGGCGGAGTAGATTCTGAGCCAGCTTGAGGTCATCAACCACACATTTCTGTGCGTCAGCCACCTGCCGCAGCACCAGTGGGTCTTCTGCGGCATACCCAAGTCGTAACAATTTTATGTGGTTGGCCGTGAATGGCCCGCCCTCCTGCTGGCGAAAGCTCATAGATTCAAAGTCGAACAAGTAAGCCTGGCCTGCCTCCAGCTGGCGACCACTTGAGTCAGTCTGCAGGTTGGGCATATGACCAGTAACGTTCAGTAGCTGCATACAAAACCACAGGTCCACCAGCTCAGGCGACAGGCCGGCGTCGTTCAGTCCAGCCAGGGTTCGCTGCAAGATCAAGAAATATTCTTCGCCTGCTGCGTCTTCTGTTACGCGGTTGATCCGGCGCAAAAAGTCATAGGCCAGCATGGTCCGGACAATGTCCTGCACGATAGCGCCGTAGTGCGTTATCAAGCGCGACGACACCAAACTACCGATCTCTCCCCTTCCCGGCAGTACGGTTATATCACTGACGCTCAAAAGCTCTATGCCGCCAGCCAGTTTTGACCGTGGACGTCGCACTCCCTTGGCAATGACTTTCAGCTTGCCGTGATCAGGACTCAGAATAGTTAAGATCCGATCAGCCTCCTGGAAGTCGGTTCGAGTAAGCACGATGCCGCTGGTGGTCAGTTGATTTTTCATGCGGTGCTGTTAACCGCTTGTACAAGTTCTCGCAGCGATGTGGCAGGTTTATACAAGTGCCGCGTTATGCCGAGCTGCCGAGCCACTGGCGCGTCCAAATCGAGGCCGCCCATTGGTACCCAGGTATGGGCTATGACGGGGATAGTTTGCCACTCTGGATAAGACCGATATTCGTATAAAAACTCGACGCCAGAATGCCCGGGCAGTTGCAGCTCCAGAATCACCGCCTGGGGCTGGAACTTATCGGCCGCAAAAATAGCCGCCTGTGCGCTGTGGCACCCCCGCACTACATGGCCAGCCGCTTCTAGCGCCGCCGTATATATGGTGGCTAGCACGGCGTCTGGCTCTAGCAGCAAAACTCTCACGATACCAGCTGCAGCTGGCTGCTAGGGTGCAAAGTCGCGGCCAGGCCCGTTAAGCTGTTGTGGCGCGCCACACGCAAAGGTGCCGACATAGACCGAAGCAAGGTGTCGGCAATAAAGATACCCGCGCCAGCACCACTGCTGGCACTAGGCAGCGGCTGACGCACGTCACCATACAGCGCCCGGCCCCACCGAAAGACATCAGTGCTCAGACCCGCCTGGTTGTCGAATACGCCCGTTACCAGGCCCGTGCTGCTTCTGTGGGCCGCCAGAATCACCTGGTGCCGTTTGTCCTGAGGAGTCTGTGCCTCAATAAGGCTGTACCCCAGCAGCAACAGTGCCGACTGCAGACTTTCGTTGTGGGCCATGACCGGGCCGTACTTGCCGCTCAGCCGAACCTCGACATCGCAGTTGTGGTCCTTGGCAAACTGCTCCAGCTGGTGCGCCGTGTCGGTCAGCACCGAAGATACCGATACCGGCTCTAGTTTTAGCAACGCCTGGGTCTGTCGATCAGCGCTCAGCAAAAAGGCGTCGACATAAGACAACGCTGTCTCCGCAACAAACTGAACATGCGACAAATGTGCGGCGTCAGCAGACGACACACCTAATTCTGCCCGGCGGGCGATTTGCAATAAGGGCACTTTCAGCTGTTCAGCCAGCGCCCTTAGTAAACGCTCATCTGCCAAAGAATAAACCCTCCTTGAGTACTTTGGATTATATACCCAAAAGAGGTGTCTATAGCAACCCCTGTCTAAAAATTACTTCCGGAACAGATGCCTCGGTGAGTCAGAATTTTCTAGACTGAGTGAGGCATATCCATAGATACGTTGAGCGAAGGCTGGGAGATTCTGGCCGCCGAGGCGCTGGACCGGGAGTGAGATTTGGACAGGGGTTGCTATACTTATGGCACAAAGGACAAATTTGGCAAAATGATATTGTTAAAATCATTTATAAATGTCTGTGACAGTGTAGAAACACGGATAGTCTTGTCGCGCAGCGGCAACAAAACGGCACTGCCATTCACGCCTTTCTCTATCTCGCCGTTCACCCGCGTGCCAAGAACACTCGGTACCTTGGCTAGCGAAAACGGCTGCACCTGCACGGTTCCCTTTTTTGCAGCAGAATCGTAGCCGTTCAAAACTCCGTTATAGGGCTGTTGCAATACCTCTAGCTTGAGAGCAAAGGCTGTGCCAGACGACAGGCCAGGCACGAAGTCTGGATGAAAATGGCCAACGATCAAACCCCCAGAACGACCCGCCTCGTCTATATAAGCCGCCCAGGTCTTGGGGTATAGCATTTCAACCGAGCCATAGACAGTAGGACCCTTGTAGTCCTTAAAGGGATTCTTTTCACGCTCGGCAAATTCTTTTTCTTTGGTGGTTTCTACCTCTTTTTTGGCGATAGTCACTGCGGCAGCGGCTTTTTGGTCTGAATTATTTTTGTAGTCCAGTCTCTCGCTGGAAGCCCATATAGCAAATGCCCCGGTCCCACACGACAACAGGAAAAGCACCACAACAGGAATAATCAGCCAGTTAAAATGCCTTCGTCTTCGAGACGCGGCCATACCTGGCTGCTGGCCAGGATACGGCAGCTGGCCGCCACTAGGCGGTAACCCCGGCTGCTGCGGGTATGGAGACTGCGGATTCATATAACTAATGCTAACTCAGAACCCCTAGCCTACGCAAGCTGCTCTTTAGGGGTATTAGTGTTGTCGTAGATATACAGATACACCCCTTTTTTATCTTTTGTCGCTTCTTTGCCTGGTACCTTAAAAGTAAAGCTGGCAAGTTTGACTTGTTGTTCGGGATAGTTCTGAATAATCTTTTTATCCAACTTTTTCATATATCTGTCTAACAGAAATACGTATATTCCGTCTGCCCGGGGCCACACATGGGACCAATAATTACCCCATATAATCTTTACATGACTGCGGTATTTGTAGGTACGAATATAACTGACCAATACCAGGAGCGGGTTAAGCTCGTAACCAATTACTCGCAGCCCTTGTTCGGCGGCGGCCAACAGCATAGTGCCATCACCGCTGCCTAGCTCTAGGAGCGTCTGGCCCTTTTCGAGCCCCAGGAGCTCTAGTGCCGCTTGTTTTTGCGGCTTGAGCGTAGGCAGATAAGGTGCCCCGAAAAATATAACAAACCCAAACAGTAATATGACCCATGCAACCACCAGATATAGCACCAACATCATACGCTTCCAGCCTCCCAATTGGCTTTTATTTTTGCCACCTTATTTTCTGCTTGCTTCAGATATGTTTCTAGTTCTTTTGTAATCTTCATGCCACGCTCGTACAGAGCCACAGCCTCGTCAACGTCCAGACCGCCGGTCTGTAGCTTGGCCAGGGTATCTTCCAGCTCTATACTGAGCGCCTTGTAATCTATCTTAGCCTGTGCCATTTGTGCCTATTATAGCTCATCATTCGAGGACTATGCTCGTTATAGTCGCCCCTGCCTGGCCATCTTTGAATTGCACAGAAACTGTTTGATCTTTTTTGAGCTGCTTAACAGAGCTAAGTGTTTTATTACCTACCCGCACCAGCACATACCCACGTTGCAGTGCAGCCATCGGGCTCAGCGCACTCAACACTTGCTGCCTGAGGGTAAGCAGCTGCCGCTCGTCAACCAAGAGCTGTCCGACAAGCGTAGTCAGGTTGCCCACGCTGTCCTTCAGAAGCTGCTGCGCATCACTGACGTTTCGCTGCAGATAAGTACCCAGCGTGACCTGTGCGTCGTTCAATTGCTGCAGCACGTGCCGCTTGTCTGGCACCAGCAATTGTGCCGCGTTGGATGGCGTACTTGCCCGCTGATCAGCCGCCAGCTCCGCCAGACTCATGTCTACCTCGTGCCCAATGGCAACCAAGGTCACAACCCGGCTGCCGGCTACTGCCCGCGTAACCTGCTCTGTGCTAAATGCAGCTAGATCTTCTGCACTACCGCCACCACGAGTGATCACTATCACGTCTGCCGGGTTCTCGTGTGTATTGAAGTAATCCAGTGCGGCAACGATCTGCCCAGGCGCCACTTCGCCCTGCACCTGCACATCTGCCAGCTCTATATCTACCCCGCCCCAGCGTTCCTGCATGATCTTGATAAAGTCATGGTAGGCAGCGGATTCGCCAGAAGTTATCAGACCGACCCGCTTTGGCGGATACGGTAGCGACCGCTTACGGCTGTCGTCAAACAAGCCTTCGGTTCGTAGCTTTGCTTCTAGTAAGGCTGCTGCCCGGCGCAGTGATCCCTCACCCACAGGCTGCAAGGATTGAACCGTAATGCTAAACCCATAAAGCGGATGGAGTCGAGGCGTGCCAGTTACCTGTATCATTAATCCATCCTCTAGCGGTCCTGACAGCTGGTACACCGTACCAAAAAATTTTACGTTGGCGTTCTCGTCTTTTAAGTCAAAATATACCCATCTGTTCTTACTGACGCGAAAGTTCGCCAGCTCGCCCACTATCGTAACTATCGGATAGGCATATTCAATCGTCTGGTTAAAGACAGCTACAAAATCCGAGACCGTCAGGACAAGGTCAGAGCTCATCAGTATCACGCTCTAAATGGTCTTCTATCTGGGGCTGAGCGTGCAAGGTGCGATGATAAAAGAAATAGCCGGGAATCAGCTGTACGGCCATGCTGAGAATACGGTACATCACCGTCACTGGCAGGCTTAAGGCTGCCGGTATACCACCCGCTGCCAACACCGCAGTCATGAGTGCCTCATATATACCAATGCCGCCAGGCAATATAGAAATAAGTCCAGCAAAATTGGCCACAGCGTAGGCCAAAATAACCGCTCCGATATTCACCCACTGGCCAAAGGCAACGTACACGGCGTAAATGGTCATAAGCTCTGCCACAACGCTCAGGAGCGCCCACCACAAAGGCCGGTTGAGGGCCGTAATATCACGCCTAATTTGCATGTAGTTCTCGTGCAGCTCGGTAAAGGCTTTTTTAGCCCGCGTCACACTGATGGTTTCGGGGTGCTTTGGCCGAAAGATATGAATAACGCCGTTAATAAGTTTTGTCAGAAAAACAAAAAACGTATTGATACGTGACTTACTGCCAACAATAAAAGCGGCCACAAAAGTCAGCACCAAGATAAGCGTACTGAGAATGCCGGCTATCAAAATAGCAAAGTCGTTGGCCTTGCCGCCTATAGCCAGTGCGCATAGCCCCACAAACAACAATATTTGCACCGAGACAAATATCAGAATAAAACGGAATATCTGCACCAGCGTGGCCTTGGCTGTCGATATATTTTCATCACGCAGCCGTATATTGATATACGAAAAGCCACTTACGCCCCCACTGGGAAAGACGGTGTTTACAAAGTTCAGTTCCAGCGCCAAGCGCATCATAGAGCGCGTACGAAACCTGGTGCCAACAGCCCGAAACAGCCCTTGGTACAGTTTTGCCTGCGCAAAGTAGTTGAGTGTCTGCGTGAGCGGTATGAGCAGAAGATACCACAGCTCTACCTCACCAAAATTTTTATAGGTCTCGGCAAGTTGGCGCCGAACCGCGTAAGTGAGTCCCACGAGCGCCACTATAGTAAAGATATTTAACGCGGTTTTCCATCTCCGCGAACGAAGTTTATCGGTCATTCGATAGTATTATAGCGGATCATCGCATAGAGTGCCCGCGTGCATAGCATTGTTGGTTCATCTATACTTATAACTTATGAGTGATACCGTAGCCATTTTGGGGCGCCAGCCCACCCTTGGTCTTGCCGAGTTAGAGAGTATCTGCGGGGCAGACAAGATTCAGCCCCTGCCAGGTGCAGCACTTGTTGGCATTGAGCCAGCAGATTTCCCCATGAGCCGGCTGGGAGGCACTATGAAGGCCGCCAAGCTCCTTACCTTTCTTCCCTTTACAGACTGGGAAAAGATAGAGGCGTACTTGGTGATGGCCCTGCCCAAACATGTACCCGTGATCCCCGAAGGAAAGATTCGCCTGGGACTGAGTAGCTATGGCTTCAAAGTATCTATCAAGCGCCAAAACGCCACTGGCCTGACACTTAAAAAAGTCGTGAAACAGGCGGGACGATCAGTTCGTGTCGTTCCCAATGTCATGAACGAGCTCAATAGTGCCCAGGTACTCCACAATCAGCTGACAGGCCCCACTGGCATAGAACTGGTACTTATAAAAGACGGCGACCAGACTGTTTTGGCCCAAACTTTTGCAGTTCAGGATATCGAAGCCTACGCTGCCCGCGATCAGGCCCGTCCCAAGCGTGACGCAAGAGTGGGCATGCTACCGCCCAAGCTGGCACAGATTATCATAAATCTTGCAGATAACCGCGGTGGACAGCCGTGGGGCGAAGAACACCAGCAATACGTGCAAAAATCCTATGGCATAGCCGTGCTTGACCCCTTCTGCGGGACTGGCGTAATACTCCAAGAGGCTCTGCTTGCAGGGTACGATGCCTATGGCACAGATCTAGATAGCCGAATGGTCGCCTATTCTAAAGAGAATCTTGAGTGGCTCTTTGACAAATTTGCGGACAACCTAGAGGAGCGTGCGTACCATCTGGAAGTAGCAGATGCAGCACAAGACACATGGCAAGGGTTCGACACCATAGCCTGCGAGACGTATTTGGGCCGACCATTTTCCGGACCACCGAAGCCCTCGACACTCAAAGAAGTCATGCAAGACGTAGATACTATCCATAAAAAGTTTCTCAAAAATGTAGCCAGTCAAACCAAACCAGGCTTTCGCATGTGTATTGCCGTCCCCGCCTGGAAAACTAGGTCGGGCTTTCAGCACCTGCCAATACTTGATTCTCTCGAGAGATTAGGGTATACTCGTGTAAGTTTTGCTCATGTGAGTAGCAAGGATCTCCTCTACTATCGTGACGATCAGATCGTTGCCCGTGAGCTTGTAGTACTAATAAGGAAGTAATTATGTCAAAAGTTAAAGCTGGTGGTAGTTCAAAGAATGTACACGACAGTCCTGGGCAACGCCTTGGCGTTAAGCTCTTTGGTGGCCAAAAGGTAAAAACTGGTCAGGTTATTGTTCGCCAAACCGGTCTTTCTAAGCGCGCCGGTAAAGGTGCTTTTGTCAGCCGCAATTACACTATCCACGCGGCCAAAGATGGCATCATAAAATTTCAGTCGCGCCGTGTCCGCCTCTTTAGCGGCCGCTCCGTTAAGCGCACTGAAGTCACCGTCGAATAATTAGTAATCGTCCGGAACGTCACTTGCCGTCAACATGTAACTGTCATCTATTGTTGACCTGCTCTTGCTGACTACTACATTCAATTCATCGGCATATCGATACCCGTGCATAAACTCGCGTGCAAACGCACCTGCGATAGCATTCTGTAGTTCTTCGCCGTCCTCGCCGTAATCCTGCGGGAAAAAGATTGCAAGTTGTGCCGTCCGGCGATCGCGCTCTATGTCATACTTGGCATCGACCTTCAGCCGCTTGCCATTCCACTCAATGTCGCAATACCCGCCTTCGTTTGCCTGAATAGCCTCATATATATACATATGAAGGTTAACTCTTGCCTGGACCGCATCGATAGCTAAGCGCTTTTCTGGGATATAAGCCCCCGCATTCTTGTCCAATACCCATGCTTCTTCAACCTCAAACCCCCGAACCACGCCGCGAAGCACATTGGCCTCCGAGTAAGCCCTGTCTGGCACTTCGTCGCTGGCCAGCCACGTCGTGTCAATTTTCACGTCCAATACTGGATCGCGCGCCTCTACCCTTTCGCGAGCTGGGGACCTGCGAGCCATATCAGTCAAAAAGACTTCTTGAAAACCAGCAGCAGTTGCCTTCTCTTTCAGGCCACCTATCCAGGTGGTCGAACTGTCGTATCTTTGGTCTCGGACCGCATCGACGCGCAGATCAAAACCACCGTCCTCTCTTTTGACAGCCCAGCCTTTTGCTTTCACAGTTTCAGTGGTCAGACCATGTTTATTAGCAAAGTCAATTAGCTCCGGGTAGTGATACCGCTCGTCATAGCTCCTCATCTCATCCATAAGTGAGTGATGACCTCCCACGGTTGCGCCATAAGAGCGAAGATCCCTAGGTGAAACTACCACTATAGGATCCCCTTCAACTAGATGTATTTCGGTATATGGCCCTGCGCCAGCAGGCGCATCACGAAATCGATCTAAAGCCTGGTGTATCAGTCCTACTTCGCTAGCGGAATCGGGCAAAGCTTCGTCATCCCAGGCAGGCGTAAACTGTGACTCGTCGCCGGATACTACTGTTTCATTTAAGGTGTTTGTTGTCATATTATATAATACAACAATAGCATATTTCTAGAAAATAATCAATGCCTGACTACTGTTATACCGGGATACCAAGATGGTGCTTTATGCGTGCCACCACGTCGGCAATAACAACTTGAGATTTTACCAGATAGTCATCTACGCCCATGCCTTCTGCACGCTGGCGGTCAGACTCCTGGCTGAGTGCGGTGAGCATGATGACCTTGATATTGGTGGTCTCTGGGGTATTGCGCAGGATATCTAATACGTCAAAGCCGCTGACTTTGGGCATCATAACATCTAGAATGATCAAGTCTGGCTTGTAATCCAGAGCGGCAGCCAGCGCTTCTTCGCCATTGGGGACACGACGGGTGTCAAAACCTTCTGATTCAAGACGAACTTTATAAACTTTTGCAAGCGTGTCGTCATCCTCGACAAGCAAAATCTTTTTAGGATGAGCCGGGGCTGGTGCGGGTGCTGAGGTTTGTTGATCCATATCGCTCATGCTACCCCTTAACTATGCCTTTTTCAAGGTTGCTTTTATAAAACCATCGAACATTGGGTGGGCCCGATTGGGGCGAGATTTGAATTCTGGGTGAAACTGACTAGCCATCAGGAACGGGTGGTCTACGCCCTCTATTATTTCTACCAGGTCATTCTGAGGATTGATACCCACTGGCTTAATCCCCCAGCTTTCATACTGATCACGATAGGCATTGTTGGCCTCGTAACGATGACGGTGACGCTCCACGATCTTGGTTGTCCCGTATGCTTTAGCGGCCAAACTACCGGGTTTGATCTCGCAGTCATAGTTACCAAGCCGCATAGTGCCCCCGGTATTCTCCAGGCCTTCCTGCCCGGCCATAGTATGTATAACCAGGTTGGTGCTGTCCGAGTCTAATTCGGCAGAAGATGCATCATGAAGACCCGCGTTGCGGGCCGCTGCTACAACTGCCATCTGCATTCCTAGGCAAAGCCCTAGGTAAGGTATTTTGGATTTCAGGGCATACTGAGCTGCCTTTATCTTGCCTTCTAGCCCACGGATGCCAAATCCGCCCGGCACGACAATGCCGTCCAGGTCATGTAAGGCTGCCGCCATATCAACAGTTGAATCCTGCAGGGCTTCGGCGTCGACCCACTTGATATGAATATTGGTGTCATTCCACCATGCAGCCGAACGCAATGCCTCAAAAACCGACATGTAGGTATCGGTATTGTCCATGTACTTTGCCACCACTCCGACTGTCACGTGTTTGTCGAACTTGGCAGTTGTTCGTTTTACCATATCACGCCAGTCTTTCAGATCTGGTTTCGAGACCCTTAGGCCCAGCCTGTCCGCAATAACATCTGCAATGCCCGTATCTTCAAGCTCTATCGGTACCCCATAAATGCTGGGGGCGTTTGGAAGAAGCGCAATTGCTTCTTTGCCTACTCCACAGAATAAACTCAGTTTGTTTTTCACGTTCTCTGGAGATGGATTTTCACTGCGCGCTACCAGAATGTCCGGTGCAATACCTAGCCCTCTCAGATCCCGCACAGAGTTCTGCGCAGGCTTAGTCTTGAACTCATTGCTAGCCCCAAGGTACGGCATATAGACCACGTGTACATACAGGCAGTTCTCCTGACCAGCACGTATGCCAAACTCGCGAATAGCTTCTATGAAACTGAGGGATTCGTAGTCTCCAACTGTACCGCCAATCTCTACAATATGCACATCAAAGTCTTCGCCCGCCTTGTCAATATAATCCTGGATAGCGCCGGTTAGGTGAGGAATGATTTGCACGTCCTCGCCCTCGTACTTGCCGGCTCGCTCGTCCTGAATAACCTTTAGCAAGACTTTGCCGCTCATAAGGCTACTCGTCGTCGACAGCTCTTCGTCAATAAATCGTTCGTAGTGCCCTAGGTCTAGGTCAGTTTCTGCGCCGTCTTTTGTTACAAAACATTCCCCATGTTCACGCGGATTTAAAGTACCCGCATCTACATTCAGATACGGGTCGCATTTTTGGAGATTTACACTGAGTCCACGAGCCTTCAGGAGATTGCCGATTGAGGCGGCGGTTATGCCCTTGCCGAGTCCGGAAAGAACACCACCTGTTACAAATACGAACTTAGTCGCTTTTTTTGTCATACCTATAACGACTCCCTGTTTGTTATTTCTTGATACTACCACAAGCGTCTACAAAAGAATACAAATGATGTACAAACTACTTCTAACGCCGTAGAGAATTCAGGGCGGCATCTTTCTGAGGGTCTTTGCCGGCCTTGACGTCATCCGCTGTGCGTTCTACTTTTTGGTCTGGTTCAATACCCTCTTTGTCGATGTTTTTGCCGCCAGGAGTATACCAGCGAGCAATAGTAACTTTTAGCACACCGCCATCGCGCAGATGCTCCAGCTGCTGCACCGAACCTTTGCCAAATGACTTTGTACCCATCAAGGTTGCCGCACCGTTGTCTTTTAGGGCACCAGCCAAGATCTCGCTTGCGCTCGCACTTCCCTCATCGATCAACACCACGGTCGGTACACCCTGAAGCATTGCGTACCCCTTGGACTTGTAGTCGCGAATAGTAACGCCGTCCCGCTTTTCTTGCAATACTGTCTTGCCCTTGGGCAGCCATTGACTGGCCACTTCCACTGAGGCGTCAAGCAGTCCACCAGGATCGCTACGCAGGTCTACAATCACGCCCTTTACATTCTTCTGCTTAAACTCTGTAGCGGCTTGCTGCGCGAGCTCGTCCGTATCATCCGCGAACCGGCTGATCTTCATGTAGCCGATATTTCCTTCTTGCACGCTAAATTCTATGCTTGGAACAGTGATTGTCTGACGGGTGATATCAAAACTCAGCTCTTGGCTATTCTCGCGAATAATCTTTAGCTTTACGTTTGTACCAGCTGGCCCACGTATTTTGTTGACCGCCTCGCTGACACCAATATCATAGGCTGACTCACCATTTATTTCGGCAATAATGTCCTTGGGCTTTAGGCCAGCTTTTTCTGCTGGGTAGCCAGCGATTGGCGCGACAATGACAACGGCGTTCTTGTCCTTGCTCAGTTCTGCACCAATACCACTGAAGTTGCCATTTAGGTCCTCGTCGAATTCCTTTGCTTCTTCGGCATTCAGATATTCGGTGTATTTATCGCCGCTGGCTTTCGCCATTCCCTGCAGAAGGCCGTCCACCAGCTTGTCGGAGTCTAGCTGACCATCAAACTCTTTCCGCAGAACATCATACATTTGTTCCACGCTGCTATAGTCAAGGTCAGCGGGCAATCCCTTGGAGACACTCTTCCGAAACAGTCTGTCACTGCCAAAAGCAATAGTGCCGCTACCGACTCCAATTCCGATATAAAAAGCAACGACAACTATGAGCAAAATTGCCAGTGTTCTCGCAAAGAGCATTTTCTTATTTTTTACATGCTCTATAGTATTCTGTCTCAAAGATCCCCTCCAGATAAATTCACTTTACCTCATTATCTCACAAGTCTAGGAACTTCGGCTGAGAATACCCTTAGACTCTTTTAGAAGTGAATAAAGACGAGGCCATTGGCCGAGATACGAGCCTCTGAATAATAGCCGTCGAGGCCTGCGTTGTACTGGCTAACGTAGATAGTACCATCGCCATAGACGTGCTCGACATACATAGCATGGCCGTAGGTGCCACGGTTGCTAATAGCGACATCACCGGCTCGAGCACTGCTGTCCGCTGGTATACCGGCGTTTCGAGCGTTCTCGTCCCATTGGTTCGCATTGCCAATTCCGCCCCAGTATGGCATGTATCGTCCAGTGCTCCAGACTTTCCAGGCGGTATAACTGACACATTCGCGGTTATACATACCCCAAGAATCTACAATGGAGTCGATCGGTGCAAAGGCCCAGCCGCCGGGATAGCCACCGCCGCCGGGAATACCGGTTGGCACACGTCCGCCAAAGAGACGAGCGTTTTCAACGCCCTGCTGCTTACGTAGCTCTGCAACCTGTGCATTATTGTTCTTAATCTGTGCGTTCAGCTCGGCCTGCTGGCCTTGGTTTAGCCCAAGCAAACGATTTTGCTCGGCCTGCTGAGCAGCTACTTTGGACTGCATGACCTTCTGGTCGCCGATCATCTGCTCTAGGGTTTCGCGCTGGCTCTTCAGCTGCAGTTTGAGTGCGTTTACTTTATCAAGGGTGTCTTTTATCTTGTCTTTGACGCTATTGCGATACTGCTCTTTGTCGACAAACTCGCTCAAATCCTTGCTGGAAGCTAGCATTTCTAGCGTAGTGATGTCGCCTTCTAGATACATCGCCTTGATATTTTCGCCCAATAAGTTCTTTTGTTTGGCTAGCTCTGCCTCGGCAGTAACGATCTGTTTTTGCAGCTCGTCGCTCTTGCGCTGGTTCTCGTTTATCTGAGCTTGCAGGCTGTTGATTTCGCCCTGCATTCGATTAATAACGTCCTGTAGGGTCGCTGCCTCAGCTCCCAGCTGCGCCCGAGACTGTACCCGTGTGGCAGAGTCTTGGCTAAGTGATCTAATCTGTTCGTCGAATCGATCGGCAGTCACTAAAGGTGTCAACAAAAAACTGGCACCAAATACCAGCATACAGACTGCCGCAATAAGACGATGCCTATGACTTATGGTACTAGAACTTATTCTGAGATGAGTTCCGGTATTTTTGATTTTTTGTTTTATCATTGTCAGATTTATCATACCATACCTGGTTAATAATTTCAACCCGCTTATCCTTAGAGAGCCTGGCGCAACACGGATGTGTCAGCGCAAACTTCTACCCTCTTTGTTAGATGTTAATGCATTTCAAAGTACTGTTTTTTATTTCGAAGTCTTGAACTTCAGATAGCGCCGCGTAGCAATAACTGATGAAGCGGCACCGATAAGTATACCAATGCCAAGCTGTAGGGTCAAAATGATCCAGAACCTGTCGGCAAAGTAGTCGCTCGCATACCTGATATCTAATACGCCCAAAGAGCTAGCTTCGAATGCCGACGACGAGATGACAAATATGGAGTTACAAATAACTACAGATATGATTGCCGAGAAAATACCATACAACACGGTCTCTACCACAAATGGGCCACGTATAAACCAAGTGCTAGCACCAAGCAGACGCATAATCTGCAGTTCGTCGCGGCGGTTAAAGATAGCCATGCGTATTGTATTAAAGATAATCAGAATGGACACCACCGTAAAGACAATGATGCTGGCAACACCCGCTTGTCGCAAGAACCGTGTAGCGCTGGATATTTTGTCTATAGCCTCCTTGCGGTCGCCCGAATAAGATGTTTCGTCCGATTGCAGCTCTTTTATATCTGGCTTTTCCAGGTATGTCTTGATGTCTTCTATCTTGTTGGGGTCTCTCGGTTTGACCTGTAGGCTAGCTGGCAGCGGGTTGTCGGTCTGAGAGATTGCTAGTAGCAAATCTATATTCTCTTTGTTGGCCGCCTTGTAGACTTCCAGTGCCTGTTCTTTTGAAACGTAGGTAACTTCACGGACGTTCTGGAAAGCCTTGATGTCACTGATCAGCTTGTTGCGCTGATCGGCCGTAACAGAGTCTTTCAGATATACAGATATGTCTATTTTGTCGGTGATTTGCTGGATGGTATTGCTGAAAGTAGCGTTGGCAATGATCGAAAATAAAATAATAGTCAGCGTAATGACCATGACCGCCATAGCGGCAATAGCAAGTGTGGCATTGCGTACAAAGTTCTGCAAACCGGCCTTGATGATACGGAACTGAGTGAACATCCAGTGGTTCATTTCTACCCTACCCTCACTGTGTCAATCCTTTGTTGTACTCGGCGTTAGCACGGTCGCTGACAATACGACCGTCTTTTATAGTCACCACACGACGCTTGAGTTTGTTCACGATATCTTGGTTGTGGGTGGTCAGCAGCACGGTCGTGCCGTAACGGTTAATCTTTTCCAGGACTTTTATAACGTCCCAGGCGTGCTTGGGGTCGAGGTTGCCAGTAGGCTCGTCTGCAATCAGAATCTTGGGTTGCCGGACAATGGCCCGCGCGATAGCAACACGCTGGCGCTCACCACCCGAAAGTTCGGCTGGCATACGCTGCTCTTTGCCCTTTAAGCCCACAATATCTAGCACTCTGGGTACAGTGTGGTTTATCTCTTTGTTACCAAAGCCTACTATTTCTAGTGCAAAGGCCACGTTCTCGAATACGGTCTTATTTGGCAGTAGCTTGAAGTCCTGAAACACCACGCCAATCTTGCGGCGCAGCAATGGTATGTCTCTGTCTTTGAGCTTGTCGTAATCCAGCCCACCGATGACAATCTTGCCACTGGTTGGTTTTTCTTCTCTGGTCAGGAGCTTGAGAAGTGTAGACTTCCCCGCTCCCGAGGTCCCAATAATAATAACGAACTCTTTAGGCTCGACATGCAGCGAGATACGGTCGAGTGCGGTGTTACTACGGTTATATACCTTGGTTACCCTATCAAGAAGAATCATTTGCTTACACAGTATAACAGACAGAGCTATGGCTTTGTACCTGCTTGTGCTTTTTATATTTTCGTTCTATAATATGTTCGTCGATTTCTCAACCGAGAGTCGTTCCTGAGGTGATCGAAAGGTAGCACCATGGGTGTTTTGTTGTTTTTGGCAATCTTCGCCTTGATGTGGTTCTGCGTCGCGAAGGCCGTCAACGAGCTGGGCGTGTGGGACATTCCCGGTCTCTCCAAGGAGGCGACCACCATCGAAGCCAGCAAGTCAGTGACCCTGAAGTACGCGGCGGGCGCCGTCGCCTGCTTCATCGTGGTCCTCATCATGCTGGCGTAGACACCGCCCGCTCTCGCCACAACCCCGTGTAGTACCCAGAACAACCAGGGTGCCGTCAAGGTAAAGAGGTGGTCTCTTAACCGAACCAGCCCTTTTCGGCACTAAAAAGCCTCAGGATCAGCGATGCATTTGTATATGGACGGTCGGCTAGACCACCCCACTCCCCTCTATACAGGTATATGCATCGCTTTTTCTTTATGAAGATTTAGCACCTAGTTGGTGTTCGAGGTAGGTGTCGATGAACGAGTCTAGCTTACCATCCAGCACTGCGTCCGGATCGCTGGTCTCGTGCCGAGTCCGCAAGTCTTTTACTTGTTTGTACGGGTGCAATACGTAGCTTCGGATCTGGTTACCCCACTCGGCTGACTGGTTAGGACCTTTTAATTCACTCAGCTTTTCGGCGTGTTGCTCCATTTTCAGGTGTGCCAAGCGCGAACGTAAGATTGTCATAGCCGTCTCTTTGTTCTGCAACTGAGAACGTTCGTTTTGGATCACCACTACAATGTTCGTCGGTATGTGAGTAATGCGCACCGCCGAATCAGTGGTGTTAACGCTCTGGCCACCGTGACCACCGCTGCGAAAAACGTCTATTTTTAGCTCTTTCTCATCTATGTGAACATCGTCGGGTCGGTCTATTTCCGGCAGTATTTCCACTTTGGCAAAACTAGTCTGTCGCAAGTTGTCTGCGTTAAAGGGGCTCAGGCGCACCAGACGGTGCACGCCGTGCTCTCCTTTGAGCCGTCCATACACAAAGTCACCGGTGATTTCCAGGGTAGTACTTTTTATACCTGCTTCGTCACCAGCCGACTCATCAATAACTTGGACCCCATAGTCATGCCCCTCGGCCCACCGAACATACATGCGCAGCAACATCTGCGCCCAATCTTGGGCGTCGGTACCGCCTGCCCCGGCATGAATACTCAGCAGTGCATTATTGCCATCAAACACTCCCGAAAATCTAAGCTGCTTTTTCAGTGCGCCAAAAGTACGCCCCGCCTCTTCAAATTGTTTCTGGATATCCGGTGTTAAGCTTTCGTCTTTTAGGTTCAGCAAATCAACCAAGTCATCTACTAGTTGGCGCAGTTCAAGCCATGGCTTGGTACGATTCTCTAACCCAGCAATCTGCTTCATGATATCTTGCGCCTGCGCACTGTCTGCCCAGAAGTCAGGAGTGCTAGCCCTTTCCTGAAGCTTGGCGAGTTCGACAGCTTGTTCAGAGATACGAAGCTTCTGACAGGCAGTACGAATGTCTGCCTGTAATTCTTTGGAGTGCTTTAGTAACTGCTCCATGGCAGAAGCATTACACTTTTACTTTCGGCTGCTGCCACAACGGGCGTACCTGCTGCTGCAGTGTCTGCGCAAAATCTTCGCCGCAACTGCCGAGCGCGCCCATACCCCATACTTTTTCGTCAAACATCTGACGCGAAACCTGTACTATGCGTTCTTTGGTAACAGCTTCTATGCGTTCTGGTATTTTGTAGTAATCGTCTACGGCTTCATCGAAGAAGTAACGCCCGCTGTAACCACCAGCGGTACCCCCAACAGTCTGGCCGCTTCGTTGGTAGCGTCCAAGAGCATATTGCTTGGCGCTCGTAACGTCTTTGTCGGCGACCTGTGCCTCAAACACTAACTGCAGTTCACGCTCGATGATATCAAATAGGGCTGTAGCGTTCTTGGGCATAACCTGCGCGCCAAACCACCAGTTGCTGCTGTCTTTTGTTTGGCCGAATCCCGAACTCATGCCGTACACCAAACCTCGCTCTCGGGCCGTGCCTAAGATTCTCGAATACAGTGTCTCGGTCAGCATCATGTTGATAAGGCTCAGTGCATCTACCTCGGTCTCTTCCATCCGTCGCTGCATAAAGGTGTCTACATAGAAATAGACATTTTCGACAGTATCATTATGAATATACAACGGCTTTTTGAGGGTTACAGGCTGTTCGTGCGGCAGCTCAAGTCGGGCATCTCCCAGGGGCAGTTCAACATTTTCTAGAAGCGTCTGCAAGAGCTTGCGTCGGTCTGGCGGCAGGTTGCCTGCTATCACAAAGCGCAGATTCTTGGAAGTGTGCGTGTTGTAGTAGTGGCGACGAATATCATCAATCTTGACATTTTCCATGAGCTGCAGGCGCTGTTGGTCGGTCATAACCTTAAAGCCATAGGCCTGCCGAAGCCCGAGACTGAGGTGTCGGAAGTGGTTGTTTGATCGGGCCGTCAGCTCCTCGCGTACATTACCAAACTCAGCTTCGAACTCTTCCTCTAGGAATAGTGGTTTGGTAATCGCAATCAGCAGCAAATCGACAATCCGATCCCACTCAAAGTCTGCACATTCGGCCTCGTAGGTTATGTCATAGCTACCGGTACTGGCATTGTTGTAGGCACCATTTTTCTCGAACTCTGCCTGGAACAAACGTGATTTTGGAAGCAGTTCATTTGCGCCCAGCAGTACATGCTCCATGAGGTGAGGCGTTTCCCACTTTTCCTTTTTTACCAGGTATTCACCAGCCCTGAAATTTAACTCGAAGGACATCACACTGGCATCTGGACAATGGATAAATAAGCCCTTAATGCCATTTAGTAGACTTATCTCATGTACGGTGTGCTTCAATTCTATTTACGCTTTCGGCTTTTAGCTTTTGTTTTACGCTGTCGTTCGGCCTTTCGGGCCTTTTTGCGTTTCACGGTGGTTTGTTTCTGAGCTTCTAGCTCGGCTTTGTGCGGGACAAAGTCAGCCTCTACGTATTCTTCGGCCTTTAGGATTTTGTCGGCATTATCAACCGATCCGCGGGCTGCTTTGGTGAGCTCGGTCTCGATAGCCCTGTCTAGTTCGGCTGGTTCGGCATGGAACAAGGCCCTGAGGACATCATGACGCAGGGTCTGTTGCATTTCTTCGAACATGCGCTGAGCCTGACGACGATACTCCACCAACGGGTCACGCTGTCCCACACTGATCCAGTGAATTCCCTCACGCAAGTGGTCCATGCTTTCGAGGTGCTGCATCCATAGGTTATCCAGTACTTGTAGATAGATGTCACGCTCAACCTTGCGCATGATCTCGTCGGTAAATGCAGTCTCGCGTCCTTCGTACAGTTCGAGTGCTTTTGCCTGCAGCACCTTGCCAAACTGGTCAGATGGCGCGTCAAACAGTGTGTCTAGCGTCTTCTCGTCGAGTGGGAATACCTCGGTAACAAGCGTCTCGAAGGTATCACTCAGCAGCATAGGTGAACCCGCCAAAGCCTTGGCCTCTTCCTCTATGAACACCCTGATACGCTTCTTGACGTCGGCTTGCTTTAGGATCTCCCGGCGCATGATATAGGTAGCTTTGCGGTGACGGTTCATGACATCGTCGTACTGCACCACATTTTTGCGGGCGTCGAAGTTGTACCCCTCTACCTTCTTCTGGGCTCCTTCAAGACTCTTGCTGATCACCCTGTTTTCTATAGGTGTCTCGTCGTCGACTCCCAGCCGATTCATGATGCCAGCAATGCGCTCACCACCAAAGATACGCATGAGGTCGTCCTCTGTACTCACAAAAAATTGGCTCGCTCCCGGATCACCCTGGCGCCCGGCTCGGCCACGTAGCTGGTTATCGACACGGCGGGACTCGTTACGCTCGGTACCAATTACGAACAGTCCACCAAGGTCTTTTACACCCTCGCCCAGAACAATGTCAGTACCACGTCCAGCAATGTTGGTTGCCAATGTAACGGCGCCCTTCTGGCCGGCCTTTGCAACAATAGCAGCTTCGCGCTCGTTGTTCTTGGCGTTCAGCATCTGGTGCGGAATCTTAGCTTTGGTTAGCGCCTGCTCGAGGGCTTCGTTCTTTTCGATGGTGGCAGTACCAACTAAGACGGGTTGTCCTTTTTCGTGTAGTTCTGCAATGTGACCTACGATAGCGCTGAACTTGCCAGCTTCTGATCGGTAAATACGATCAATAAGATCCTTGCGTACCACTGGCTGGTTAGACGGTATCTCTACTACATCAAGCTTGTAGATCTGATGAAACTCTTCTGCTTCTGTTAGGGCTGTACCGGTCATGCCAGACAGTTTTTCATATAGACGGAAATAGTTCTGGAAAGAAATAGTAGCAAGTGTCATGGACTCTTCCTGTACTTCTACGCCCTCCTTGGCTTCGATTGCCTGGTGCAGCCCTTCGTTATATCGACGTCCTTTTAGCAGACGACCAGTGAACTCGTCGACGATAACTACTTCGCCGTCGCTCGATACCACGTAATCTTTGTCACGCTTAAAGAGCGCTTGGGCTCGCAGCGCCTGGTCTAGGTGATAAATTGTACGAATGTTGTCAGTACCGTAAAGATTTTTGACACCTAAGATTTTCTCTACGTGGTCGATTCCCTCGTCGGTTAATGCCAGCTGTTTGTGCTTTTCGTCAACTTCGTAATCTTCGTCACGCTTGAGCTGACGAACAACTTTAGAGAACTGCGCATAAGAACTACCGCTGGTTACAGATGGAGCAGATATGATCAGTGGCGTACGAGCCTCATCAATAAGGATCGAATCTGCCTCGTCAACGATTGCAAAATGAAGGTCACGTTGGCGCAGCTGGTCGACTTCGCGGACCATGTTGTCACGCAGATAATCAAATCCATATTCGTTATTGGTACCGTACGTGATGTCGGCGGCGTAAGCCTCCTGACGCGTGCATGGCTTGAGGTGGCGGAAGCGTTCGTCGTCATGCTCGTTATCAGTAAAGTTGGGGTCATATATGTAGGACTGGTCAGGGATAATGACGCCGACGCTCATGCCCAGAAAACCATAGACTGGGCCCATCCATCCTGCACCTATTCGGGCTAGATAGTCGTTAACGGTTACAAGGTGAGCGCCCTTACCCGCCAGGGCATTTAAATATAATGGCAGGGTCGCGACAAGCGTCTTGCCCTCACCTGTCTTCATTTCCGCAATACTGCCTTCGTGCAGCGCCATGCCACCAATCAGCTGCACATCAAAATGACGCTGACCGAGCGTACGGCCAGCTGCCTCGCGGACAGCCGCAAAGGCTTCTGGTAATAATTTGTCGAGCGATTCCTTGGCGAGTCGCTTTTTATACTTATCGGTTTGCGCCTTTAGCTGAGCATCCGACATTTTTTTGTACGTGTCAGTCAACGCGTTTATTTCGTGGACGCGCTTCTTTAACCGCTTCAGTGTTCGCACTTGTGGGTCACCAAGAACCCGCTTGAGGACTTTCTTCACTTAAACCTCCCTCTCTGATTTTCGGCCGTTGCAGGATGAATCCATCTCATGTTTTCTACAGCCTCGTGCCACCGTTGAACAGAGCAAGACAAAAAATGGATTCAATGGCACTATTGTACAGCACAAGGGGTGGCTCATGCCATGTCTTTTTATGCGTATTCTAAAGTGAATTCTGGGGTGCCCGACGCAGCCTTGCAAGGACGCGCCTGTGGATGCGTAAATTACTTCGGGTTTCTTTGTATTTTTTGAGCTGATTCTTCAATTTGGCCTCTACGATATCAACTGCCGCAAAAATGTTCATGGTTGTTTCTTTTGTGGCCAGCGTATCTTTAGGCAGGTGCAGCACCACTTCGCAGGTCAGCTCTTTTTTGGTCTTGATCTTGGCCTCTTTTAGAAACACTTCTGCGTGTGCGCTTTCTCGGACATGACGCGACATATAGTGGTCAAGTTTACCGATTTTCTTGGTGACATAGTCGTGCAGTTTCTTGTCCACGTCCATATGAACGCCGGTAATTTCGAGCTTCTGAATCATGTCGCCTCCTCACTTTTTTGAATGTTCTTCAGGGGAACCTAGATAACCTCTCTTCCGCCCATGTAAGGCCTAAGTACCTCTGGTACTAGTATACTCCCATCTTGCTGCTGGTTATTTTCGAGAATGGCAATAAGCGGCCGCTGCGAGAATACGGTTGCATCATTGGTGTGGACTAGTTCCACTGTGCCATCTTGACGACGGACTCGTGTCTTCATGGCCCTTGCCTGATAGTCGGTTATATAGTCGGCTGTGTGAGTTTCGCGGTATGCGTTTTGGCCAGGTAGCCAGGCCTCGATATCTACACCCTTGGCATTCGGACGACCGATATCGGCAGTACACTTCTCTAGCACGTGATACGGCAGCCCCAACTGCGCCATAAGATATTCCTGGATAGCCACCATAAACAAATGTTCATCCAGTGATGTCTCGGCCGTGGTGAAGCTCTCCATCTCTAGCTTATTGAATTGGTGTAGCCTGAAGATGCCTTCCGTATCTTTGCCATACGTGCCAGATTCCCTACGGAAAGCGGTCGTATACCCAACATATCGAATAGGCAGCTCTGCTTCAAGCAAAACCTCGTTTAGGTACATGGGCGAGATAGTATGTTCAGCGCTTGCATTGAGCCACAGATCTTCGTCTTCTATTTTGTATGTCTGCTCTTCTCGGTTGAGCCGTCCCGTAGCCTCAAACACCGACTTCTTGGCAACTGCCGGGGGCAAAACTGGGATAAATGGTTTGGTGCTAACAGTGAGGTCATTGTCTTTTGCTATCTGCTGCAAGATCTCTTCGTTGCCTAGCACATCCATACCAAATTGCCATAGGGCAAACTCTAATCGCACCAGGTCACCTTTGGTATACACAAAACGGGCCCCAGCAATCTTTGCAGCTCTTTCTTTATCGAGCCACCCCTTGGCTTCGGCGATTTGTGCATGGTTTTTTGGCTCAAATTCAAAGTGAGGTGGTTCACCTACAACCTTAGTTACTACATTTTCTTCTTCTGTAGCTCCAACCGGTACAGTATCGAGTGGCATATTTGGCACCGCTTTAAGCAGTACAAAAAACTCTTCTTCTACGGCATGTAGCTGATGCTCTAGGTCGGTTAGTTGGTCCCTCACGGCCTTGCCTTCGGCAATCTGCGTATCGGATGGACGCTGACCTTTTGTACTTTCCGACAGCTCATTGCGACGATGGCGAAGATCTTCTACTTGCTGCAGTAGTTCTCTGCGGCTCTTATCAAACCCCAGCAGTTGCTGGACGTCGATGTCATAGCCTTTTTGCTTGGACTTCTCTTGGACAAGTTCAGCATTGTCCCGGATAAACTGTATATCTAGCATGTCGCCTATTATATAGGACTTTCGCATTTTCCTATTGATGCCAGCTTGCAATCTGAGTACACGTAGCCCACCCCAAAGCTCACTCTTATCCATGTTTTATTTCTGTTTATGGTTTAATGGAGAGGTATCTTATGAACCCTAATGAACCACAAAACCAGCAGGCTCCGCAGACGCCGCCGGCCGCAATTCCTGTCCACGACGCTCCTGCGCCAGAGCCTATTCAGCCCCGGCCACTTCTATCAAACCCGCCAACAGAAGCGCTTGTTCCCTCTGTACCCCCAGCCAATCCAACGCCAGTTGTTACCCCGCAACCAGCCGCACCACCTCCGATAAATGCAGTGTATTCAATGGGCTCGATAGAGGCGAAGCAGGCCAATCATCGCACTCGTCAGTTAATAGCACTTGCAGTAATCACCGTTGCTCTGGCGCTTATTGGAGGCGGTGTCATTTTGATGCTCCAAATGAATAATCATTCCCCAGAAAATCACACCCCCACCCAGCACGAAGCAATGCCCTGACCCGTTACCGGGACTATTTCTTCTGACGCTGCTTGATAGCCGCTAGTGTCAGTTGCGCACGAGCGCGGGCATAGGCGCAGTAGTCACACTCGCCACCCATCGCGGCCGATCCTACGGGCGGCATGTCGCCCTCCATGCACTGTTTCATCTTCTCGAGCGTGGGCTCAACCCACGCGGCGTTCCCGATATAGGGAATGATTTTTGTCTTGAATTCTACCTTGTCATAAAATCCGTCCAGATCTATTCGTCCGTTTGCGTAGACAAAGTATCCGGTATCGTTTACCTCGAAGCCGTTTTGGCGCAGCAGCCATTGGTAGACCTCTAGTTGACGCTTGTAGCTTATCTGCCAATCAGAATCTATGCTCACTTCCCTGTCTTTGGCGGTCGCCTTGTAGTCGACAACTATCAGTTTTCCCTCGTCATCTACCCACGCGTCATCAATAGCCCCAAACACATGCAGGTTAGTCGGCTCATGGATCGAAACCACCCCCACAAAATTTTCCCGCCATTGATCTAGGTTGTCGTGCGTAAATGGTACTGCCTTGACCCCGAACTCGACCATTATTGGATGCGGCTCACTTTTAGTGCGATAGCTGTCGAATTCTTTTTTGAGCAGCTCATCTATGGCTTTGTTGATATTGAACGGCGGGGTGTTGGGGCGGGTTATTTTGAGCCGTGTATCCAGCCAGAAACAGCGTGGACACTGCATATAGAGCTCAATCTTGCTGCGACTGACCTTGAATGGTGTTTTCTGGCCAGGCCGATATGGCTGGCTACGTTCCCTCCAGTAATTCATCAGAACTTTATTGTAGCAGTTTTCTGGCCAACGCGAGGCCTGCGGCTTCTGGCGAAAGGGCGTTTTCAGATACCATTAAATGCCTGAGGTTTTTCTGCGCAAAAAGTTGTTTCTCGGCGTCCGACCACCCGCCCTCGGGCGCTATCAAGACACCACAGCGGCTGGCGAGTTTTTGGGGCGTGCCCTCCGACTGTTCCGGCTTATACATATACAGCTCTACTTTATCCCCTAGCTGGTCCAGGGCGGTTGCAACACGCATAGGTTCACGCACCGTAGGTACATCGCTTCGCCCAGATGCTTCGGCTTCACGCCGTACACTCTTCATTGCTTCTTGGTGGCTAAAGTCGACTTTTTCCGCCCCGCCTACTAGCAACGGCACGAAGTGACTCACTCCCAGGGCAGTAGCCTTGCGAAGCAGTTCATCGTTTCTCTTGCTGTCTCGTAGTGACCACAGCAGATACACCTGCCGCTTAGGCAGCCTACGCTCAAAGTCAGTTACATACAGAAGGCGCGCTTCTGTTTTTTCTAGCTTTTCGATGCGATATAAACGCTCATGTTGCTGTCCATCGAACAGAATAACCTGCTCGCCAGCCTTAATTTCAGCAGCATGCCATCGCTCCAACAAATCCTGATCATGTAACCAGAAATCATGCTTGAGTTCGACATTCTGTACGTAGAAACGGTGTAATGTATCTGCCTCTGGCATAGCGAGCCTGCGACCGTTGACCGACTAGCGAATACCGGCTATCAAGATTGCAGCAAAAGCTACCTTTGTCAGCACACCTATGACGGCGTAGTTGCGCTCTACTACCGTGTAGCTGGCGCTTGTACCACTCTTCTTGAATTGTTGGCGTTGATTCCAGGCAATAAGACTAAACCCAGCCAAGCTTGAGGCATAGAGAGCGTATACGTACCATGGCGAGCGAACAGCTCCATAGACTACGGTCGACACAGCATAAGCTGCCAGCAGCACCCAAGGCAATACCCCGCTGAACAAACTCACCGCGTAAGCACTCCAAACAGGCCTATCGCTGGCATTATTTTGGCGCTCTGCAACCAGACCAAGCAAACAAGTTACGAGCATCAGACCGCCCATAAGCTTCAGTACGAATAGATCCTGAACGCCACTCAAAAGCGCAATAGTCTCTACCATCAGGGCCGCCGTAACACCTAGATCCAGCCATCGGTATGGAACCATCCGCGTATTACGCACGTAGGTGCTGTAGGCTTGCTCCAGTTTTGTGATATACAGCAGAGGCAACACAGCAGATACCAGCATGGTTGCGACTACGAGCCATCGCACCTCGATGTCGTATAGCACGTGCACGGCTGGTGCGAATACAGTAGTGTCTATGCTTGCCAGATCGTCACGAGCCCAGAGACCAACAGTAGTTTGGTAACTGCTTGAACCCATCATAACTCCCGCCAGTAGGGCAAGCAGTACAAACGCAACTGCTGATACAATATGCCATTTGCGTAGACTCAGCATACTTGGCGCTGATTTTGAGGTTGTTGTTACCACGCTTGCGGATACTGACCTTGTAGCTTTCTTTGTTGCGGGCTTTTTAGTCGCTGCAGCTTTGGTAGTTTTGGTTTTTGCCTTGGTAGATTTCTTTGTAGTTGTAGCCATGTAAAGGAGTATACCAGAATTTTGAGAGGGAATATCCCCTCTCAACGCGCGGCGCTCGAAATAAATTCAAGCTCCGGCTGCTCTCCCCTGGCTACGACAGGGCCTTATAGGGTACGTGGCACATGCCGTGCCCTGTTTTCTCGGCAAACTTTTGGTGATATTCCTCTGCTGGATAGAATTCTGAGGCGGCTGTTATTTCGGTCACGATGGGCTTGTCGAACGCCCGCCCTGACTCGTCACGAAGGACTGTGGCTATGGTCCGCTGGTGGTCATCCATGACAAAAAGAGCACTACGATAACTATCACCAATGTCTGGCCCTTGCCTATTTAGTTGCGTGGGATCGTGCATGTAGAAGAACTGCCTTACGAGCGTCTCATAACTTACCACCTTCGGGTCAAACTCAATCAATACCGCTTCTGCGTGGCCCGTTGTATGTGTGAGGACCTGCTCGTAAGCAGGGTTTTTGGTATTCCCACCCGTATAGCCAGCTGTAGTTTTTACGACGCCTGGTACCTGGTCAAAATAGTATTGCACACCCCAGAAGCAACCAGCCGCAAATAATGCCTGTTCCATAGTACCTTAGTATAATGCAGGATTTAACCTTGTGCTTTTAATGCTTTATGATAATAATTAATCACCAAATCAAATATAAGGAGGGTTATCCATATGAAGCAAGGACTAAAAGTAGCAGCACTTGTTGCAGTAAGTCTTGGAATTATCGCCGGGCCCATGACGTACAAAGCCAACGCAGCCTCTACTACGTATGTTGTAGATCCTGCCTTCGAGGCCTGCACACAGAAAGTTCTCGTTGAACAGCGACGTCCCTTCAAGAAAGACAACTGCGCAGAACGCGTTCAGCGATTTTTGAACCAGTATAAATTCCTGATGGGTGCAAATGGCGATAGCAACAAGGTGCCTCGCGCATGGACGACATTAGCAATTGATAAAAAGTATGGACCCCTCACCCGCAAAACCGTGCAAGAATACCAGCGACTCAAGCAAAACGACTCAGACCCCAGCGCCCACTCCGGACCAGTAGACGGCAAAGTTGGTAAGCTTACCTGGGCAAGCATCAGAAGAGACTGCGTTGATACTTGGGCAGCACGCAACTTCCGCTCTAATGTCTGCTACAAACGTGTTACCAATCGCTAAGAACCTGTTCAAGATCTCGCTTTTGATTCCAAGCTCGTCCTATTTCGAGTGACAATTCGTTCTGGATTGTCTTTCCCCCATGAAACAGGTTTCGCAGGGACCCCGTCTGGCGTAACCGTAGTTACGTTACGGCTGACGAGCCAGAGCGAATTGGCGCCGGAAGGGGTGGGTTTGAGGCAAAATTGGAAACCTTGACAGGCTCTAACTAGGCAATGTCTACAATCTTGTAAAAGGCTGTTTCGGCAGGGGTTTTGATCTCTACTTCTTCACCTTCTTTTTTGCCCAGTAGGGCACGACCGATAGGTGACTCGTCTGATATCTTCCCATTCAAAGGATCGGCTTCTACTGTTCCAACCACTTGGAACTCTTTGGTGCGACCATTGCTGGCAAGCTGAACCATTGAACCCAGCTGGACTTTGCTGTCCCCTTTGGGTTTTTTAATGATTTCTACATTTTGCAAAATATTCTCAACCTCGGCAATTCTGCTCTCTACTCGTTCTTGCTCTTGTCTAGCAGAACTATACTCGGCATTTTCGCTCAGGTCACCAAACTCTCGGGCAGTTTTGATACGTTCGGCAATAGGACCACGCTGAGCGGTTAATTCCGCTAGCTCGGCCTGTAGTTCAGTTACGCCCTCGTTGGTTAGGTAAAATTGTTTTTTCATACTAAGATGCTCTCCTTTCAGATGGTCTGATTCTCTGTCCCACGGTTAATATTATTGTAACAAATAATTACTTCTTGGTCAGCGCCTGGACCAGTTCATCGATACCCATAGTGCGTGCGTGTTCTTCAGTACGCGCTTTGAGTTCGTGCTGGCTGGCTTCTACCGTTTTCTTACTGACCACTATCCTATATGGGATGCCCATCAGGTCTGCATCTGCAAATTTCTCGCCCGGACGCATGTCGCGGTCATCATATAGTACCGCAACCCTGGCCTCAGTCAAGCGATTATATATCTCATCCGCTGTCTTTACGACATCTGCCTCATTTCCAATGCGAACGATGGATACCCTTGCAGGAGCGACATTTTCCGGCCATATAAGCCCTCTTTCATCAGAAAACTTCTCTGCCACAACCCCCATGAGTCGTGAGACACCAATGCCATAGGAACCCAGGTGCACGAATTGCTTCTCGCCTGCCTCGTTAGTGAAGGTAAAATTCATGTCTTCGCTTTTTTGGGTACCAAAGTTGAAGATATTACCCACCTCTGCAGTCTTCTGTACAGAATACACCTCTCCGGTATCTGGATGCCTATCACCCTGACGAGCCACCTTGATGTCATGGTAGGTGTCTGGCTCGGGCAGATCACGTCCCCAGTTCACGTTGATACTGTGATGGTGCGTGTGGTTTGCCCCCATCTCGAAATTAGCCCTATCCTGACACGACTCATCTACAACGATCTGCACATCCCCTGACAGCCCAAGCAGACCAGCATAGCCCACTTCGGCTCCAGTGACTCGCTTCACGGTTGCCTCGTCCGCAAGCGCAATACTGGCCGCACCCACCACCGCCTTTAACTTGTCTTCGTTGATGTCATAGCCGCCACGCACTGCTGCGGCTACCACTTTGCCGGCATCGGTTACATAGAGCATGGTCTTTGTGGTTTTTTCTACTGGGATCTTCAGAAACTTGGCGAGTGGCTCAACCCCAATGAGGTCTTTGCCCTCGACCTCTTCCATAGGCAGAGGAATTTCGTCAGATTTTACGGCCGGTGCTTGCGCAGGAGCGATTTCTTGGTTAAACGCCTCGCCTGTTGAGGGGATCTGGAAGATATAATCTTCACCGGCGTCACAGACGGTCTGGAACTCGTGGCTAAACTGCGTAAAAGCTCCGCCGCTGGCAAAAGTGATATGTGTGTCATCTTTAAGCCCGAGCCTTTCATAGACGCGCATATAGGCTTCTATGGAGGCCTGGTAGAACTTTTCGTGGTGCTCTGCGTCAACACTACACGAGTACATATCTTTCATGAGGAATTCGCGACCACGCATGACACCACTCTTGGCGCGCAGCTCATTGCGCAACTTGGTTTGGAATTGATAGACAGTAATGGGCAGGTCCCGATAGCTGCCAAGATGCTGCTTGATCATCTCTATAATGGGCTCTTCGTGTGACCACCCAAACCCAACTTCGCTCCCATCCTTCAGCTTAGATTTAAACCAAATATCAACAATCTCGTCATTCCAGCGATCAGTCACTTCCCAGGTCGCCTTCGGCTGTAAGCTGGTCATGAGTAGCTCCTGCCCTCCTATGACGTCCATCTCTTCGCGTACGATCTGTTTGATATTCTCGATAACCATCAAACCAAGTGGCAAGTAACTGTACGCTCCAGCCATTTCTTTGTGGATATAACCAGCCCGGATAAGCAGTTGGGCATTTTTAGCCTTCTCATCTGCCGGGACGTTTTTGCGCGTCTTGGTAAATAACACTGATAGTCTCATCTATTCATCTCCCTGTTAAACACTATAAAATCTGAGCAAAGAAAATTTACGGCCGAGGGGCCGGCATGGGGCACTGATAAGTACAGAGGAGGTGCTGTTTGTGCATGTTGACGACATTGTAGCAAAAAAGTCCACCCTTGTCCTAGCTAACATGGAAGATAAACAGCACCGAGAAGGCTGCTAGGTTCTTGAACATATGGATATAAATAGCCGGCCACAGGCTGCCAGCCTTTTGGCGCACATACACCAAGACCAGCGACAAGACGAGCGTATCCGCGGCTGCGATCCACAGCAGCTGGCTGCCGGTACCAAACTGCAGGTGGGCCGCGGCAAAGAGAATACTGGTTATGAGCGCCGCAATAGCCAAGGGCAAACGAGATCGTAAGCCGGTGTAGAGGAACCCCCTGCAGATTATTTCTTCAACCAGCGGCGGCAAGATAACCAAACTGATAAATATCAGCCCCAGCTCGGGCAGCGTATTACCCGCCTTGCCAAAGCCTATTTGCTGCTCCTGCCCCACGTCCACCGCATTCACGAACCGCTCGAAGAACATACTCAGGCCCAAGAAACAGACAAAATAGAACACATATCCCTTGGCAGCCGTCCAGACATCTTGCGCCCGAGGACGAATAAGCCCGATATCAGCCCAACCGGACTTGCGGCTTTTCAGAAACTTCCAGATAAGCCACACGCTGACAGCTTCTGTAATAACCACAGCTATAAATTGTGCATCTACAGAATTAGTAACCCACTGGTCCCGCTGTGCCGCCGTCCACCCCCGCATGCCTGGGTATAGTGCAATAAAGACTCCGGCGCAGATTTGGGCCGCGAAATAGACAGCCACTGTCACAAACACAGCGGCTATAGGACCCCAATGAACCCTTCGGCCTGGGTCGCCCGGTTGCTTTTCTGTCACCTGCTCCATACCTAGAAGAACCGTTTTACGTCGACAACCGTGATCAGCAAGAATAAGAGCATGAGGACCGCAAATCCCGTGCCATGGATAAAGTCTTCGGTTCGCTGCGACAGCGGCTTACGCAAGCCGTGATATATCAACGTCACAAAGAGCCGTCCGCCATCTAGGGCCGGTATGGGTAGGATATTCATAATTGCGAGCGTCAGCGAGATGATAGCGATAATGAGCAGCACAAATTGATATCCCATAAGACTGCCGTTACGCAATATAAAGAAAATGCCGACCGGGCCGCTCACTTGCTCGCTTGCCTTGCCGGTCTCTCCCTTAAAGAGGTTGCCCAAGGCACTGCCCAGGCCCTTGAAGGTTTCTACGGTAAATTGTTTTATCAATCCCCCGGCTACAATTGGTGCCGACCATGTTGACCGCCGCAAGACGTATTCCGAAGGTGACACGCCCAGGTATCCTTTGGGTTCGTCTGATTTCTTGCTCGACTCTACCTCGTCTTTTGTCCGCAAGACCGTGGATGCAGTGGTTGTCTTGCCGTCCCTGACATAGGTAATCTGCACTTCTTTACCTGCAAATTGCTGAGTCAGATCAGGCAAGGGTTCTCCTGACGAAAGCTCTCGGACGGTGTCACCCTGACGGATAAATAAGAGCTGATCCCTCTCCTGCAAGCCCGCCTTTTGGGCCGGTGAGTCGGCTTCGACAGTAGCCACAAGCAGCTTTTGTTGGGTGACCTTAGTGTCACGCGCCACGGTGAATTGGTTATCGAGCAGTTGCGGCATGCCAGCGACCGCCACAATAGTCAGCACTACAAAGGCGGTTGCCAAATTCATGACCACCCCTGCTACCATAATATATATCTTGGTATTTAGACGAGCTGCACCAAAACTACCCGGCTCTTTATCGGCATCATGCTCGCCCTTCAGGCGCACAAATCCGCCCAAGGGCAGCCAGTTGAGCGTATATTCGGTACCGTGCTTTTTGGTCAGTACTTTGGCGCGCGGCGGAAAGCCAATGCCAAATTCTTCCACCTTAACCCCGCCACGGCGGGCCATCACAAAGTGACCGATCTCATGAATTACCACCAGCCCAACAAACAGGAACAACCCAATTACAAGTAAGAATATAGACATGTGTGACTAGTATATAGTTTTTTGCCTTATGCTTCTAGCGTCCGATGCGTCGTTCGCGGTCGCTATATTCGGCCAGAACCCTATCCAGATCTTGTTCGCTAAAGTCTGGCCAAAATTTGTCGACAAAGCAAAGCTCGGCATAAGCCGACCGATACAACATAAAACCACTCAATCGTTGCTCGCCAGACGTACGAATCAGCAGGTCAACCGGAGGGACGGCTGGAGCGTAGAGTGCCTGCTCAAAAACCTCCTTGGTAATCTCTTCTGCTTTTTTGCCCGCTGTTATCAAAGCACGGGTAGCATCCAAGATTTCTTGCTGGCCTCCATAATTAAAGCAGAGCGCCAGTGTACCCCCGGTATTATCCTGTGTTTCGCGTACGGCCTTCTGAATACCGTTCAGTAGTTTTTTACCAATGCGATCTTTGCTGCCAAGCCAGGCTAGCCGAATATTTTCTTTTTGGAGGTCTTTCAGGTCCCTATCCAAGAAATGGGATGCCAATCCCATCAAGTGCTCGACCTCATCGGCAGTGCGGTGCCAATTTTCCGTAGAGAATACAAAAACCGAGACATACTTTACGCCCCTATCGAACGCAGCCTTCGAAATAGCTTTTAGGGCTGTGTGGCCTCTTCTGTGCCCTTCGAGTACTGGTAGGCCGTTTTCCTTAGCCCATCGACGATTGCCGTCCAATACAAACCCAACGTGATTTGGTATGTAACTTGGGTTAGTCATATGTGTCAAATTGGCTTTTTAAACCGTCATGATATCCGATTCTTTGGCTTTGGCGGCCACTTCGGCATCTGACTTAGCTTTGTTCATGGCATCGTCCACCTGTTTTTCCAGGCGCTTTGCCTCGTCTTCGCTCACGTCTTTGTCTTTCTTGGCCTGATCAATGGTGCGAATAGCCTCATGCCGCACATTGCGCAAAGCCACCATGCAGTCCTCTACCTTGCCGCCTAGCAGCTTGGCGTATTCGCGACGACGATCCTCTGTGAGGGGAGGAATAGGAACGCGAACGACTCGACCATCATCCATCGGATTCATGCCCAGCGACGGATTGTCACGAATGGCACTGGAAATTGCCTGCAGGTTATTAGGGTCAAAAGGAGTAATCTGAAGCAGCTGCGCCTCGGGAGCTGTGACATTAGCTACTTGCACTAAGGGCATTGGCGTACCATATGCCTGGATAGTGACACCATCGAGCATGCTCGGATGGGCCCGCCCTGTTCTGACTTTCTTAAGTTCTTCCTGGAAGTGGCTCACCGCCGTGTGGAACTTTTGTGTTGCGGTGGCAACAATTTGGTCTGGATTCATCTAAGAGGCTCCTTGACTTACGCTTCTATTCTACTCAGAAACTTCGCCTAACGCCATTCGGCTAAACCGTCGGATAATAATATTCTCACCAAGCTTAGCAATATGTTCTTTGACGTAGTCGCCAACGGACTGATCCGGATTCTTAACATAAGGCTGATCAAGCAAACAGCGCTCGGCAAAGTGTTTCTTCAGCATACCTTCTACGATGTTATCGATCATATTTTCTGGCTTGCCTTCTGCTTTTGCCTTTTCGGTGAATTCGGCACGCTTAGAGTCTTTGGCACCAGCCGACACACTATCTGCGCTTACAAATTCAGGGCTGCTAGCAGCAATATGCATGGCTAGGTCTTTTACTAGAGTAGTAAAGAGCTCGTTGCGAGCAACGAAGTCTGTTTCGCAATTTACCTCAAGAAGCACTCCTATGCGGCTGTCGTGGTTATAGGTACCGATAATACCGGCGCGCGCTTCTCTTTCGCCACGCTTTTCCGCCTTGGTAAGTCCCTTTTTGCGCATTGCCGCAAGTGCGGCGTCAAAATTACCGTCCACCTCGACCAATGCAGCTTTTGCGTCAGTGATCCCTACGCCAGTAAGCTCGCGTAATCTTTTGATTTCATCGATTGTAATGTCTGCCATTATTTTTCAACGCTCTCTTTATCAGCTGCCTTCTCGGCTTTGTTCGCATGTGCGGATTTGCCGGCCTCCAGAGCAGCCTGCACATAATCAGCAATCAACTGAATTGTCTTTATGGCGTCGTCGTTGCACGGTATGGCGTAGTCCGCAAGACTTGGATCAGCATTGGTGTCCACCAACGCAATTACAGGAACGTTAAGCTTGCGGGCTTCACGAACAGCGTTCATGTCGTGAGTTACATCAGTTACAAAAACAGCGCCTAATCGAGCAGCAAGATTCTTGATACCACCGTACATGTGGTTCATTTCATCGATCTCTTCCTGGAAACGCTGAATCTCGAGCTTGTTATACTTGGCAGCCAACTGGCCACTTTCCATCTTTGCTTCAAGGTCCTTCAGGTGTTTGACCCGGCCACCAATGGTATTACGGTTAGTCAGCATGCCACCCAGCCAACGCTCTACAACAAAAGGTTGGTTGGTGTCTTCGGCCAGCTTCTTAACAATATCGTGGGCCTGGCGCTTGGTACCAACGAGCAAGACCTGCTTGCCTTCTGATGCCAGCTTTTCAATAAATGCCAGAGCCTCTTCGAGCGCACTAACTGTTTGCGTCAGGTCAATAATGTGCGTACCCCCACGCTTACTGTGAATATAAGGCGCCATCTTGGGGTGCCAGCGGCTAGACTTGTGCCCAAAATGCGCACCTGCCTCTAAAAGTTTTTTAATGTCTACATCAACCGTAGCCATGATAGGTATCTCCTTATCCTTTATCCTCGTCTGGGTGCCCGTGCGGTCCTCACAAGGTGTCGCACAGGAGGATGATCTCCCAGACTGTTTGATTTAATATCAGGATCAATGATAACAGATACGTAACAGATTGACAATACTTCCCATTTGCGATAAAGTAATCACGTTTAATGCTGACTGCAGCCCCGGCTCGCTGCTAACCAGCCACACCCACTAAGGAGCTAAGGAAAATTATTATGAAAAAAGATCTACATCCAGCAAACTACCGCTTCGTAGTTTTCCAAGACCTTAACAACAGCACGACTTTCCTAACCAAGTCGACTGTTGCTACCGACGAAACCATCAAACTTGATGGGATCGAATATCCACTTGTCAAAGTGCATATCTCTAGCGCTTCTCACCCCTTCTTTACTGGCCAAGAGAAGCTGGTAGATATCGAAGGTCGCGTAGACAAATTCAAGGCACGCCAAGAGGCCGCCAAAGCCCGCGCAGATGCAATGAAGAAAGCTGCTGGCAAGTCGCGTGCTAAAACGCCAAAGGCCGACGAGACTCAAAAAATCGGCACCCTGAAGCGCAAAACCAGCAAGTAACGCTGCCCCGTAACCACCTTCTAGTGTTTCTGGAGGGTAGTTTTACAATTTTGCGGTCAGCAAAAGTGTATACAGAGCCAAAGAAATCCAATCTTATAGGATGAAAGATTTCTTTGCGCGAAGTAATATATATACTAAGGATGTCTCATGGAAGAAAAAGAACTGCATTTGCGAGAAGAACTGCAAAGCCTGCAAGCAAAATTGCAGGATCCTGCTATCTTTTCTTCGAAAGAATACCCCAAGCTTGCAAAGCGGCAGGCCGAGCTGGAGCGTATCACTGGCCTCTTTGATGAACGAAAGAAGTTAGAAGCAGCCCACAAGCAAGCGTCTGAGTTAATCAACGGCGATGACGAACTAGCAGAGCTTGCGCAAGAAGAGCTCCAGAGCACCGAAGCTGCTCTGGTCGTTAACGAGACCCGTCTCACGGAAGCCCTCACCCCCAAAGACCCTAACGATCAGCGGGACGTTATAGTAGAGATCCGGGCTGCCGCAGGTGGCGATGAGTCCAGCCTGTTCGCAGGTGAGTTGTATCGCATGTATATGCGGTGGTGCGAGACGCGCAAATATAAAACAGACCTACTGAGTGACAGCCCAAATGAAGTCGGCGGCTTCAAAGAGATAATCTTTGCAGTTCGTGGCACAGATGCCTACCGCAACCTGAAGTTTGAAGCTGGCGTTCACAGAGTGCAGCGTGTTCCGACCACAGAATCCCAGGGACGCATTCATACCAGCACCGTCACAGTCTCGGTCCTGCCAGAGGCCGAAGAAACAGACATAGAAATCAGCCCTGGTGACTTGCGTATTGATGTGTATCGCAGCAGTGGACATGGCGGGCAGAGCGTAAATACCACCGACTCAGCGGTCCGCATTACTCACCTGCCAACCGGGCTGGTAGTGACCTGCCAGGACGAGAAGTCCCAGATCAAGAATAAAGAAAAAGCCCTGGGGGTATTGCGCGCCCGACTACTGCAAATGAAAATCGAAGATGAGCAAAAAGAATTATCGGATGCACGCAAAAAACTGATCGGGTCCGGGGATCGTTCGGAGAAGATTCGTACCTATAACTTTCCCCAAGATCGCATTACTGACCACCGTATAGGCTACTCTCGTAGCAATATACCAGGTGCTCTGAGCGGCGATATCGACGACATCATCGCACAACTTCATGACTACGAACGCCAGCTTATTAACAGTGAAAGTTAAGTATATGTGCTACACTAATCTTCAACAATTTGGGGTAAAAAATAAATGACCACTGCCATTTGGCTCCACTACGCAATAGAAAAGCTTGAAACCGCCGGCATCACGACAGCCCGACTTGATAGCCAAGTACTTCTAGCTGATGAGATGAAACAAAACAGAGCCTGGGTACTGGCGCATATGGATGTCCCCGTCACCGAAGAAACACAAAAGCGGCTCGAGAAGCTTGTCGGTGAACGGGCCAACCATGTACCGCTCGCTTATATTCGCGGCAAAACAGAGTTTTACGGACGAGAATTTTTGATTGACCGCCGAGTACTAGAGCCCCGACCCGAATCAGAAACCATGATTGACGTCCTTAAAAAGCTACCTATTGGCGATAATCCTCTGCAAATTGTAGACGTTGGCACGGGCTCTGGGGCGCTTGCTATCACCGCCAAGCTGGAACTCCCTAAAGCCACCGTAACAGCCATAGATATTGACCCCGGCTGTCTTGTGGTTGCCCAAGCCAACGCCGACAAGTACCGGGTAGACATAGACTTCAGGCAAGGCGACTTACTGCAACCACTGGGAACTGAAATACGAGAACTGGTAATAACCCTCGCCAATCTTCCCTATGTACCTGACAGTCATCAGGTTAACCAGGCGGCTATGCACGAGCCCAAACTGGCCATCTTCGGAGGACCTGACGGGCTGGACCCATACCGAAAGCTATTTGAACAAGCCGCAGAACTTTCACAAAGACCAGCATACATTCTTACTGAGTCACTGCCACCCCAACACAGACAGCTAGCCCTTATTGGTGCGCGGTTTGGATTCCGCCAAACGATCGAAGATGATTTTATTCAAGTGTTTGAGGGCGGCCATCGACAAGGCGTAGCATACTCTCCGGACGCCCCTACTGTTGCGGGGCAGCCTCCAGCGTAACCTTTATTTGCTGATCTTTGCCGTCCCGGAAAATATTCAGTGTGACTTCATCACCCACTTTATGCTTACCAACTAATGATGTCAGGCTATTTTTCTCGTTTACGTCTTCGCCGTTAACCTTGGTAATAACATCTTTTTCTTTCAAGCCAGCTTTTGATGCTGGACTGTCTGGCAAGATAGATGTCTCGCCGTCACTATTGGGGGCAACGTATGCGCCTCTTTTGACGGGTAGGCTAAACTCGTATGCGTAATCGTCGGTCAGCGATATATAGCGAACGCCTATATAAGGACGCTCCAGTTTGCCCTTTGCTAGTACGCTATCTATGAGTGCAGATACATCGTTGATAGGGATAGCAAACCCAATGTTCTCCGCCCCTTCGCCAGCTATAGCAGTATTGATGCCAATCACCTCACCGCTTACGTTCACCAGCGGCCCACCGGAGTTACCCTGGTTAATTGCAGCGTCTGTTTGGAATAAGTTCTGCAGGGTTTCTGTGCTCGAGCCCGTCTCGTCACCGGCCACCACACTGCGTCCGTAGCCAGAGATAATGCCCGTGGTAACACTATTTTGGAACTGTCCAAGTGCGTTCCCAATAGCAACCACTTTACCACCTACTTCCATCTTGCTTGAATCGCCTCGTTTTAGGGGTTTGAGGGTCTTGCCTTTGGTATCTTTTACCCGTAAAAAGGCAACATCGAGTGGGTCGCCTTGGCTTGTCCGCCCGATAACCTCTACCTCGGTCAGCTCCGTTCCGTCGTCGAGCGTTACACTTACTTGTCCATTAACATCGCTCACCACATGACGATTCGTCACGATAACATCACCACTTACGATAAATCCAGTGCCTGCACTTTGCCGTTCAACGGATTGTATTCCAAAGAAACTTTGGCGATTTGCCTTGCCCATTACATTTACCGATACAACGCTTGGTCCGGCGTCTTTGGCAATGCTGCTAATAAGCTCGCTCTCGCTCGAGATGATCTGCTTGCTCGTCGAGGTGTCAAAACTGCCTTTTTGGTTGGCCCGCGACCCGGCCCAGCCACCAACAAACCCGGCGGCAGCACTTACAAGGATCAGGAACACGGTGCCGAGGGCAGCGACCCTCGTTCGGGCCTCAGTGAGCACTGAAAAATTAGGACGCTTCATATTGATATTCATCATAACCCCCTTTTCTGATAATTAGCTGAGTGTAAGCTAGATCGCCTTGTCACCCCAGTCAGAGAAGATGAGCACGATAACAACGATAGCCACCATGATAAAGACAAACTGCCTTCTGAGTAGAATACTCAGACGATCATTCTGCTCCAAGTAGTATAGCGTAGCCAATCCATACCCAATAACTGTCAGTAGGAGGGATACCTGTGATAGTACTCCGTAAAACAGCAACCAGTGGCTCAGCACCCAGGTTAGCGCAGCGGCAAAATATGCCCAGGTATGAGCGTAGAGCGCACTATACGGTTCATCAAAACTGGTGAAGAAGTGCCGAGCGCAGAGATAGCAGATGAGCCAGCTCACGAGAACTAATATATAAGCTGCCGCATCACCCCAAGTCAGGAACAACGCCATCAGCCCTACAAGCTGGGCAACCGTGGCCTGGAATGACACGCGAAGTGTCGTAGATCCTGGTTTGAGAAATATCAGCCACCCACCGTATGCAACCGCCCACAACAGCTGCCACAAACCAACAGAGGTCGCAGCCATAAATGCCACTATGGACAATCCAACCATAATATCTACACCGTTAGCACGAATATTTGCAGGCCAGTAACGAGGCCTCACCGCAAACATACGCCACTTACTTAAGATAATCAGCACGGCGGCTAATAGTGCAAAATCAATACGCACCAAAATATAAATAAGCAACGGCAAGAGTATCGTGAGTCCCAGGTGAGCGAGATGTGAAAACCCGCTCTTTGGCCTCAGGGTTTTGGGCGAAAAATACCTCAGCATATATGTCTATCTAGTTTCCCAAACGGGTTTGTTCGTTCTGACCCAGTATTATAACAAAGTCTGCGGTACCAGGGTTAATATTAGGATCGGGCAAGCTGCCAACTGCGGTGACTCCGAATCGTTTTTCCAGGTAGTTTTTGGTGTACTTTTTGGCTCCGTTACGCAGATCTACGATCACCGTCTTCTGGTAGTCATGGGTGGGCGCATCGGCTGCTTGAGTGATGTTGTAGCCATACGACTTCAGGTCATCAGAGGTACGGGTCGCTAAACCAGAGATATTTGTGCCGTTCAGCACGACAACACTGGCGTTTTCGCTTGCCAGGTAACTGTCTTTGAGGCGATTCCTTACATATGCTTGGATCTCTTTGTAGTTGTCTACGCCTGCTCGCGGGATAACAACCGACAGCCCGTTAACCATAGACGTAGTCACGTAGTTATTGGGTGGATCAGCCAGACCCACAGAGGAGACCTTGCCGGAGTCTACGGTGTTACCGATCTCATACAGACGCTTAACTTCATTGGTGTTCATATTGACTTGGATATGGTTGCCAAAGTCACTGAGGAGCTGATTTATCTTCAGGGGGTTTCCAAATGTGCCGAGACTAAAAACTTTGTTTTTGAGCGCCAACAGTATCAAACGTTGCCGCTCCGAGCGCGAAAAGTCACCCCGAGCGCTCGTATAACGAGAGCGCGAATAGGCCAAGGCACGCAGGCCATCAAAGTGCTGATTGCCCTGCTGTACATTTAGCACATAGGTCTTGCCATCGATCCTCATGGTCTCTTTGACGGTATTGTCAGCGCTGATGGTTGCATCGACGCCCCCTACAGTATCAATCGCCTTCTTGAAGCCTTCAAAATCCACCATTGCATGGTAATGGATAGGAATGCCCATGCTTGCCACAACGACATCTTCGACTGCCTTGAATCCAGCGTCATCGGCTAGCTGATTCCGATTGGGCGTATTGCTGCTGGTGCTGGCAAGCGACTTACTCTTGCCATTGGCAAAGACGGCGTTAATCTTTGTGTGCCCACCACCGGATTTCACATATAGGTCGCGGGGAATACTAAGAAGCGCTGCTTCTTTTTGGATAGGATCAATACTGGCCACAATGATGGTGTCAGTTAGATCAGCGCCCTCATGCCCCACGCCACCACGGCCTAGCATCAATATATTGACACGTCCATCACCCTCACCCTTCAGGCGCGAAGGATCCACATCTTCTTGCAGCGCCGCAGCGCCACCACCACCTCTGAATATCTGACGAGCCTTCAGGTAGGCCTTTCCGCCTAGATAGCCGCCGACCATAAGAACCAGGACCATCATAAACCCAGCAGTTTTTAGAACTTGTCGTTTATTCCAGTTCTCGCGCTTGAAGGGGTTCAGGGATCGCAGTCGCCCGCGCTTTTTACCCGATTTTGCATGGGACTTCTTGCGTTGGTCTAGTTGAATATTACCGGCTGTATCGCGCATAGGCTGTCTCCCGTGGTGGCGTGGTTCAGAGAGTGACATTTCTGGAGTCTGTTTGTCAGCACCTCCGGCAGTTCGGGTCGTATGAAAGCCGTCCGGTACCTTAAAGTTACCCACCCTTTTTGTGTTGGGCTGATAGGCGGTCGATCGGCGAAAATTCGGAGGTGTTGGATCGCCACCTCTTGGTGAGCCAACGAAGCCATCGGTAGATCCGGGGCGTCTAGATCCAGGATTGTAGCGTTTAAAATTGTCCATTTTATGTACGTTACCTAAGTATACCTCTTACGTTTATACTATGTAACCCCAAGCTATATGCACTCTAGGATCGTTACTGTGTAGCATTCGATATTTGCTGCAATATAGCCAATGAGCTATAGTTTAGATCTGAATATGCAGCAAGATTCTACTATATCACAGCGCCCAGACCCTGAGTATAGCGCCACTCCAAGCGGTCCTAGTTCATCACAAAAAAAGGACAACTGGAAGAGCGCACTGTCTACCATTCTTATACTTATTGCCGCCCCTCTGGTAGCCATATTCTTGACCAGTTTTGTCTTCCAGTCTTATGAGGTAGATGGTCCAAGCATGCAGAACACCCTAGAGAATCAAGACAGACTGATTGTCTGGAAAGTATCTCGTACCTTTGCTCGTATCAAGAACTCACACTATATACCAGCCCGGGGTGATGTCATCGTCTTCGTCAAGAGAGGTATAGCTGACGCCGGGGATCAGTCCGACAAGCAGCTTATTAAACGTGTTATTGCACTGCCGGGAGAGCGTGTAGTGGTTAATAACAATGTCATTACAGTATACAACCAGGAGCATCCGGACGGGTTTAACCCAGATGTAACAGTCGGCTATAGTACCGAGCCAAAACTCACACCTGGCAACGTAGATCTTGTTGTCCGTGAAGGTGAAGTGTTTATATGTGGCGACAACCGCACAAACTCCCTTGATTCTCGGTCTTTTGGGGCAATCTCATCTAATGATATTGTCGGCAAGCTCGCTGCTAGAATTTACCCCTTCAATAAAGCCAAAGTTTTCTAAAGCCGCTTCAGGAATGGTTCAGGCGGCCAATCAGATTCTGCAGTTCGTCATCTGATTTATAGTGGATCTCGAGTCGCCCACCCTTGGCTGTGCGGCGTACCGTTACCTTTGTCTTGAGGGTCTTGCCGAGACTCTTTGTCTCTGGCGTCTCACTCACCGTAGCACGCACCGCTTGCTTGGCAGAGTCTGCACCTTTTTTTACGCTCGTGACGAATTGCTCTGCCTGTCGCACCGACCAATGATTCTTTATTATTAGAGTAAGCAGTTCCGTCTGCTTGGCCGGGTCGTCTTTTAGTGCCAGAACCGAGCGCGCATGTCCTTCAGTAATATGGTTGTTCTGCAGTGCTTCGCGTGCATCTTTGGGCAGTTGTAATAGTCGCACAATATTATGAACAGTCGGCAGTGCTTTACCGAGTCGATTGGCAATTTCTTGATACGTCACGTTGAACTGCTGATGCAGTCGCTCAATAGACACTGCTTGCTCGAGCGGAGCCAAGTCTTCACGCTGAACGTTTTCTATCAACGCAACTTCGAGTTGTTCTAACTCCTCACGTGCCTTGACGATTGCTGGAACATCGCGCAGTCCGGCAATCTGTGCCGCACGCCACCTTCGCTCACCAGCGACTATGACATACTTATTCTTTTGTTTAGGAGACACAATTAGAGGCTGCAGTACTCCATGCCTTTTGATAGATGCCGCTAGGCCTGCCAGGGCTTCTTCGTCAAACTTACGCCGAGGCTGATCCGGGTTTGGCTCGACATCCTCAATGAGTAATTTTTGTACCCGGTCATTAACATCGGTCAGAATGACATTATCGAAGTCAGTAGGTATAAGTACATCGAACCCTTTGCCAAGCCCTTTACTCATCTTGCCATCACCTCCTTGGCTAATTGTTTGTATGCTCGCGCTCCCTTTGACCATTTATCATGCTCGGAGACGGGTCGGCCATAACTTGGCGCTTCTGCAAGTCGCACATTTCGTGGAATAATTGTCTTGAAGAGTTTTTCGCCAAAGTACTTCTGCAGCTCTTTGTACACTTGGTCCGATAAACTTGTTCGGCTGTCATACATAGTAACGACGACACCCATAAGTTCAAGCTTTGTGTTCAGCCCCTGGCGAACACGTTGCATAACAGTGAGTAATTGGCTGAGTCCCTCCAACGCATAATATTCTGCCTGAACCGGAATGAGCAATTCATTGGCCGCACTCAATGCATTCACAGTCAGTAGCCCAAGTGCGGGTGGACAATCGATCAAAACAAAATCAAAGTCTAGATTTGCTAGGGCTTTGCGCAACATCAGCTCGCGCTCGGGCTTATCAACCAACTCAACTTCTGCCGAGGCCAAGCCTGCGTTGGTCGCGATCAAACTGAGGTTTGGAGTTTTGGTTTCCTGAATAGCCGTCACAATCTCACCGGGGCGAAACAAAATATCATAGCTACTGGTTTCAATATTTTCTTTTGCAAAACCAAGTCCGCTGGTAGCATTTCCTTGTGGGTCAAAATCTACTACCAGAACCTTCTTACCAGCCTTGGCAAGGTACGCGCCCAAGTTAATAGCAGTGGTGGTTTTACCAACCCCGCCTTTCTGGTTGAGCACTGCTATAATCTTCCCCATGACTCTCTGTTTTTCCCTCAAATCACTATACCTTAGGGTACCATTTCAGGCAGGTTCCGTAAACGCTCTAATCTGTTAAAACCATACTATACGGGTCTCGGACCAGGCGCCTTCGGTATGGATCAACGTCCAAATAGCCATGTCGCACAATATGGACGCCTGAGCAGCAGAAACTTTCAACTTCTTTGTGCCAGAGGTACAACCATATGTCGGATAAGACTAGCCGTATAGTACTAGTGGTTATTCTGAGGGATTCAGCTGGTTTATATACATTTGCCACTCGTCGTTATCCAGCGGCTTGTTTGACCGCACGAAGACCAGGACCTCGTCTGTTGCAAATATAGCAGTCTGTACTTTTGTCTTTTCGTCGCTGGCTATATAGGCGGTGCCCTTTTGAGTATCTAGGTGGGTCGTGGCCTTGAAAGACTCAGCCACGGACATCAGCTTGGCGGGATTGCTTTTGAAATCACCCGGAGCCGGTTGCTGACTTATCGTCAGGCTAGCGCCGTTAAACTCAGCTACATAGCCAAGAACTTTTTTCTCTTTGTCGTATTTAAAATCAGGTCTTGATTGTTGGCCGTTTGCGTCAGTAAGATTCTCCAATGGGACCAGAGGGTTAAAATCGGTTTCGGCCTGTTGTTGGGCGGTGACTACCGGGCCGCCACCTTGGCCGGCCTGATCACCCCCCTTCAGCAAGTTGAGTACCCCGAATCCACCCATGAGACAGACGAGCGCAACCCCCGCCATCACCGCCCGCTTGTTTCGAGCACGCATAAGCAACCAGCTTTTGCGCAGCTGCCTAAACCGTTGCTTGATCCCCAGCAGCTTGAACCGAGGCATCCTGAGCTGGAGGTTTACCACCACCTGCTTCTCTGCCACCTGCCTCGTAATTTCGGCGCGAGGCTCTTCTCTGGGCAAGCGCAGCTTAGGCTGTGGGCGAGCTTGTTGCTTTAGCTTCTTTGGCACAGGACGCTTCTCCGCCCTGCGTCGTAATATCTCCCATTCAGGGTCGTCTAGCCAAAAGTCTTTCTTTGCCATGTGTTCTTATCCTAACACCTTAAGGAAGAGGACAGTTAAAGTTAGGGTCGCCCGCCACAGCGCTGCCTTTCCTACAAGGGGTGTCGAGGGGCTGCTGTTCACCACCAGTGAATGTCTTGCCGTGACGCAGTCGCTTACTGGGGTCACTCGTAAAGAAGAGCGATATGTCGTTCACTGTTGGACCCCTGTTTACATCCTCTGGATATCCGAAAGTTTTGGAGGCGTCGATGCTCACAAAGAAGTAGTAGTATCTTGCACAGTTAATATTGCCTCCGCCACTCTCTTTCGGAATGTACTGTTCCACATTGCCCAATGTTACATTACCGAAGACTGTCTCCTGCCCCCAGGTGGTCATTTGGGACATGGCTAACGACGTACCACAATCTTCGGTCGGGTTGATGTATGGCGCCGCGTCCAAGTCATGCATACTGCGATAGCGCATATTCCAGCGAGCACCTATAGAGTTGTCGATACCATTCATCAGCCATGAATTGGGGAAGACATCAGTGTCGGTATCTATCATTCTTGAATACATGGCAACCTGTGGCTGCGATTTAGCAGTCGAGTAGTAGTTTCGGTTGCCCGAGCCAACAACCGCCGAACAGCCTCCTCCCATGGTAAAGATCCTCCCCTTATCCATGGCTACAGCCGCTCCGTATCTGTCGCCAGTGTATCTGACATTAGTCTCGTACCATTCCCCGATGCCCGTGGGATTATTGCCCGTAGGAATAGTAGTGTTAGCACTTACTGGTGTTATAAGCGTGTTTGGAGCGCAAGTGGTTGCAGCCGATCTCCCACCAATAACATAGATATACCCATTCGCCGACAGAGCTTGGCCATCTCTCAGTGGTCCCGGCAAGCTAGTCGTATACGTCCAGCTGCCGACGTTTCCAGTAGCCCCGTCAATCTTAGAAAACTGGGCATCGCTCAAGTAGTTCGTACCGTCAAACCCACCGAATAGATAGAGGTTGTTGGCATAGGCCGTCACGGCCGCGCCCGTTCGGGCCACGTTGAATGCAGTGGAGCCCGTAGACCATGCAGATGTAATATTGCCCCCTGAGTTAAGTACTGGGCTCACATACACGGTACTCGTAGCTGCAGCACTGTCGTTGAACCCACCAACTACGTACAATCTGTTGTTCCATACCGCAGCGCCATGCTGCGTCCTATCCCCCGGCAAACCCTGGGTTGCCTGTAACCAAGAAGCTACATTACCACTGGCAGTGACACCGTAGTAGACCTCTAGCTTCTCATCGCCTGCGCCATCCTGGCCGCCCATATAATAAAGCGTACCTCCGGCCGCCTCTAACTTACCCCAAGCTCGAGCCGCAGGCATAGTGGTGTCCGTAGTACTAGCCCAGGTGCCAACCGTTCCATCAGAAGCACTGATTGAGGCAACTTGCACATCATCCGTCACGGTGCCACAAGCAACAGCGGTGCAGCCACCGGCCACATAGAGCCGCCCATCAAGGACAGCAGCGGCTGAGCCTATTCTGTCAGCTACCGTAGAGAAATCTTGATCCGACTGAAGGGTATAGTTATTAACTGCTCCGCTATCGTTGTTGTACAGCTGGAATGTTTGGACGGCGGGCTCGAAACTCGTACAGCTACTGGGGCTTGCTCCTGCGTCACACCCGCCCAGCACGTACGCATACGAATTAGAAACAGCCATACTAAGACCCCACCTCTGGTTAATAACCACTGTGGAGGTCTCGAAGGAATCAATGGTTCCATCGCTTACATTCATTTTGGCCCATTCAATAAAGGGAATAACTCCGGAACCTTCGTCATACCCACCCACCGAGTAAATGTGTCCGTTATACCCAAAACTAAAGCCACGCCGACGCCCAACAGACAGCTTATTCGGCGAGATGTCCCATATATTATCGGTCACCGTTTCGCCATCGGCATCAACAACGTTATTACTATTGTCGAACTTGGCGATCATCACATCGTCTTTGTCAGCCTCGAGGTCGCTATATCCACCGATAAGGTAGATGTAGTTTGCGTTGACAGTACCAGAGTGAATACCCAGCCCCTGGTTGCCTCCAGTTCCTGGCTCGGAATCAATCTGCAACTGTCCAGTTGTTGTGCAGCCTGACACACTTCCGGTAGTAGTGATATTACACTTGTAGACCTCGCTTTCATATCTATCCGTTCCGGCCACCGCCTCACAGCTAAGCCCTGCCCCAATACCATTTCCACAACCACCGAAGATGAACAGATTACCCGGGTTAGTACCGGCAGAGCCAGGGTTGGCTCGTGCGTAGACATAGGTATATGCCACGTCCTCTGCGATACCAGCTGTTGTCATATCTACAGATTCCCAGGCACCATCCAGACTGCCGTCGGCATTGACGGCGTTGTGGTAGATGTTTGTAGATGTATCAGCTCCGGTGAGGCCGCCCACTATATATATGCGGCCGTTAAAGGTTGTGACTCCAGCCGCTGCCACACCCGTTGTACCATTTACTCTATTTGTTGAGTCAATACACCAAGCCCCATAGCTTGAACCGGCACACGAACCGGGAGCGCTGAGCTGTCCGTTCGAATTGATGGCAACATACGATATGTTACCACTGGCATCGGAGTCGTCACCATCACCATGGTCATCACTCACTCCGGAGCAGTCTAGGTCAATACACCCCCCGATGTTATAGAGATATCCGTTGAGGATCACACTCATAGAGAGTAGCTCTCCCCCTTCATCGGGATCGTCCCCCGGATCTGGAAGGTTACAGTTATACGGCGTGCCTCCGGCACAAGTACCTGCCCCGGCTGCAGCTGACAGGTTCACGGTTGAAACCTCTCCGGCTGGATTTATCACACCGTAATCGACATCGGCAAGCGTCACTGTACATTCACCCGTAGAGGCATTCTGGGTTATACAGCCCCCTAGCCTGTATAGTCCGTTTTGCCATGCGACTAGACTGAAGCCCGTTCTCTGGTTATGGAGGTTGGTTATACTGCCCCACTCAGAAAGTGATCCGTCGGCATTGATGCTTGCAAGCTGAGTATCACTAGCCACGGCGTTGCAGTAATAGTTAGAAGCGCCCGTTGTAGCCGTACAACCCCCGGCAATATATATGTAGCCGCCCCATATAGTCGAGAAGCTGCCGCCCCAGGTACTCCGGGCAGTCGTAAAGCCAGAGGTTGAAACCCAGCTATTCATACTGCCATTACTGTTTAGCTTGCTATAGTGCACCGTACTTTGTTGGGTTCCGCCACTATCCCCACCGATCAGATAGAGCACATCATTATATATGTGCGCCGTGTGCCTATAACGAGCCGACGGCAAGGCAGTACCGCTCGACCAGCTACCAAGTGTACCGGTGGGATTGATGTCGGCATACTCCATTGTCGTCGTTCCGGTCGCAGCAGCGCCAGTCGCCCCACCAACGATATACATGCGGTTGTTATACGCTACTGCGGCAAGGTATGACCTGCCTGTGCCACTGCTCAATCCGGTGTCTGAGTACCAGTAGGCTGCCGTACCTCCGGACGGATGCCATAGTTGGGGTTCGCCATTTGCGCCTATCTTTGCAATCAACACTGTGGCTTCACGGTTACCGCTGCCATCGATTCCGCCGATGACATAGAGATAGCCATTGTAGGCAACCATAGAAAATCCTCGACGTGCCTCTGGTAGATCATAGGCACTGTTAGTACACCATTCAGAACATACTCCATTGCCAGGGTTGGGACTTTCGATAGCGAGTGTTGACGAATTAAACTTTGCCCAGTAAACGCTACTCTGGGTAGCGGGCGTAACTGTAGTCGGATTGATAGCCACCGAGAGTGCACCATAGGTGCCGTTCATGGAAGTATCAGCAGTAGCCGCTGCACCAGTAGAGACACCGCTAGCCGGTGGTACGTTAAGGCTGGCAGCCGCAAAGCCACAACTCTCCGCATCAGCGCTACTGGTACCAGAGTATATTTTGGTATGAGCGCTGGGAACCCATCCTCTGGTACTAGGCGGGTCGTCATCAACGCCCGCTCCCCTGATAACAAGGGTGGCATTATTGTCTGGGGTTGTAGCCGGGAAAGACACCGCGCCACTGGTATTAGTTGTCCCTGGAGTACCCGCAATAGGATCCCCTGAGTTAAAGCCTTTCACTCGCATAATTACCCCGGTCCATTGCTCGGTAATGCCGGTCCAGTTATACGAGGCCGCCTCATTGCCACCCCCTTGGTCGGTACCAATCCTATACCAGCCGCCAAACTCGTCTGTATCGGTGGCGCTAAAGGCGGTCCAACCGGCCGGCGCCGTAGGGGATCCGGTGCCGTCGTGGCAAAGCATAGCTACGTACAGATCACCCGCCGGGCGGACAGAGGGCATATTCATCGTAAACGTTGCGCTATTCGTAGCCTGGGTAGAAGACTGGCTACTAACTATCCAAGGCTTTGTTACTCCCGTTCTGCCACCAGCACGATAGATATATCCACCTGCCGCGGCTGTGCCACTATCCCAGTTGCCTTCCGTCATGTCCAGGTTTTCCTCCCAGGCATCGATGCGCGCACCAGTTGTTTGGCTCTTCTGGATGAGCTCTTTGTCTATATCAAAGTCGACGTTTGTTTCGTTATTACCCTTCATCAACTTAGCTGCGGTCTCTATATAGACGCTCGGGTCAATCGTGAGCGGATAGGTCGCATCCGTGAGTCCCGTAGCATGCACCGTGAGTTCCTTCCCCTCCAGCGTAAACCAAGCTTTCTTGTCGCTCACCACTCGCTCGCCAGCTTCCTTGATATATGGTGCTGGAAATGTAAATAACAGATTGCGCTTCACGGCATTTTGTCGAGCCTTGTCCAGTAATTGCTTATCGCTGTCGCTTCCCACGCTCACATCACCCAGCAGGTTATAATCAGCCCCATAAACAGCTAGCGATCCGTTTGACTCCAGTCGTAACTCCGTTCCATCTGGCAGCTCTAGGTCATACTTGAACTCCAGCGTATCGCCCTGAAACTTGTTGATAATGATATCTTCCTTGAAGCCAACCGTCTTCAGGGAGACGACCTTAGTAGCGTTCTTGGCTGTGAGTGGATATATCAGTCTGTTTTGATCTTGCTTCGGCTGGAGCATGCCAAACTTGGGTTTGAAGGTAACAGAGGTCCGTGTAACGGGGTCGCTTACCGTAGTACCTTTACTGGGATCAAGATTAAACGTCGCACTAAATCTGGGAGAACCATTGGTCCCACCAAGTTCACCGGGTTTATAGCCTTGGTTATATTCGTAGGTACCCTGCTTGGCGTCAATCTTCAGGCTGTCTCCCAGGGGTGCATATGGATTGCCGACTAATGCAGCAGCTTTTGGTGATAATTCGTAGCTTCCCGACTCAATAAATACCTGGATGGTCCGCAAAAACACCATTCCCGCAAAGAAGACGGCGAGGGACAAACTACCAGCACGGGATAAAACCTTGCGGTCATGCAGCCAGACACCTAAACGAAGATGCTTAGGCGCGCGCTTAGCCAAGCGACGGCGTCTGGATTTGGCGCTTTTTATATTCCTCATCCCCTCTTGGAAACCCTTATTCCTAATGGTTATAATTGTACGCTAAACCACCCCTGATTTAAAGGAATAAGAATCTTTTGAACTAGCTACTGGTTGTAGTAGGTAAAGTCGAGATTCTCGATGTAGACATTGGCATTACTTTTGGCCATGGTGCTTACTTTAAAGATAACGTAGTCACCTCCAACCCAGCCGCATGTTGTCTCGCCAGCCCCCCCCAAAGTTGTCGTGTTCCAGGCGCTCGTCCCTGTCGTTACAGTGGTCGTACCACCGCACTGGCTAATAGAACCGCCAGATACATTCTTTCTGTACACCTCAAGGCTCGCCTGCGCGTTAGTGGCATGGTCTTTATATGCGGTAAGTCGAATAGTACTATCACTCGCAAATGTCTTGAAGGTTGTTGGTAGCTTGTACGTTACGTAGATACTATAAGTCTGATCGGTTGCCTGCGGACTTGTCCAACGGTAGTAGTTGCGCGCTTCACCAGAGGCACAGAAGCTAGTATTGGCGCTCAGGCCACCGCCATTACCGCAGAAGTCAGCCGTCATAGTACCGATGCCAGACCCGTTCAGTACGGCACCGGTATACTCTGGCGTCAGGGTAACGATGTTGTCTGGGGCCGAACCGCAAGCACCCCACCCATCAGATTCGTAACACTGGATACGTCCGGTTGTCGTGTCATAGTACATAGACCCAAGGTAGGTTGTATCACCATTCGCCACAGGTGGCGCCGTAGAACGATCAAGCGTGAAGAGCGTAACCTGACCACCGTTAATTCCGCCGCCAATCTGTACATTAGATGGTTGGGTGGTGCCGTCATTGCGCATAAAGCTAAGGTTATCAATCCAGAAAGTCCTACCAATTCCATCTGTTTGCCTGATGATGAGGTCGGGGTTTATTGCGGTTGTGCCATCAGTGGTAATCGTGCAAGTAATCTTTGTCCACACAGAGGTAGAGAGTGTCTGTGTGCTATAGCTCGTACATGGTTCCAGATCGGTCCCGCCATCTCGAGAGTATTGAACGTCTAGAGTCGTAAATGTTCCTGATGATAGTTTTGCCGTAAACGAAACTTGATAGGTAGTACCGGCTACAGGGTTTGCGCTCAAGTTGTTACGAACACCATGATTTGTAGTGGTGGTGACCACCTGCATGCCCGCCAAGCCGGTGACAAACTGGCCAGCAGTAGTCGTTCGCGTTACAGTGCCACCAGCCGGAGCAGCCGTCCAGTTTGTTCCAAAGGTACCCAAGGTCTCGGAACCACCGTTAGCCGCAAGTTCGGTACCAAAGTTATTAACACTGAAAAGGTTAGTTCCGATCGATGATTGTACCTCGAATATTCCACCGCTGATAGGACTCGTGGCATTGTTGCGTATCGTCAAGCCGTCAGCACTGCCCCCTGGAGCATTCAGCACCAGCTCGGCTCCACCCGCAGAGGTCAAAGTATTGTTGTAGGCAGACTGAAGGTCGGTGGAGCTTGAGGCGCCCGCAGCAGTCCAGTCTGAACCATTCCAGATCATAGTAGCGGTAGTATTGGGCTTCATAGCTATGGTATTGCCAGTACCCCCGCCGTTGACGGAGAGAGTGAAGTCATTTGCGCCCACATTCGTCACGTACATTATGCGGCCTGCCGTAGTTATGGTTGGGTCACCAAGCGTAGCTGTCAAACCTGGATTGGTCGCGTTTATTAATACCGCACCATTGCCGTCAACGTTAGCCTGGGTAACTGCACAGTTGCTCGAGCAGTTCTGTGCACTCGCAGTACTGATGGTTGGTGTATCTATTACAACGAGTCCTTTAACCCCTGTACCAAAGCCTGTGCCACCATTCAAAATCAAGTTACCGCCGTTAGCGTTGCCTACGGTTGCGTTGCCGCCCTGAAGCGTTAAGGCTCCGCCGGCGACAGCTGTGGTCGAGCTACCTGTACCGCGGATAGCAAACGCGTTAGGTGCAGCAGCAGTCACCCCGTTACCCATGTATAAATTATTACTCGTATCAAAGGTAGCACGAGTCGTACCGCCCGTATTAATGATCGCACCGCCCGTTCCGCCTTGAATAGTGGTAGCCGATGTCCCGGTAGTCGACCCAAGAGTTGTACTATGATCCGTGCCATTATTACCTATGCCGCAAGTACCCGTTCCGCAAATGATAGAGACCGACGTATTACCGGTATTGTTACCGATAGTAACCGACTTGGCATTTCCACCTGTACCTACGTTGACAGCCCCTGTCGTACCCGAGTCTAACGTCATGGCAGTTGTAGTTGCACTTGTTACCGACAGAGCCCCCACCGTATTGGTTATGGTACCACTCTGTACGTCAAGCGTACCGTCAAGCCGGGTTATTCCAGAATCCACCCAGATTGCGTTGGTACTGGCGCCCTGGATGTAAATGCCGTAATTACTAGTTGCACCCTTGGTCAGATCACCTATATGCAAACCGTATTGATTCGTAACCGTTCCAGCGCCAGCCACATTATCAACCTTGAAGCCGTAGCGATTTGACAGTATGGTGTTAGCGTTTACCGTACCAGAGCTTATTGCGCCATACACATTAGTTGCCGTGAGCGTTCCCGTACCAGATTTGCTGAGGGCAAATCCTGACTGGAGGCCCGTTATGCTTGCAATTGTAGAATTGAAGTTACCAGTGCCATTAACTGCCGGAGTCGATGAAAAGCTTGCGTGTCCACCACTGTCGGTTAAGATAGCGGCTGTCGTATTTATATTGCGTGTACTCCAATCACGGAACAGGAAGTCGGTTCCAAGTACCGATGCATCAACATTTATATTCATAGTCGAGCGAAAATCAAACGCGTAAAAACTACCAGGAGTACTCTTATTGATGGTACTTTCAACCTTAATCGCAGATTCCGCGTAATTGGTTAAGTCACGGGTGCTGGCGATAAGCTCCATCGAACCTAGGCTATCTATAGTTGCAAGATCACTCCCCCCTGAATCTGCGAGCCGCAACAGGGATTTTTTGTAAGTGAAGCTCGATCCACCACTCACATCAGGGTTAAAGTCAGCGGTCACTGTTAAGGATGTATTACTTGGTATGGTTAGAATCGTTCGAGCTTGGCCATTTGCAATGATAGTATCACCTATGGTGAGTTCGGTCGTGAAAGCGGTACCAGATCCCGTCACAGTAGTTGTAGCACCCGTACTGGTTATCGTACCAGTACCAGTGAGAGCAGTGTTCCGAGCATGAACGATGGCGTCAGTAGTTGCAGTACCGATCCCAACCTGATTCTTAGCAGTATTCACATATAGTGCATCAGTATCCACAGCCAAATTGCCCGCGAAAGTACTCGTGCCCGTTCCCTGCACCGTAAGGTTTCCGGTAAGAGTCGCGTTTCCACTTGTATCTAAGGTAAGTCGAGTGGTACCAGCAGTCTCGAAACTCAATGTCTGCCCAGCGCCATTCGTGCCAAGCACCGCATTGGCGCCAAAGTCGTTTCCACCCTGTACAAAGGCAGTAGCTGTTGTAGCAAATGTTGAATTACATGCAGCTAGTTGATTGGCGCTGTTGCGACACACTACACTGTTATTATCAGCCAGACCAGGAGCATTAAGGAAGACGCGTCCCAGACTGTCGACCCCGAATAGATCCCCATTACCCACAGTCAGTGCGTAGGTAGGGGTAGCATCACCGATTCCAAAATTGCCGTTACTATGGAACCGAGCCATCTCGCTACCATTCAAATCAAAGGCAATGCCACCAAGTGTTGATTCATTAAACGACTTTAGGGTAAGGAGCCTACTGGCAGCCAGCTGGCCACCATCAGTGCTACTGTTGTCAATATGGCCTACCTTGTAGTTACCGGCTATATTGACAAATGGCGCACTTGCCGCATCGTAATACAGGTTAATGGCACGGCTGCTGTTCCCATCTTTCACCCGTAGCCCAGCATCTATTCCATCGGCGTTTTGCACTAAGTGCAGCTTGGCACCTGGTGCATTTGTACCTATACCTACTCTTCGGTTAGAGGTACCGATAAACAAAACACTTTCACTGCCTACAAAGTCGAGGTTATTAGGAGTAGTAACCTGACTAGTGTGAATTGTTAAGGTATCGCCAGAAGCATCGCCAATAGTAGTATTACCCTGGATCGACATGTTTCCGGTTGCCGTGACCGCCCCTCCGTCGGCCACCGTAAATACGTTCGTGCCATTGTCTTGCAAGTTAAGAATATTCCCCGTACTGGTTGCGTTATTTACGGTCAGTGCCACACCCGACGATCCACCAGTTACGGTAGTCGAACCAGTACTACTAATAGCCAATCGAATATTGCCAGCTCCGCCCGTGACCAAGTTAAGCGCCTGAGCATCGGTCGTACCCAGTACAGCCGTGGCGCCAAAGGCATTACCGCCCTGAGTAAAGGCCGCACCGTTGCCAGTCGTATTACACACTGCCAACTGTTTCAAGCTATTGCGACACAGGTAAGTTACCGTATCAGTAGTCCCAAGTGTACCCACCTCCAGAGTGCCATCCAGCCTGGTGGCTCCGTCATCTACAAATAGCGCGTAGGTGTCAGCTCCTTGAATGTACACGCCGTAGTCGTTGGTTGCGGCAGAGGTCATATTCTCTACGTATAAACCGTACTGATTAGTAATGCTTGTCCCCGAACCAACAATACTATTAGAGGCCACTAGAGCTGCAGCCCTGTCTAATGTAAATGAGCCTGCACCCGTGGCAACCGAACCCACAACGCCAGCTAAGGACTTGTTAGTACCGCCCGCATTTACCGATATAGCACCACTGCGTATACCTGCACACTCGAAAGAGCTCGTGGTGGGGGTACAATTGTCCCCTGGCGCAAAGAGCTCTGCTACAATCAGTCCCTGCTGAGCACTAGGGGTAGCGAAATCTCCAATGGCAACGTGGCCATTGAAATCTCCATCACCAGCAACCTCGAGCATAACACCCGGGGTGACCGTTCCTATCCCCACTCGTCCATTCACCGCGTCAACAAAAAGCGTATTTGCATCAAAGGCCACGTCCCCATCACCTTGTATTTCTATTCTGTTAACATTGTTTGTCTCAAGAAAGAAACTCGTGTTGTCGTTTGTTCCAACGACAATCGGGCCAGCCTGACCACCGTTTAGAATATCGCCGTCCCCATACCCACAGTTACCACTGTCCAAACATACCTCCCCGGAAGCATCGGGCAGTGTAATCTGCGGACTATTCGCCAGGCTGCTAAACTTTAGTGTTCCCCTATTTGCTCCACTTGTCTGTGCAAGCTCACTAGCCTGGAAGGCATACGGAAGTGCCGTCAATCTGATACGCGGACTCATCTCACCATCCCAGGTAGGAGATCCCGCACCGCCGATATTCATAGTCAACCAGTGCTGCTCGTTCCACTTAATAGTAGACGGGAATCCAGTGACACTTCCCAGGTAAACACTCAAGTAGCCACTCTTGACCGTAACTTTGTTGCCACCCGTCCTGGTCTCTGTCCATAGACAGTTCGGATCGGGCGTACCGCTACCATAAGTACAAGCCCCTTGATCCTTGGGGCTGTTCGCATCAGTTGCGACATTATACAGTTTGAATTCAATGTTATAAGTTCCGTCTGGAACGATAGCCCCAGAGGAGCCCAGTAGTCGTGCTTGAAAGTTCAAAGTGGACGAGGGAGCGCCTTCAACAGAACCTTGGCGTTGCACCACGAATGGTACCGCCACGATGAGGGCGATTAGACCCAGTTTTAGGCTGTCCAGGAGTGCCGTCTTTAGACGCCCCTGTCCGTTTTTGTTTGATTTGAACATTTGTTTTTGGAGTTTTTTTTGTGTACCACAAACGGTTTGTATTTGTGGTTTGTATCCGGATCCTGTCGCGAGAAAGTTCCCCTTCCCAGGACCTAGTACAAGTATCCTCCTTTTTACCCCTGTTAGACAAGACGGTAATGAACAAAAAATAAACTCAGCTTTTAAAAAATGTAAGCAGCCTATCTGCAACTTTTGTTCAAATAGAATGTTGTAAATAATGTCCCTAAGTCAGAACCAATGTCGTGTATCTGGCTCGCAACATCTTTGATAGCCCAGAATTAGCCATCTCAGGTGTTGTAAGAATAAATACAATTCTTATTTTGGCTAGTGATGTTGCCTGAGTTATCCACAAGCACTATTGGAACTTGGCACTTGAAAAGATGGGCTCAAAGTAATGCTGGCTTAAGCTGTCATAATCCTCTGCCCGTGCTTGAGCCTTCATGTAGGCAACCGTGTCGCCATTCTTGAAGAGTAGTAAAAGCTGTTGCTTTACTTTGATTTGGGTCGAAGTATATTCAAAAACAACTCGCGTAGCCTGGATTCCGTTAATGGTTGTATCTTGTTGGGAAATTTGATGATATTCCGGATACTGCTTAGGAAGTTGCCTATTCACGTTGTCCATAACTGCGTCACGCAAAGACTGCTTAGTTACCGATGTAAGTTTCTTGAGCGAAGCTCCCTGCTCATACGAGGCACTAACCACAAACTCCTGCTGAGCTTGCAAGGGCTGCGTAAACTCCCACAGTTGTCCCGCCTTTTCGTCATCAGCGCTGTTAGGGACTGAATTAAGTGCTGCATCTCGCCGTACGACAAGTCCCACTTTATTATCGACAACCATCTGGTAGGTCATACTTTTAACATCTTTCTTGTCTAACCATCTCCGAGACAGCAAGGAACCGACTCCGATTGCCATGATCAATGCGCCAATAACCGCTATGCTAAGTTTTACCTTATTCATCACTGTCTTATTGTACTATGCGCACCCGCCAACACCAGAGTTGTTAGAGCGTGACAACTCAACCCAGCGCAAAATAGCAGCGTCTACATACAGCATACTTAAAGTGTCATACTGGCTCGCAGCACAAGCTCCCGCTAGCTCAGTTACCCCAGCAGTATCCGCAAAGTCCACAATATTGGCACTGACGTTCACTACATACACCGCCTGCCCACCCGCAACGGGGGCGGCCTCATCCATGGTAATGTCGCAGGTATCAGGATCGTTACAGGTAATTTCTACGTATGAGCTATTCGGGTTAAGTGTCAGTGCTGCTGGTGAAGCATCACCAGTACTTGCAATAGTTCGCGTATCTACACCTAGGACCAGTCTTTCTTCGATAAATATACCGTTAACCGTAGCTCGCAGCTGTGACTGTCCACCAGCCGCCAGGCGCAAGTCATCGGCTCCGCCCCGATAGACACCAGTATCAGCATCACTCAGGAAGGACAGGGCTGGTGTGCCAGCAGCTCCGTTAGACAACACCAACTGATTGTTTGTGTTAAAACGAGCGATTTCTGAACCACCAATGTCAAATGAAATGCCACCGAGACTAGATTCATTGAAGGACTTCAGTGTCAGGAGCCTACCAGCGTTCAACTGACCGCTTTGTGCCAGAGATGTAATGTGACCCATCTGATAAGTCCCGACGACGTCTATAAATGCCAGGGCGCCAGGGTTATTGTAGTAGATGTTTACTGCCGAATTACCACCGCTGTCTTTGACTCTGAGCCCTTCATTTATGCCGTCTGCCTTTTGCACTATATGCAGCCTGGCGCCAGGGCTAGTTGTACCGATTCCTATTTTTCGATCACAGGGGCTACCATTGGTAGTACAGAGGAACAAAAGGCTCTCACTTCGACCAAAGTCTAGATCATTGGGTATGCTGACCGTGGTGCCATTGATGGTAAGCGTATCAGTGTTAGCGTTGCCAATAGTAGAGTTGCCGTTTACCTGCAAGGTGCCTGTGAGTGTTGTATTCCCCGTTACGGCTAAGTTGCCCGTTGTGCCGGCATCCGTGACCGTCAGGAGATCATTGCCCGAGGTATCCTCAAACGTCCAAACAGTTGCAGACGATGAGAACTGGCGAATACCGTTTCCTAAGATAAAGTTAGAGTCAACATTGATAGCATTGAAGAAGTCAGAGTCAGATACATCAATCGCATCAGTAGTAGTATCCGTAGAGGCAGTTGTAAGGAGTAAGTAATCAGTAACTGAGTTGGCGGTGGTCTCGGCATTATCTATCACGAGCAACGCTTCAGTAGTGGCATTAGCCGCATCGTTGGCATTAGACACTACAATTCCCCGCTGTGTGCCCGAGCTCGTTTGGTTCGTTATAGTCAGGTTGAAAACATCAGCCGCGTTAGTGCCCGTTAGGGTGCTGCTGACCGCCAGATCCTCTGTGTTGGAGAGTGTCCAGGTATGATCAGCTGTCCAGCCAAAAGAGAAGTCTTGGTTAACACGAACCGCGTCACTGTTTAGTTCTAGTCCATTACCGGTATTGACGTCTAGCGCATTACTGTTTGCGACCAGCCCGTTACCGGCCAAGGCGCTCTCGACTATATCGAAAGTTATCGTATCAGTACCAGAGTTACCGGTAACGGTTAAGTTAGTACCGGTAACCGCCAGAGTTAACGTGTCCGTGCCACTTGCGGCCTGAGGGTTGGTGCCAGCCGGTACGCTAATAGTCTGGAACGAGTTAGTGCCACTACCAGCACAGTTAGCCAGTGTTAGTAAGCAGAACGTATCACTGGCGCTAACAGTCGTAGGAATAGCCAGGGCCGTATTAGTAGCCAAGGCGCTGCCAACCGATATAGTAGCCGTTTGTCCGTCACCGTCATGGAGTGTCAGGGTACCCTGCTGAATCGCAGACCCAATAGTAGTAGCTCCCGTAGCTCCCGCGATAGTAAAGTTGGTACCAATTATATCGTTAGCGCCAAATAAGAGTGCGTTCGTTATATCTATATCAGAGACATCGATAGCGTTAGTGATTCCACCAGCGGCCGATGTAACGATTATGGCACCACTGACGGCGGTATCAGAGTCGGCATTATCTAGGACAAGCAGACCATCTGTGACGCCACTACCTGCCGCATTTTGCAGGAGCGCAAGGTTCTGGGTGCCGCTACTTGTGTTGTTAGTAACGGCCATGTTCAGCACGCTTACACTCGTTGTGCCAGTTATTGTGCTGCCCACGCTCCAATTCTCGCTATCAGTCAGCACAACATCGACGTCGCTATTAAAGCTCGACTGAGCGTTAAAGACGGCCGCATCCTGCACAACGAATTCATCAGCGCCATCAATAATCACGTCACCCCCAGCAGCCGATGCGATTGTGACGCCTCCGGTACCCGTTATGTTGCCAATGTTAGTGAGGTTACCGGAGTTGTCTACGCGAGTGGTTGAGTTGGTCTGCAACACCCCTCCCGTTGTATTGATCGTGCCCGAGGCGGTTAGGGTCGTTACCCCAGAGATTGCGCCACCGGCATTGATACCAACAGCTGTTACCGCACCGCTGCTACTCACCTGGAAAGCGTCAGCGGTACCCACAAACAGTGTGCCAGCAAGGTCAGTATTGCCAGATACATTCAAGGCAGCTCCTACGGCTACAGTTGTGCCATTATCCGTAACGCTTGAGTTACCAACCGTACCGGTGCCCGTAAATTTGGTAAGGGTATTGTTGGTACCAGTACCAGTGATTCCGCCGCCAGAACCTGCACAGTTTCCGGTATTTAGACAAATGTCTGCGTTGCCCCCAACGTCAGGCAGGGTATATATCCGGTTACCAGCGAATGCACCGGTGGTGATTGTCGCAGTGTTGCTCGAACCGTCGTTCAGAATGAGCGATCCTACCTGAGAAGTAGTACCCACCGTTGCATCACCACCCTGGATGGTGATGTCACCCGTAGTACTCACATTTGTACCATCGTCTGTGAGGGTTGAGTCTCCGATTGTGCTGCCGGTTGATGTAAATTTAGCTACTCTATTATTTGTGCCCGAGCCCGTTACACCGCCGCCAGAACCTGCACAATTACCAAGTGTTACCAGACAGAACGTATCTGTTGCAGCAGAACTATTTGGTATTGTGTACGTGCGATCTGCTGTAGGATCTGCAACGGCTAGGGTGAACTCAAAGGCGTCATCAGTGCTTCCCTCAAACTCAAGGTTACCGTCGAATCGAGATATACCGCTGTCTACCCATAGAGCGTACGTATCAGCACCCTGTATCCAAACACCATAATCATTCGTTCCCTTTGTTTGGTTCTCTACCAAGACACCAACGTTTTCGCCCACAGCCGAGCCACCGCCAAGAACGCCCGCACCGGCAACTACTGCAACCGCTCGATCCAGAGTAAAGCCGGCTGCGGCCGTTGATACTGATGCAAACATCCCTGCCACACCGTCGTTTAGCCCAGTAGGGTTGTTCGCGGTAACGAGGATAAGGGAGCCGTAACATCCAAACCCGCCACAGACATACCCGCTATCAAAAGTTTCATTAATACCAACAACGGCGTTAGGACCGGCAGTACCCGTGCCTACACCCAGATGTCCAGTGATATTAGTGTTGTCCTGGAGCGCAATCGTACTACCAGCGTTCAGAATAATCTGGTCTGCACTCGTAAGTGTAATGTCGTTCCCTGCTCCAGTACTAGTTATAGATGCAGTCGAACCCTGGAGTAAGGCAGTCTGACCTGTAGCGCCAAGTGTCATAACTCCGCCAGGGGTAACAGTGAGCGCGCCTGTACTCGTAAGAAGAGGCGTGGTAACACTTGTGCTGAAAATAGGATTATCAACTGTCGCAATCGTGAAGTTTCCGCCAGCGCCGCCATCCGCCAAGGAAATATTAGTACCAGCGATTACGGCACGCTCATTGGTCAGAGTGGGATCCAGCGTCGTTACGAGATATGTAGCAGCATTTGGCGCACTTCCGCCAGCGCCAACACAGTTGCCTGTATTCAAGCACACCGTTCCTGTCTGGTTGGGGAACAAAATAGTCCTGTCGGCAGTAGGATCTACCACCCCAATGGTCGTTCCAAAAGTATCATTTGTCGCTCCCTCTATCTCAAGTGGAGTACCACCCTCCAACCAAACACCATTGTCAAACCGTGATAACCCACCGTCGATCCATATCCCATAGGTGCTTGCTGACTGCACATATATCCCAATGTTGGAACCAGCATTGTTCAGCGTATCTACATAGACGCCGTAAGAAACGCCTATAGAACCGCCTGCCTCGATGTTAGGCGTCTCTACAAAGAGACCTGTAGCGGCCGTAAGCGAACGACCCGCATCTACATTCACCGCGCCACGATAGGCGCTTAGCATACTTGGGTTAGTCGCACTACCCATTTCCGCCACTGACATTACACCAGCACAACCGTTGAGACAGTCTATACCACTATTAAAGGTATTGGTTACCAAAAGAGTCTTGGACGGATCAGCCGTGGCGTTAGATGCATACTCGGTTGTGCCGTTACCAATAGCTGCACGAGTATCAATATCTATGCTATTACTGGAATGCATGTAGCCTGTCAGATCCAGCGCATCAAACTGTACATCAGAGGTTGTGGCGATATCCTGGGGCGTTGAAAGTGTAATAAGGCCCGCACCACTCACAACATTAATCTGGTTAGCTGTTCCCTGAACAGTTATAGCTCCTGCCATAGCATTGAGGGTCGTCACCCCTCCACCACCAGGACATGCCTGCCAACTGGGGGCACCGACGTTGCTGATCAGACACAGGCCAGCACCACCCGAGACGACAGAGGTGATTGCGCTCGCGCCATTGCCAACCAGCACACCATTAGCAGTCAGTGAAGCCGCTCCGGTACCTCCGTTAGTAACAGTTAGTGTACCGGTAACCTCTGTGGCCAAGTTAACCAATCCAACGCTCAGTAAGCCGCCCGTTGAACGAACCACGCCGCTGCCAAGTCCAGAGACTGTCAAGGTGCCGCCAATTGTGGTGTCGCCACTTGGGGCTACAACAAGTCTGTCAACACCGCCAGACTGGAGTTGTATCAAGCTTCCACCACCAGTGTCATTGATAAATATAGAGGCATCTGCCGTACTGTCAGTCTGCGCTACGCCAGGCGCCAAGATGACAGGGGTCGCTCCTCCACCACCACAGTTTCCTTGGGTAGTACAAACTGTTTGGGTTGCCCCACCACCGCCAGGAAGTACAAATGTCCTGCCACCGTCTACAAGCACCACGTTGTCACCAGCAGCATCAATAGTGATGTCATTGCCAGCACCAGTTTGCCTAATAAAGTTACCCTTAATCTCTCCTGTGGCGTTGACAGTTAGGCTATTGAACTGCACATTGGCGTTGGCGTCTAGATCCTGAGGGGTAGTTATAGTTATATCACCGCCAGAGGTAGTGACTGCAATTCGATTTAGAGAACCCTGTATAGTAATCGCTCCTGTTTGGTCGTTCAGGTTGGTGACGCCTGCGCCCGGAATGACAAGTTGGTTGACCTGAGTCTGAAGTTGCGTAAACTGAGCCTGACTTGCGCTGCTACAGTTATTCGAATCTAAACAAATCGTGCCTGATGCATTCGGCATAGTAATTATTTGGTTTGCAGTAAGCTCAGTGCTCCTAAGCGTAGTAAAGAAATTGCCGGACCTAACCTTTATCACACCTCTGGTAATTATATCGCCGTTGACCAAAAGCGACGCTTCTGCCCCCTGAAGCTCCGAAGGGCTCAACCCGTTGACGGCATCAAACGAAACATCTTGGGTAGGCACCGACGACAAGGCATCGCGCTTTTCTGGACCTCTCCTAAACACCATGAATGCAACCGCCACAGTCGCTAATACCACTAGCGCAGTTATGACGAGAGACACCAGTGTGGCCCGGCGACGCGAAAATGGCACTGATCGATTGGTAGGAGCCGTAGAGCCTGCATCTAACCCACCACTTACCAGTGGTCTTTCACCCTCTGTATGGACTTCTAGCGATTCAATGGGAAATTCTTGGTGTGACGAATAGCTAGACACAGGCACGTTAGCGTCTGCACCCTCAAGAGATTCTGACTCGCCTTTTGGGCGTATCAGCTGAGTTGGAGGAAGTGATTTGTCTTCCATATTTGTATTTGAAAATTTTTGTTTGGATTACCCCTGTAATAATACAGGGACTCTTGAATATAAAGAGACTATCCCACCACAACTATAGGTGGCTTAAGCACAAATAACAACATTATATCCACAGGATTAGATAAATTGCCGCTAAGCCGACTAGGAGCACGACAACTGCGATCAAAATAACACGCACCATTTCCTTCTGAATTATCCTTCGAGCCATTGGATTGCGACCCAGAGCCACCAAGGCGCTCGATACGGCACCGTAGATAATACCCCCTTCGGCCACCAACACAGCCAGGAAGATAATAAGCGCGATAAGCACCCGAACCTCACCAATTTCCCTACCGGTAATAGCTCGTCCTAATCTTCGAAGCGAAGAGTCGGTTATACCCGCCTGCTGATTAGAGGCTGCCTTGTGGTCCAAATTAACCCGTAGCTTAGCAATCTTGACGTCCTTATGCCCGCCACCATCGGTAACAGATTTTGTCTCAGCGCTGCTGGCGTCAAAGTCCTCCAGTGCAATACCTACTACTACAGCCGGATTAATATCGGCCTTCATCAGAACACCTTTCAGCGGTGAAACTGTTAGTAAATTTCCAGACTTTATATCGCCGTTGATATCACTTGCGTAAGCATCAACCTCACCGGTAGTTTCTACGTATACCTGCTGCCCTCCTGAGCCTATCGTCACCAGCTCTTCGTCCGGATTAGTTGTAACGCCAATTATTCTAGATTCATTCTCTGATGAAGCACGTTCAACCTTTGGAGCATCAGGCGTACTGTGATCACTCAGACCCGCAGCCATACCAAGCTTCAGTTCGGGATCGGTAGTAATGTACCCCTTGGCAATCCCAAAAACCGGCACAGCAACACCGAATATCAGACCAATAAAAATAACCGAGATAAATTTCAGGCAGTAGGACTTTATAATCTGGTGGCGTATTTTCATAACCGTAAGCAACTTGCTGTAAAGTATGCGATTATTTAGGCCCAAACACAAGAGGTGCAAACTAAAAAAGCCCCCTGACCGGGGGCTTTTAGGCTATCTTTTTTAGGCTATCTTACTAACCTTGATAATCGTGTGGTGCTGTCGATGACCACGCAGTTTGTGGACACGTTTTTTTGCTTTGTATCGAATAGCTGTCACCTTATCTGCTTTTACGTCAGCATCGACGATATCAGCAGAAACTTTTGCCCCGCTAACCTCAGGCGTTCCAACAGTGGTTTTATCACCGTCGATCACAAGAAGGGGGACAAATGTAGCAGTTTTGCCTTCTTGTTTGAGTAGTTCAACTTCAAGAGTCTCACCTTCTGCGACTAGGTACTGCTTGCCACCTGTCGCAATTACAGCTTTTTTCATAGTTACTTTCTTCTTAGAAAAATAGTTACCGATGGATCTTAACAGATACAGATGGCTTTGTCAAAGGAGTTACGCTTGACGTGATAGCCTGATGACCAGCTCACTATCATTTATCTTGTTTGATGCTTCGTAGTCTCCGCTACCTTCTTTGGTTAGATGATTCGCCAGCGTTTCGGCCTTGATAGTATCGGTATGCTCATGAATAGCTTTCTCAAGTTCTTCGTCTTTCGTAGCCAGCACCAACGCAATTCTATCGTCCACATTCAGACCTGCTGCCTTACGCGCACTCTGCACATTGCGTACCACCTCGCGCATGAGGCCTTCACGCTTAAGAGTTGGCGTCATCTGCAAGTCCAATATGACCGTTACGTCATTTGTTTTATTGCACTCAATCTCCTTAACATTCAGTTCTTCCTTAATGATAGCCTCGTAGTCCTCGAGGTTATCCATGAAATAGGCTGGCGCACTGCCAAAGGAGACTTTAGCCAAAGGCTGTCTGACTTTTATGCCCTCCTTAGCTCGCACAGAAAGACCAGTATTGATAACTTCGCGGGTAAACCGCATGTTATCAACTACAACCTCGTTAACATGCCCTACCTCTGGCCAGTCCGCTAAGTGCACCGATTCACCACCCGTAAGCTTCTGGTACAACTCTTCGGCAAGGAAAGGTGTGAAAGGAGCCATGACATGCGCCAGCTGCATCAGAACGTAATGGAGGGTTTTGTATGCATCGTTCTTGTCGTCACTGTCGCCGCTCTTCCAGAAGCGTCGACGAGAGCGACGAACATACCAGTTAGAGGCGTCTTCGATGAAAGGCAGAATCGGCTTCGTGGCGTTCGGGAGGTCATACTTATCCATATGCTGTTCAACTTCATGAATCAGCTGGTGCAGCCGAGATACAATCCATTGATCCAGTGGATTCTTGAGGTCGCTCGCCGGGTCTTGGCACGTGCCGTCCCACTCCCAGCCATCAACCTCGGCATACATAGTAAAGAAGTCATACATATTCCAAACCATACTCAGTTTGCGTGCCGTATCAGCCACTTCCTTATCCGTTAGCGCGAAGTCCTCAGCGTTAAGTATTGGCGAGCTAAGTAGTAAAAATCTCAACGAATCCGCACTATATGTATCCATCAGTACGTTGGGGTCAGTATAGTTTCCAAAGCTCTTACTCATCTTTCGACCATCGTTACCGGCAAGCGTACCCGTGACGATCACATTCTTGAAAGAGTTCTTGCCAAACAACCCCACACTCACTGCATGAAGGTAGTAAAACCAGGCCCGAACCTGACCCACATACTCTACGATATAATCTCCGGGGAAATTTTGTTCAAACTTCTCTTGGTTCTCGAATGGGTAGTGGAACTGCGCAAAGGGCATAGATCCGCTCTCGAACCAACAGTCCAACACCTTATCTATGCGTTTGTATTCAACGCCGTCCAGCCTGAAGGTCACGTCATCAACCCATGGTCGGTGATAGTCTTCAAGCTCTATCCCTGATAGGTCTTTGAGCTCTTGATAGCTTCCGACCACCTTGATGTGTTCTTTGCCATCCTTGTCCGTGCCTTTCCAGACCGGCATAGCCGTAGCCCAAAAGCGGTCACGGCTCAGGTTCCAGTCCGGAGCACTCTGAACAGTTTTTGCGAAGCGTCCGTTCTTGATATGTCCCGGGAACCAATTAATATCCCCATTCTGCTCAAGCATCCCTTCGCGCTGACCATTGATATCCATAAACCAACTTGGGTGCGCCCGGTACATCAGTCTGTTATGGCAGCGGTGGCAGTGAGGATAGCTATGGGTGACATATTCTATTTTCCACACCATGCCTCGAGCATGGAGTTCTTTAGCAATTGGCTTGTTCACTTCCCAGATATTTTCACCCTGCCACTCACCATCAACGTACAGGCCGTTATCATCAACGTTATTCACAAAGGGAAATCCCTTCTCCTTTGCCAGGTGATAATCTTCTTCACCAAACGCGGGTGCCAGGTGAACAATACCCGTGCCCTCTTTGAGTGATACATAGTCTGCATGCCAGACCCGATGAGCCTTGTCGCCACGATCTTCAAAAAGTGGCTCATAAGACTTGCCAACCAAGTCCTTGCCCTTGAGGGTACGTAGTAACTTATACGACAATACTTGATGTTTCTCATCTGTTAGGACTTTGCCTAGCAGATCCTTGGCGAGGATCAGTTTCTGACCGTCCACCTCGATTTCGGCGTATAGCTCTTCTTGATTAACGGCAACAGCCGTATTGGCCGGCAGAGTCCAAGGGGTAGTTGTCCAGGCTAGCAAGGACGTACCCTCATCTTTCAGTTTGAACTTTACAAAGACCGAAGGATCAGTCACGTCCTGATAGCTATTGTCCATAGCAACCTCAGCCTTAGAGATAGGCGTAGCATCGCGCGTACAGTAAAGCAGTACCTTTTCTCCTTCATAGATCTTACCGGCGTCATACAGCTCCTTAAAAGCCCACCAGACTGATTCCATGTAGTCTTTATCCATGGTTTTGTAGGCACCCCTGAAGTCTACCCAGCGACCAACGCGATCAATAGTGTCCTCCCAGAGGTTGCCAGTCTGAACCATGTTTGCCCGACAGGTAGTGATGTACTCTTCCAGACTCACCTTTGTACCGATGTCTCGCTTGTCTTTGATACCAAGTTTTTTCTCAGTAAAGACTTCTGCCGGTAGGCCATGGCAATCCCAACCCCAAACACGCTCCACTCGTTTGCCTTTCATCGTCCAGTAGCGTGGCACTGCGTCTTTGGCGATAGAGCTCAGGAGCGTTCCATGGTGTGGTTCTCCGGTGATAAAGGGAGGACCATCGTAGAACACATACGAGTTTTCTTTTGGTCGGTTTTCTACCGACTTCTCAAAGGTCTTATGTTCTTTCCAGTATTTGACGAGATCTTTTTCGTACTCGAGTGGCTTGCGTCTGGTGCCTTGTTTAAACTTCATGATATTTGCTCCTTAGATATAAAAAATCATCTCTCTTGAATATCAGAACCCCTTTAGGGGTGGTACCATCTGATTTCCAAAAGAGATGACTCTTTTAGCACTTACTTATCGCTGTTACGGGCTGCCCGACAGGTTCTACTTATTCCGAGCCCATTGAAGGATTTGCTCAAAACTTTCTTCCCGTAGCTCGTGGTTGATAGCCACTTTTCTAGCTGTGCTAGATCGCCTTTTCCAAATTGTTACAGGGGTAATTGTAGCGCATACAACACCTCTTACGCAAGTTTACGAGTTTGCGTATCCGGCTACTTCATCCATGAGGGGTAGCGAGGGTCCTGGCCACACCTTGGCCAACTCACCGTCGTCCCTTACCGCCAATAGCGACGGATACTGAACAATGTCGTATAACCTTGCCATGTCCGATCCATCCCTTGTCTCAAGATCCTTGAGCTCTATTACCTTGCCACGCTGCGACTCAAAGTCATGGGCGTACTCTTCCATCTGGCGCGCAAACTCGCCTTTTGAATGGTACAAGATGATCAATTTCATGCCACTAGTCTACCATAAGCAAAATAAAAGAGAGGTGCATCACCTCTCTTTTATTGTTCCTCGACTAGGGCCTAGGAGCAGCCTGTTGTACTGCCGCAACTCGTACAGACATAGCAGCTTCCTGCCTTCTGCGTCTGGTTGCCACAGTTGTAGCACATGGGCGCAGCGTCATCCTGGTGACCTGTACCGCTGTCAGCCACCGCTTGGCGGGCGGCTTGTATAGGTTGGGGTCGTATGGCCATGATTGGCTCCGGCTGGATCTCTACCGCTACTGCCTCATCCGCCCTTGGCGTTCCTACCTCAAGCAAACTTACTTGCTCCTCGGGCATATCGTCCATAGACGCCAGTCCCAGTTCAAGCCTATCGTCAAACGACAAGTAGCTCAGGGCTAGGCGCCGGAATATGTAGTCAATGATCGAAGATGCGGTACGAATCTCTGGGTCATCAGTTATGCCGGCAGGGGCAAAGCTGGTACTCGTAAGTGATCTCACATATGTCTTAAGCGGCACACCATACTGCAGGCCATGACTGACCGATATCGCAAAGGAATCCATGATACCTAATAGCGTTGAACCGTGCTTTGCAAAGTGTATGAAGACCTCGCCTGGAGTACCATCCTCGTACTCACCAACTGTTACATAGCCGTGACTGCTTGCAACGGTAAAAGAGAAGGTCTTTGAAGCGCGCACTCTTGGCAGCTCACGACGCACTGCGCCCTTGACTATGATTCGGTCACTGAGCACCTCCGCCAAAGATACTGGCTCGTCCTTTTTAGTACCCTCTTTCTTCGCCATAGAGAGTGGTTGCGCAACCTTACAGTTATCGCGGTAGATCGCAACTGCCTTGAGGCCTAGCCTCCAAGATTCCATGTGCAGCTTCTCAACCTCTTCTACAGTGGCTTCTTCGGGCATGTTAACTGTCTTACTAATTGCGCCAGACAGGAATGGTTGTACTGCTGACATCATCTTCACGTGGCCCATGTAGTGGATAGGGTTATCACCCATAGAGCAAGCAAACACATCTTTGTGCTCTTCCTTGAGGTGTGGAGCGCCTATTATTGTTTTCTCTACATCAATATAGCTGATGATATCGTCAACTTCGGACTTGCTGTAGCCGAGTACTTTTAGTGCACGTGGCACTGTCTGGTTGACGATACTCATCGTGCCGCCACCTACCAGCTTCTTGTGCTTAACAAGACCAAGGTCTGGCTCGATACCAGTTGTATCACAGTCCATCATGAGTCCAATCGTTCCCGTGGGAGCCAGCACACTTGCTTGCGCATTTCGTACACCGTGGAGCTCACCTAGCTCAACAGCTTCATCCCAGGCGCTGGCGGCAGCACTCAGTAGTTCCTCGGAAACCAGGCTGGCGTCAATCTTTGAGACTTCCTCACGATGCATACGGAGCACGTGGAGCATTCCCTCGCGATCTTTATGGAATCCAGCAAATGGACCGACCCGATTAGCAATCTTTGCGCTCGTGGCATACGCCTGGCCGGTCATAAGGGCCGTTATAGCCGCAGCCTGAGCTCGACCCTCATCAGAGTCATAGGGCAGGCCTTGAGCCATCAGAAGGGCTCCTAAGTTCGCATAGCCAAGCCCTAGCTCACGATAAGCTCTGGCATTCTTATTGATGCTCTCTGTTGGATACTCACTGTAACCAACCAATATTTCTTGGGCGGTAAAAATAAGTTCTACCGTATGAATGAAAGACTTGATATCAAAACTTCCGTCGTCATTCAGATACCTCAAGAGGTTGATAGATGCCAGGTTACACGCAGAGTTATCCAGGTGCATATATTCACTGCACGGGTTACTGCCATTAATGCGTCCAGCGTTCGGCGTGGTGTGCCACTTGTTGATAGTCGTGTCGAATTGCATGCCAGGATCGGCACATTCCCAGGCAGATTCAGAGATTTGCCGGAAAAGATCACGAGCCTTTACGGTCCTCACTGTCTTGCCGGTAGTCACTGCCTTCAGGTCCCAGTCCTTATCGTTCTCGACTGCTCGCATAAACTCATCAGTGACCCGAACAGAGTTATTGGCATTTTGGTATTGGACAGAGAATGAGTCTCTACCGTCCAGGTCCATATCGAATCCAGCGTCTCTCAGTACACGAGCTTTACGCTCCTCTATTGCCTTGGCCCAAATAAACTCCACAATGTCCGGATGATCAGCATTCAAGATAACCATCTTAGCCGCACGACGAGTCTTGCCGCCACTCTTAATAGCACCAGCAGATGCATCAGCACCCCGCATAAAACTCATGGGGCCAGAGGCAGTACCAGCACTCTTGCCGAGTTCTTCGGCCGACGACCGGATAGAGCTAAGATTGATGCCTGATCCCGAGCCACCCTTGAAGATCATTCCCTCTTCTTTGTACCAATTCAGAATGGCGGGCATAGTATCTTCAACGGCCAAGATGAAACAAGCACTTGCCTGCTGAGCACGCTCAGGTACGCCTATATTGAACCAGACCGGAGAGTTAAAAGCCGCGCGTTGAGTGGCCAAGATATATTTAAGCTCCTCACGGTAGTCTTCTGCCTCGGCGTCCGACTCAAAGTAACCCTCTTGCATACCCTGCCGAGTCACCGTATCTACTACACGATCGATTAAGTCCTTTAGGGACTTTTCTCGTCCATCAGTACCCGGAGTACCGGTAAAATATTTTTGGGCAACGATGTTGATAGCGTTCAGGGACCATCCCTCGGGGAAATCAACGTCCTTTTGCTCAAAGACAGGCTTGCCCGTCATTGGATTCATAATAACCGAATCGCGCTTAACCCATTTGAGCTGATCGTATCCCTTGCTCTTAGGGGGCGTCAATAAGCGCCTCCGACCTAATATTGCTATCTGTGCCATACACCTACCCTCACTTTTACGCGGCCCCAAGAATATGCCGTTCTCTCGGCCACCCATTGTTATATTTTTATTAAGGTTTTTGTTAGAGTCGTCTCTCGCCTCTACGTTGCTCTCAAACGTCGATTCGATTGATGCTCCCCCCAAAGCCTATGGAGCAGGCTCTAGGGGGAGCCGTCAAGGTTATGCCTTGACAGAACCGACCTTGCGCTCGCGGATTTGCAGAAGTTCTTTCTCAAATCCGGCGATATCTTTGAAGCGACGATATACACTTGCGAACCGCACATAGGCTACCTCGTTAAGGGGTGCGAGTCGCTCCATCACCATGTCACCTATTTTTGTACTTGGCATCTCCTGCTCTCCACATGCGTATATATGCTGTTCGATATCTGCTACCAAACGCTCGAGCTGCAAACTCGTTACAGGAGTTTTCTCGGAAGCCCTATACAACCCAGCAAGTAACTTGTCACGATTAAAGAGTTCACGAGTTCCGTTAGTCTTTACTACTATTATCTGAGGACGCTCCAGTCGCTCATAGGTAGTAAATCTATACTGACAGTTTGTGCAAACTCTTCGCCGACGGATGGCCTCACCATCTGATACGTCACGAGATTCAATTACCTTTGTCTCCGTTTGCTGGCATTGGCTGCATTTCATATATTTGCATACCTCCTTGCTTACTCTACAACCGTGGAGATCCAGAGACAGCCAGCTCATGCTTGCTTTTAAAACAATGTATTTGTTTTGGCCCTCAATCATCCGAACGTTCATAGATGTGTAAAACATTTATTCATCTGAACGTACGACCACTGTATATTTCATCCTATATATAGTGTCTATACTGTATAGATTAACTCTACCTATAGCGTTTTGCAAGCAAAAATTTGGTGTATTATTTACGCTTTTTTATCACTGTTAACAGGGGTGGAATCTTCATCCTGGCCCTCTTGTCGACGCTTCTTCAATCTGCGCAAGAAAGAGGGCTTCTCTAGCTCCTCTTCTTCATTCGAACCCACAAAGGCCTGAGACTTCGATGACGCATCTTGTGCAGCTACCTCGTTGGTTTCAACTTCTTTTGTATCCTGATCAAGTGTCCAGATATTAGGCATAGGTTTTTCATTCTGGAAAGCTTCCTCCGCCTTGGAGGGCTCGTCCAGGTCCATATCAATATCTTTGATGACAGTATCATCTGACCTGGGCGGGTCAACAGACGTTGTCATACCGCTAGAAGAAGATGGATCAGATGAAGCGGAGCGATTTGTAAAGTAGGCGGCATCAAAGCCCGTAGCCACAACAGTGATAATAAGCTCATTCTCTAGCTCGGGATTTATGGTGGCACCAAAAATGATATTGGCGTCCGGATCGGCAGCTGTAGTTATAGTCTCTGCAGCTGTGTTAATTTCATGCATGGACATGTCCATGCCACCAATAACGTTGAACAAAATACCACGGGCACCATCAATTGACACCTCCAGTAGCGGCGATTCAACAGCCTGCTGGGCAGCCTTGATGGCTCGATCTTCGCCACTTGCACGACCTATACCCATAAGGGCAGAGCCAGCATTCTTCATGACCGCTTTTACATCGGCAAAGTCTAGGTTGATCAGCCCATGAACCGTAATAAGATCAGATATACCCTGCACACCCTGGCGAAGTACATCATCTGCTACCTTAAAAGCTTCGAGCAAGGGAGTCTGACGATCAATCGTCTGTAACAGACGATCATTAGGTATGACGATAAGGGTGTCTACGGCATCTTTCAGATTAGTTATGGCAGATTCTGCGTTACGTCGACGTTTGTCACCTTCGAAGGCAAAGGGTTTTGTTGCAAAACCAACAACGAGAGAGCCCGCTTCCTTGGCAACCTTGGCAACCACGTGCCCCGCACCACTGCCAGTTCCGCCCCCGGCACCAATGGTTATAAACACCATGTCAGCACCTTCAACGGCTTTTCTGATCTCTTCAATAGATTCTTCGGCAGCCTTTTGGCCCGTTGCTGGGTCGGCACCACCGCCCAAACCCCGAGTTGTCTCACTACCGATGTTAATTTTTTTCTGTGCCAGAGAGTGGTGCAAGGCCTGTGCGTCAGTGTTAATTACAATGAATTCAACACCATCAACGCCGGACTCTATCATCCGATTTATGGCTGCGCCACCGGCACCGCCCACACCTATTACTTTAATGCGTGCGAAAGTCTCTATAGCTGGTGCAACTTGTGGCATCTAAGGATATCCTCTCTGTCGTTATAGCAAGGAGTATATCATATGAGACCAAACCCTTGCAGACCCCTAGGCGAGGTTCTACTTCCTGGACCTCATTCGTTTTAGAAGCCCGTCAATGAGCCCAAAGGCACTCGTGTTGGGCTGGCTGGCAGCGGACTTGTCTTGGTCGGGAACAAGCAGCATATCAAGCAACATGAGCCCCACGGCGGACGCATACATAGGGTCCTGCACGATATCAACCAAGCCGCCCAGGGGCTGGAGCTCTCCAACTCGGGCAGCCAGCTGAAGCTTCTCTTTTGCAAAATCAGCAATACCAGGAAGCTTCGCTGTGCCGCCGACCAGTACGATTCCACCAGGGAGCTTACGGGAGCGCTGAATCTTCTTGAGTTCTTTGTCTACAAACTCAAATAACTCTTCCACGCGCGCTTCGGTAATCATTCGAACATCATCAATCTCAAACGTGTGTGACTTCTCGTTATGACGAACGGTCAAAGTCCCTTTCTTTTGGCTGGCTTCTAAGGTGGCGTGATTAATCTTTACCAGCTCAGCGACATCTAGATCGGTTCTAAGCCCGATTGCGAGGTCGTTGGTTATGTGTAGGCCTCCAATGGGAAGAACGGCGACATGCTGTACCTCTCCGTCTTCTATGACAACAATATTTGTTGTCCCGGCACCCATGTCGATAAGCAAGGTCCCGGACTCCTTCTGTTGTCTAGCCAGAACAGCCTCCGCGGCCGCAAGACTCGAGACCGTATGATTTGTAGCAGCAATTCGTGCCTTGTCTAGAACGATATCCAAGCTTTTCATACTGGGAGTCGACGCCGTTACGATATGCGTGTCTACCTCAAGCCTCACCCCTTGCATGCCCACCGGGTCTTTGATATTGTCTTGCCCATCAAGCCGATAATTTTTGGCAAATACCTGGATAATCTCTCTGTTAGCCGGAAGTTGAACAATGGTGGCTGCCTCTTCCACCCGAAAACGATCCTCAGGGGTAATCTCGCGGTTAGCCGCGCTGATAGCAATCACTCCCCTAGAATTCATACCCGTCACGTGCGATCCATTTACATTGACTGTTGCGCGCTCAATACGCACTCCAGATAATCTTTCCGCCTCGGTAACCGCCTGCACCACCGATTCAATAACATCATCAATATGTACAACTACACCCTTACGCATGCCAATATTAGCAGCGCTACCATGCCCGATTATGGAAGGGTGGCCGGGGTCATTAGGATCAACCATGCCAATAACGCAGCGAACAGAGCTCGTGCCAATATCGAGCCCAAAAAAGTGGCTTGGCGAAGATTCGCGCATGTTGGCAGTATAGCGCTTATCGTTACACCTTACAAATGAAACGGCACTCGGGATCTAGAGTTTCGTTAAAATCTCTGAGCCCGTGTCGGTAATAAGTACCGTATGTTCAAAGTGGGCTGCAAATGAACGGTCATTGGTCCTTACAGTCCAGCCATCGATATCAATAAAAACCCGGAAGTCACCAAGGGTAGCCATGGGCTCTATGGCTATAGTCATACCTTTTTTCAGGACGGGTCCCGTCCCTTCTTTACCGTAGTTGGGAATGTTTGGCTCCTCATGCAGCTCATGTCCAACCCCGTGGCCCACCATATCCCGAACTATACCGTAATCAGCCTGCTTAAGCACTTGCTCTATGGCATTCGACAAGTCTCCGACACGCGTACCATCTTTCAGAATAGAGATACCAGCATACAATGCAGCTTCGGTATCACGGACCAGTCTCAACCTGTTAGCCGGGCCAACGCCTGCGACAACAGATACAGCACCGTCAGTAATCATACCCTCGTAGGTCACACCAAAGTCCATACTCACAATATCACCGTCAGTAATTTTCCTTTTGGCGGTGGGGATACCATGCACCACCTCGTCGTTCACCGAGACACACAGCACATCAGGGAAGCCATACATTCCTAAGAAGGTTGGCGTACCACCCGTACCACGCAGTTCGCTCTTAGCAATCTCTGCCAAATCCTTAGTAGTCATACCCGGCTGAATCGCCTGCTTGAGAGTGGCGAGCACTGTCGCCAGAAGTCGACCACTTTCACGCATAGCCTTGATCTCTTGAGTTGTTTTTACTTTTGTTTGCATGACACTAGTTGACTGATGATATATCTTTCTTGATCTGGCCGTGGATAGCTTCTATGTCACCAGCACCATCTACATCAAAAATTGGCACCCGAGCTTCTCTAAAATGATCGAGAATTGGCCTCGTCACCTCCTCATATTCACGAAAACGTTCGAGGATAGCCTCTTTATGATCATCTTGTCTACCACGCTTCAGGAGTCGATCAAGTACTGTTTGCTGATCTACAGTAAGATGGATAACCGCAGTAACATCAAGCTGCCCATGCTTGTGCTGATTAAGGAGCCAGTCCGCCTGGGAAACCGTCCGAGGGAAACCGTCTAGAATAAACTCCTCATGTACATCAATCATCGCAAATATTTTTTGGACAAGTTTTATAATCTCCCTATCAGATAACAGCCTTCCCGCTAGCATATCCTTGCGTCGCTCGCCAGACACCAGCATACGGAGGAACTCACCAGTAGATAGCCAGGGCAGGGCAAGCTCGTCTGCTAACATCCTCCCCTGGACGCTCTTACCAGAACCAGCAACACCCATAAAAATAATCATCCTGAAATCCTCTGTTTTACCGCAGCAGCGATGCGCCCACCGTCCGCATCTCCCTTGCTTAGTTCTTTTACCCTTCCGATAATTCGCCCCATGTCTTGAGAAGTTGCAGCTCCAACGTCATCGATAGCCCTGTCTACGAGCTTCCCTATTTCTTCGTCCGATAGCTGGGCGGGCAAATAGTTCTCTATGACCACCAGCTCATGCCGCTCGGCCACAGCCTTCTCTTGATTACCGCCACGATCAAACAATTCGGCACTTTCCTGGCGTTTCTTTGCCTCTTTGCGTAACACGCCTACAATCTCTTGGTCTGCCAACCCCTGTTCCCTCTTGCCCTCCGCAACCTCGACATACAGAATAGCGCTCTTGAGACCCCTCAGGGTTGTTGCAAGCGTCTTGTCGCCACCAAGCATGGCAGCTTTCAAATCTGAATCGATCCGTTCCTTCAAACTCATAATTCATCCCTAGTGTACCAAAGAGCTCATCCTAAAAGCAAAATGCTGCCAGATTCCTCGGGCAGCATCTGCTATTGAGACGACGTTATTTTTGGCCGAGCTTAATCTTCTTTAGCTTCTGAGACTTACGCTCACGACGTAAAATAGCCTTCTCGCGGCGTTCGCGCTTACTCATTGGTTTTTCAAAGTATTGTGCCTGTTTTGCCTTTGTGACAACTCCAGCCTGCTGAACTTTGCGAGTAAATCGACGCAGAACGTTCTCAATGGATTCTTTCGAATCTTTGCGTGTAACTTGTATCATGGGCCTAATTGTACTTTAACAGGGATAGATATGCAAGATTGAAAGCTAAGAACCGGGCTGCTGCTTCTTTTGATTCATGCGTTGTGACTTCAACACTATGCTTTGTAGTTCTTTGAAGATCGCAAAGTGTTTATTGGTGTGATATATTTTGGTGTTTCCCTGTCGTTCAGAAATAAGAAACCCTATCTTCTCTAGCCTTTTTAGCTCACGCTGAATATTCCCAGCATCTTCTTTGATAAGCTTTGCAAGCCCACGAACATGGGTTTTAAAATCGGGATATTTGGCGTAAACCACTATGATTTTCCGCCGTACTCGTGAAGTTATAAATACATCTAACATAAGCTCTATTGTTATTAGGACAACGTAACTGAAGTATACGCGACAACTGATGGTCTTTCAACATATTTTTCCAATAAAACTTATAATGTGGTCATGAGATATTACGAGGTCTGGGTTGCAAGCCAGAGGTACCACGGGGAGAGTTCCCTCACTTACTCCCATGAAGCTGCGTTCGCAAAAGGCACCCTAGTAACTGTCGAGCTACAAAGACAGGTGGTGGTTGCTGTAGTACTCTCAGAAGTTAAGAAGCCCAGTTTCAAAACAAAACCTATCAGAGATACACTAAATGAAGAGCCCATCCCATCAGAGATCATTGAACTCATGCAGTGGGTACATAGCTACTACCCGGCACCCCTGGGCCAAATAACTTCTCTGGCACTTCCTGGCACGCTTACCACAAAGAGCAGGGCAAAAACCGCAAAGACAGTAGCCAAGTTTCCAGAGCCTCTCACTCCCCCTGCCCTCACCACCGAACAGGCTCAAGCAATCCGTGACATCAATCAGCCTAACCTTCGAACCGCTCTCCTGCATGGTAACACCGGTAGCGGCAAAACACGTGTCTATATAGAACTCATCGACCAGCAGCTAAAGCGCGACAAGAGTGTCTTGCTTCTAACCCCCGAGATTAGCCTTACCCCCCAACTGGCGCAGAGTGTACATCGGTACTTCCCAGGATCGGTTGTGGTACTGCACTCAGAGATGACCGTCGCCCAGAGACGCAATGCCTGGCTCTCTATCCTGACTTCTACTAAGCCACTTGTAGTAATTGGACCCCGATCGATTCTTTTTTGCCCACTCAAATCTATAGGACTGATTGTGCTGGATGAATTTCATGAAACCGCCTACAAACAAGAGCAAGCTCCACACTACTTGGCTACACGTGTTGCGGCACGGCTAGCAAGCTTACACGGAGCACAGCTTATTTTTGGCAGCGCCACCCCCCTTCTGGCAGACTACTACTTCTTTAAACAAAAGAAATTATCAATCATCAGAATGGTTCAGCCTGCACTTTTTGATAGCGAACAAAAAACAGATGTTGTAATTATTGACTTAAAAAAGCGTGAGCAATTTAATCGTTCTCCATGGATTTCTAACACTCTCATTGAGGGAATTTCACATACAATCCAGAAGGAGGAGCAATCATTAGTCTTCCTGAATAGACGTGGGTCGGCCCGGCTTATCTTGTGCCAGAACTGTGGTTGGGAGGCGGTTTGCCCACGCTGTGATCTGCCACTGACATACCATGCAGACATGCACTCAGCACTCTGTCACACTTGCGGATTCCGACAGAATCCGCCCTCGTCATGCCCTGAGTGTAGTAGTACTGACATCAATTTCAAATCTATTGGCACCAAAGCACTCGTCACCGAACTAGCTCGCCTATTCCCGCAAGCTCGCATACAGCGATTCGATAGTGACCTACCTAAAATCGACCGAATGGAGCATCATTACGAAAATATAGTAGCCGGCAACGTGGACATCTTGGTGGGAACCCAAATGCTCGGCAAAGGTCTAGACCTACCAAAACTAGGCCTCCTTGGCATTATTCAGGCTGATACCAGTCTGAGCTTCCCGGACTATACCGCCCAGGAGCGAACATATCAGCTGCTATCGCAGGCGCTCGGAAGACTTACGAGAGGCCACCGAAGCGGACTAGCCGTTATACAGACCCACCATACCGACAACCCCATATTGCGAGCTGCGATAGAGCAAGATTACGCCAGCTTTTACGATTGCGAGATCAAGGAAAGGCAGACATATAACTTCCCTCCCTTTTGCTTCTTATTGAAGATCACGTGTAGTAGAGCGAGCCTCTCCGCAGCGCGACAAAGCTGCGAGTCGATTGGCCATGGCTTGCGCAAAAGCTTCAGGGACGTCCAAGTCATTGGCCCGGCGCCTTCATTTCTAGAGAAAACCAATAATCGCTATAACTGGCAGCTTGTGGTGAAGTCTAAAAAAAGGACAACCTTGATTGATATTATCCGCACGCTTCCACAAAACTGTTCCTACGACATCGACCCCACGAATCTTCTCTGATACTATTAGTCAAATGGGAAAAACTCAACGGGATATTATTACGCTTGCACACGATCACCTGAGACAGCGCTCTCAGAAGGTGGGCATTATTACCAGCGATATCAAGCAACTTGTCAAAGACATGGAAGACGCCACGCTAGACTGGGAGGATAGCCGTAAACACGAGGTTGGTGTCGCGCTTGCAGCCATTCAGATCGATCTACCCCTCCGGGTAGTCGTAGTCCGCAATAACTTTGACGACAAGTCAGATCGCACCTTCCAGGCGTTTATAAACCCAAAGATCACCAAGTTTGAGGGCAAGGTAGAGGAAGATTTCGAAGGCTGCTTGAGCGTTAAAGATATCTATGGCAAAGTACCCCGCTATCAAAAAGTCCGGATTAGCGCCTTAGACCTCAACGGCAAGCAGATCAGAGTAGTCGCCGAAGGATTCTTGGCCAGGGTGTTCCAGCACGAGATTGATCATACAAACGGAATCGTTTTCATTGATCACATTAAAGATAAACCAGAGGCATTCTTTAGACTGACCGAAGAAGGCCATCTGGATGCACTCGATTATGAAAAAGATGTCAAAAACAATAGTATTCTTTGGTAATGAACGCATTGCCACAGGCGTAACAACGCACGTGCCAACCCTACGTGGCCTTATCGAAGCCGGCTACGAGGTCAAGGCGGTGGTCTCTAACTTTGAGCAAGGTCAATCCAGAAAGTCCCGCCATCTTGAAATAGAGGAGGTCTGCAGGGAGCACAACATACCCCTTATACTCTCTGAAAAGCCGATGGACATCCTGGAGCGCCTTCAAGATTACAATGCTGCAGCGGGTGTATTGATTGCCTACGGCAAGATAGTGCCCCAGAAGCTAATAGATATATTTCCCCGTGGCATCATCAACATACACCCGTCTCTCCTGCCCTTACACCGGGGGCCGACTCCTCTTGAAAGCGTCATACTGGATGGCAGCGCCAAAACAGGTGTCTCTGTCATGAAGCTCGTAAGGGCAATGGACGCTGGGCCGATTTACGCCCAGTCAGAGGTAGAGCTCGTAGGAAACGAAACCAAGCAAGAACTCGCGGATACATTGCTATCCGTAGGCCTATCGATGCTCCTCGAGGTGCTACCCGGCATACTTGACGGGAGCATAATTGCCCTACCCCAAGACGAAGAGAGCGCAACATACGACAGTTTGATATCAAAAGACCACGGCGCTATCGACTGGAACAAGCCGGCAGCAAACCTAGAGCGAGAGATTCGCGCATACGCTGAGTGGCCACGTAGCCGCACCACATTAGCGAACAAAGACGTCATAGTCACCAAAGCTCATGCGACTGCGAGCAGTCTACCCCAAAGCCAGCCCGCTGACATTGCTACTGTTGACGGAGATATTGCAATAGCCACCTCTGATGGCATACTGCATATTGAACGGCTACAACCAGCCGGCAAATCTGAAATGACTGCCCAGGCCTTTCTAGCTGGCCACAAACACTTATTATAGTGAGCTAAGCTGCGGCGGGTGGCTGCTGGGGTGGAAGTTGTTGCTGAGCCTGAACACTCGCTGCAACAATCTGAGGCGCCGCTTGCCTGATCTCTTCCTTAAGTGCGGCAAGTTCATCTGCAACTACTTGTTTATAGTTTGGAAAGTTCGATTCAAGCCACTTCAGCGCGCCAGCTTCGTCATTTTTATCTATGAAGCCCTCAAACTCATCCAGCTGTTCGTTGGTCATCCTCTCGGCTAGCTTCATACCAACTCGCATTTCCAGAGTTTCATAGATATGCGCAAGCATTCGATTCTTTTCTTCTGCAGGCAAATCTCCCAGACCAAGTTCTTTCAGCAGGTTATCGTCTAGCTTAAACATTGCGGTTCCTTTCTGTAGGTAATAATTGTATCAACTTATGCAATGAGTAGCACCAAGGCTGCACATACTAACACTATAATACCGGCTACAAAGCCCCTTACGATAGACTTTCTGTATAGTGAGGGAGTCGAAACATAGCTGCTACCCTGGGAAGGAGCAGGCATCGAGCCGCTTAGAGTTAACGGCGGAGCGGCTTGGGGAGGCGTGAAACCCTGCAAGCCCGGCTGTCTCAAGGGTGCGCCTGCGGCGATATCACCAACTTGTGATGCATAACCTTGAGCCACCTCATCCTGCCTCACCTCCTGACGCCTTTCTTGACGTAATGCCTCTGGCTCACCCCTGTCTGCAGCACTTAGTATCCTGTACCCTACCACTTCCGGCTGCTTCTTTACACCTTCCGTTACAAGCTCGTTCACAGAGACATTCTTTTCTAGATTTATCTCAGACTCAGGCTGGGCTCCAGAGTAGTAGTCAGCAACATCCGAAAAATCTTCAGAAGCCTCGGGTATGACAGGAGGCAAGCTTACTTCAGACGGCATGTAGCGATCATCTTCCATGGCAATTTTTTCTTATATCATATCTACAACGAACGAACAATTGTCTCTCTGGTGAAGGCTTCGATATGATCACCTTCTTGAAGATCCAAGCGTGCAGAAGTTTTAAGGCTTACTCCGCACATCTCACTCTCAAAGACTTCATTAGTGTCCTGTGGACCGCGCTTAAGATTGGTTATCTCAACCTCAGCTAACACTTCACCGTCCCTCAGGACCTTGGCCAAGGAGGGAGAGACAAGCTTACCCTTGGTAACCTCGCCACCGCAGATAATATCTGTCTTAGTGGATTTAAATATCCCACGCACCACCAACCGTCCAAGATCAGTTTCAACAATCTCAGGGGCAAGAAGCTCACCAAGCTCTCGCTTAACATCGTCGATCAATTCATAAATGACACTGTACAATCTAATCTGTATCCGGTCACGACTAGCAAGTTGCTTTATGCTAGTTGGCAGCGAGATGCTGAAGCCGTAGATGATAGCTCCACTTGTTTGTGCCAAATGGAGATCAGTGTCGTTAATATTACCTACTCCGGAACCCACAACTCGCACGGCAACCTCTTCGGTGTCGAGTGCCTTTAGGCTATCAAGCACAGAGGTAAGCGAACCTTGCACATCAGCTTTTACAACAATGTTTAGTTCTGTAACTTTGTTGGTTCTGTTTATTATCCGAATAAGTTCTGTGCTGTTGATGTGGCCATTGTTGCCATCTTTTCTCTGAGAAGCTGAGAGCTGGGAGGCCTGACGAGCAGCTTTTTCATCTTTTACAGCAACAAACTCATCGGCAAATTGGGGAAGAGTTTTGAATCCCGTAATGATGACTGGAGTAGAGGGGCCCGCCTCTTTAAGGGCCTTCCCATCCGCAGACTCAAGATTCCTTACCCGAGCATAACTGGAACCAGCTACGACAAAGTCTCCAGGACGTAGTCTGCCCGCCTCTACCAGTGCGATAGCAACTGGACCGCGCCCCTGCTCCATATGAGCCTCTATAACCAAACCGGCCGCTGGAACATCAGCGTCAGCCTTGAGCTCCTCAACGTCAGCGACCAACAAAACCATGTCGAGTAGATCGCTGATACCTGTCTTCTCTTTGGCCGAAACCTCTACTATAACCGTATCGCCGCCCCACTCTTCGACAAGCAGCTCCTGCTCGGCAAGCTGCTGCTTGATGCGATTGGTATCTGCACCCTCTTTGTCGATCTTGTTAATGGCCACGATCATCTTTACTCCAGCCTTGCGCGCAAAGCGGATGGCTTCAAGTGTCTGGGGCTTTATGCCGTCATCGGCGGCCACCACCAAAATAACCAAGTCAGTGAGCTGCGCACCGTGCTCTCTCAGGGCAGCAAAGGCTTCGTGGCCAGGAGTGTCTAGAAAAGTTATTGAACGTTTATTGTGCTCGATTTGGTAGGCAGATATGTGCTGAGTAATACCCCCAGCTTCGCCTTTTACAACTTGCGCGCCCCTTATGGCGTCCAGCAAACTTGTTTTGCCATGGTCCACGTGCCCCATTACAGCAACTACTGGTGGCCTGGATGCAGCCTTGTCGCTTGCCACCCGCTTTTCTCTGGGAGAAGCCTCTTTGGGGGCCTTCTTGACCAATTCGATGTCTAGGCTCAATTCGCCTACGATAATTTGAGCAGTATCAAAGTCAATCCGTTCATTAACGGTTGCCATAACACCATTCCTCATCAACTCGGTGATAAGTTTTGTAACCGGCAGCATCAGCTTCTCAGCTAGGTCGCCGACGGTGATATGATCTTCGATCTCGATTGTAGTCGCCATACCTAGCTCCTCTCTAGCCAATTACGGCCGGTTACTTTACATACCTATTTAGCTTCTTTGAGGCTCAAAGCAATCTTGCGACCTTCGGTGTCGATATCGAGCACCTTGAACTTCTTCTTTTCGTTAAGCTGAAAGATCTTTTCAGGATCTACACCTTCATCGTCACTCATCTCAGAAACATGCACCAAGGCCTCCACTGCCGGGCTCAGTTGTACGAATGCACCGAAGGGAGTAATCCGAGTAACTTTGCCTTCTACAATTTCGCCCTTTTTGAACACTTTAACTTCATGCAACCAGGGGTCTTCACTCATCTGCTTGAGGCTCAGTGACAGGCGATCTTTGTCGATAGCAATGATCTTTGCTTCAACCGTCTGACCAGTCTTGATGTAGTCACGAGGATCCTCAACCCGTTCCCAAGATATCTCGGAAATATGGATGAGGCCTTCTATGCCATCAACGTTTACAAATGCACCGAAGTCGATGACTCCAGTCACAACTCCCTCAACGACGTCACCAACCTTCAACTTTTCAAAGCGAGCTTGCATATCGTCTTTGACCGCCTCTTTCTCAGAGAAGATCAGTTTATTGTCTTTACGGCTTAGGTCTAAGATACGCACCCGAAGCACCTGATTCACCAGCTGGTTCAGTTTTTGCAGAATCTCATCCTTATCAGCACCAGATACTCGAGGATAGTGCCCTGCTGCAAGCTGGGATACGGGCAAAAAGCCGCGAATGCCTTCCAGTTCGATAAGTAAACCACCTCTGTTAGCATCGTAGGGGGTAATCTCGATGATTTCTTGTCCATCGAAGACGCGCTGTAACTCGTCCCATCCTCGATCTTTGGCTGCCCGACGCATACTCAAGAGAGCAAAGCCCTCGTCAAGCTCTGGGTCTACAACACTCGTAACAACGGTCTGACCCTGTTCGAGTTGTTGTCCATGACCAATCTCGCGACGCATAACAACGCCGACGCCATTGGCCCCCAGGTCTACCCACACTTCGTGTTTGTGTACCGAGGTTACGACACCTTCGATAACATCACCTGCTTTTAGCTGCTTGATATCTTCGGACGCTAGCAACTCGTCCATAGTAATGCTAGATTTTGACATGTTTTCCATGCCTCCTTAAAAATGTATTTCCGCCGAGCACTTAGACAGAGCCTCAAAAGTAGCTCCGTTAAGACACATAGTGGTTACAGACCATTATATCTGTTATTCCCTATTAGGTCAAAAGGTGCATATGCTACACTAATCGTAATGTACGGAGCTGTCGACATAGGGGGTACCAAAACGCTTATAGCCGTCTTCACTGAAGACGGATCTATCGTTGAGCAAGTCAAATTTCCCACCCCTAAAGATTACGCCTTATTCTCAAGCGAGTTGACAGCAAATGTTGAAAAATTATCAACAAAAGATTTCCAAAGAGCTGCAGTAGCGATACCAGGGACACCCGACCGACAAAACGGCATCGGGATAGTTTTTGGTAACCTCGACTGGACAAACATACCAATAGAGCAAGACGCTGAAAAAGCCTTCCATTGTCCAGTACAGATCGAGAACGATGCTAAGCTAGCCGCCCTATCTGAGGCAATACTGCTCAGAGACAAATTCCGGAAAGTTCTGTATGTAACGGTCAGCACCGGTATAGGTGGAGGGCTCGTTATAGACGGCTCTATCGACCCAAATTTTGAAGATATAGAACCTGGAAAGATGATCCTGGAGCATAACGGCCGGTTTGAGCAATGGGAAGATTTTGCCTCCGGGAGAGCAATAGTAGAAAAGTTCGGTAAACGTGCAGACGAGATTACCGACCCCAAGGCATGGTATATGATTGCACGAAACGTTGCCGTTGGACTTAACACACTGATTGCCAGCCTTGACCCAGAAGTTATCGTCATAGGTGGAGGAGTTGGTAGCAACCTAGAGAAATTTCAGGATCGACTCATAGAAGAACTCAGGATTTACGAGAACCCAATGACCCCCGTTCCGCCGATAGTAAAAGCAGCTCGAGCCGAGGAGGCCGTCATATACGGCTGCTACGAGCTTGTGAAAGCCCAACATGCAACAGTTGCTAGCTGAGCTACAAAATCGCCTACCACGGGTCTTATTTGAGGCAGGAGATGCCTTCTATTGGTCCCCCCAACACTCAAAAGTCGTATACAACCAAAGCCTTCCCCAGGACAGCCAGCCTAGCTGGTCATTGCTTCATGAAGCCGCCCACGCCATGCTTGATCACCAGTCCTACGCCTATGACCTTGAGTTAGTCTTACTCGAGGTTGAAGCTTGGAACAAGGCGAAGCAGCTCGGTGAAGAACTTGGCATAACAATTCAGGACGACCACGTTCAAGATTGCCTGGACACTTATCGAGACTGGCTTCACCAGCGAAGTACCTGCCCCCGATGTGGGACCGTTAGCCTGCAGATGGCCTCTTCTCAGTACCAGTGTCACAACTGTTTAGCCGAATGGAGCGTAAGCGCCTCGCGCTTCTGCCGCCCTTATCGCCTCAGTGGCAAACAAATCAAAAAGTCGCCCAAGGCTATACCTCAAGCGACTTTTCAATAGATCAGAAACTAGGCAGTTTCTTTAACTTCGGCCTTTTTGCTGCGACGGCTAATACGGCCGCCCTTAGCGCCAGCGATGCGAGCTAACTCACGGTTGGCAAAAAAACCACCGGTCTTGCCCTTTTTACCGCCCATTGCACCAATTCGTGCATAAAAGTCAGCGCCGTGCTTCTTTACATTGGTTTCAGCGGCGCGCTTGCCGCCCTTTGCAGTACCTGCCATATATAAACTCCTTTGATTCTTGGTGAGGCTTCCTCGAGTGAGCTAAAAAGAGTCCGGCCATGACATGGCCGAACCCTCTTATCCCTATCGAATGAGCTTATGATAACACCACCCAGTGCTTATGTCAATAAATATAATTCAAGTTACAAGAAAAAGACCATCCTATTCGGATGGTCTTTTTATAATTCGGCACCGTGCTATTTTCCCAGGGGTGAACCCCAAGTATTGTAACCGCTGCGAGGCTTAACTTCTGTGTTCGGCATGGGAACAGGTGTCTCCCTCGCGCCATGGGCACCGAGTCCAAATATATCACTCATGATAAGCCATGAATGTAAGATATATCACAGATGATATATTGTAACGATGTCCATGCAGTTGGGCACGGATAGATTATTAAAGGCAAACAGTGGTGAGTGGTCTCACCAATAACTAGTCAATGTACTTCCCTATGATCATTTCTGATAAAATTATCAGATTTGATCATAGGTCGTAAAAAGTCAATGGGACTATTAGTACGCTTCGGCTCAATACGTTACCGCACTTTCACCTTGCGCCTATCAAACTGATCGTCTTTCAGTGTCCTCATAGGGAAATCTTATCTTGGGATCAGTTTCGCGCTTAATATGCTTTCAGCGCTTATCTGCTCCGCACATAGCTACCCAACCATGCCATTGGTATGACAATTGGTACACCAGCGGTGCGTTCACCCCGGTCCTCTCGTACTAGGGGCAAATTCCCTCAAATTTCCTATCGTCCACAGCGGATATAAACCGAACTGTCTCACGACGTTCTGAACCCAGCTCACGTACCTCTTTAACCGGCGAACAGCCGGACCCTTGGAAGGTGCTCCCCCTCCAGGATGAGATGAGCCGACATCGAGGTGCCAAACAGCGCCGTCTATGTGAACTATTGGGCGCTATAAGCCTGTTATCCCCGGGGTAACTTTTATCCGTGTGCGTCGTCGATCCCACTTTCATATAACCGAAGTTAAATACGACGGGTCACTAGCTCCTACTTTCGTATCTGTTTGGCCTGTATGCCTCACAGTCAAGCTGGCTTATGCGCTTGCACTATCACTTCGATTTCCATCCGAAGTTAGCCAACCTTTGAACGCCTCCGCTACTCTTTAGGAGGCAACCGCCCCAGTTAAACTACCCATCAGACACTGTCCCCAAACCGGATAACGGTTGAGGTAAGAACACAAATACAATAAGGGTGGTATTTCACCGGTGACTCCACCAAAGCTAGCGCCTTGGTTTCAAAGTCTCCCACCTATGCTACACATATTGCACCTATGCCCAATGTCAAACTGTAGTAAAGCTCCACGGGGTCTTTTCGTCCTGCTGCGGACAGACGGCATCTTTACCGTCAATGCACTTTCACCGAGCTCTTCGTTGAGACAGTGCCCACATCATTACTCCATTCGTGCGGGTCAGAACTTACCTGACAAGGAATTTCGCTACCTTAGGACGGTTATAGTTACCGCCGCCGTTCACTGGGGCTTCAGTTCGCACCGTGAAGCGCTCCCCTTAACCTTCCAGCACCGGGCAGGAGTCAGCCCCTATACATCCACTTTCGTGTTAGCAGAGACCTGTGTTTTTGGTAAACAGTTGCGTGGGCTCCTTAGCTGCGGCCTAGATATGCCGCAGTGGTTCCAATTGCACTAAAGTACTGTACTCCGAAGAGTACATACCCTAGTATGATGTCACTTATCTCAATCTTGAGTCGTATCGTAAAAGCCACCGAAGTGGCTATTGTTACTCTATGTTCATCTTAGAAACACTGCGGCATACCCAGGCAGACCTTATCCCGAAGTTACGGTCGCTGTATTGCCGAGTTCCTTAACGAAGAATCACTCGTACGCCTTGGTCTTCTCGACCTGAGCACCTGTGTCGGTTTGCGGTACGGATAGCCATACACATAAGTTATCAAGCTTTTCTAGTCACCACTCTCGCAAGAATCAGCCAATAAAGGCCTCTCATTCGCAGTTGTTACGCTGCTTAGACGGATATAACCATGAATCCGCTCCTACTAACATGATGCGCACTGATAACAATGTATGACTAGTACGGGAATATTAACCCGTTGTCCATCGCCTACGCTACGCGCCTCGGCTTAGGACCGACTAACCCTGGGACGATTACCGTGGCCCAGGAAACCTTGCTCTTTCGGCGGGCAGGATTCTCACCTGCCTTGTGGTTACTCATTCCAGCATTCTCACTTCATACCGCTCCACCGGACCTCACAGTCCGACTTCGATGCAATATGAACGCTCCTCTACCGCTCATGCATAGCATAAGCAGATCCATGCTTCTGATTTCCGCCATCAGAAAGTCTTTTAGCTCCCTGTCCCTTGGTCAAAATTTCTTTTGGCCGGTGGACCGTTGAGCTCTTAAGACTGTCGTTGAATCTGCTTATGCTATACACAAGCCCATATCTTCGGTGCTATGCTTGAGCCCCGTTACATTTTCCGCGCAAGATCTCTTGACGAGTGAGCTGTTACGCACTCTTTAAATGAATGGCTGCTTCTAAGCCAACATCCTCGTTGTTTAAGAAATCTCACCTCGTTTCCCACTTAGCATAGACTTGGGGACCTTAGATGATGGTCTGGGCTGTTTCCCTTTCGAGCGCCGAGCTTAGCCCCGACGTTCTAACTGCTGTAGTTCCACTGATAGTATTCGTAGTTTATCAAGGGTGGGTACCCTTGCGGGCCCCAGTCCGAAACAGAGCTCTACCCCTATCAGCTACCGTACAACGCTAGCCCTAAAGCTATTTCGAGGAGAACCAGCTATCTCCAAGTTCGATTGGCATTTCACCGCTAACCACAGGTCATCCGGGGGTTTTGCAACACCCTACGGTTCGGTCCTCCACGCAGTTTTACCTGCGCTTCAACCTGCCCATGGTTAGGTCACTTGGTTTCGGGTCTACTAAACAGTACTATGGTCGGCCTATTCAGCCTCGCTTTCACTACGCGTCCGCCAGATGGCTTACGCTTGCACTGCTTAAGTAACTCGCTGGATCGTTCTACAAAAAGCACGCCGTCACCCCGAAGGGCTCCGACTCCTTGTACGCACACAAATTCAGGTTCTATTTCACTCCCCTTCCGGGGTTCTTTTAACCTTTCCCTCACGGTACTTGTTCTCTATCGATCATAAGATATATTTAGCCTTGGGACGTGGTCGTCCCAGCTTCAGTCAAGGTTTCACGTGTCCCGACCTACTCGACAAAACAAATATAAGGTTAGCGAAACTTGGCATACCAGGCTTTCACTGTCTATGGCCAGTCTTTCCAGACTATTCTGCTCGCATCGCTAATTTCTTACCTTATGCAGGTTGGTGATAGCACCTGCTTCCAAAACGGAATTCTAGACTAGGTCTAGTGCTCCGTCTTGGTTGTTTGTAATGTCACAACCCCTTTTAGATATTCGTCTATCAACTTATCCGTCTGAATTAACAGACAGAAACCTAAAAAGTTTGGGCTCTTGCGGATTCGCTCGCCACTACTACCGCAATCGTTGTTTACTTTCTATTCCTCGAGGTACTAAGATGTTTCAGTTCCCCCGGTTCCCTTCAACAAGCCTATATATTCAGCTTGAGATGACTAGGCATGACCCCAGCCGGATTTCTCCATTCGGACATCTTCGGTTCATAGCTTAGTAAGCAGCTCCCCGAAGCTTTTCGCAGCTTCTCACGTCCTTCATCGGTATCTTATGTCAAGGCATCCCTTGTGTGCGCTTGAGTAACTTTTTACGATTTCATCCGTTGGGCAAAGCCCAATGAATGATTAGTGCCTGCGGGACAAAGTCCTGCAGACTCTAAAAGTACAATTGACTAGTTATTGGTATTACCAATAACCTAGTGCAGTTTTACTGCACTAGTATGAAATGTGATAACTGCTTATGCAGCTTTAAACATTTCATGCCGTTTGCCTTTAATCTCAAAATTTGAATCTAATTGTTAAGATACGACTCAAGACGGCCCACAAAACTATCTTGTTTCTTAGCACTGTAACTTGAGTTTACGCTAAAAGCTTGGCGGTTTATTACGAGTGCCTCGTGCCTAAACTCAAGCAGCCCAAGCATTTTAGCACTAATAACAGAGGCGGTCAACCCTCTGGTGCTGTAAAAGAAGCTACAGTTTATACTCTGTTCTCATCAGTTGTGACGATCTAGGGCTTAACCGACACCGTAGCGAATAGTAGCTAAAAGGCCCACCTCTATCATTAGCACCCCGTATTGCTAGAGTATGACCCTAGCCGTCAATACAATCCCACTAGACATAGCTTATAGATGCCCTACCAATGGCAGGTCATAATAGATACAGTTAAACTATCTCTATGCGTCAAAAACTGTGTATGGTCTTTTGCAAAGAAAAGAGGCGTCTAGTAGACGCCTCTTTTCTTTGGTGGAGCAACGGGGACTCGAACCCCGGACCCCCTGCTTGCAAAGCAGGTGCTCTAGCCAACTGAGCTATTGCCCCGAATTTTTAATGGTGGGGCTGAGAGGACTCGAACCTCTGACCTCGTCATTATCAGTGACGCGCTCTAACCAGCTGAGCTACAGCCCCAAAATACCAGCGTATTGTACCTGAAACTCCCCTGTTAAACAATACCGACCCGACCAAACAAAAAGAACGCCTCTCGCAATTGGCGTCCTTTTTTTGTTTGGAAGTTAAAAACTTCTGTAGTGCTATCAACGTCAAGTTCGGTTTTCGCTACTGTATCTTGTCCACCGAAGTGGATATTTAAGCTGTCAGTAACGACACAGCTTAACAAGATCGACCTAGCTCACATGGGATAAATCCGCATGCTGCTAGTAAATCTCCCTAGAAAGGAGGTAATCCATCCGCACCTTCCGGTACGGATACCTTGTTACGACTTAACCCCAATCATCTCCCCTACCTTAGGCCTAGGCAAGCTAGGACGTCAGGTATTGGCGACTTTCATGGTTTGACGGGCGGTGTGTACAAGACCCGGGAACGTATTCACGGTAGTGTGCTGACCTACCGTTACTAGCGATTCCAACTTCAAGCAGGCGAGTTTCAGCCTGCTATCCGAACTGAGACCGGCTTTGATGGGATTTGCTCCGTCTCGCGACTTGGCTGCCCTTTGTACCGGCCATTGTAGCGTGTTTCTAGCCCCAGACGTAAGGGTAATACTGACCTGACATCATCCCCTCCTTCCTCCCCGTTACCGGGGCAGTCTGATTAGAAAAATTCAACTAATCACAAGGGTTGCGCTCGTTGATGGACTTAACCAAACATCTCACGACACGAGCTGACGACGGCCATGCAACACCTGTCACTTGGTTCCCGAAGGCACAGTTTCCTTTCGGAAGCCTTCCAAGGATGTCAAGCCTGGGTAAGGTTCTTCGCTTACCATCGAATTAAAGAACACGCTCCACCGCTTGTGCGGGTCCCCGTCAATTCCTTTATGTTTTAAGCTTGCGCTCGTACTCCACAGGCGGGATGCTTAACGCGTTAGCTTCGCTACTACGCGGGTCGATACGCATAACAGCTAGCATCCATCGTTTACGGCGTGGACTAACGGGGTATCTAATCCCGGTCGCTCCCCACGCTTTCGTGCCTTAGTGTCAGGGACGAGCCAGTTACCTGCCTACGCCATCGGTATTCCTCCTTATATCTACGGATTTCACTCCTACACAAGGAATTCTAGTAACCTCTCTCGCCCTCTAGCTTAGCAGTTTAGATAATGTTTAAAGGGTTGAGCCCCAGGATTTCACTATCTACTTACTATGCCACCTACGCAACTCTTTACGCCCAGTAATTCCGGATAACGCTTGGATCTTCCGTATGACCGCGGCTGCTGGCACGGAATTAGCCGATCCTTATTCATATGCTACCGTCATAATCGTCACATATAAAAGCAGTTTACAACCCGAAGGCATTCATCCTGCACGCGGCGTTGCTCCATCAGACTTTCGTCCATTGTGGAAAATTCCCTACTGCTGCCTCCCGTAGGAGTCTGGGCCGTTCTCAGTCCCAGTCTGGCTGATCATCCTCTCAGACCAGCTAATGATCATAGCCTTGGTGAGCTATTACCTCACCAACAAGCTAATCATACGCAGGCCGCTCCCAAAGCGCCGAAGCTTTAATCCTTAGACCACATGCGGTATTAGACACCATTTCTGGTGCTTATCCCTCACTTTGGGGTACGTTCCTACGCGTTACTCAGCCGTCCGCCGCTCGTGTATTCTCACACCACACTCAAATTGCTTTAAGTACAGAGTGAGAACCTTACCGCTCGACTTGCATGTATTAGGCACGCCGCCAGCGTTCATCCTGAGCCAGGATCAAACTCTCCAAAAAAGAATCTATCCTAAAGTTCAGTCAGAAAACTAACTTACTGTTTAAACATAGTTCAAACGCGATGACTTATACCGAAATATAAGCACCACTTGAACTGACGTTGATTTGCACTACATAAGTTTTTAACGATCAATCGTCGGTAGAGACACCCATAGACACCTCAAAAGACTCCGCGTATCTTAACCTCTTGAGTACTCTTGTGTCAAGTATTTTCACCACTGACACACTATTTACAACGATAGTGTGCAATTTACGCCGTTACGGACGGGGTTTCGAGTTCCTCGTCATCGTCTATGACAGTCTTATCTACAAGTGCCAGTGAGACAACATGGTCACCATCGTTCAGTCGCATGATACGGACGCCCTGCGTTGCGCGGCCTAGTTCGGGAATATTCTTGAGCCCAAGGCGAATCGTCTGCCCCTGTTTAGAGATCAGGATAACTTCCTGTGAATCATCGATAAGCGTCTTCACCCCTACAAGACTTCCTGTCTTGGTATTAACCACCGCCGAGCGAATACCTACCCCGCCTCGAGCGTGAGGCGTAAACTGAGATATCTTTGTCCGCTTGCCGTAGCCATGCTGGCTGATCACGAATATGTTGGAGGCTTTTTCTACAACGTCCATACCAATGACTTGATCGCCTGCTCGCAAACGTATACCACGTACCCCACGTGAGACACGTCCCATGGGTCGTGCGTCCTTCTCATGGAAGCGAATAGCTTGTCCCTGTTGAGTCGAGATAACCACCTCGTTATCACCGTTGGTCATACGGATCCACTTGAGCTCGTCACCCTCGTCGAGGTTGATGGCTATCAGGCCGCTCTGTCGGACATTTTGGTACTGATCAAATGGTGTTTTCTTGACAACCCCCCTGACGGTACACATGAGGAGATTACCACCGTTGCTTTGTTTGCTGACATTAATGACCGAGCTAACTGTCTCTTCGGGTTGAAGCTGCAAGAGATTCACAAGTGCGATCCCCTTGGCATTCAAGCCAACAGCTGGTACTTCATAGGTCTTGATCCTGAAGACACGACCCTTGTTTGTAAAGAAGAGCAGAAAGTCATGTGTACTAGCATTGACGACGTGCTCGATAACGTCCTCTTCCCTGGTTACCATACCGCGGCGACCCTTACCTCCACGACCTTGCTTTTTATATTCGGCAATTGAGCTACGTTTGACGTAATTCGCAGAAGTGAGAGTGACCACCACTTGTTCGTCAGGGACAAGATCTTCGTCGCTCATCTTGCCCAGTTCGCCCGGGATGACCCTGGTGCGACGCTCGTCACCATATTGCTTCTTAACCTCAAGTAGCTCATCCCTGATGATCTTGAGGATCTTCTTTTCGTCGGCCAGAATGGCCTCTAGGCTTATGATGAGCTTCATTAGCTCGGCAAGTTCGTCTTCTATGGCCTGGCGTTGCAACCCCGTAAGGGTGCGCAGCTGCATGGCTAGGATGGCCTTGGCCTGGATCTCTGAGAGCTTGAACTTGGTTATGAGGTTAGCCTGAGCTTCTTCTGAAGTCTGGCTGGCACGAATGACCCTAATAACTTCATCGATATGATCAAGTGCTATCTTCAGTCCTTCCAGGACATGTGCGCGATCCTTAGCTTTTCTGAGCTCGAACTCTGTGCGACGACGCACGACAATCTGGCGATGCTTGATATGCTCCTGCAGGATGTCCTGCAGGCCCAGTACACGTGGCTGGATACCGTCGATAAGTGCCATCATGTTGAAGTGGAAGGTCGACTGCAGTGGTGTCAGCTTATAGAGCTGGTTCAGGAGTTTCTTGGGGTAGGCGTCTTTCTTGAGGTCGATGACAATACGCACCGCACCGCGAGCTGTTTCGTCCCGCAAATCGCTAACTCCAGTAATTCTCTTGGTGTTAACCAGTTCGGCAATCTTTAGAACTAAGTTTTCTTTGTTGAGCGCGTAAGGGATCTCGGTGATAACAATCTGATTGCGACCCTTTTTACCTTCAGCAATCTCGGCAACTCCCCGCGTAACCACACCGCCACGGCCAGTGGCATAGGCTGTGCGGATCGATTCTTTGCCGTAAATGACACCACCGGTTGGGAAGTCAGGACCTTTGACGTGCTCTAGCAGGTCATCCAGGCTCGCCTCCGGATTATCGATGAGCGTAATCTCAGCGTCTACCAGCTCAGAGAGGTTGTGTGGTGGGATGTTGGTCGCCATACCAACGGCAATACCGAGCTGTCCATTTAGCAGTAGGTTTGGCAGTTTAGCCGGCAGTACAGTTGGTTCAGTCCGAGTATTGTCGTAGTTCTCGCGGAAGTCGACAGTTTCTTTATCTATATCTGCCAGCGTTTCATCGGCCAGACGGGCCATCTTGGCCTCTGTATAACGCATAGCAGCTGGTGGATCACCGTCCATGCTACCGAAGTTACCCTGCCCGTTAATAAGCACGTATCGCATAGCCCAGGGCTGAGCCATACGGACCATTGCATCGTAGATAGAGGAGTCACCGTGAGGGTGGTAGCGTCCCATTACTTCTCCGACGACATTGGCACTCTTACGGTGCCGCGCCGTGCTACGCAACCCAGACTCGTTCATGTTATAGAGAATGCGTCGGTGTACCGGCTTCAGCCCGTCACGTACGTCTGGTAGGGCGCGGTCAATAATTACGCTCATGGAATAGCGCAAGTAGCTATCTTCCATGATGTTTTCAACAGAGCGAAGCTCTACCTGTCGTGAATGATGTAGTCCTTCTATAATCTCCACCCCGGCAGTTTGCGGCTGGGAGTTATCTACTGATGTATCGTCGTTGGTTGGTGTATTTGTCTCATCGTCCATAACTTTAGATATCCAGATCCTTCACGAATTTAGCATTGGCTTGGATAAAGCCCTTACGTAGTTCCACTTCTGTACCCATGAGCTTGTTGAATATTGCATCGGCCTTTTCGGCATCCTCGACCTTCACCTGTACCAGCACACGCTTCTCGGGATTCATGGTCGTCTCGAAGAGTTGATCGGCGTCCATCTCACCAAGTCCCTTATAGCGCTTCTGCTCGACAAAGCCTGCTTGCTTGAGGCGATCATCCTCAAGGCTAACTTTGGATCCCTCTTTCTTGCGACGCTCGACAGCTTCGTCGAGTATTACGTCGAGCTCTGATTCGTCATAAATGAAGACTGGATTCTTGCGGCTTGATCGCACTAGTTCAAATAGGGGTGGTTTGGCGAGGTAGACATGACCCCCATCAACCACCTCTTTCATGTACCTAAAGAAAAAGGTCATGAGGAGTGTACTGATGTGGCTGCCATCGACATCTGCATCGGTCATGATAATGATGCGATCATAGCGCAGGCCCTTAATATCAAACGAATCCTCGATGCCCACTCCAAGCGCCTTAATAAGACTCACGATCTCATTGTTGGCCAACATCTTGTCTAAACGGGCGCGTTCAACGTTCAACACCTTACCCCTGAGTGGTAGGATAGCCTGGCTCTTGCTGTCACGACCAGATTTGGCAGAACCGCCAGCCGAGTCGCCCTCTACAAGATATATCTCTGACTCTTTGGGGTCTTTATTGGAACAGTCGGCAAGTTTGCCGGGCATACTTGCCCCGTCCAATACGCCCTTACGCAAGATGTTGTCACGAGCTGAACGCGCAGCCTTGCGGGCACGAGCGGCCAACAAGCCCTTGCCTACGACCTTCCGAGCGATTGCGGGATGTTCTTCGAAGTAATAATTCAAGTATTCGGCCAAAACCTGCTCCACCTGACCACGTGTCTCTGGGTTACCGAGCTTATTCTTGGTCTGACCTTCAAACTGGGGATCTGGCATCTTAACAAGAATTACCGATGTGAGGCCCTCGCGGGTGTCTTCACCCGATAGGTTTTCTTCTTTTTCCTTCAGGAGGCCATTTTTACGTGCATAGTCGTTTATAACGCGAGTAAGAGCTGATCTGAAGCCAGTAAGATGTGAACCCCCGTCGGGGTTAAAGACGTTATTTGCAAAAGCTTTAACTGTCTCTGTAAAGGCGTCGGTGTATTGCATCGCAATCTCAATCTGAACGTCGTCAACTTGTTTGTCGACGTAAAACACTTCGTCGTCGACCACTTCTTTGCCAACGTTGAGATGCTTTACATAGGACTGAATACCTCCCTCAAAGTAAAATTCGTAGCGTGTCCCTGTGCGTTCGTCTTCGACCGCTGTACGAATCCCTTTGGTGAGGTAGGCTTGGTGCCGTAGGTAGTCAACAACCCATTCATAATCAAAAGGTATGTCGGCCATGATCGAAGTATCTGGCCAAAAAGTGATCACCGTACCGTGCGCTTTGTCAGTAGGCTCAATTTTTTTCACAGGGCCTTTTGGTGCACCTTGCTGAAATTCCTGTCGATACAGGTAGCCATCGCTATAAACTTCTGCGATCAATGTGCCGGATAGAGCGTTTACGACACTGACGCCTACCCCGTGCAGACCACTCGAAACCTTGTATCCCCCACCATCAAATTTTCCACCAGCGTGCAAGACAGTAAGAACAGTCTCAAGCGTGCTGACTCCAGTCTTGGGATGCCTATCAACGGGGATACCACGACCATCGTCCTCTACACGAACCCCTCCATCCGCCAAGAGCTTGACGTGTACCCTGGTTGCGTGACCACCAATGGCCTCGTCAACACCGTTATCCGCCACCTCTTTAATCATATGGTGCAGGCCATCGATACCCGTGCTTCCAATATACATACCAGGTCGCTTACGGACCGGCTCTAAACCCTCGAGAACTTGAATCTGATCAGCAGAATAGCCTTTTTGTTTCGCCACTTCTAATCAACCCTCTTTTAACACCTTATTTTGCGTTATTTCTAGTATACCCGATTTATCCACTGGCGACAACTGTACGCCCCTTGTATGAACACATAGATTTATGGTTCAATTAATATAAGTATTTTTATAAAAATTCGGAAAATCAAAAATGTTCAAAAAACTTCTTAGCAACCTACCTTTCAACCCTAGTCTTATTGGCCAGGTATCTTTCTATGCCAAGAGGATGCATCGCGAGGCCGCTCTGCGCCGCATGGGCGTTGGTATGATGGTTCTTGCTATCTTGGTACAAGTATTTGCCGTGGTATCACCCCCCGAACCAACCTTGGCTGAGTCCAATAACGATATTGTTAAGGGTGGTTTTACGACACGTGACGAGGCGGTTAACCACTGCCGGAGCAATACTAAAGATTTTGCCAATATCCTAGTTCACTATGGAGTCACCTGCGAAGCCCTCGGGAGAGGCGTCACTAAAACTATCTCCACGACAGACAAACGGCTCGACTCCCTAGGAAGAGTTGCTCAGGGGCCAACTATAGCGCGCACCGGAAAGCCGACCGAGGAGTATCCGATCACAATCAATGGCACCGAATACTACATGAAAAATCTATGGGCATGGGACTCTGGTTCGTCTTCGAGCTATAAGGTTTTGGAAGTAAAAAACGCTCAAAACCAGACGATTATGATCATGTTCAGCTGCGGCAATATTGTAACCATCGACAAGTACACACCTCCTCCCCCACCCGAAAAACCAAAGCCAGAGAAACCAAAGGATGTTTGTACTAACATTCCTGGTGTCCAAACAACCAAGGAAGAATGCGATACATGCCCGAATGTGCCGGGCACACAGAGCAATAAGAGCGAGTGCTATCCTTGCCCCAAGGCCAAGGCCACAAACACCACGACTGCCTGCCTAGAACTCAGTAAATCTGCCTCCAATCAAACGCAAAAGATCCAGAATGCTGATAATACAGTCGCCCTAGCAGATGATGTAATCGTCTACACATTGCGGGTTCAAAATACTGGCACCCAGGCGGTCAAAGGCTTTGTGATAGAAGAAGACCTTTCCGACACGCTTGAATACGCCACCGCAACAGACCTATCTGGGGGGCAGCTTGACGCTCAGGGGGTGGTAAGTTGGCCCAAGCAAGACATCGCTGCCGGGACGATCGTAGAGAAGCACATTACGGTAAGGGTTAAGAATCCTATTCCTCAGACACCTGCTTCGGCCTCGGACCCTGGTTCGTTCAACCTTGTTATGACCAATGTATATTACGGAACGGCCGTAAACATCAAGCTTCCTGCTAGTAGCAGCAAGTCTGTAGAAATGGCCGTAACCAGTATGCCAAATACCGGACCCGGCACTACTCTGGCTATCGGGTTTATTGTGTTAACGTTTATGGGCTACTTTTTAGCTCGAAGCACATTGCTAGCCAAAGAAGTGGACCTAGTGCGCGCCGACTATACGTCAGTGGAAGGATCGTAAATATGTCAGAAACCCCTCAAAATCACTCTATAGAAAAGAAAAGAATCGAAGCCGTGGAAGCTGCGCCCGCTCCCGAAAAGCACCGTTCAAAAGAGGCCTCCACCGGCGTTTCCGTCGAGCATGATCACAATATCGATAAAATCCAGGCCAGCATTCACAAAGAGGCTGTTAGCGGCAAAGATGTCGCCATCGAGCACCATCGCTCCGAGTCACAACCGGCGCTGGGATTGCAACGTGAGCTAAAAGCAACAGCCTACCAAAAGACACTCCATAAAGTACAAGCCAGACTAAATCCCACCCAGCGGTCCTTTAGCAAAGTAATCCACCAGCCGCTTGTCGAGTCCGTCAGTGAAGCGAGTGCTAAGACCGTTGCCCGTCCCTCTGGCATACTCGGTGGTGGACTTGTAGCACTTATAGGAAGCGGCGGACTCCTTTATATGGCAAAGCACTACGGATTTAAGTACAACTACTTTGTCTTCATTGCTCTCTTTTTGGCAGGATTCTTGGTTGGATCAGCTATCGAGCTGTCCGTTCGAGCCGTTAAGCGCCGGTAACATACTGGCTACCCTATTTGTCTGGTACACCGCGGACGTGTAGTGTACCCTCTGTATCTATATAAATAGTATCGTCGTTATTACTATCCTTCTTGGGGTTCAGCTGAGCAGCTGCGAGCTGAGCCACATCCTCATCATCGTCCGCATCCTGGATCTGGGGTTGATCGGTCTGAGGCGGCGCGGGTGCATCAAGCGCATCGCGAGATAGCGTACCAGGTGTTTGGCCACCGGTAGAATTGTTTTTTGGCTGTGGTTCAACAGGAGCCGGAGGAATAGACGTACCCTTATTCACGGGCGGGAAACCTGGCTCTGGCGGACCCTTGGAAATTTGATGGGCTGTGTTGGCTTTTTTAGGTGGCTCCATGGGCCTTTCGATGGCCGTAGGCGACACTGGAGCGACTTGTGGCACCCGTGGCTTAACCGGAGCTTGTGGCAGCTGCTGTGGTGGTGCGAGATGGGACGCTGGTGGTGCTGGAGTGTTTGACCCAACGGGTGCGGGGCTCGTGCGGCGTTTCGCAAGCCAATCGTCCAGGAACGAGCCGGAACCCGGAGCTGCAGCAGGACGAGGTGGCGCTGGACGGCCACCAGCAGCGCGTGCCGGTAAGCCACCAGCCGGAGGAGGCCCAAGAGGGCCAGGCTGACCAAATGCCGGTCGAGGCGATTCTTTAGTTGCAAGGCGGGCAAATATATCTGAGGCCACAGCCGATCTTGGTCGTCCGAACTTTGCTGCCGATAGCTGCTTAAGTGCAAGTGCAAGCTGCGGGTTGGCGTTACCAAGCGGCGGTAGAGTTGCCATGCTAAAGGGTTGTGTTGGCACACCGTTAATGAGCGTCCGGACAACAGTATTGGCATTGGGCACCCGCAGCAAGTCTTCGCCATCAAAAAATGGCTGGAAGTATCGAGTCAGGGAATCAACGTCGTTCTGCCCCACCCTAAAGGCTACAATGCTACCCATGTTGCCAAATACGGCATCACGAATTTCTTCCGAGAGCTGAGTCGTGAACTGGTTGGCAACAATAAGGTTTAGGTGATACTTTCGGGCTTCGGACATGATGGTGGCAAAAGAATCTGTTGAGAAGTTTTGGAACTCATCAACATAGAGACAAAAGTCCTTTCGTTCGCTCTCTGGGACGTTAGCCCTGCTCATTGCCGCAGCTTGGAATTTCATAACAAAGATCATACCGAGCAGCTTAGAGTTCAGATCGCCTGTTTTACCCTTGCTCAAGTTAACGAGCAGGATTTTCTTGTTGTCCATAATTTCACGCAAATTAAACGAGCTCTTACTCTGACCGATAATGTTGCGCATCATCTCGTTAGCCATGAACGCACCGAACTTGCTCACGAACCAACCCAAGACTTCACTCTTGTGATAATCACTCGTTTGAGCCATTTCTTTATTCCAGAAATCTAGAACAATTTGATCTTTTACGTGCTTCAGTAAATCTTTGGCATATTTATTGTCAGTAAACACCTTTGGTATATCAATGAAAGTACCACCGTCAGGATTTGCCATGACCGTCTTGGCGGCCATTCTAAACCAGTGCTCGTATCGGGGGCCGATAATACCCTGGCGCTGAGGGTCGTACAGCTTATAAAGCATATTAATTGCCTCTTGAATGAGAAAGTCCTGCTGATCAACTGAGTCAAACTCGAAAAGGTTGAGCCCCATAGGATAATCCATATCTGCTGGGCTAAAGTAGACGACGTCTTCTGTTCGTTCACGCGGCACCATTGATAATAGTTTTTCGGCAGTATCACCATGCGGGTCAACAAAGGCAAACCCTTCGCCACTCAGCATGTCCTGCAAGGCTAAGTTCTCCAGAAAGGTAGACTTACCAGTACCCGTCTGACCGACGACATACATATGACGCTGACGATCTTGCAGAGCTATTCTGATTGGCTTTTTTGCCCCTCTGAAAATATTGTAGCCCAGTAATAAACCCTCGTCAGATACATTACGGGGGCCATCAACTTGTTTTGACGACTGCCGTTCTAGCTGTGACGTTGGGGTGCTACGTTGATCCGGGAAGTGAAACAATGTTGCGAGCTCTACAGAGTTAAGGATGCTCTGGTTGGAATCCTGTGGGAAAAACCGCATGATATAGGCTGTCGCGAACTGTTCGATGTCTCTAGCGGGTGTGAACTTAAAGCCATTCTTGCCAGGAGCGTCGAAAAGCGAGAAGGTGGCAATGATATTCCCAAGGATAGCCTGCGAGCGCTGGGATATATTAGAAGACGCTATGACTCGTATTAGTACCTCATAACCCGGATAGCGTGTCTTGTCATCTATAGAGTCAAGAACGGCCTGCTCAAGACTAGACAGCTCTGGCTTGTCGGGTCCCCCTTTGTCCTTGTCTTCTGGCGGTTTCGTAAAGGCTACTGCCAGCTGCTTCATCCAAAAAGCAACGTTATTAATAAACCCGCTCTTACTATCTTTGCCCTTCCGTTTTTTGCCAGCCATGGCGGAGGCCGTCTTTCCCCACTCAGGGTTTGCGGGTCGCATCAAGAATTGGATACCGACTCCATCGTCTTTCTCTAGTGTGGATAAGGCGTTTAGCAGCGAAACCATGGCATCACGCTTGATGTCCTGGTAGGTTGCAATGGGATACGCGTAGTTTTCTTTCAGCGTAAACTCACCACCTGTTGTCCCACTGATCTTTCCGACTGGACTAAATATATTGTGCTCAGACGCCTCTTCCAGCCGAGCGGCAGGATAGGCACTGATAACTGCCTGTGTCACCAAATCGACAAGCGCCACCGGAACGGCTGCATAAAAATGCACGAAGCCCTTGCTACCGACTATCTCAAAAGTAAAGTGTCGTTGGCCATAAAATTTACTTTTAAAGCCCTTCTGAAGTGAACTAGCGATGATGTTATAAAGGATCTGAGCTTTTGATATATTTTCATCGGCTATATCGCGTATGTCCCTACTGCCTAGATCGATATCGTCACTTTGTGGTGGCAGGTGGATATAAAGCGGTACCATTTTAAGGCCACGCTCAAAATTTTTCTGTTCCCTAAATATTTTGCGAACCTGCATAAATACGATGGGAGCAGTTAAAGACCCTACGGCCAGAAAGATTATAAATATTGTCAGTAGGGCGCCCATGATTTATTCGTCACTCAACTTCAAGTCTTTGTTATAGCGCTTCTTTAAATAGTCAGACTTTAGTTTATTAAGCTCTTTGGTCTGAGTGTACGGATCCTGGCTAGTATGCGCTACGATCTGCTTTGCCTTCTCTACCCACTCTTTCTCAATCAAGTCTGTGTCATCGGCCATCATTGGCACAGTGGCAGCTGGAGAGGTAATTCCTGTGGGTAAGATGCCACCCTGACCTTGTGGTGGTGCCATGGCCGCAATGGGAGCCGGATCGGGGCTTGCGGAAGGGTCTGGGGCGCCTTGCGCTTTTTCAACCGCAGCCGCCACCGCAGTCTCATGCACTGAGTCGTGTGGCGTGGTGCGCTCTTGAGCGTCCTTCTGCTCTTGGGTCGGCAGAGGCATCATTAAATCAGCTGGATCTTGTTCTTGGGAATCGGGCTTCATAACTACGCGTAGTATAACAAAACACGACCCTTACAAACAGATGAGAATCTATAAATCTATCTTACGCACATAGAAGGTTACGCTAGCTAGAAGCGCAAGCAATATTAAAAGGTCCTTGATAGATAGCTGATGCAGAGACTGCAGAATGATTAGCAAGACTATAAGTCCGCTCACTATAAGTGAAAGGTACTTTTTTTTCGGAGCGCTCACTGGGGCCGGCTGAAAGCCCACACTGGCGAATTGATATACCGTAACAGCCAACAAAATAAATGGAATAACCAGTAATACAAGCGGTAACCTGTACGGATCTGTCGAGAACATAAAAGTGAGCAACAAGATCGGTGTTGCACATAGATATATAATTTTTTTACCCTGTTTCATGCGCTCTCATTTCGCTTATGTCCGACATGGGCAAAAAACACCGCCAACTTAAAAGCAGTGCTCTTATTCTTGGAGCCGGGACGGTAAATCCGCTCTTTATTGTAGAATATTTAGCGCTTACCGTCCTTGGCTTTGACTGACCGCTCTCATTACGAGAGCGATATCGGTTTTACCCGTAGATGTAAGTTTTTGTTTTTCAATCTTACGCTAACAATATACTACTTTGATTCATAAATGTCAATACCCAGCAGTTGTTTTATTTACTATACATATACTGTTAACAGGAGTTGAGATACTCAGAAGTTTTACAAAAATACTGTTGTTAAAAAGTTATCATTTTGAATGTAGCTAGTACTTGAAGCCTTACAAAAACTCGTGCAGATTCGAATATGAACCGTGTGGCTAGCGATTTCTAGCCAGCCAGCCTTGATCTTGACGGCCCAGTAGTGGATGGTTGCACATCGCAGCCCACACTAATCGTCCCAAACAAAACATTTTCCGACGTAGCAAACAGCCTCAGCCAGTGCAAAAAGACCAGGAAACCTAGCTAGCAATGAGATTTAAGGTGCAAGCCATACGTCGCTCTAACCAAGACTTCTTCGGGTTCAAGAGATTTGAGCCAATATGACTATAGCCGCCTACACGACCAAGGCCTGGTGTCAGTGTACATGGGAGGTGGCGGTGTTGCGCGTGACGAGCCCTCCTCTGCTACCCAGCAAGAAAGCTTACTATGGCATCTCCGTGCGACATATCTTTTCGGTTCGCAGCCAGGCTTTTTGAGTGAGTGTGAGGCTTTGTCGCCCTGCCCGCCTGGCAAGTTATGCACAGGCAGAAAAATATAGTAGGAAAATTAGCATGAGAACTATTGACAGTGCCTTTGTGGCCGGCTAATATATGCGTAGCACTTGAATAAAAAAAGTGCTCAAAAACAAAAACGAATCTGAAACAACGGCTTCTCGCAAGCCGTTGTTCCATAAAGACAACGGGTTCATTCATAAAAAATCCTGACAAAATAAACGACAAAAACTTATCAGTAAACGATCTCCCGGCGGGAGATCGTTTTCATTCTGGAGAGTTTTTTGGCACAATAGTCAACGTCATGGGGGCAACAGTTAAAAGCATCTTAGATGCTGGCAATCAGGCGGTTTTGATAGACGTGGAATGTCACGTCTCTAATGGCCTGCCCACTATTCTGATTGTTGGATTTGCAAATAAAGCAGTCGACGAGTCAAAGGAAAGAATCCGGGGCGCATTCTCTAGCGCCAAGCTAGAACTACCCCGCAAGCGCATTATCATAAACCTCGCCCCGGCCGATGTGCCCAAGAACAGCACAAGTTTTGACCTTCCTATGGTCGCGTCTATATTGTTAGCAAGCGGACAAGTCGCCCAGCCGATACCGCACACAACGGCACTCATTGGAGAGCTAGGACTAGATGGAAACATCCGTGCAGTACGTGGCATCATCGGCAAACTGTTGGGTGGCCGTCAGAAAGGACTCAAGACCTTTTATATCCCTCGAGATAACTTGCAGCAGGCCATGCTAGTACCTGGGCTCGAGCTTGTGCCGGTCGCAACAGTCAGAGAACTTTACTTAGACTTGACGGATACAGTTTCCCTAAAACGTGTTCAATCTGGAGCAAAGATTCTGGCCACCGATAAAACCAATGTGCACTCTATTGATTTTGGTGATGTTGTCGGCCAAGCGCGAGCCAAGCGAGCACTGGAGATTGCAGCAGCAGGTGGGCACAATATATTCATGAATGGCGCACCCGGATCTGGTAAAAGCATGTTAGCCAAGGCACTGCCAACAATATTGCCAGACATGACAACCGAGGAGATGCTCGAGACTACTCACGTTCATAGCTTAACGAGCAAGGAGTACGAACAAATCATTACACAGCGCCCCTTTCGGTCGCCCCACCATAGCTCAAGTATGATTTCCATTATGGGTGGCGGGCAAAACCCTCGACCAGGCGAAATAAGCCTAGCTCATAACGGTGTATTATTTTTTGATGAATTCCCAGAGTTCAATCGTGCCGTCCTGGAGGGACTGCGGCAACCACTAGAAGATCGAAAAGTGTCCATTGCGCGCGCAAGAGATACCGTTGAATTCCCTGCCCACTTCGTTCTTGTAGCTACGAGTAACCCATGTCCATGTGGCTATTACGGGTCTTCTAAGACCTGCATATGCCCACCCTATCAGATAGCTAAGTATCGCCAAAAGGTGTCGGGCCCAATCATAGACAGAATAGATTTGTACATCGATGTGGACGAGGTTAAGCACGAGCAACTTCTACGTGACAGCAGTCAAGAATCAAGCAGCTCCATCCAGAAACGAGTCGCCAAGGCACGGAAGCGGCAGCTAGATAGATACAGATCCGTGTCTAAACAAAATGCGACCCTAACCAACCGAGACATAAAAGGTTTTCTTACCATACAGCCAGAAGCAGAAGAGCTCCTTAACCGAGCAGCCCAAAAGCTGGATATTTCTGCCAGAAGTTACATGAAAATCCTCAAGGTCGCGCAGACAATAGCAGACCTGTCGGCACAATCCAGCATACAGCCAGAGCACGTCAGTGAAGCTCTGCAGTATAGGCGACCGAGCAATCAAACTTTTTGACTTTTTGCAAAAGCTTATTGACCCCTGTTTCTGTATCTGTTAAAATCTAGAGTAATCAGCGAATGTTAGAAAAGGAGAAAGTTCCATCGACAAATTTACCCGCCTGAATGAGGCAATTCGGGCAGCGAGTTTACGCGTAATTGATGAAGATGGGCAGCAGCTCGGAATTTTGTCGCGGAGTGAAGCCTTGAAGGCCGCCGAGCAACAAGGACTTGATCTGGTGGAAATATCTCCGGGTGCTAACCCGCCGGTAGCTAAGATCGTTGACTGGGGTAAATACAACTACCAAAAAACCAAACAGGCCCAAAAGAGCAAACGAAACGCTAAGGCGCTCGAGATCAAGCAAATGCGTTTTGGGCTGAAGATAAGTGACCACGACCTAGGAGTGAAACTGCGTAAAGTTACGGACTTTCTGGACACTGGACACAAGGTGAAGATTACGGTATTCTATCGCGGCCGAGAGTTAGCCCACAAAGAGTTGGGATTTAAGCTTGCCGAGAAAGTTATCGAAAAGTTTGGCGAGACAGTTGTAGTGGAACAGAAACCCCAACTAGCCGGCAAACAGCTTAATTTTGTTATAAGGAGCAACAGTAATGCCAAAACTAAAGACGCATAGTGGCACCAAGGACCGCGTACGCATAACCAAGAACGGCAAGGCGCTACACGGTCACGCTACGAGCAACCACTTCTTGCAAAAGAAGAGCGCTGCCCGTAAACGCCGCTTTGCAGTACCCACACTCGTAAGTGGTAAAGCAGTAAAGAGTATTAAGCGAAAGCTAGGAGCTAAATAGATGCGTGTTAAACGAGGAGTAGCCTCACACAAGCGTCACCAGAAGATCCGCAAGGCTACAAAGGGCATGACCCGGGCTAATCGTTCTTCTGTGAAGCGCGGCAAACAAGCCGTCACCAAGTCCTTGCAGTATGCATACCGAGACCGACGAAATCGCAAACGTACTTTTCGTGAGCTATGGAACACACGTATTAATGCTGCAGCCCGCCTAAACGGCACAACCTACAGTCGCCTTATCTCAGGCCTCAAGAAAGCCAACATACAGCTAGACCGCAAAGTCCTAGCCGAGCTGGCCGTAAACGAGCCTGCGGCCTTTACGACGATAGTGAAGACTGCTCAGAAATAAAGCCAGGTAGTGTGTCACTGGGATTGGCAGGCCTACCCAACCAACTGACAGACTTAAAAAAGACACTCCGCTGGAGTGTCTTTTTTAAGACCAGATTATCCGTAAGCCGGGTTCTGTTCTAGCTAATCATCTATCTAGTTCCGCGGTTGCCCACGGAATCAAGCGGGTGTAGCAATGAACTCTGGCGGGACACCAGTCCCGTTTAGCGGGACGAGAGTCCATTTCCTTGCAGCAGACAGGGTTTACCTCTTCCCAGCGTCACCGCGGGGAACTGTGGGCTCTTACCCCACTCGTTTCACCCTTACCACCGAAGTGGCAGTTTCGTTTCTGTGGCACTTTCCCTAGGGTTGCCCCCGGTTGCGGTTAGCAACTGTCTCTCCCTACGCTGCCCGGACTTTCCTCTTACCTACCTTTTGATCAGCGATAGTCGGTGGGTGAAAGCTTTCATTGCTAATGACACTCTTTGCCACCTTCTTCACTTGCCAAAAGGTAGGCAAGCGATTAGCCGATAATCTGGCCAGAAATATTATACCATAAACGGCATGGCTACCGCTGTTTTTTCGCCTCGGCGTCGAGTGTTTCGTTCACTTCTGCATCGGCGAGTTTATTGAGCTCGCGCGGCACGTGTGTGTAAGTGATTTTTTTGAAAGTCTTTGCCTGTTCTTTTATGGCTTCATGGATAGGCCAAAGATCCCTATTTCTTACCTTAAAGATGCCCTTCATCTGATTAACAACCAACAGGCTATCCATAAATACATCCACCTCAAGAGCACCGAGCTTTTGAGCAGCCTCTAGGCCAAACTTGAGTGCTTGGTATTCGGCCTGATTATTCGTAGTAATACCAAGATATACGCCACTCTTGATGATGATGTTGTCTTCTTGATCAAGAAGCACATACCCAGAAGCAGATGCCCCAGGATTGCCTCGAGAGCCACCATCGGCATACATCTTTATGTCCCTGAACTTACCTACCGACACTTGAGGTATTTCTACAATGCGTTGTTTTCCGGTATAAAGCTCATCGATAAAAGTCGCGAAAGAGCGATCCTTATCTGTGACGGCGTTCCCCGCATCGTGGGTGCTCAACCATATCTGTACCTTGTTCCACTCATTGTGCCAGCGCGGATGGTGCTGACGCTCCTCGGCCTCGTGCGCAACCGCCTGCATGAAGGTAAAAGCTTGCGCAAAGTCCTTAAAGGCAAACTCTCGATAGAGTTCATTGTTCTGTTCTTGCCACATGTAGCCAGCCTAATACAAAAGTCGTCTTTTAGCCAGATGGATCGGTGAGTCAGAAAGTTTCAGGCCAAGTGGGACATATCCATAGATACGTTGAACGAGGCTGGGAGTTTCTGGCCACCAAGGCACAGGCTAGGAGCTATTTTGTATTAGGCTGGCTACAAAGTACTTCATTCTAACAGATTAGCTGATACAATTGCACGCATGCGAGTTTCTGATTATACCTACGTGCTGCCAGAGGAGCGTATTGCTCTGTTCCCCCCAGAAGAGCGAGGTGCAAGCCACTTGTTGGTATTGGACAGTCAGTCTGGGAAGATTGAGCACAAGGGCTATCAAGACCTGTTGGAGTACCTTGAGCCCGGCGATGTGGTGGTACTAAATAATACAAAAGTCATAAGGGCACGACTAATGGCGACAACAAGCAGTGGCCAAACAAGAGAGCTCCTTTTGCTTGAGGATCACCACAATACAGTCCGGACAAAGCGCAAGGTTCTTTACCGCGGCAAGCTGCGAGAGACAGAAACACTCACAGTTGGGCCGACGACTGTGCACGTAGACTCAATTCTGGGGGACGGCATTGCCGAGATAAGTAGCCAGCAAGATCTACTTGAGCTAGCCACCCACACGGGAAGTGTCCCCCTGCCGCCATACATGCATCGCGACGCGACGCCAGAAGACACCGAGCGTTATCAGACAGTATTTGCAGAGTCCCCAGGTTCAGTTGCAGCGCCCACTGCATCGTTTAATTTTACCCGGGAGCTCGAGGCAAGGATCCGTGCAAAGAATGTCTCCATTGCCTACCTCACATTGCACGTAGGGCTGGGCACTTTCCTGCCCATTAGATCCGACAATATCCAAGAGCACACCATGCATAGTGAGTATTTTGAGATTCCAAAAAACACAGCAGAAATAATCAAAAATACCCTATATAACAGAGGGAAAATTGTAGCGATTGGCACAACAGTAGCGCGCACTTTGGAATATGCAGCTCCTTCCCTCCTTGGCTCTCCGGCGACTGATGTTTCGGGTGAAGCAGACATATTTATCTACCCTGGGTACACTTTTAAAGTTGTTACCACGCTGCTGACAAACTTCCATGCACCCAAGTCGACTGTGCTTATGCTGGCAGCCGCCAAGGCTGGATGGCAGAATCTAGAACGCGCCTATCACGAGGCACTGGACGAAGATTATATGTTTCTGAGCTATGGTGACTCCATGCTAATCTTATAAACGATGAAACAGCACTCGCTACACACCCTGAGGAAACTTAAACTCATAGCCATTATTGTCACTGCCTGCACTCTTCTTTTGGCGGTCGTTCTTAGTCTTAGCAGCCTTTTGCCTACGTATGAGCTTGCCGGGAAAGCGCTAGATGAGCCTCAGAACACACAATCCATCAAAAAGCTTGAAGGATATCAGAGAAGAGCACATACAGGACAGGCCCTCATGTATCTGTCGATACCCTTCGGGGCAGTTGCACTTGCTCTCTATTTTGCTGAGCAAAAGTCACAGAATCATACGAAATCTAGCGCCCCTCGACCCTAGACTAAGTCGATTGAAATATCGAAGGTGTCGGGTGGCTTTTTTCAGCCATCACTCTGTGCGCCCCTTCTCTAGTACATCTTGCGGAAGCCTGTTAAGGATAGCCGAGTTGTCCAGATAGTCTTTTTCGTACAGGGATAGGCCGTCAGTTTACGTAGTCGACCATCTTTTTTTACTTTTCTCTATACTAGAGAGACATAAGCTTTCAAAAGTGTCAAAATATATCTCAAGTACTCTAGAAATAAAAAAATCCATGCATGATGGATCTTTAATTGGTCGGGGTGACAGGACTTGAACCTGCGACCTCACGGCCCCCAGCCGTACGCGCTAGCCAACTGCGCCACACCCCGACATACAAAACTTTTCACTTATGATAGCACCTCAAGGCCGTGAGGACCTCACGGTCGACGCTGGCGACCCCGAAACTTCATCTTTGAAAACAAGTTTTCAAGAGAAGGTTTCCTTGCAGACTGCCACGGGCAATCTTCACCCCAGCCGTACGCGCTAGCCAACTGCGCCACCCCGACATTAAATTCGCAAATTGTCCTTAGCGAATTTGGAAACAAGAAAGCTGAGCTCGCCGACATGACAACCTGGAATTAAAACCCAGGTGGGTGCTCGCACGGTATAACCACGGCCATACACGAATATTGAACTCCCGAATGATAAGTATTCAGATTATCATTTAGCCAGCGATTACCCAGCTAAGACACATTATACCTGAATACCTGCGCCAAGGAGAAGCCTTAATAAGTCACTACTTATATTGGCAACCAATGGCCCTAGGATAGGAGCCAGTAAAACAAGGAATATGATAAGAGCCGTGAAGCCCATCGATTCTATTTGATACATGATCTTTTGCAACGGCTCAGGTGCAACTGCGTATAAAGCTCGCGAGCCGTCTAACGGCGGGAATGGAATAAGGTTAAAGACAAAGAATGCGATGTTAATCTGGACAAATAACAGAATGAAACTGGCGACCCCCTCTGATAACGACAAAGATCTCCATACGCCAGCACCTGCTAATGCGAGTAACAGGTTAGTAAACGGACCAGCCAGCCCAATAAGTGCCGCCCCAAATTCTTCGTATTTTACGCGCATGGGATTAAACGGTACCGGTTTTGCAGCAAAAATGGGTGGCAAACCAAGCATGATTAGTCCCACCGGTAACAATAAGGTCATGTAGATATCTATATGCCTGAAGGGGTTGAGGGTTAGCCGGCCAAGGTCTTTTGCCGTAGGATCGCCCAGCCAGTGGGCCGTAAAGGCGTGCATCGCCTCATGAAAGCCCATGGAAAATAGGATGACTATAATAATGCTGAGTATGTCGCTGACCGCAAATTGCATGAGCTTATAGTATACCATTGACCTACAGGGGGAAAACAGATATAATCACACCTTGAATCAAAGGAAATCACGATGCAAGTATGTGAACTAACCGGCAAGGGCAAGCAGTTTGGCAACAACATTAGCTTTTCCCAGCGCCACACCAAGAAAGTCTGGAAGCCCAATCTACAGAACAAGACTGTTATTGTTGATGGCAAAAAGGTTACCATGAAGCTGAGCACTCAAGCTATCCGTACCCTTAAGAAAAAAGGCTTGATCCCAGACGCAAAAGCAAAGGCACCACAAAAATAAACTTCTACCTGCTAAAGTAAAAGCTCCCAACTGTTGGGAGCTTTTTAGTTGGTTTGTGATGTGGGGTTATCTCTCTAGTATAACGAGCTGCATCACGTCACTCACTTCGCCAGCTTTTAGCTTGAGCTTGGGCACGGCTTCTTTGGGTTCCATAGCCAAAGCCTTGAGGGCTTCTGAAAGAGGTTGCTGCGGAACCGGGAAATTGAAACCTGGCTCGTCATAGTGAGTGGGAATAACAATCTTGGGCTCTATCTTCTTGATAATCTTGAGCGCACCTATGCCATCTAGGGTGTATCCGTTGCCGCCCACCGGGATAAGCAAGACATCTACCATCCCCAGCGACTCTAGCTGTGCCTCGCTGAGCTCAGGATATATATGCCCTACCACGGCAACCTTAATATCTCCGGCCGTAACTCTAAATATGGTGGCATTGTGTTGGTTGGGCTCGTCAATGTGCGCCTGAGCGGCTATGCCTTGGATTGATATATCAGACACCTCGTATTCACCCGGTTGATCAATGACTACCTTTGCTTCGGCCGAAGGGGTACCGTGTGCCTGGGTGAAAAGTGCTATGTCACCACTTTTAGTAACTGACTTTTGGCCAAGGTCGGCCAGATTGTCATCGATTACAATCGCCGCTTTCTTGGAGCTTATACGAATACAGTTGCCACCAAAATATTGAAATTCCATTGATTATTTCTCCTCTGTCTCTGTTGATTTTGACTTCTTCTCGGGGGATTCGGCTGGCGGGGTAACGACATTGTGCTTATCTACCAAAACCTGCTTTTTTGACGTGATAACCATGCTCAGGAAGCGGTCATTTATCCTTTGACGATACCGGAACTCCTGGGGACTCATATGAGTATAACGGAGTTCTTTACCCTCTTGACTCTCCAGGTCCGCCACAAACTTTGCCAACTGCGTCTGATTGATGTCCCCAACAAATAAAATATCTATGCCACTGGCCTCGTCCCGAGTGAACTGGCCGGTATAGAGAATAAGGTCGACATTGCCCAGTGCCTTAAAGTCCTGACTCTTAGCGCTCGCGGGCGTGTCCTTCTTGGTTGTTTTTTTGGTGGTCATAACCCCATCCCCAAAGATTGCCGCTAAGGGTTCGTAGTATTCGTATGTCTGGTTTACCTCGTAATATAATCTGGTACTGTTGCTAGTGTTGTCTGAAGAGATAATACCGATACTCAAAAGGTTGGCCAACTCGCGGCGGACCGAGTTGATTTGTTCGTCTATCTTGCGAGTGATTTCCCGAACATAGAAAGATCGGTTGGGATTACTATAAAAAAGCTGAAGCAGCTTTACCCTCGTTTTTGATCCAAACAATTGCTCAACCATGAAGCCTCCCTGAGAGGGGAATATCCCCTCTCAGCGCGCCGGGAAGCGAATAAATCGCTTCTTCGGGCTGCTCTCCCCTAAGACAATAATGCATTCTCATTACTGGTATTGTATCAGAAAAATACCCTGCTATAAGGGTATTTTGCTCAAAAACGTTGTGACGAAATCAACAGCCTCCTTGGTGTCAGAGACCCAATGAATACTATTATTTCGCCGAAACCAAGTGCGCTGTCGTTTGGCTAAATGCAGATCATTCTGGACGAACAAAGCCTTTGCCTGTTCGAGGCTTATTGTTCCGTCCACATAACCACGAAATGCTTTATAGCCTGGCGCCTGCAGACCAGGCGCACCCCACCCATATGTACTGCTAATGTACTCCAGCTCGTCTACGAATCCAGCTCGCACCATTGCCTCTACCCTGTCTTGGATACGCTTTGTCAGTACTGCAGGGTCGACCTGCAGACCTATAACCAGCGTATTGGCCCGCAGTGGACTTTTGGAGTCCGAAGCCCCACCTGTCTCGAGGGCTCGTATAAGATGGCGGGGGTTCTGGGGATTATTGGGCAAGTCTATCCCCGCTTGGCGTAGACGATCCTGAAGCTCCTCGACCGATAACTGCGAGAGCTCTTGCCGAATAACTGGGTCGGCCGGCTGCCGGAACTGAAAATCAAATATGACCGCATCTATATATAAGCCCGTACCACCCACCATGATTGATACTTTGCCCCTGTCCGCAATGTCATTGATAGCATCTAGGGCTCGCTGTTTGAACTGGGCTGCGTTAAACGATTGGTCCGGAGAAACGATATCAAGTAAATGATGCTTGATATCTGACTGCTCTTGCGGGGATGGCTTGGCCGTCCCGATATCCATACTCTTATAGACCGTCCGTGAGTCAGCGCAAATAACCTCGCCGTTGAACCGCCGCGCGAGCTCCAGGGCAAGTGCAGTCTTGCCACTGGCGGTCTCGCCGACCACTACAACAAGCGGCCTTGTTCCTGCCCGGGCATCCATAACAACTCTTGTACGTTTATTTGAAAGTCTTCATTTACTTGTACGCCCTCGGCCTCTAGGACCTGTTTGTGGCCTTCCCTGCCTCCTGGATATCCCAAAGCTAAGCCACCTGATCTGTTAACGACACGCTGCCACGGCAGATTGGGATCGCCGAAATGGGCGATACCACCGACGATTCGGGCAGCTCGAGCGTTGCCACAGAGGGCTGCTATCTGACCATAGGTCATCACCCTGCCCCGAGGTATCTGAGCTACCACTTCTTCTACAAGTTGGCGAAATTGCCCGTCTGCTTCCATGGCTATAGTGAAGTCTTGTTTACTCGAGACTTAGCTTCGTTGGCAACTGTCTTGAGGAATTCCTCGATACCGAGAGCTTGGTGCGGTTTCTGCACTTCCATGTCTGATCGAACCCGAGGGATCACCTGGCCGGTGTCTATCTCTTTTTCACCAACAACAATAGTGTATGGAACCTTCATAAGCTCGGCATTACGAATTTTTTTACCTACAGACTCATTGTCATTGTCCAAGTGTATTCGCAGCCCATAGTCCCGTGCCTGCTGCTTCACCTTCTCGGCAAAAGCCACTGTAGCATCTTCTTGGTTCACGGTTATCAACCGTACCTGTTCAGGGGCCAACCATACAGGAAATTTGCCAGCCGTATGCTCTATGTACACAGAGAAAAAGCGGTCGAAGCTACCCATGATTGCACAGTGAATCATGATGGGCTGTTGCTTTTCACCCTTCTCGTTGATATAAGTCAGCTCAAAGCGGTCGGGCTGCACAAAATCAAACTGTACTGTGGCAACCTGCAAGACTCGCCCTATGGCGTCTTGTGCCATGAAATCGAGCTTGGGACCGTAGAACGCCGCCTCTCCTTCTTCGGCATAGTAGTCGAGATTATTTCGTGCAGCAATCTCTGTCAGCTTTTTCTGACCAAAGTCCCAGAGTTCTTGGGAACCAAGATATGACTCGCTATCGTCCCTAAATGAGAGCCGAAGTTTGAGCGACATATCTACAGCAGCGTAGAATTCTTGTACCTTTTCTATAAGCTGGTCAAAGATTTCGTCTACTTGATCAGGTCGGCAATAGGTATGGCTATCATCTTGGGTCAATGACCTAACTCGAGACAGCCCATGTAATTCCCCCGTCTTCTCATCACGGTAGTTAGTGGTTGTCTCCATAAGCTTAACGGGAAGGTCCCGATAACTCCGGGAGCGGGCAGCATATATCTGGGTGTGGTGGGGGCAGTTCATAGGTTTCATGACAAGCTCGTCCGACGTTTCTTGGCTTTTGACTAAGAATAATTCATCGCCAAATTTTGCCCAGTGTCCCGACTTTTCGTAAAGCTCTTTTTTGGTAATGTGTGGTGACCAAACCCGCTCAAACCCCAACTGCTCTCGTACTTCTTCAGAAAAACCGATAAGACCATTACGAATGGTCGTGCCCCGAGGGGTATAGAGGGGCAGTCCGCTCCCGACCAGATCGGAGAAGATAAACAGGTCCAGCTCCTGTCCGAGTTTGCGGTGGTCGCGCTTTTTGGCCTCTTCGAGCATGTCCAGGTGCTTTCGAAGATCCTTCTCTGTTGCGAAGGCTACGCCATAGAGGCGCTGCATCTGTGGATTTTTCTCGTTGCCACGCCAGTAAGCACCCGCTACACGCATAAGCTTGAACGCGCCCACCTTGCTCGTTGATTCGACGTGAGGACCCCGACATAAGTCAGTAAAGTCCCCATTCTTATAAAAGGACACTTTGTCCAGTGCCGCGTCCCCTTCCGCAAGGGTTCCGAGCTCTTCGGCATTGAGATCTTTGGCTACGGTTGTGCCGGCTCGTTTGAGGTCATTCAACAGCTCTTCTTTATATGGCTGGTTGCTCTCCTTGGCCCAAGAGATGGCATCATCTATGGGCTTCTCGAAACGTTCAAAAGGCTGATTCTCGGAGATGATCTTGCGCATTTCTGTCTCAATGCGCTCGAAATCTTCCTCTGATACCTTGGTATCGCCGAGGTCTATATCGTAATAAAAGCCGCTCTCTACTGCGGGACCCACTCCGAACTTTGCCGTAGGCCACAGGTGTTGGACTGCAGTAGCGGTGATATGCGCCAGACTGTGTCTTATTGCATATAGTTGGTCGTTTTGTTGGCTCATAGCCGCTCCTTGGTTTAGAGAAATAAAAAGCGCGCCTAGAGATTAAAACTCTCTGATAGCGCGTCTCGGTCCCAGATTACGGGAGGTTCCACCTCGACTTTTGCTCTTGCGACATTGGTTATCGTACCTCTGTTGCCACTCCTACGAAGCTCGGTGGTTGGTGAGGCCACTTCAACACTTAAGCCTTATTATACACCCCTGTTATAAAAAGAAAAAGTGATTGAACGCTCTCGCAACTGCATTCAATCACTTTCTTTTCTGGTCAAAACCTCTCGGCAAAACTTCGCCTACAAAGATCATACCATACTGGTATGATCCGGCTAGCCTTTTTATGCTGTTTTTCTTACATCTCCACATGGGGATAACTCAACCGAGCCGATATCATATTTGATATACAAAATAAGCCCTCCTCGTACAAAATGCCAACCAGAACCTATGTATGCTACAATTATATTATGTATTCTAGGTGGTTCCATTTAAAAGAAGAGGCGGTAGCCTTACGAGAAACTGGCATGTCCATCACTGTTATAGAGCGCAGATTAGGTATCCCTCGCTCCACGCTATCCGGATGGTTCAAGAATATACAGCTCACCGAAGATCAGCGACTTAGCCTGATGAAAAGTAAGCAAGATGGCTGGGCAAAGGCTCGCATAAAAGCAGTTGAATCACACAAAGCCCAAAAAACGCTCCGATTACTTGAAGCCAAAAGACAGGCAGAAAAAACTTTAGCCCATATCGATATAACTGATGGAGCAATCCTGGATCTAGCATTTGCCATGCTCTATTTGGGTGAAGGCAGCAAAAATGGCACAACTTCCATTGCCAGCTCTGACCCAAGAATACTTAGGTTTGTTTTGGCAGTACTAAGAAAAAACTACGGTGTCAATTCGGGTATGGTTAAGTGCGAGCTTCACTTACGCGCCGACCAAGGCGCTGAGGAGTTAAAACAATACTGGTCGTCAGTGCTAAATGTTCCCCTGAGTAATTTTAGAAAAGCCTACTTTGATCAACGCTCAGCCGGCAGACCAACGTACGACAGGTATAAAGGAGTATGCGTGCTCTACTGCGGAAGCATTGCTATTCAAAGAAAACTTACTTACCTTTATAATCACTTCTGTGATAAAGTAGCGATCTTAGATGGGGGCGATTAGCTCATTTGGCTAGAGCGCCTGATTGACGTTCAGGAGGTGGCAGGTTCGAATCCTGCATCGCCCACCAGAGACAACTGCTTTGCGGTTGTTTTTATTTTCCAGAGCTACTCATGAGACCTAGCAAGGCAGAGTCATAGGTGCGGGCGAGGCGTACCCGGCCTCAGGATTGAGCATTTCTATAGTCTTCGCATATGCGCTGCAAATAACGAATATTGTGAACGGAGGCTAGTGTTCCGGCAAGGCTCTCGCCAACCTTGAATTGGTGACGTAAGAAGCCCCGGCTATAACCTGCTTGGCAGGTCGCACAATCACAACCTGGATCTATGACTGCGGGATCAACTATATATTGAGCGTTGGTCAGGTGAATTTTTTTATCACCAGAAATCCAGACCGTGGCGTGGCGGGCATTACGAGTTGGTAAAACACAATCAAGCATGTCGATTCCGTGTTCTATGGCAAACCGCAGATCAATAGGGTCACCCACTCCTAGTAAGAATCTTGGTCGCGGCGAGTTATCGTAAAACCCCTCGAGATATGCCAACATATCATGCATTTCCTCTCTGGATTCGCCTACGGAAAGTCCCCCAATAGCGATGCCATCTACTGGCAAGCTCTGAACGATCTCTAGACTTTTTTTGCGCAATTCTTTGTCCAGGCCACCCTGGACCACTCCGAACAACAGGGGTCGTTCGTCTGGATTCATGTCTTTAGTGAGCCTCTGGAATTCAGCCAAAGACCGCTCAAGCCACCGGTGAGTACGGTCGAAGGCCTCCTGAGTGCGTGCCCTTCCCGCATCGTCCAGAGAAGTCACATCATCGAAGGCGACCATCATATCTGCCCCGAGCTGCATCTGGATCTGTATGGATTTCTCTGGAGAAAGGAAAATAGTGTCCCCTGTTTTGGGATCTTTAAAAGTTACCCCGTCTTCGGTAATTTTACGGATATGGGCCAGTGAGAACACCTGGAAGCCTCCGGAATCAGTGAGCATAGGCAAAGTTTGCTTGGTGAAAGCGTGAAGGCCACCTAACTTTGCAATGACCTCTTCTCCGGGCTGAAGATGGAGATGATAGGTATTGGCCAGAACGACTCCTACCCCTGTACCGCGAACATCTTCGGGGCGCACTCCTTTGACTGCACCGCGTGTACCGTCGGGCATGAATGTAGGCGTTAGCACTTTACCTGCCCGAGTGCTGATTTTGCCACAACGAACTGATCCTGCTTGTGCTGTGAGGGTAAAGTACCCTGGTGTCTTATCTGTTGGCATGTCGTTGTAATTGTAGCAGAAGTATTGACCAAAACCGCACCTTGTGTTAGCATAACCATCGTTAAACGGGAGGCGCTCATACTTTGAGTACCGTTTCGAGTTCGCTCGAGGGCTTTCAGCTGTTCTATGAAGAGTTGGCTGCCTCGTCGAAATCAATAAGTCGCATACGACGCGCGCGGGTTGTGCTTAGCAATAAGTAACCCGAGCGAGAAGCAGCCCTAGAGTCCGAGAGAACTCTAGGGCTTTTTGTTTACACGGTTTTCCCCCACTTTTGCATAAGTTTTCCACTTGAAAAAACACTAGCGTGATGTCAATATGTTGTCATGGTGTGCAATTATGAGACACCCCTTCGGGGTTTCTCATCGCGCCGGGAAGCAAATAAATTGCTTCATCGGGCCGCTCTTCCCGAGAAAGGAAAGACAATGGTATGTATCTATTGTGGCTCTTCCACAAGAACCACTAACTCTCGACATCAGAAACGCGCCAATCAGGTATGGCGGAGACGCGCCTGTATGACCTGTGGCGCTGTCTTTACCACCCTAGAGGCAGTAGACGTCAGTCAGGCACTGCGATTACGGCGGGGGAAGCATTTTGAGCCGTTTTCACGCGACCGATTGCTGCTGAGTGTTCATGATAGCCTTAAGCACCGAAAAACCGCCACAGAGGACGCATCTGCGCTTACAGGGACAATCATGAGCCACCTGTACCCTCACATCACAGATGCCAGCCTGGATAGAGAGATCTTAGTAAAAACCAGCACCGATGTACTGGGACGCTTCGATAAGGTAGCGGCCACCCACTACCAAGCATTTCACCCCTTGGGGTAGCTATATAACTTTTTCTTTGTTCTCTTTGACGACAGCTTTATCGGTAACGTCGAAGCTGCCAATATAGCGGCCAAACATCAGCCGTGTCTGAGAATAGAGTGAGGCGGTAGCATTATAAACAAGGGTGGTTACGGGGAGCATGACCCACTGCAGAACCATAAAAACAGTACGGTGATTCTTGTAGCGGGCCGGCTTGGGGGGCAACAGCTTGAGACTGAGGAAAAGCGTAGAGAAGATGCCTACGAGCGCAATGGTCTGAATGCGGCTTGCCACGATGGGTAACTGATTGGAAGCGTAGTCCATATCGTTAAAAAGAGCTGGAATAAAGGCGGCAAAGGTTAACAGGTACGGAGCTGTTGCCCAACTGACGTGGCCCTCGAGTAATCTCAAGAATTTAAAGGTAAGATCCAGTTTGGGCACCTTGTTGGGCTTGAAATATCCCATCTCGGCCACATAGGCCACATCTGACGCACCCCAGGCCCATCGTCTGATCTGAATAAACTGGGCCTTGAGCGTCTTGCGTAACGTGCTGGACAGCACGGCATCTTGGTAAATGGGTAGATATATGGGAAGCACGTCATGGTTGCCCTCGTAGCGAAAGTAAGTCCGCCAGAACTGGTGCCCATCCTCTACGATGGTACGAACGCTCCAAAAGTCAGTATCTATGATGGTTTGCATACTCTGGGCATGACTAGAGAAATTACGAATCATATGGGGTCGTAGCGAAAGGACAACATTCCAGAAAGTGTTACCGGTAGCTATCACCCGCATAGGCGCCGGTGCATCCCAGATGTTGTTGGTAAACATTGGGACAGGCTGGAACGAAACCACCTTAGGATCTGGCACCAGCGTATAGAGGTAGCTCAGGCAGGCAAGATAGTTCTTGTGGGGGCGGTTGTCGGCGTCCAAGGTGGTCACTACTACTTGGATGGGGTCAATCTTGTGAGCTTCTAGGTATTTCTGGAGTTCCCTACCCGCATAGGTAATATTGCCGCCTTTTCCGCGTACTTCTTTATCTGTTAGCGGATGCTTGAAGGCCATTGTCGCCATAAACCTGTCACCATATTCGGCCACCAGTTCTTTGACTGCGCTCTCTGAGCGAGCGCCGTCACGACCCTCGTAGGCGAATACAACAATCACCTTCTTCATGTCATAGGCAGAAGCCAGCACAGACTGAAGCGTGGGCTCGATAACATCCTTCGACTCGTTGTAGGCAGCAATGATAATGGCGTGATACAGCTGGCTGGGTTCTACCACTGGTGGACTATCTTGCAGACGTCGAACATTTTCGTAGTGCCAGGAAGGAATATGCTTTTCGGGCTGATTGATTTTGCGGTCTTCTACCTCTTGGAGCATCTGGGGCCATGGCATCTTCATGTGTTGCTCGATCACCCGATACCCCTGCAAGGACCGAATAGTCAGCCCCATAGACTTCACAAACCACAGAAGTAAGTAACCCAGTATGAGCATGACGCACAGCGTAGGGTTTACCAGACTGAGTATCAGAGGAAGAAACAAGATGCTCCAAGTCAGAAGCCCAGGCAACATCTCGAAGAAGCGATAGCGTTTGCCCCGGTCTTCTTCGTAAGGAATTTCTATATTTTTCATGCCTACCTAAGTACGAGGAGTGCGTTACTTACAATGAGAGAGATGCAGAGCAGTAGTAATCCCATGGCCAGTATTGCGACTGCGACGTTCCGGCGGATCTGGTAGACGCGCATGCTAAGAATAGTGTGGAAGGCCAAGACCAGACCAGCGAAAAGAATAAAGCTAATAAGGGTGGTGGCATCGCCGCTCTTGAAGGCACTCAGCCCAAGGTTGGCCCGGTATTGCACGATGTAGCCATCTGGCCGACCGGTGTCGAGTCTGAGCAACACCAGTATGCTACTCAGCAGTGCAAGAAAAGTATTGATGCTCAAGAGCAGCAACACAACTCGGTCATGAAAATAATTTTTTGGTATGTGCATGTTTAGCCCTAATAATAGTCTGCCCTGAATAAGGAATCAATGCGTCAGTTGTGGTGCGGGTAGAGAGAATCGAACTCTCCTCTTAACCTTGGGAAGGTTACATATTAGCCACTATACGATACCCGCTCGTCACCGTGTGATGGTACGGTTACCGAACTGCCGACAAAACAAGTTTGCTCGGCACTTCTGGCAACCCTACCAAGCCGCCTCCTCTTCCGATCCGAGAATCCTCTCTCGAATCGGGGCAAAGCCTACGGCTTTGCGTCGTGGAGCCGAAGATGGGACTCGAACCCACGACCTGCTCGTTACGAATGAGCTGCTCTACCAGCTGAGCTACTTCGGCACGCCTAGACCAAATCATTTTAACAGATTGAGATACATTGCATAAACAGAGATAATTTGATAGGATACCCTGGTCAAATAAATACGGGCTCGTAGTGAAGTTGGCCTATCACGTCTCCCTGTCACGGAGAAGATCGCCGGTTCGAATCCGGTCGGGCCCGCCATATAAAACGCCTCAGCTTGCTGGGGCTTTTTATATGGTCCGGGTCCGGTCAGCTTTGAAGCAAGGTGATGCAGCTTGCCCTGGCAAGATGCGAATCGTCGGTTCGATCTTCGAGGACGCGCACAGCTGCTTGCAGCGAGCACGCCGCAAGAAGTAAGCATCCGGTCGGGCCTAACCGGACTCATCTGACACATTTTTGACTCTGTTAGAAGACAGTCTTCGTTAAGCTCCAGTCTTCGTTAAGCTCACTTCGTTAAGCTTAAGTTTGACATATTAGGTACGCAATTTTATTGTCAGAATATGAGCACTCCCGGGCAACCCGAATCGAGAACAGAAACATTAGATTTAGATACCTTTGTAGATACCTTTCAGACTGTTCTTGAAGAAGTTTTAGCACAAGAAGAAACGAGCGGATACTCTGCAGAACTTGAAAAAGTGGCAGCGCTACAAACTGTCGAAGACAGAGTGTTTAGGGCAACGGATGATCGTTTCAAAGATACCGCTGACGCACAACTATTGGCACTACTAGAAAAAAATATGCCTCAGGAAAGAGTACGAGCAGATTTTTACCTCGGCGTAATGGTAGCGCTAGTAGCTATCGAACGTTCACTTAAATAGTTCCAAACTTCTTGGCTACTGCCTGCCAAGCCTATACTTAACTTTCTAGATTTAGTTTTATATCTTTGTAATCTAGGTGTTTAAAGTCATTGTCAAAAGTCACTAAAGTGGCATCCCACTGTTCAGTCAGAGCAGCTATCCATATATCATGCGTAGAAAGCTGTACGCCTTTTTTACGGGCGAATATAGCTATATTCACAAAGTAATCGGTCGTTGCGTTATCTTGCAGGATGACACGTATCTTTTTATTAGCTACAAACCTAGCTAGAAGTCGTTCATTTTCTTCTTGTTTTGTGCCTAGTCTAAAACCGTATCTTAGCTCAGCTATGACAACATTAGGCATGAAAATAGTTTCAGCATCTTTTAGTATATTAGCTACAACCTTATGGCCTTTTAGTAAGTGACTATATGTTGTCGTATCAAACAAATACTTCATAAACGGGACTTTAGCTTATCGGTGGCCTTAAGTTCTGAAATGGCCTGCAAAGAATCGCTATCTAATGTGTCTGCGCCAATAATCCAATCGAAATCCTCATCAGTTTGCTGCAAATCAAGCCTAGTAGCCTGTTCAATATAATCTAGAACGATCTGATTTAAGCTTTTACCTTGCATACGGGCCTGACTCCGCAAAAAGTTATCAAGCTTTTTTGGCACTGCCCTGATTGTGTATTGTATTGTCGACATGCCTATATTGTAGGCAATGTGCCTGCATATGTCAAACGCTCCCCTTACGTTGCTGTCAGAAGCAGTCCCTTTAAAGTAATTTCAGACCTCGAAGCTACGGTTCACCATATAAAATGTCTCAGCTGGTCTGGGGCTTTCATATGGCGTTCTCTCTGTTCGGACCAGCAATCGTAGGCTCGCCTTATCGGAGATGCAAGCACCAGCAGAAGCTTCATGTCGGGTGCGGACGTGCTTTCATCGGTCGGACAGCAAACTAACACGAATAAACACTGCTAGAGGAACGTCCTCTTTGTCTGTCCTCTTTGTCTTTGCATTGTGGGTACGGTCCGCCATAAATAAAATAACCGCAAGCTGGTTGTTTTATTTGAGTAGACCCGTCGATATACATGACCAATAGTAAAGCGGACAGTGACGTGTCGGGTTGTTGACACGTCACTGTCCGCGTGATGGACAGAAGACCGCTAGTTGGCGACTGTTGTTGCGCCGTGGTGTGCTTCGCTCGGATACGGAGCACTGTCGATGGAGGTCGCCAAGGCGATGCGATGCCCTGAGGTGTCGACGCCGTCGACAAGAAACCGGGGTGGCATAGATGGATCAGGCGGACCGAGATCGATCTCGCCCCAGCGGTCCTGCTCGTGTACCAGGTGTGGCACATGCGCGATCCCAACTGGCGAAACTCTATAGCGACCAAACTGACGCTGTTCGTGCCGGGCCGCCTGCTGCCTCAGTAAGTGGTGCATCAGCTCGGCCGGGTGAAAATCGTGGACAAAGATCCGCTCGCCACGAGGCTCCCACATAATCGGCCAGGCCGCGCGGTACATCTCGACCACCTCCGTGCCAGCCGTAGACCGCAGCAAGGCGGCTAACTCGTCCGGATGGTCGAAACCGTGTGCGGGATCCTTGGTGATGTCAGTCGGCAACAGGTAAAACGGCCCTGGATACTCCTGGAGTACGAGGTGCGCCGCGGTTGGATCCGCCAGGGCGTTGAACTGTCGTCGCCCCCCAGCAATAGTCTTGACGCCACCGAAGCCGAACATGCCCAACTGGGCAGTGACCAGTCCGAGCTTTCCACTGAGCAGCAGTTGCTGCATCAGATATGCCAGGTCGGTCATCGGGCCACCACAGATCACATGGATAGACCCCTCCAAGCCCGCTAGATAGGCGACCGCGTCGTCGATATCGCCAGCCAGCTGGTGGCCAGCATGTGCATCGTCGTAAACATCGGTCACCCTCTCGTGAATATGAAACTTATGCGGCACAGTCGAGAATGGTGCACGTAAGCCTTCGAACACGGGGATGTGTTCGCGCCCGTGACGCATAAAGATGCCCTTTACGTGCAACGCGTTGTCGCGGCGGACAGCCCGACTGGCATGCGGATTGAATCCATATGGCGGCTGGCCGTGCACCGCACTGACTGGTCGACCGGTCATGATGACTGCAACTACATCCATATCTAGCAGCTGACTACTAGCGGCCAAAGCCAGGATGTAGTTGTCTGGATCGGGCCCATCAATGATGACGAGCACCTTCCCAAGGCCCATCATGGGCTCCTCTCACCCGAAAAACGATCTCTGACAAGTATATTTTATACCATATAGTATATAAGTGTTCAATCTACTCCATCGGAGCGAGTAGTCAGCGGGTATTATCGCCAGTTGGGGTCACGACCGGCCATGGCGAACAGCTTGGCTTGAGGGTCCGCGTCATCGGGTACTGGTTGAGCCGGCTTGAAAATACCGTATTGACGCCACTCGTCGGCGTGCGGTTCGATAAGTTTGTGAGCAGCCTCAGCCAAATCTGCCGGCAGAGCCGTTTCGGCGCCGATAAGCTTGGCGAGATCATAGGCCCGGAAAATTCTGAAGCTTGTAACGTGGAGGATAGCCTCTTTGGCAGGATAATCACCGTAGCTGAAGTGCACGGTACGGTCCGGATCGTAATTGTTTTTGATCGCTGCGATCGCCGCCTGGGAATACTCTTGATATTTTCCCAGCGGATCATTGCCTAGCAGATCGCCATCGTACTTGTCGCCGACCTCTTTTACCGTTTTGCCCGCAAATGTTTCGGACACCCAAGCCGTGTCGTAGGCATGATAATTGAGTATATCCCTCAGTTTGAGCTTGGCGCGATCTTGTGATCGCCCTAGCTCAAACCACTCTGGCAAACTCAGCTCCAACTGCTCGGACTTGATCTGCTGAACAACATTTCCAAAAGTTTGCTCGCCTAAAATAAACATCTGATCTTCACTCATTCTAGTACCCCCTTTTAAGGTATCTTAGCAGCTCTTCAAGATCGGATGGATGAATTATGTAACCCTTCTGGGGTGGTTTTATTTTGCGTGTGGTCTGTTGCGGTTGAAGCAAGCGATGCAGCTTGCCTTGGCAAGATGCGAATTGCCGGCTCGGTCATCTTTAGGTGGAGGCTTTTACATTGGACAAATTGTCTACAATTTCAAGCGAAGTCCGATTGGGTCAAATTGACTAAAAATTACTATTATGTTATTATAAAATCAATGTCCCTTGAAGAAGAAAACAAAAACCCCAGCAATTCAACCGAGTTCAGGCCTGCGTTTACGCCAGATGAACCCAGCCCCGACCAGATGGAAGCCGATCCTCGGGCTGAACAAATAGCTCTTACCGAGCAGTGTGGCACGCTTGTAGAAAACGGCTGTGCAGCATTTAACACAGCTCTAGCCGCAGCACGACAGCAGGGCTTGGACCCTACAGAACAGGAGCACTACATCAAGGATCTTTGGGAGAAGCGACAGATTCCTCGAATATTTGCCGCCTCGGCGCGTAGCTACTCAACACTGGTTGGCGTCGTCGATGCAGACAGAGTGCAAGAGGTAAGAATTGTTGGGCTAGAAAGACACACTGATGAGCAGGTAGCAGAATCCGTGGATACACCTATGGTCCTTATTGACCGAAGCCACCAGAGAGAAGCGGGTCAGGAAGAGCCTGTCGGTAAGCCAGTCAAATCCTTGGGGGTTCTGGGGGGCTACTTCAAAGGAGGTGTCGAACCATCTTTTATGCCCCCAGTCTCTGCTGGCGAACTTGAGAGACTGAGGCAAGTCGCTACTTCTCTTGAGAAAGCCTCTGTTATTGCTGAGTCCGCAGAATAGCTCCGGGTTCCTGTGGCTACAGCCTCCTAGCCTCAAGAGTAGCTTTCACTTTCGCCACTGTACGTCAGCCAAGAAGCCGCTGCCCACCAAAAACCATGACATTAGACCTACGCAATACAGTTATCGCGGCCTAACAGGGGTCGCCGAATTGACGCCGTACTTTAAGGATTGTACTGTTTCTTTATGGCCGAAGTGGTGGGCAGCATAATTCATGAAATGGCAGGCGAATTTGAATATGTACGTTCACTTTCAAGATTGGACATACCCGGCTCTTCTGGAAAGCTTGAGCGACAAGGGCATCCCGCACGGCGATAGAATAATAAAAGTCTTTGCAAGCGATGAAGATCCACGGACATCTCTTGGGCGTGCGGCGCTCACTGTTCTAGACAGCGACTCCCGCCCCTTCTCTGGCGGAGAAGTATATGCCTACCCTGACAGGAGGGACTTTTCGGGTGACGAACTTGAGGAAGAGCTGGCGAGTAAGAATTTTGGAGATGTAGGCACACGAACAGTCCGAGCCCTGTTCCGCTTTTCAAATCAGTATGGATTTTGTCAGGCATCAATGGCCGCCAAGTTTGCTGGTGCATGGGTTATGGAACATCCCTTCCAGCACATAGATGGGATGAAGATAGCTGCAAGATTGCCCAGGCGTGAGCGAACCATACACCTTGATATATTTACTCCTCGCTCTCTTGGGGTGCTCAAGGGCATTGTCGACTACGATGATCCCAAAAGAGTTTTGGATATGGATAGAGGGGGTAACTTCATCCTTTCAAGCCAGTAGGAGTACCTACTAGCTCGTAGCGGAGTGATGTTATTTACAATTTATATATTTTATGTTATAATCTGTAAATGATTCGAGCCGAAGCGGGAGCACCAGACGCACAAAGACTTCCTGGAGAGCAATCTGCCGATGACCATGACGCAATCTATGCGTGGGCAGATGCCGCCGCTCTACAAGCAGCAGCCGGAGAGTCGCCAGAACTAGGTGCACAGTTTACGCTTGTCCTTGATACCGGGAGACCACCCGATGCACTAGTTCCTGCCACCGATTACACGGGCTACTTTGCACGAAGGGAGTTCCCCGTAGCGTCCTCTGACAATCAAAACCACTACCATGACAAGGGCCACGCTGCCTTGTTTAAGGAGATGATTGAAAAAGCACCCGCTCTTCCCGATACTTTGCAAGACGCTGCAGTGAACTGTGGAAGTGATCCAGAAAAATGTCTCACGTTTGCCATCCCCTTTGATCGTATTGAGGACGAATTTTTATTCATGAAAGCAGAACAGCCAGGTAATTACAAACCAGGGGAAAAACTACATGGATCATTAGTCCAGTTAGTGAAGCTGAGCCTAGGGCCGGGGGCTGATGACGAGGAGATTGCAGCCAGGACCCAGGAATTATGGCAAACACTTGGGTTTGAAGTTGCACAAGAACAGTGGGATGTGGCCCGTGAGGCTTATCGCCTTGCCCATCAACACGAACCTAAGCAACCCCTCACAGCACTACCAGCATTTTTGCTAGATGTTACCGTCACCAGTAATCCTCGGCGTAAAGAAGAGGCAGACCTTATTTCTGCCGACACATACTAAACCAGTATCCCCTCTCTCCGGGAATAATTGTGTTAATGAAGTATTTATTATATAATTATTTTATCCTTCGTTGTAATGCTTCGGGGGTGTTTTTTTGACAAGCAGACAGACACAAAGTCAGTTGTGAGCGCACTACCCTGCTCTTGCATCTGGCTTTGTGTCACAAAGACAGACCCTTGACCATCTGCAGCATCGACCAAGAACCCGGAGGTTCACCAAGTGACTGCGGCGGTAACCCAAGAGCCAGAGGGAAAAGCGCGCCTGCCGCGCCCTCTGGTTCGGCTCAACCACCCACTGCGGTGGCTATTGAACAACACCCACCTGATGGTTGTCAGGGCGGTTGGCACCTTTGCCGGCGTATTGATCGCCGTAGCGGTGTACTACCTGCTGACCCAGACCACCGACACCATGAACGACACCTGGCACGCGGCCGTCCCCAACGACAGCCTCCGACACGACATCCGCGACGTCGGAGAAGGCGTGTTCGGTGCATTGCTGGGCGTACTAGTGGGGTGGAACACCTACACCAAGCGCAAGCCAATCAACCGGTTCGATCGGTTCGAGATGAAGTGGCTCCGGCTGGCCAGCCTGAAGGACTCACACCGTCTGAAAGTCAGGCAGGTGTTGCTGGGGTTGCTCTACGTTCCCTTCTTTGCCATCCCGGGCTTCTTGCTGGCCAAGGGCATCATTGCCGTGTTTGATCCCAAGCAAACCTTCGCCCACCTGAATGTCCCGTCGGACGCTTCGCTGTGGGATCAGGTGTGGATCAAGACCCAGAACCTGTTCCGGGACAACTGGCCAAAGCGGCTGATGGGTTATGCCTCGGGCCTCTTCTTTGGCCGTCGGCCAATCAAGGGTGTCTTTGACGACCTGCAGCTGTGGTTTGTGGAGCGCCGCGTCCTGCTGGACACCACCGGCTTCCACCGAGATGAGCCCAACTGGCTGACCAAGCACATAGACGCGGCCTACCAGTTCATCAGCCGGCTCTCGCCTGCTGGGCGTATCCCGCTGTTCTTGTATCCGCCAACCTACCAGGCGCGGTACAACGACTTGCGGACCCAGTTCCTGCTAGATTCAAACGCCATTCCGCAAGGAAGGCATGGACCAGGACACTCGTTGTTACTGGCAGGCGGAGCCTTTGTGGCCTTCTGCCTCGCCCTCTATGGTGAGTACGTCCTAGTGTTCATCGCCCCGTAGGGCGCTGGCAGGACAAGATTGAATAGTGACGCGGGGCGTGAAGACTCTTCACTTTGGGTCTTCACGCCCCGCCCCTGTTCGTCTGCTTGTCATATCTTCTTCTCTAAGTACCTGAATCCCGAAACCTCCTCAAACTGTTATTTAACCAATCTTAGACCCGGAAGGGTACCTGTCTGTGCTAGCTCTGAGGTGTAGATGCTAGGATTGATGACCGTAAATTCTTAGATTTTAAGTGAGTTTTGTATCTGTTAGTGAGTTTCGGGATTCAGGTACTTAGACCCCAATCACGAATTAACCACCTGGTAGCCAAGCAGGGTTCGTAAGTAGTGCACAAAGTAGCCCTTAACACTTCTTGGGAACGAAGAGACCAAGAAGTGTTGCTCTTTGAGTTTTCCAAAGGTGGC